>Ga0207658_10002209_pt1 | contig 14447 bp, 10 predicted proteins | sample KBSS33metaG_FD_184322 | JGI IMG/M metagenome (GOLD analysis project Ga0207658, IMG submission 184322) | Switchgrass rhizosphere microbial communities from Kellogg Biological Station, Michigan, USA - KBS S3-3 metaG (SPAdes) (version 2) | ecosystem: Host-associated > Plants > Roots > Rhizosphere...
TTCGAGGTTGGCAATACCGCCATCGACTCGAATGCGCTGGGCTTGGTCAATACGATCACCTTGACGTCGATCACCAATCCCGCACTGAGCGTCGGCAACCTCACGACCGGCCCCTCGATCACGCTGATTCATGTGGCCAATGGCAATGGCAAACCGGCGACCGTGACCACAAGTGCCGCTCACGGCTTTTCGAATGGCGACAGCGTGACGGTCTCGGGATCGAACATCGCCGCCTACAACGGTACATGGACGATCTCAGGTGCGAGCGGAACGTCATTTCAGTTTGGCAGCTTCACTGGGACCGCCGATGCGAATACTGGTTCGACCGCGAAGGCCAATAGCACCGTCGCGTTCGTCACAGTGACCGGGCATGGACTGACAACCGGTCAGAAGGTGGTGATCGCCGGTGCGACGCCCGCAGGCTTCAACAACGCAGGGGCGGCAACCGTAGTCACGGTCCTGGACGCCAACACGTTCAAGTACACCACAACCAGCGCCGTTACGGGGCCGGCCACGGGCACCGTCACGTACACCGGGCAGACCGCACGGGCAACCGCGACAGCGCACGGTTTCGTGAACGGCGCCAGCGTGACCATCGCGGGTGCCTCGCCTTCGATCTACAACGGAACGTTCACGATTCGCAACGTCACCGCCAACACGTTCGACTACTCGTACACCGGGGCCGACCCGACCCAGGCGGCCGCAACCGGTACGTTGACGGCAACAAATACCACGGCAAGCATCCGCGATTCGCTGGTTCGCTGGGTTCGCGGCCTGGACACCGCCGATGAGAACGGCTTCAAAGTCAATGGCGCCAATACCGACGTGCGCGCGTCGATCCACGGAGACGTTCTCCATTCGCGACCGATCGTTCTGAACTACAGTGCCAGCTCCAGCTCGAACAATGTCTACGTGTTCTACGGCGGGAACGACGGCATGTACCGCGCGATCAAGGGCGGCCAGGCAGCAACCGACGGCGTCGAACAGTGGGCGTTTGTTCCGCAGGAGTTCTTCCCCAAGTTCCAGCGCATGTACAACAACAGCCCGCAGGTGCTGTACCCCAGCACAAGCAGCGGTATCACGCCGCAGCCAACGGCGCGCGACTACACGTTTGATGGCCCCGTCGGTTCGTACATTCATCGCGACTCTACTGGTGCCGTCGACAAGGCGATCCTGTTCATTTCAGTGCGTCGCGGTGGTCGCTTCATTTATGCACTTGACGTTACGTCGCCGACATCGCCGAAGTTCCTTTGGAAGAAGAGCAGCACGGACACGGGCTTTGCGGAACTTGGTCAAACATGGTCGCAGCCCATCGTGGCGAAGATCAACGCCAACACGAATCCCGTCGTGATATTCGGTGCAGGGTACGACCCGGCTTCAGAAGACACGGACATCCCCGCGGCGACCGATACGCAGGGGCGGGGCATTTATGTGCTGGACGCATTCACGGGTGCCTGGGTGTGGGCGGGCGGAAATTCCGCCACCATCGGCGCCTTGAGCGGAGTGAAGCACAAGTCGATCTCCGGCATGGACTTCAGCCTCGCCTCGGACTTGCAGGTCATTGATCGCACGCTTGATGGTGTGGCGGACCGGATATACGCGGTCGACACCGGGGCCAACGTCTGGCGTCTGGATATCAACGATGCCAATCCAGACAACTGGGGCGTCTACAAGATCGCTTCGCTGGGACAGCGCCTGTCGACCAACAAGACCGCTGCGCGCAAACTCCTGTTCAGTCCGGATGTGGTGTTCGGTGATACCTTTGATGCGATCATCGTCGGCACCGGCGATCGTGAGCATCCGTTGGCCTCGAGCACTGCGACCAACGCGGTCGCCAACCGGTTTTACATGATCAAGGATCCGAACATTGGGACGACGGGTGCTGCTCTGAGCCTGGTCGACACCTGCGGCATGACCGTGGGGGTGAGTTGCAGCAGCTTCTTCGATGCCTCAGGCGGAGCGGCTGTCCCTGCTGATGCGAGCGGCTGGTCGGTGAACCTTGCGGCTGGCGAGAAGGTTGTGAATGGTCCGCTCGTTACGGCGGGAAATGTCATCTTCGGGACCAACCAACCCAAGACGGACACGAGCTGCAACGCGAATCTGGGGACCGCGCGGCGCTACGACGTCAACTACCTGACGGGACTCGGCGCGGGCGCGTTCAAGGATGCGAACGGCAACGTGGTGTCGTCCGAAGAGGCGGTCGGTGGTGGCTTCCTGCCGTCCCCGGTCAGTGGTGTGGTGGAAATCGGCGGGGTGCCGTATCTGTTCACCACTGACAACCCGCTGAATCCGGGTGGCGTCATTCCGATCACGGTCAACGTGACGCAAAAGCGCTTCCGCACGTACTGGCGCGAAAAACTCGAGTAGTGTCTGGGGTCGCGTCTTGTCGAGCGTGCTGATTGATTCAACGGGGCGCCCTTGGGCGGCCCGTTGGCAGCGACAAGGCTTGGCAGTTGTCCTGGTGCTTGGTCTGCACTTGATTGTGCTGAACAGCTATCGAGCCCCAACTCACATCAATGCAAGCGCCAGTAGCGCTGCGATCGAGGTTGCCTATTTGATATCGCTGCCAGATGCGGCGCCTCGGTTCGCACCTTCGGAAGGCCCGTCGCCCCCGCTACCGGTGCCCACGACGAAGCCCGAGGTGCGAATCACGGCTCCTGTGGAGGTGCCTGTTGATAGCGCGTTGTCGAAAAACGGCACTGCTACGGAAGAGTTCATCGATGCCCGTCTACTGATCTTTCGTCCGGCGCCGACAGAAGTCGTCGCGCTGCCGCAACCCGAAATCAACGACCCGCGGAAGTCAGGCCGCGCAGCTTTCAGCCTGTTCGTGAATCGCGAAGGTCGCGTGATTCGCGTCCGGGTCGATTCGTCGACGCTGCCTGAAGACGTAGAGCAACAGTCCGAGCAGGTTTTTTTCCAGACCCATTTCCGACCGGGAGTGTTGGACGGCGAGGCCGTCAACTCGCGCCTGCAGATCGAAGTTGTATTTGATTCGCCTGGCGGGACGTCTGAAATGTCTGGCAAAGCCATCGTCGAAGACCTCGCTCAGCCGCGCCTCTGAGCCTCCGAGAGGCAACGATAGAATCCGGTGCACTTCAGGGTGTGCAGCAGTCGACAATCTCGGCATCGCACTTGGTTGGCTGGCTGGACACTTTGAACCGCGCGTAGGATCATCATCAAAGAGGAGGCATCCATCTGCGAGGCCGAAGCGCAAAGCAGGAATCACTGGATGAATCACATGACTCCGCCACCCACCAATCCCCCGCCGGCCCCCGACGGAGGCTTCGAGTTCGAACTCACGGACCTCGAGTCCGCGCGCATGGCGCTAGACGAGGCGGTGATCGACATAGCCCGGCAGAACGCCCGGCCGACCGATCCGGCCGAATGGGTGAAACGGCGCCGTCCGCCGTCGCCAGCCGACCGGGCGCTGACAGGCGAGGCGATCACCTGGGTGCTCGCTTTGCCCGAGCCGATCCGGCCCGAGCAGTTGGCGCAGCGTATGCCGCGCCTGGCGAATCAGATTGCGGAGGTCTGGAACGATCGCCTGCGCTGCGCCAGCGCGCTGCACGCGCTCACGATCGACGATCGCGGCGGCCGACGCGGCTTGCCCAGCGACATCCTGGACGAAGTGAAGGCTCTGCATCGACACCTGACGGGCGTCCCAGCCTGACGCGGCACTCGCCGTTCCTCACGCCGGCATCGCCGCGCCGCAATTCCAGCACTGCTCGAACGGCCCGTCGATCAGTTCGGCGCAACCCGGGCACACCCAGCGCCGATGCGGCGGATGACGCAGCTCATGCAGCAGCCGCTTCGCATGCTCGAACTGGGCCGCGTCCTGCACCCACAGCTCCGGCAGCGTCTGGTCGGGTGGCACCTCGCCGGCGATGCTGCTGGCGTACTGGCGCTGCACCGTCGTCGGCACACCGGCATGGCTGAGCAGATCGGCCCAGAGCGTGGCGAGCGCGAGGTTCGGGGCAGAGGTGAGCCGCTTCATGGGTTCGTGGCCGGGTTCGGCAGATTCGCTGGCGTGCTGGCACGATAGCGCACCCTCGAACGACACGGAGACCTGAATGACGACCCTCAGCCAAAACAGCCCGACCATCCGCATCGAGCAGCAAGGCGGCCCCGAGATGATGCGCCTCGTCGACCTGCCGGTCGGCGCGCCCGGGCCGGGCGAGGTGCGCATTCGCCACCATGCCTGCGGGCTGAACTTCATCGACGTGTACCAGCGCTCGGGCGTCTACGCGTTCCCGATGCCGCTGTCGCTGGGCATGGAGGCCGCGGGGGTGATCGAGGCGGTCGGCGAGGGCGTCACGCACCTGCGCGCCGGCGATCGCGCCGCGTACGCGAGCAACCCGCCCGGCGCGTACTGCACGCTGCGCGTGATGCCGGCGAAGACCGTCGTCAAGCTGCCCGATGCGATCTCGTTCGAGACCGGGGCCGCGATGATGCTCAAAGGCCTGACCGCGCAGTACCTGCTGCGCAAGACGCTGCCGGTCGAGGGCTTGCGGCCCGGCGACTTCGTGCTGTTCCACGCCGCGGCCGGCGGCGTCGGCCTGATCGCCTGCCAGTGGGCGAAGGCGCTCGGCCTGCAACTGATCGGCACCGCCGGCTCCGACGAGAAGTGCGCGCTGGCCAAGGCCAACGGCGCGGCCTTCACGATCAACTACCGGACCGAAGACTTCGCGGCGCGCGTCAAGGAGATCACCGGCGGCAAGGGCGTCAAGGTGGTCTACGATTCGGTGGGCAAGGACACCTTCGAGAAGTCGCTCGACTGCCTGCGCCCGTTCGGCCTGATGGCCAGCTTCGGCAACGCCTCGGGCGTGGTGCCGCCGGTCGCACCGGGCATCCTCGGGCCGAAGGGGTCGCTGTACCTGACGCGCCAGACGTTGTTCACCCACATCGCCACCCGTGAGGCCACGCAGGCGATGGCCGATGAGCTGTTTGCTGTGGTTGCCAGCGGGCAGGTCAAGATCCACATCGAACAGCGCTACCTGCTCGCCGACGTGGCCCAGGCGCACCGCGATCTCGAGGCGCGCAAGACCACCGGCTGCAGCATCCTGATCCCGTCGTAGCGCGGGGCCCTATCGACCGCGCCGCACGCGCAGCAGCTCGTCGAGGATCAGCAGGCCGGCGCCGATCGTGATCGCGCTGTCGGCCACATTGAACGCGGGGAACGCGGCCTCGTGCCAGTGGAGCTGGATGAAGTCGACGACCGAGCCGTGCAGCAGCCGGTCGATCACGTTGCCGATCGCGCCGCCCAGGATCAGCGCGAGCGCGAACGCGAACAGACGCTGCGCGCCGTGGCGGCGCAGCATCCAGATGATGAACACGGCGGCGAGCGCCGCCAGGCCCACGAACAGCCAGCGCTGCCAGCCCGACGACGCGTGCAGGAACGAGAACGCCGCGCCGGTGTTGCGCCAGTGCACGATGTTGAAGAACGAGGCGACGGTGTGGCTGTCGCCGACCGCCAGCGTGCGCAGGATCACGGCCTTCGTGATCTGATCGAGCAGCACCACGATCGCGGCGATACCGAGCCAGGGCAGCAGCGAGCTGCCGGGCGATTGCTTGCCCATGCTCAGGCGATGCGGCGGGTTTCGCCGGCGCCGAAGAGGTTGCTGACGCAGCGGCCGCAGATCGCCGCGTGAGCGGGGTCGACGCCGACATCGTCGCGGTAGTGCCAGCAGCGCTCGCACTTGGTCGCGGTCGACGGCGTGACCTGCACCGTCAGCGCATCGGCCGCGACCAGGCGCGCCTGCGACGTGATCGTCACGAAGCGCAGATCGTCGCCAAGCGAGGCCAGCAGCGCGTGGTCGGCCGCGTCGGCGCCGATCGTCAGTTCCGCCTGCAGCGACGAGCCGAGCCGGCCGCTGCCGCGCACCGCCTCGATCTCCTTGTTCGCGACATCGCGGATCGCGCGGATGCGTGCCCACTTCGCGAGGAGTTCGTCGCCACCCCACGCGCTGGTATCGCTGTAGGTCTCGACGAAGATCGAGGGCGACCGGCCCGGCGCCAACACGTTCCAGGCCTCTTCCGCGGTGAAGCTCAGGAACGGCGCCATCCAGCGCAGCATCGCGTGCGTGAGGTGCCACAGCGCCGTCTGCGCCGAGCGCCGCGCCGCGCTGTTCGCCGCGGTGGTGTAGAGGCGGTCCTTCAGCACGTCCAGGTAGAACGCGCCCAGGTCCTCGCTGCAGAACACCTGCAGCTTCGCGACCACTGGGTGGAATTCGTAGACCTCGTAGTGCGCGAGCACCTCGTCTTGGAATTGCCTGGCGCGTGCCAGCGCCCAACGGTCGATCTCGAGCAGCTGGGCGAGCGGCAGCGCGTGTGTCGCCGCATCGAAGTCGCTGGTGTTGGCGAGCAGGAAGCGCAGCGTGTTGCGGATGCGGCGGTAGGCGTCGACGACGCGGTCGAGGATCTTCTCGTCGATCGCGAGGTCGCCCGAGTAGTCGGTCGCCGCGCACCACAGGCGGATGATCTCGGCGCCGCGCTTTTGCACCGAGTCCTGCAGCGAGATGTAGTTGCCCTGGCTCTTGCTCATCTTGCGGCCCGCGCCGTCGACCGTGAAGCCGTGCGTCAGCAGCCCGCGATAGGGCGCATGGTCTTCCATCGCGCAGGCGATCAGCAGCGACGAGTGGAACCAGCCGCGATGCTGGTCGTGGCCTTCGAGGTAGAGGTCGGCTTCCGGGCCGCCGCGAACGTCGTCAACGCTGGTCGTTCCCGGGTGGCTGCCCACCTGCTCGTTGAGGACGTGGAAGAAGGTCGAGCCCGAGTCGAACCACACGTCGAGGATGTCGTTGCTCTTGCTGTACTGCGCCGCCTCCGCGCCGAGCACGTCGCCCGCCGTCAGCGTCGACCATGCCTCGACGCCGCCCTGCTGCACGATGTCGGCGGCGCGGTCGATCAGCGCCATCGTGTCGGGGTGCAGTTCACCGCTTTCCTTGTGCAGGAAGAACGGCAGCGGCACGCCCCAGCTTCGCTGGCGGCTGATGCACCAGTCGGGTCGGTTCGCGATCATGTCGTGCAGCCGTGCCTTGCCGTTCTCGGGGTAGAACCGGGTCTGCTCGATCGCGGCGAGCGCGGTCTGACGCAGTGTCTTCGCGGGCTGCTCGGTGGCGAACACGCCCGCGGTTCCGGGGCCGGCCTCGTCCATGCGCACGAACCACTGCGCCGCCGCGCGGTAGATCACCGGCGTCTTGTGGCGCCAGCAGTGCGGGTAGCTGTGTACCAGCGTCGAGGTCGCGAGCAGCCGGCCGGCGTCGCGCAGGGCATCGGCGATCAGCGGCGCCGCCTTCCAGATGTTCAGGCTCCCGAACAGCGGCAGGCTGGCCTCATACTGGCCGTTGCCCTGCACCGGGTTCAGGATGTCCTCGAGCGCCAAGCCATGCGCGCGGCAGGAGTTGAAGTCCTCGATGCCATAGGCGGGTGCCGAGTGGACGATGCCGGTGCCGTCATCGGCGGTCGCGTAGTCGGCGGCGTAGACCGGCGCGAGGCGGTCGTAGCCCTTGTCGACCAGTGCCAGCGGGTGGTGGAAGTTCAGGCCTTCGAGGCGCGCGCCGGTCGTCGTCGCGAGCACCGTGCCCTCGAGCGCGTAACGCGCCAGGCACTTCTCGACCAGCGCGCTGGCCAGCACCAGCAGGCCGCGCGACGTGTCGACCAGCGCGTACTCGACCGCGGGGCCGACGTTGAGCGCCTGGTTCGCGGGGATCGTCCACGCGGTGGTGGTCCAGATCACCGCGAACGCGTCCTTCGCGAGCGCGCTCAGGCCGAAGGCCGCGGCCAGCTTGTCGGGCTCGGCGGCGAGAAAGGCCACGTCGACCGTCTGCGACTTCTTGTCCGCGTACTCGATCTCGAACTCGGCCAGCGACGAATGGCAGTCGAAGCACCAGTACACCGGCTTCAGGCCGCGGTAGACGAAGCCGCGCTCGACGATGCGCTTGAGCACGCGGATCTCGTTGGCCTCGTTGCCGAAGTCCATCGTGCGGTACGGGTGGTCCCAGTCGCCGAGCACCCCGACGCGCTTGAAGTCGGCCATCTGCTGGGCGATCTGCTCGGTGGCGTACGCGCGGCTCTTCGCCTGCACGTCGGCGCGTTCGAGGTTGCGGCCGAAGGTCTTCTCGATCTGGTTCTCGATCGGCAGGCCGTGGCAGTCCCAGCCGGGCGTGTAGCGCGCGTCCAGGCCTTTCAGCTGGCGCGCCTTGACGATCATGTCCTTCAGGATCTTGTTGGCCGCATGGCCGACGTGCAGCGTGCCGTTCGCGTACGGCGGGCCGTCGTGCAACACGAAGCGCGGCTTGCCGACGCGCGCGTCGCGCAGGCGCTGGTAGATGCCCTGATCCGTCCATTCCTTGACCCAGCCCGGCTCGCGCTTGGGCAGGTCGCCGCGCATCGGGAACGGCGTGTCGGGCAGGTTGAGCGTGGATCGGTAGTCGGGCTTGGCAGTCGTGTCGTGGGGCATGGTGGCAGTCGCGAAAATCGAATGTGGCGCTGTGCAGCGGCGCCCAAGCGGGCCAGGAACGAATCCTGCCGGCCTGCGGCCGGGTGGCTGCGCGAGTGGGGGCGGGCTCGGGGCGATGCACCCGAGCGCTAAATTCGATCGCGCGTGGTCTGCCGACCGGTGCGGTGATAACCGATCGAGCGGCGGCGCAGATGCGTGGCGTGCGTTGTCACGCCGGCATTTTAGCCGCTCGGCGGCGCACCGCCGCCACGTGAGCTTCAGCCCCGGGCGCGACGCCGGGTGGCCCAGCCCACGACACCGAGTCCCGCGAGCATCAGCGCGTAGGTCCGCGGCTCCGGCACGGGGTTGGTGGCGATGATGTCGGCGGTGACGAAGATGCCGTCCTCGGCCTGGCCCGGGAAGGTGGCGATGATGGTCGTCACGAACTGCTGGCTACCGGCGTCCCAGCGGATGTCGTAGACCGGGCTGCCGCCCTCGCCGGTGATGATCGCGTCGCCGATGTACGGGGCGAAGTCCGATGCCGGGCTGTGCTGGATGTTGTTGGGGTAGGACGCCGCGTAGAAGCCTTCGACCGGGTTGCCGCTCGAACCGAGATTCAACGGGACGAAGCTGACCATTTCGGGCAGCGACAGGCCGGACACGACGGTCGTCTTCACGCCCCCCGGCGAAATCGCGGTCAGCGTCCCCAGGCCTTCGGACGCGACGAACAGCGTGCCGGCGGCGAAGCTGCCGAAGGCCTGCGGCGCGAAGCTGATGCCTTCGGTGTCGGCACCGACGGCCGCGATCAGACTCGCCACGCCGGTGTTGCTGACGGAATAGACATTGCCGCTGTGGGTCGCGACGATCATGTTGTTGCCGTACAGCCCGTAGGGATCAAAGGCAATGCTGCGCACGCCGCCGACCAGCCCCGAGGCGAATACGCCCTGCGAAGAGCCGTCGTGCGCGAAGCGGTAGACCGTGCCCACGCCCTCGGAGCCGGCGTAGACGTCGCGCGGCCCGAAGCCGCCGATGCCGAGCGAACTGCTGACGTAGACCTCGCCGGAGAAGCCGGCCACCGGCGCGCCGAACTTCGCCACACCTGTGCCGTTGAGATTGGTCGAATAGAGTTGGTTGTTGTTCGCGCCGAAGTAGACCGAGCCGACGAACTTGTCGCCGGCGTAGGCGAACCCGATCGTCGCGTGGTTGCTCAGCACCGCATCCAGGTCCGAGCTCGAGACGAAGGTGCTGAAGGCCGGCGCGGCGGCGGCGCTGCCGGACGCCGACGCAAAGGCCAGGGCGACGGCGCTGAGTTCGATCTTCATCCGCATGGTGGGCTCCCTGAGTGCATTGGGTACGTGTCGGCACTCTGCCTGCGCCGCAGGCGGTCCGCAAGACCACCCCCCTAGCTTGTGCGCTGCGCTCCGAGGGGCGACCCGACGCGTCCCGCGTCCCACCAGGCGCGTGCCTGCGCCGTGTCGCGCGCGATGCCGGCACGCAGCGCATCGAGATCGGCGTAGCGCAGTTCGTCGTGCAGCTTGTGCAGCAGCTCGATGCGCACCACGCGACCGTAGCCGCCCTCCGGGCCGAGGTCGGCCGGCCAGTCCAGGCAATGGGCCTCGAGCAGCACGCGCCCGCCGTTCGCGTCGTTCGGGTCCAGCGACGGCCGCACCCCTAGGTTGGCGACGGCGCGCAGCGGTGCCGCGCTCAGGCCGTGGACCTGGACCACGAAGATGCCGCTGGCGGCCGGCTTCCAGTGCGCGAAGCGCAGGTTCAGCGTGCGGAAACCATCGCCCCGGCCGGGCGCCGAGGCGCCGAGTTCGCGGCCGAGCCGGCGCCCGTGCACGACATGGCCGCTGATCGCGTAGGGGCGCCCCAGCAGCGCGGCGGCGCGCGCCATGTCGCCGGCGGCGAGCGCCTCGCGCACCGCCGAGCTCGACACGCGCAGGCCGCCCACTTCGTAGCTGTTCATCCGTGCAACATCGAAACCGGCCTGCGGGCCCGCGGCGTCCAACATCGCGTAGTCGCCGGCGCGCTTCGCGCCGAAGCGGAAATCGTCGCCGACCAGCACGTACTTCGTCCCCAGGCCGCGCACCAGCACGTCGTCGATGAAGACCTGCGGCGCCTGTGCCGCGAAACGACGGTCGAAGCGCAGCACGACGACCTGCTCGATGCCGCAGCGCTCGAGTTCGCTGAGCTTGTCCCGCAGGGTCGCGATGCGCGCCGGCGCGAGCTCGGGCCGGCCGGTGAGCGCCGCGAAGTAGTCGCGCGGGTGCGGCTCGAAGGTCATCACGCACGATGGCAGGCCGCGGTGCCGGGCCTCCGAGTTCAGCAGCGCCAACATCGCCTGGTGGCCGCGGTGCACGCCGTCGAAATTGCCGATGGTCAGCGCGCAGGCGGGCGCGATGCCAGGATGATGGAAGCCGCGGAACACGTGCATGCGCGGCATTATCGGCGGGGCTACGCGGGCTGCGGCGGGTGCATGCGCTTCATGTGCCGGTAGACCAGGCCGCGCGAAACGCCGAGCGAGCGTGCCGCCTTCGAGATGTTGCCGCCGCAGGCGCGCACGGTGCGTTCGATCAGGTGCTTGTCGTTGTCGCGCAGCGTGCCCTGCGGCGTTGGCGCGGCCACGGGTTCGGCGGCGGCCCGCGCAACCGGCGGGGCCTGAATCTGGAACAACGGGCCGGCACCGTCGTGCGCGTGCATGCGCGCGGCGATCCAGACGTTCAGCCCGCTGGGCAGCCGGTGCAGCGCCGCGTTGGTCGCGCGCGTCAGCAAGGCGAGGCGGTTGAACGCGACGCCGAACACGTCTTCCGCGTGGCGGCCCGTGTCGCCCTGCGCGACGCCGAGCAGACGCGCCGCGGCGCCGTTGAGCCAGGCGATGCGGCCGTTCGCGTCGAGGCCCGCGAGGCCTTCCATCGGCGTGCCCAGCAGCGCCGGCGAGGTCTGCAGGTGCACGATGATGTGCTCGCCCGACTGGGCGCGCAGCAGCTGGTTCTCGATCGTGGTCGCGTACATCGCCACCACCGCGCCCGCGTCGAAGCCGAAGGGCTGGCCTTCGGAAGTGAGGTCGAGCACCGCGGCGAGGCGCCCGCTGGTGTCGTGGATCGGCGCGGCCGCGCAGTGCAGCATCTGCATGTGGCCGAAGAAGTGCTCGGCGCCAAGCACCAGACTGGCCTTCTCGGTGCGCAGGGTCACCCCGGGCGCACCGGTGCCGATGTGCGCTTCGTCCAGGTTCACGCCGATGCGCTTGGCCAGCGGCAGCAGCGTCTGCTGGTGCTCGACGGTGGATCGGCTCGCGTGCACGACCACACCCTGCGGGTCGGTCAGGATCGCGGTGCAGGCGGTACCGGCCAGCGCCTGCTCGAGCTGGTTCAGGTCGCTGGCGGCGGCCTGCAGCAGCAGCCGGCTGCGCGCCAGCGCCGAATGCACACGGCTGGGCGTGACGGGGTCGAACGCGATGTGCTCGACCGGGTCGCGCCGCTCCTGGACACAACGCGACCAGGACTGGATCACGCTTTCGCTGACCAGACCGGACGGCCGTATGCCGTCTTCGAAATAGCGCTGGCGCGCCAGCGCGAGGCGCTGCTGCGGGGTCGAGAAGAACGGCTGCGCAGGCAGCACGCCGGCGAACGATCGATGTTGCAAGGTTCTTGTCTCCGTGTCGGTGGGCCGCGCTTCAGCGGATCGCGACGCCCCAGGGCAGCTTGCCGACGGGGACGTCGGCGATCTTGAGATTGCGCTCGGTGTCGATCACCGAGACCACGCCGGAGCGGCCGCAGGCGACGTACAGCTTCTTGCCGTCGGGCGTGAGTGCCATGTTCCAGGGCCGCTGGCCGACGCCGATGGTGGCGGTGATCGTGTTGGTGGCCGTGTCGAGCACCGAGACGCTCGCATCGCCGCCGTTCGAGACGAACACGCGCTTGCCGTCGGGGTGCACCGCGATGCCGTTGCTGCGCGCGCCGGCCTTGACCTTGGCCAGCACCGTGAATGTGACGGCGTCGATGACGTAGACCTCGCTCGAATTTTCCGCACCTACGTAGGCGCGCTTGCTGTCGGGCGAGAAGCCGATGCCGCGCGGCCGCGCGCCCACCGGCACCTGCGCGACCTCGGTGCGCTTGGCGACGTCGATCACGTCGATCGCCTCGCCTTCCTCGGCGCTGACGAACACCAGGCGACCGTCGGGGCTGAAGATCGCGTGCTCGGGGTTCTTGCCGCGCACCGCCACCGTGAACGCCTTGGTGTTCGTGCGCGTGTCGATGAACACGATGTCGTTGGACTCTTCGATCGCGGCGGCGATCCAGCGACCGTCGGCCGAGATGCCCAGGCCCTCCGGCGACTCGCCGATGTCAATGCTGCCGGCCTGTGCGTGCTTGGTGAGGTCGAGCATCACGAGCCGGTTGTTCGGCTGGTCGCTCACGTAGGCGCGCGTGCCGTCGAGGGCGACGACGGTGCCGCGCGGTTTCTTGCCGGCGGGCAGCTCGTAGACGACCTTGTCGGTCTGCGTGTCGATCACGCTCACGGTGCCCGAGCCCTCGTTGGGCACGTAGGCGAAGGGTGCGGCGGAACTCGCGAACGGTGCGAGCAGGGTCAGGGTCAGGGCAAGGCAGCGAAGCGGGCGCGTCATGGAGTTTCCCGGGAAGTGATGCGCGCACCGGCCCAGGGCCACACGCGCGCGAAAATGGTATCGCGATCGATCAGCGCATGCTTCAGCGCGACCGCGATGTGGCCGGCCACCAGCGCCGCGAACAGCCACGCGGTCACGTCGTGGACCAGCGTGAGCGCGGCATAGGCCGCCGGAAGATCTGGGCCCCAGGGCCGCAGCCAGTAGCCGAACACCTTGAGCCCGTTCTTGCTGAGGTTCGACGCGACGTAGCCCGACAGCGGCAGCACCAGCATGCAGGCGTACATCGCCGCGTGCAGCAGGCGTGCGGCGCTGCGCTGCCAGGCGGGCATCGCTTCAGGCCATGGCGGCGCGGCGTGGCGCCAGCGCCATGCCAGCCGCAGCACGACCAGCAGCCCGAGCAGCACGCCCGTCGACTTGTGCAGGTTGATGACCGCGGCGCGCGCCGGCGTGCCGCGCGGCGCGATGTCGTCGAGCAGGAAGCCGAAGACGATTTCCGCCAGCAGCGCGATGCCGATCAGCCAGTGCAGCGCGCTGGCGAAGCGCCCGTAGTGCGGCGTGTCGTTCGTCATGATCGGGTTCAGAAGCGCAGGGTCGCCGACGCGCTGGCGAGCCAGGTGCGGCCGGGCGCCGGCTCGAAGAAGCGGCTGTTGCCGTCGTTGACGATCACCGAGCCTGCATAGCGGCGGTCGAACAGGTTGTCGCCGCGCACGAAGCCGCCCAGCTCCCAGGCGCCGGCCCTGAACACGTAGCCGACGTTGGCGGCTGCGACGGCGTAGCGCGGCGCGGCGTCGCTGTTCAGGTCGTTGACCGGCACGCCGGTCACGTAGCGCGCCTCGACGCCGCCGCGCAGGCCGGTGGGCGGCGCCCAGTTCAGCGCGGCGAACACGGTACCGCGCGCGATGCCGGGGATGCGGTTGCCGGCCGGGATCGGCACGTTCGCGGTCGCACAGGGCGTGGCCGTGCAGGTCAGGAAGCCGTCGCGGTAGGTCGCGTTCAGCAGCGTTGCGGCGAGCTGCGCACGCAGGTAGTCGACATAGGTGGCCGACCAGCCCAGCTCGACGCCGGTGCGGCGGGTCCGGCCGGCATTCTGGAAGGTAGAGCGGCCGCCGCTGTTGGTCTGCGTCACGATCTCCTTGTCGGTGCCGGTCTGGAACACCGCGGCCGTCAGCTCGCCCAGCGACGCGACGCGTGCCTTGACGCCGGCTTCGACGCTCGTGCTGGTGGCCGCCTGCAGGCCGAAGTTCAGGCCGGTCGCGCCGCCGGAGCGGTAGGCGAGCTCGTTCAGCGTCGGCGTCTCGAAGCCGCGCCCCGCGGTGGCATAGACATGCAGGTCGCTGCTCACGGCGTACATCACGCCGAGCACCGGCAGGGTCGCACCGTAACGCG
>Ga0207658_10002220_pt1 | contig 14419 bp, 13 predicted proteins | sample KBSS33metaG_FD_184322 | JGI IMG/M metagenome (GOLD analysis project Ga0207658, IMG submission 184322) | Switchgrass rhizosphere microbial communities from Kellogg Biological Station, Michigan, USA - KBS S3-3 metaG (SPAdes) (version 2) | ecosystem: Host-associated > Plants > Roots > Rhizosphere...
AAGAAAACAACAACCGGTAAAGCCCGGTTAAGAGCTGAACTGCCGGAGAACAGCATTGTTGCGCACAAAACAGGCAGCTCTGGAACAAACAAAGAAGGTTTAACAGCAGCAGTAAACGATATTGGGATAGTGTTTTTGCCGGATGGCAGATATTTCTTCATAAGCGTTTTTGTAACAAACTCAACAGAAACGCTTGCAGTGAATGAAAAGATGATTGCAGCTATAGCAAAAGCAAGCTGGGATTATTTTAACAGCCAGGCAAAATAAGGCTGCCATAATATTGTGGTATAATTGTGTGCTTGTTGGCTTTGTATTCATCGGCGAATTGATTCCTTGCGCTTCAATACTGGTAAGATCTAATGAAATCGTCAGCCGAAGCTGAGGAAGGTCCGGCAACCATACCTGCATCATCTTAAAAGGCTACCCGGCATGATAACCGGCTGTTCCCGGCGAAAACCTGCACCATATTAGCAATTGAACGAAACAAACCATACGCTCGTCGAAATGAGGTTTTACAAGCAGTATAGAATGATAGTTTTGTTGGGTTATGATAAAAGTCATCAAAGCTATCTGGCGAAAATTGCTCCACCCGTTTCCCGCTCATCCTTTATTGCCTCATCACGATAATATCCCCGGCCCGCAACGCCCGGACAGGGAATGCAAAATAGGGTAAACGCTTCCCGGTATTTCAATTTTTAAACGGGTGATGAAGCCGGTGCCCCCAAATCCTTTTATCTTCGCATTGGCTTAACTTGCAGTCCTTCGCACCTCAACCCATGACCATGAGCATCCTGATTTTTATTACGGGCGGAACATTCGACAAAGAATACAACGAGATAACCGGTCAACTCTATTTTAAAGACACCCACATGCAGGAGCTGTTGAACAAGGGCCGCAATAAGGTACCGGTGAAAATAAGAACCCTTATGATGATTGATAGCCTGGAAATGACTGCATCAGATCGTGACCTGATCATTCACCAGTGCATTGCCGCTACGGAAGACAAAATTGTTATTACCCACGGAACCGATACCATGACCGAAACAGCCGCCGCACTCTCACGGAAAATTAATAATAAGACCATTGTGCTGACCGGTGCCATGATACCGATTAAATTCGGCAGTAGCGATGGGTTGTTCAACCTGGGCAGCGCCCTTGCATTTGCCCAGGCATTGCCTGCGGGCATTTATGTGGCGATGAATGGCCGCTATTTTCATTGGAACAATGTGCGTAAGAATAAGCAAACCGGCATATTTGAAGAACTGAAATGAGTAAGACAATTAGAATTGTTGTGATAGCTGAACAGCATTATCAAATAAAATGATTGGCCCATCTCAGACTTCCCTAAAAAAGGCTTTGCAAATCCATGATTTACAAAGCCTTTTAATTAATCGGCTATCCCCGAAGGAACACGCTACCGGAAAATCTTTCTTCCACCAAAGATCTACCTGGCTGATCTTTTTCATTGTGGCAAGATTCAAAAAATTATTACCGCCTGCTTCAATCAGGTTTTTTTTAATAAACCTGTAACTTTTGTTGCTTTCCCCTACTAATAAGTAGAATCAAAAATCATGATCAACTAGAAATGAAAGAAATATTTCTGAAGGAAATTCAATTGCATGAAAAGCAGATTTATAAAATATGCCATTTCTATGCAAAAAATGAAACTGATCGGCAGGACCTATACCAGGAAATTTTACTTCAGCTATGGAAAGGCTACCCAAATTTCAGAGGAGAATCTAAGTTTAATACCTGGCTTTACCAGGTGGCTATCAACACAGCCATGACAAGATTAAGGAATGATAAGAAAAATATTCATGTATATGATCCCGGCCATCTTTCCAGAGAAGCACAAACAGGCGATACTCATTCAAATAAAGAAGAATTGTACGATGCCATGTATAGCGCTATTGATCAACTGAATGATATTGAAAAAGCACTAGTGCTGCTCTTCTTAGATGGAAAGCCCTATTCGGAAATAGAGACGATCCTGGGTATTAGTGAACCTACACTGAGAGTTAAGATGAACAGGATAAAGGAAAAATTACGGCAACTCACTAAAAATATTTGATATGCAACTGGATGATCTAAAAAAAATGACAGACCTCGCCACCGAAAATTACAAACCTGTAAACAATAACACGATGGAGTTGATAAATCATAAAAGCCAGAGCGCTCTTGCTCATTTAGCGCAAAAAATAAAAACTGGCTTGTTCCCTTTTCCAATAACTGTTGTGCTGTTTTCAATAGTGTTCAGCACAAACGCACAAGCATTTCATAGTGTTTTAATGTGGATGCTATTAAGTATACTATTCATTGAATTCATCAATTTGCTGTTTAATTATGACCTGGTAAAAAAGTTGCAGGATCCGTTAGGCAGTACAAAGGAAAACCTTATCGCTAAAATCAGCAGGCTGCAAAAAAGTTTTAAAAAGCAATCTTTAGTAGCGCTTAGCCTCTATTCCTTAATGGCTGTTGTGCTGGAAATGGTTATGTATTATCATGCGGACGCCAATTTCATTGGATGGTTTAAAATACCGATGGCTTTGCGCATCTCTTTTTACTGCGTCTTCGTAGTTATTCAGTTTATGCTTAAAAAACATTTTTATAAAAAACAGTTTGGCGAACACCTGGAAAAGTTAACGAATCTTTATCAACAGCTTACTTAAAATCTTAAGCAATCGAAATCTACAAATTATGGCAAAATTATTTGGCTTCTCCCAATGGGTTAATAGGTACAACAGCGCATTCGTAACACTAGCAATATTGTTTTTCTCTTTGCAATTATTTGCGCAAAATATTGACGGCAAGTCAAAAACGATGGACATTTTTGCAGCTAATCAGCTATTATCAAAAACTATCAATATTGGTTTTACACTCGATGCTCCTGTTGAAGGCGCGTGGGGGCACACTTTAGACGCAAACGAATTTGTGTTGATTAAAGAAGCTGGTTTTACTGCTATTCGTTTGCCTGTTCAATGGATTACCCGAATGGATTCAACAGCGCCTTATTCGGTTGACAGAAACTTTTTGGCAAGGGTTGATTGGGCTATTGAACAGGCATTAAAAAACAAACTGGCCATTGTGCTTGACAATCATTTGGATGAAGAACTTATGGCGAATCCAAGTAAATTTAAGGAACGGTTTTTAAAATTATGGAGCCAATTGGCGGTTCACTATGCATCCTTTCCTCAAAGTGTTATGTTTGAAATAATGGCCGAGCCACATGGGGAATTGGAAAAAGTTTGGGAAGAATATTTTACTGATGCTTTAAAAATAATCCGGAATACGAATCCTACCAGGCCTGTACTAATCGGACCGATATTATACAATTTGCCGTACAAAATAAATTCACTCACCTTGCCTAAAGGCGATGAGTACATCATTGCAACCTTTCATCTTTACGAGCCTGTTAAATTTACCATGCAGGGGGAGGCCTGGTTCCCGGTTGGAAAACCATTGGAATGGATAGGAACAAAATGGACGGGTACTGATAGCGAAAAAGCAGGGATTGTAAACTTTATGGATATTGTTTCTTCGTGGGCCAAAGCGCAAAACAAACCAGTATTTTTTGGCGAATTTGGTGTGAGTGATAATGCCGATGCTGAATCAAAAATTAGATTCATAACATTTTACAGGACACAGGCGGAGTTACATAAATTTAGTTGGGGGTATTGGAACTTTGCAGTAAACTTTAGTTTGTTTGATGTAAAAAGTAACAAATGGAAAGGTGAATTATTAAATGCCCTTATCTCTCAATCTAAAACAGCTTTATTCAGGTAGTCCTGTGTTTGAAGTGCGTAACAGCAGATAAATTATTCGGGTTTACACCTGATTTGTCATTGAAGCCTGTTGCCTTTTAGTGGTTCCGGCAATGACAAAAGCTATTCCGCTATACGCAAGCGCTATAGATGCGCTGGTGACTTCACTTCCCAGATAAGCGGAAGGAGAAGCTATTACTCTGGGGATGTGGAGAATGATAAACCAGGTAAAAATCATGGTTCCTAAAAGAGTGGCAACTAGTCCCGGCTTGATTCTCAAAATAATCGCAAGACCGGAACCAATTAATGCTGAGCCAGTAAAATACATCCAGAACAGATGGCAGGGAACCCATGATGGCACATAGCCTGCTGCCTCTTTGGCAAATAGAAAGTGATCAACGCCAAAACTGATAATCGTCGCCGAAAAAAGAATAGACCCGAAAGGTATCAGCTTACCTAAAGACCTGATAACAGGGCTTTCATTTTTTTCTGAGAAGCTGCCTGCGATAACAAGGGCACCGCCGGATAATGCCAACTCTTTCGCTGCATTCTCCCAATCCCCAAAATGCATATAATTTGAACTGACTATAAATTCGTATGGGATAAAGTAAAAGCAAAATATCAATAGAAGTACAGTTCCCAATAGCAGAGAAATTAGCCTGACTTTTCTTTCAAAAATAATGAACGCTCCAATCAACATAAGCAAGGCCCCGGCAATATAGGCAAGTATTACAAGGTTTGGGATCCAGGAATGTTTGGAAGGTATGAGCATATAGGGAAAATCACCATAATGGATTGTCAGAAACCCGATCCCGGTAATAGCGATACCATAGAATATCCGGCCAACATTAGATAGATTTCGCATGTGATGAAAAGTTTTATTGCCCGACCACTAAGGCCCAGGCCTACTGCTTGCCTGGTATTCTTTCGTTGGCAGGAAGCCTTTTTCAAGTTTGCCGGCATTTCAAAAATGCGACGTTAAAATGAATATTTAATCGTGAATTGGATCAATAACTGGATTTTAATTTTATGACATAGGAACCGGTCAATAAAATTAAAGCCATTTGAAAACAGTGATAGGGAAATGCTCACCCATATAAAGCTTTAAAAGATTCTTATTCGTTCGATAATTGTGGTGACATTCCGATTATCCTGACTTTATGGTTGCTTAGTGCTTTTTCGTAAATTTAACATAGAATCCTGTATTGTTCATTATTCTCTCACCGAATTTAGTACTGCTTTTTCCAATAACATGGCGGGGCGCGAAAAGATGCAGGCAATTCAATGTTTATCGAATTGAAGACAATTGATTATCGGAAACATTCGGAGCGCTGCCGGTGAGGTTTTTAAAAAAATTGGTGAAGTAAAAGGGGGTATTCGAAATCCAGGCAACGGCCTATTGCGCAATCTTTTTATTTTTTGATTGAATCACAGGCCAATAAATATCGCTGAAATATTTTGAAAAATTCGAACCCGCAAAGCTTGACCCTGCCAACGGCAATGCCTATCCGACGAAATAAAAAGCTGATTGGTTCTGGTTGTTTATCTGCTATGATGTATTAAATTAACAATATGAAAAAACAACAGCTTCTGGTTTCAGTATCAGTCCTGCTTCTATCCTTTTCTTGCGACAAGGCGACCGATCATTCCTATAGCCTGGGTATCAGCAATAAATCAGCGCAGACACTGGTTACTACACTCAGCTATAGCTATCCTTCGCTTGCTATGCCAGACTGGGCAACAGCCTATATGTTTCTCAGGAACCTCGAGCCTCAATCCACTACAGGTTACTCGGTGACACATGGGTTTTGGGCAGATGAAATCAAAAGGAATTCAAAGGACACTATGATTGTTTTTTTTATTAAAAAAGATACACTGAACAAATATGGCTACAACCAGACAGGGTATGAAGCCATTCGGGCATCCGGTAACATCGCAGGCTATAAGTTTGTAACAAAAGATAACCTGGACACGAAGGGCCAGAACGCATCTGTCAACTATCCATAAGCATTATGAAATAATTTTTAGCGCAATGATCTTTTGTCTGTCTGCAATATGGAGCGAGGGCCAGCAGACAGAGCCAGGCTGGTCAGTGCAAGTTTCGGGCGGAGTGGCTGCACCGGTGGGCGATTTTGGAAAAAAGAATGGAGTGCCTGATAATTCAATCTCAAGTTCCGGAAATGCCGGATGGGCAAAAACCGGGCCTCTGGTAAACCTGTATCAAATTAAAGGGAGTCAAAAGAAGGGTGTGTCGGTGTAAGCCTTTACTGGCAGGGGTTTCCAAGCATAAAAAAACCCCTCAAAAAGAGGGGTGTAGTGCCCACGAAAGGAATCGAACCTTCACATCCTTGCGAATGGCAGATTTTGAGTCTGCTGCGTCTACCAATTCCGCCACATGGGCCTGTTTAGTTCTTAGTTCCTGGTTTTTTAGTTCTTAGTTCGATTGCTATGCCAGAAAGACTGGCGAATGAACTTAGAACTGCGAACTCAGAACTGTGTTGGGGTTGCAATATTACACATTGCGGCTATTTTGTCCAAAATACAAAGGCTATATTTTGCCGGTAGCCAATTTTATTTGCAACAGCTTTTTTTAGGCAGCAGCAGCCGTCTTACCACATTCCATATTTTGCTGAAAAAAGACATAGTTGTTATGGGGCTGTTCAACCCGTAAAGGTAGCCGGTCTTATATAAAAGGTAAAATGTAAATTGCCGCCCAAACAATAACGCCCATGCTTACCATAGGTTTAATCAGGGAAGGAAAAATTCCGGCCGATAACCGTGTGGCGCTAACACCCTCGCAGTGCAAGTGGATACACAAAAATGCACCGGGAATAAAGATCGTGGTGCAAACCTGCAGCATCCGGTGCTTTACCGATCGCGAATACCAGCTGGCTGGCGTGGAAGTGAAGGAGGCAATGGATGAGTGTGATGTACTTTTTGGCATCAAAGAGGTGCCGATACCCATGCTGCTACCCGGGAAGATATACCTGTTTTTTTCGCACACCAAGAAAAAGCAAGTTCATAACCAGGGCCTGTTCAGGGCCCTGATGGATAAGAAAATTACCCTGATCGATTATGAATGCCTGGAGCATGATGATGGCCAACGCATCATTGGCTTTGGTTTTTTTGCCGGTATTGTGGGCGCCCACAACGGCATTATGGCTTACGGAAAACGAACAGGGTTGTTTAAGCTAGACAGGGTCTATAAACAAAACAATTTCCGGGAACTGATACATACCTATTTTGGTCTTCGCCTGCCCAATGTAAAAATTGCTATTACAGGTTCAGGGCGGGTGGCGCATGGCATTCTTGAAGTAATGAACCTGCTAGGCATTCATGAAGTAGAACCGGATGAATACCTGGTGCGGCGCTTTTCGTACCCCGTTTATACCCAGCTCAAAGCTGCTGATCTTTACCGCAACCGGCTAACGGGCAAATACAACCGCGAAGAGTTTCATCATAAGCCCGGTGCATATCAATGTCTTTTTCTGCCCTATGCCGCGCAAACAGATATTCTCATGAACGGTGTGTATTGGGAAACCAGTTACCCCCGCCTGTTTGAAAAGACAGATGCCCGCGCCGATAATTTTATTATACAAACCATTGCCGATATTACCGACGATGCCAACGGCTCAGTGCCGCTTAACCTGGGCGATCAGACCATTGAAGACCCGGTCTATGGGGTAAGCAGGCTGAATTTTGAAAAAACAGGGCCCTATCTTCCGGGTTCTATTGATGTGATGGCCGTTGGCAACCTGCCCAACGAACTGCCCCGCGATGCCAGCCGTTATTTTGGCGAACAACTGATCAAATATGTGCTGGAAGATTTAATGAAAGGCGGCTCGGCAATTATTGATCGGGCAACCATGCTGAAAGCCGGCAAACTTACCAGGGAGTTTGACTATCTGGAAGATTATGCTGCGGGAAAGTAAGGGATTCCAGCCTGCGCAGGAATGACCATCAAAGAAGATTGAGATGCCTGCCTTCGCAGGAATGATAATCAAGAGAGATAAGTGACTCCTGCTTTCGCCGAAAGGGGAAGTTTACAAATGCAGATAATATTTCTTTAGCAGCGAAATAAACGGCGCAGAATAAACACCCGGGGATTGGCGTATTACAAGTTCTTCTTTCTTTACCTGGCCGGTATTTTCCCTGCTTAGTAATAACGCCACGCGAAAATGAGGATGTTGCAGGCTCTGGCGCATAGAAAGTTTGTCTGATGGGTACAGGCCATAGCTGGTTGCCAGTTGCTCAAAATACGCTGCCCGATGATAAGGCAGCAGCACGGCGAACAAACCTTTTTGAGAAAGATTCCTCGCTGTAATTTCCAGCAAATCCTGTAGCGTCAGGCCGTCGTTGTGCTTGGCAAAATTGTATTTGCTGTTGCTGCTTTTTAAATCGCCTTCAAAAAAGGGGGGATTGCTGATAATAAGATCGTATTGATGCGGCAGCGAAAATAATTTCACATCATCATGAAACAACTTCAGGCGGTTGTACCAATTGCTGGCCGCGATATTCTCGGATGCCTGCTCGTATGATTCCCGATCGATTTCAATGCCATGGATACTGCCGGGGAATTGCTGGGCCAGCATCAGCATTAATAAGCCGGAACCAGCGCCAATATCAAGGCAACCCGACAGGTGATAAGGCAGATTTGCTACTTTTTTCGATAACCATGCGCCAAATACACAACTATCCGTACTTACTTTCAGAGCACACCGCTCCTGGTAAATGGTAAATTCCTTGAATTGAAAATAATTGTTTGGCATCAGGCCTCTTTCTTTAGGGCTTCATGGGCAATCCTGTTATCCTCAAAGATTGGCAGCAGCGGAATAACGGTATGTTGCATTGCATTTGTCTTGTTGTTCTTACCATTCAGACCTGGCACTGGCGCTCACAGAAAGATCCACAAATTGCCCCGCCCGGAATTTGTAGTAACCGGTTATGGCAATCATAGCCGCATTATCGGTGCAGTATTCAAATGCCGGTATAAACACCTGCCAGCCCTTCTGCCGCCCCCTTTCCTGCAAGGCTGCCCGTAAACCACTGTTGGCAGAGACACCACCCGCCATGCAGATGGTTGTAATGCCGGTTTGCGCGGCGGCTTGTGTTAATTTTGAAAGCAGTATACTAACAATCCGCTCCTGTACCGATGCACAAATATCCGCGAGATTTTCTTCAATAAAATTGGGATTCTTTTTCTCTTCCGCCTGCAAAAAATACAGGATAGAAGTTTTTACACCGCTGAAACTAAAATCGAGGCCCGGTACCTGCGGCTCCGCAAATTTGAACCGTTTGGGATTACCTGCCCGGGCATATTTATCAATCAATGGTCCGCCGGGATAGGGCAACCCAAGCAGTTTGGCCGATTTATCAAATGCCTCGCCCGCCGCATCATCAATCGTTTGGCCAATGATGTTTAATTGCAAAGGAGATTCGCACAATACAATTTGTGTATGCCCGCCGCTCACGGTAAGGCATAAAAACGGAAAAGCAGGCGGGTTGGCACCAATCAGGTTAGCCAGCACATGCGCCTGCATGTGGTGAACAGCAATCAACGGTATATTCAGTGATAGCGACAATGATTTTGCAAACTGTGAACCCACCAGCAGGCAGCCAATCAGCCCGGGTGCCTGCGTAAAAGCAATGGCTGAAATGCTCCGCAAAGAAACATTGGCTTGCTTTAGTGCAGTATCCACTACGGGCACAATATTCTGCATGTGGGCGCGACTGGCCAGCTCGGGTACCACGCCGCCATATTGTTCATGTATGGGCTGCCCGGCAATAAAATTAGTAAGTATGCGGCCATCCACGCATACAGATGCGGCTGTTTCATCGCAGGAAGACTCTATACCCAGTATGATGGTTGATTGGTTGATTGGTTGATTGGTTGATTGAATTTGCAAATATAGTGTGCAGCCGGTTAAGGCTGCTGCCCAACTAAGAACCGATCAACCAGTCAACAGCGCAACTAGTCAACTACTTACTCCTGATGGCCACTACCGGGTCCATTTTAGCGGCAATAAAAGCGGGGATGATACCGGCCAGCACGCCGGTAATGATACAAATGCTGATGGCGAGCGAGAAAATATTAAAAGAAATGGTAACCGGAAATCCAAGTGCCGGTGATATCAGTTTGGTAAGTATAAAAACAAGCAGTAAACCCATTGCGCCGCCAAGAATGCATAAAAAAGCCGATTCCAGCAAAAATTCGGTCATAATGCTGGAGCGCTTGGCACCAATGGCTTTTTTCAATCCAATCTGGGCAGTGCGCTCGCGCACCGTCACAAACATGATATTGGCAACGCCGAACATGCCTACGATGAGCGAAAGCCCTGCGATAAACCAGCCACCCATATTTACACCGGAAAAAATAGAATCCATAAACTTTCCGAAGGATTCAATGTCGTTCATGGAGAAATTATCTGCCTGCGAAGGACTGATCCGCCTGATGGACCGCATGGCGCCCTGCACATCATCGCGCAACATGGCCATGGGCACATTGTCTTTTCCCTGCAAAACAATAACCGGTTGCGAGGTCTTTTCATTTATCAGGGTTTTCATAAAACCATAATCAAGCAGCGCACTTTCGTCATAATCGTACCCGCCCATCATGCTCTGGCCTTTTTTCTTAAGCAGGCCAATCACTACTGCTTTGCGGTCGTAAATAACAATATCCTGCCCAACACATTTTTCCGGTCTTGCAAACAATTTCTCAGCAATATTATAACCCAGGATAACCGTGTTGCTGGCGTTGTCATAGTCGCTTTGCTGAAAAAAACGACCATCGGCGATATCGAGTTGCTGGATATTGGAGAAGTCTTCGGTGATGCCATATATATTGACACCTGTTACGGCCTGATCTTCCCATTCTATTTTTGAATTGCTGCTGATATTAAAAGCAACATTTTTTGACAGTTCGCTGCGTTGCTTCAGCATCTTTGTTTCTTCATATTTGGGTGCAGGCCGGTTCACCAGTTTCCACCAGGGTATCTGGCCGGTATAATCCCACTTATCAATGTAAATAGTGTTGGAACCAAGTGATTTGATATCATTCTGCACATTGCGCTGCAGGCTGTCTACGGTAGCCAGCACGCCGATGATGCAAAAGATACCTACGGTGATACCGAACAGTGATAAAAATGTACGCAGCTTGTTGGAGCGGAATTCTCCCAACGCCATTTTCAAACTGCTCCATAAAATGTCCAGGAACCTAAACATGCCCAAATATAGAAATTCAGTTAAACATGCGGGCAGAACTATTTTGTTAAAGGTCAGTTTAAGGGTTGAGAGGCGGGCTCTACTGAATATTGAGCGTTGAATATTGAGTATTGAATATCACCTGGTGTGCTTTAAAACAATGCTCAATATGATCATCCTCTGAATGTTCGGGTTACTTGCTTCTGATAGCCACCACGGGATCCATCCTTGCAGCAATCAACGCAGGAATAATACCTGCCAGTACGCCCGTTACAATGCAAATGGAAATGGCTATACTGAAAATATTAAAGGATATACCAATGGGGAAGCCCACCACAGGCGAAAGAACTTTTGTAAGAATAAACACCAATATAAGTCCCATAACACCACCGAGAATACACAGGAAGGCGGATTCCAGTAAAAACTCCGTCATTATGCTGGAGCGTTTGGCGCCGATCGCCTTTTTAAGGCCTATCTGGCTGGTGCGTTCCCTTACGGTTACAAACATGATATTGGCAACGCCAAACATGCCCACTACCAACGAAAGACCGGCGATAAACCAGCCACCCAGGTTGATGGAACTAAACACCGTGTCGAGCAAACTATTAGCGGAAGAAATTTCATTCAATGCAAAATTATCCTGTTGTACCGGTCCCAGTTTCCTTACGGAGCGGTAAGCCCCGTCGAGTTCCATTTTTATCTCTCCCACGGGGATGGATTCCTTGCCTTTTACCATAATAAAACCCTCTGCCAAATCTTTATTGGTAAGGTTTTTCGCCGTGCGGTAAGGCATCAGTACAATATTATCGAAATCCCAACCGCCCATATTGTTGGAACCATATTTTTTGGGAACGCCCACAATGGTCATTTTTTTGCCATTGATCTCAACGGATTTGCCCACTGCATTCTGCGGGTTCACAAATAGGTTTTCCGCATTGGTATAGCCCATTACAATATTATTGCTGCCGCTCAAAAATTCGGCATCAGACAAATAGCGGCCATACTGTATTTCCAGTGGCTGAATTTTTGCATAGCCCTCACTTACCGCATACCAGGTAACACCGGTCAACTGCTGGTCCTCATATTCCACGTTGTTGGAACCAAAAGTGATATAGCCAATACTTTCCGCATAACTCAGGCGCTTTTGCAGGAGCACCGATTCTTCGTATTTAGGACTGGGGCGGTTATTGTATTTCCACCAGTCATCGCGGCCGCCACTGCCCCAGGGGCGTTTTTGTATATAAATGGTATTATTTCCCAGGCTGGCGAAAGATGTTTTGATATTGGTTTTCAGGCTGTCTACCGTAGCCAGTACACCAATAATGCAGAATATGCCTACGGTAATCCCAAACAGCGATAAAAAAGTGCGCAGTTTATTGGAACGAAATTCCTGCAGCGCCATTTTCAAACTGCTGATGAGTATTTCGAGGACCCTGAACATATACCAAATGTACATTTTTAGTTATCGCCCGGCCATGTTTATCTTTCACCCGGCTTATTTTAATCGGACAGGGCCGATTCTTAATTCCTTTTTAACTGCCTTGCGTGAAACAATAAAACAGGTGACGCGTTTATAACATTTTTTCAAAAATGCTGCTTTTGTAAAAAAAATGGATTAAATTAGAATCATTTCCCTGTATAATCCGCCCTCCCCAAACCGTAGCAGTAACATATATTATCTCACCTCAAAAAATTACTCCGATGGTTACAACAGACATTGCACAACTCACCGAAGAATGTAACACATGGCGCGCAAAAATGCGCCAGTATCGCGAAGAATTTACCAACCTTAAAAACCAACTTCGCCAAATTGCGTTAAAAGTCACCAGGCACGATCAGTTGCAGGACGTTGAGCATTATGAAAACCAATTTCATATTCAGCTCATCAACATCCACGACCTGAAACATTCCATTAAAGTACACGATTTTAAAACAACGACGGCCCGTGCCGAGAACAATGGTAAGATAAACCACACCATGCTGGCAGAGCACCAGCATTTATATTCGGAATACCAGCGTTTACAGCATTTGCTGGAAGACCTGAAAGACCGCTTTACCCAATTCATACATAAACTTAATTAGGCCAAAAGCCAGCATATATTTAATATCTCTGGAAGATTACTGCGCAGAAAAGAAATGATTTGCAGGGTAATCTTCTTTTTTTTATCGCCCCGCGGGATCCATCCGCGGTCTTACGTTTTTAACGATTGTATTATTTCAAATTTAAAATAGTTTGCCATGGCAGATTTTGATACTTCACACGTAAAAAATATTGTTTTGCTGGGCCATGCGGGTGCCGGCAAAACCAGCTTAGCGGAATGCATGTTGTTTGAAGCAGGCATCATTGCACGCAAAGGCTCTGTTGCAGAACGTAATACGGTGAGCGATTACCACGAACTGGAAAAAGAACGCGGAAATTCTGTTTTTTCCACGCTGCTGCACAGCAAATGGAGAGGCTATAAAATAAATATTCTTGACACGCCCGGTTATGATGATTTTGCAGGAGAAGTGATTTCTTCTTTGCGGGTAGCCGATACCGGTATTATGATGGTGAATGCGGTCACCGGCGTGGAAGTAGGAACGGACATTATATGGGACTATACGGAAAGGTTTAAAACACCCATGATTTTCTGTATCAACAAACTGGATGATGACAATGCGGATTATGAAAAAACACTGGCCGAAATAAAAAGCCATTTCGGCAGTAAGGTAGTGGTAGTACAGTACCCGCGGCAGACCGGTGCGGGCTTTCATGAAATCATTGATGTGCTGCGGATGACCCTGTATAAATTTAATGATGCCGGTGGCAAGCCTGAAAAACTATCTATACCGGCCGATGAAAAAGAAAAAGCGGAAGCCTTGCATAAAGAACTGGTGGAAGCGGTGGCGGGTAATGACGAAGAACTCATGGAAAAATACTTTGATAAAGGCGAACTGGATGAAGATGAAATGAAAGCAGGCATGAAAAAAGCCATGATCAACCACGATATATTTCCATTGTTTTGTTTATCCGCCGAACGCAATATGGGCAGTGGCCGGTTAATGGGCTTTATCGATAATGTTTGCCCGGCCGCCAACGAAATGCCGGCCCAGACCACCAGGGCGGGAAATACGCTTCCCTGCGATGCAAAAGGACCGGTATGCCTGTTTGTTTTTAAAACCATTGCCGAAAGCCATGTGGGTGAAATGAGCTTGTTTAAAGTTTTTTCCGGCACGGTAAGAAGCGGAATGGAACTGGTCAACGAATCTACCGGTGTTCTGGAAAAAGTTAACCAGTTGTTCGTAGTGGAAGGCCATAGCCGGACCAATGTAAATGAATTGGTAGCGGGTGATATCGGTGCCACTATAAAAATTCTTGATACACCGACAGCAGACATGGTGGCGCAAGGGATTCATCATGCTATTGGAACAGATAAGTATCCTGCACCACAAGGAACATTAATGGCGACCCTGGTAAA
>Ga0207658_10002222_pt1 | contig 14414 bp, 15 predicted proteins | sample KBSS33metaG_FD_184322 | JGI IMG/M metagenome (GOLD analysis project Ga0207658, IMG submission 184322) | Switchgrass rhizosphere microbial communities from Kellogg Biological Station, Michigan, USA - KBS S3-3 metaG (SPAdes) (version 2) | ecosystem: Host-associated > Plants > Roots > Rhizosphere...
GGAGCAAGGCGATCCTGAAAGCCATCGCGAGTTGAAGTCGCGTGCAGTCACCAAACCTTGTTGTCTTCGCAGCTAACGGATCCTCCCGCTCAAATCTGCCAATCGCGTTTTTACACAGCCTGGGTCGGCAACTGCCGGAACAGCGGACAGTCGGCTCCTGGGAATCGAAAGTCGGGGTCTGAATGGCAATAAAGGGTCGACATCGGAAGGGGGAGAACTGGGACAAAAGGGTCGTTTAGAATTCACTTCCGGAATGACAGTGTTGACCAAATGCAGACAGTCGCACCCATCACTGCTTCGGGAACTGTCACGAGTGACCTCCGGCGCTGAAAACCGAGGGATGTCCTGCGGGGAGCGGAGCGCGCACCGGGCACCGCCCCCCACAGTCGATTAAGCGACGTCCTCGATCACGTCGTCGGAGCGGCGAGAAGTCAGATCGAACCGATCGGCGTTCATGACCTTGACCCATGCCTTTACGAAATCGCGAACGAACTTCGCCTCGTGGCCTCGCTCGGCATAGACCTCAGCGGTCGCGCGCAGCTGACTGTTCGAGCCGAAGATGAGGTCGGTCCGCGTTGCGCGCCACTTCTCATGGCGGCCGCCACGATCGTAGCCGATAAACTCCTCGTCGCTGGACGCGTCCACCAGCTCCCAGAAGGTATCGTTGTCGAGCAGATTGACGAAGAAGTCGTTGGTCAACTTCCCCGGCCGATGAGTGAGGACGCCATCCCGCTTATCGCCGTGATTGGCGCCTAGCACGCGCAGCCCTCCGACGAGCACGGTCATTTCCGGCGCTGACAGGCCGAGCAGCGATGCCTTGTCGAGCAGCAGCTCTTCGGTTTTCACCCGTTGACGCGATTTCAGATAGTTGCGGAAGCCGTCCGCCTGCGGCTCCATCCACACGAAACTTTCGACGTCGGTCCACGCCTGCGTCGCATCCCCCCGGCCGAGCGTGACGGGCACGTCCACGGGAAAGCCCGCGTCTCCCGCCGCCTTCTCGACCGCAGCCGCGCCTGCGAGCACGATCGCGTCGGCCAGACTGATCGAACCGCGCAGATCTTCCAGCGTGGCGAGGACGGTCGCGAGCTTATCCGGTTCGTTTACTGCCCAGCTGCGCTGCGGTTCCAGCGCGATGCGCGCGCCGTTGGCGCCTCCACGATGGTCCGACTTGCGGTAGGTAGAGGCGGACGCCCACGCGGTCTTGACGAGATCGGACACGGTCAGGCCGCTCGCCAGCACCGTCTCCTTAAAAGCCGCAACATCGGCGTCAGTGGGAACAGTGCCAGCCGGGATCGGATCCTGCCAGATCAGGTCTTCTTCAGGAACATCGTTGCCCAGATACCGGATCTTCGGCCCCAGATCGCGGTGTGTAAGCTTAAACCACGCTCTTGCGAAGGCATCGTCGAGCGCGGCCTGATCATCCCGGAAACGCTCCGAAATTGCGCGGAACTCCGGATCCATCTTGAGCGCCATGTCGGCAGTTGTCATCATGGTCGGAACGCGCTTGTCCGGATCGCGCGCGTCGGGTGCCATGTCCTCGGGATCGGGGTTCACCGGCGTCCACTGCTTGGCACCTGCCGGGCTGGTCGTCAGCTCATAGGCATATTTGAACAGGAGGCGGAAATAATCGCCGCCCCACTTGGTAGGGTTGTTCGTCCAGGCACCCTCGATACCGGAGGTGGTGATATGGCCGCGCCCGATCTCCTCCGGGTCGGTCAACCAGCCAAGCCCTTGCATATGCACCGCTCCGGCGGCAGGGTTCACACCGAAATTGTCCGCAGGCTTCGCACCATGGCCCTTGCCGAACGCATGTCCTCCCGCAGTGAGCGCTACGGTCTCTTCCGAGTTCATAGCCATGCGCTGGAAGGTCGCCTTCATGTCACGTGCAGACAGTAGGGGATCGGGGTTCCCGCCCGGCCCTTCCGGATTGACGTAGATGAGGCCCATCTGGATCGCCGCGAGAGGGCCTTCGAGCTCGGGCAGATCCTCGGTGATCCGGGTCAGCGCGCCTTCATCAACCCATATCTCCTCGGCGCCCCAGAAGGTATCGCCCTCCGACTGGTAAACGTCCTTGCGCCCGCCGCCGAAGCCGAACACGGGGCCGCCCATGCTCTCGATTGCGACGTTGCCAGCCAGGATGAAGAGATCGGCCCAGCTAATGTGGCGCCCATACTTCTGCTTGATCGGCCACAACAGGCGACGGGCCTTGTCGAGGTTGCCGTTGTCCGGCCAGGAATTGAGCGGTTCGAAGCGCTGCTGCCCGGAATTGGCACCTCCGCGGCCGTCGGTGACGCGGTACGTCCCGGCGGCGTGCCATGCCATGCGAATCATGAACGGGCCATAATGCCCGTAGTCTGCCGGCCACCATGGCTTGCTGTCGGTCATCAGCGCGGTCAGGTCCGCCTTCAGCGCGGCGTAATCGAGTTTCGCGAATGCTTCGGCATAGTCGTAATCTGGCCCCATCGGATCGGGCGAGATGCCGTGTTGGTGCAGAACATCGACGGGTAGCGCATCAGGCCACCAGTCCCGGTTGGTTCGCCCCAGCAACGATCTAACTTCGGTTACGCCAGGCGCACCTTGTTGCATCGGACAACTTGCAGGATCGCGGTCAGCCATAATTCATACTCCGTTTCTCGATGATCTTGCAGACGATCAGCCATCATCTAAAAACCATAGTAGATGCTGGGCTGGGCAGGATGAAGCGGGAAAGCTCAATGAGTATGATCGCTTGAATAGATAACGATGGCGGCCGGGTGTATCGCCCGCTTTTAAGCGGCGCATTTGCTGGCGCTTGTTGCCAGCAATTCAGCGAAGCCCGAATGACCGCAACACGATACGACACTGCGTTCTCAGACGACTGCGGCGAAATCCGCTACGTCAGGTTCCGACGTGACCTGCCGTTCGTGCACTAGCGTCGGACCGACTTAAGGTGGTCGCGTTCTGAGCTAATAGCTGCCGGTCTGTACCTAGGGAGCGAAATTTCGCGGCTAAATGGCGAGGATGGGTCGAGGTCGGTAGGCGGCACCTGCACAGAGCAGTCGTTGTCAAGCGGCGTGTCGAACGGGGGTCTTGTCACGAGCCGACTCCGGCGTTGCCGGACCGCACAGCAGAACGACAGTCTGTGGCGCGTAGATTCAGGCGCGTGAATTGGATGCCGTCCGCTTGCGACCACAGCTTTGGTTGCACGCTGCGAGACAAAGATCTAACGACGGTGGCATGTCCAGCGATCTGCTCAACCCCGACAAAGCGCTGATTTTTAGGATCGTCCACAAGGACAATATCGAGAAGGTTTTGAAGAAGGGCTGCCGTAGCGCGAGCGCTATCAAGTCAGGCGCGAGCTATGTCGAGATCGGGAACCAAGAATTGATTGAAAAACGTTCGCAACGTTCTGTACCGTGCGGCCCTGGCGGCACCCTCGCCGACTATGTGCCTTTCTATTTCACGCCCTATTCGCCCATGCTCTATAACATCAAGACCGGTTACGGCGTCCCGCAAAAACCGTTGAAAGACATCCTTATTCTCGGCTCCTCTCTCCGGTTGCTCAGGAAGCGGAAGATCGATTTCGTGTTCAGTGATCGCCACGCTTACCTCAAGACCGCACGGTTCTCCGAAGATCTAGACGATTTGGACCGGATTATCTGGCCGGTGCTGCAGGCACGCGATTTTCGCAAGGATGACAGCGACAAATTCGAAAAGTATCAAGCGGAGGCGCTGATTCACCAGCATTTGCCCGTCGATGCGCTGATGGGGATCGCGTGCTATAACACGAGCACGCGCGACGCAGTTCAGGCGCTGATCGACAAGCATGACGTTAACGTCAAAGTTTTTTCAAAGAACAGTTGGTATCTATGACGATCACCTTCACCACCGGCAATTTGCTCGAAGACGACGCTGAGGCACTGGTCAACACTGTCAACACGGTGGGCGTCATGGGCAAGGGCGTCGCGTTAATGTTCAAGGAAGCTTACCCTGACAACTTCAAGGCTTATGAAGTGGCGGCACGAGCCAAGGCGCTTCAGGTCGGTAAGATATTTGCAACGCAAAGAGCATCCTTCATCGGTCCCAAATGGATTGTCAATTTCCCTACCAAAGCGCATTGGCGCTATCCCTCACGGATGGAGTGGATCGAGCAGGGTCTTGAGGATTTATCAGCGTTCATAATTAAGAATAAGGTCCGGTCGATCGCTCTGCCGCCGCTTGGCGCTGGCAATGGTGGCCTCGACTGGCCGGCGGTTCGCGCAGTCATGGTTAAGAAACTTGAGTGTCTTACGGACGTCGAGGTAGTCATCTACGAGCCGACCCGAAAATATCAGAATGTCGCGAAACGGAGCGGCGTCGAGAAGCTGACCCCGCCACGCGCTGCGCTTGCCGACTTGGTGCGTCGCTATTCGATCCTTGGTATCGAATGCTCGATCTTGGAGGTGCAGAAGCTCGGCTACTTTCTCGACCGCTTTAACCGCAAGCTCGGGTTGCCGGCATTCGGTTTCGACTTTTCGGCGAACCGATATGGTCCCTACTCCGAAAAGCTGCGCCACATGCTGAACGGCCTCGATGGCAGCTATCTGCATTCCGATAAGCGTCTTGCCGATGCCAGCCCATTCGAACCCATCCGCTTTGACGAAGCCCGCCGCGACGCCGTCAGCCTGTTCATGAAGACCGAGGGCAAGACGTATTTACCGGCCCTCGCTGCGACCGCTGACCTCATCGACGGGTTTGAATCGCCGCTCGGCATGGAACTGCTCTCAACCATTGATTGGTTGATAGGAGAACTCGGCGTTCCTCCCGCTACCGAGGCGATCCGCGCCGCCTTAGCTGATTGGCCGGGTGGCGAAGGCTCGGCAGCCCGTAAGCTCGAGCTTTTTGAAGATCGGATCATCGCTATCGCAATTAACGCGTTGCGTGAGGCCGAGCTTGTTTCACAGGCAGCGTAACTGCCTTGGCGTATAACCAGTAGCACGTGTCCGCAACAGCTCCAGAAAGAGCCCGCGCAGCGACGATTGTAAGCGCTCGTTTACGCGATCACGGATCCAATGCCCCCAAGGGCCGTCATCGTCGCCACCAATGGCAGCTTTCGTTGCGAGCGGACACTCAGTTGCAGATCATCGAAGGGCGAGAGTTGGTCGCGCGAGGCGACACCGCGAGAACAGCAGCTATTCCCGCATCCCGGCTCCGAGCGGGACATTCACCAACGGCCAATCATGCTTGAGTAAAAGTGTCTAGACACGTCCAAGATCGTCCGTCATGATGCAATTAAGCTGGTGAATTTATGATCAGCAGAGGCGCCTGTGGGAACTGGTGTGGGAAAGCCTCAGGTAACGTGCAAGAAAAGTTTGGATTTCTGCCGTTTTTATTCACGGTTATTAATCCCTGCCGCTCCGCCATCACAACCGTGCGCCGTCCTTTGCCGCCACTACCTGCGTTAACGCCGTGGCGGCGACGCCGCTCGATTCTGAACGACAACTGTTGGGATTTTCCCGCCTGTTAACTTTCGAGGAGGGGTGCGCAGATTGCCGCCGCTTCGCAAGCACGACCACTCAACGGCAAAGTGCGCGGCGTGTCACGTCATCGGCCGGATAGAAGCATTCGAGCGTCAATTCGGCGAGTGTTACATCCACCGCGTTACCGAAAACCGTAGTGGTCGACAGAAATGACAAAAACGTATCGATACCAGGTTGCCGCAAGGTCAGCGGAACCGCGATCCGCGCGGTTGGTCCGGGAGAGGCGCGACTCACGGGGGCAGTCAGCGCGCGCAGTTCGTCATACAGCGCGAGCAGTGCCGGATCGGCCGATCGGTCAGCATCCTCGCGCAGACGCGCCAGCAGATGATGCCGCCATTCCGCAAGGTTGACGATGCGCGGCGCGAGGCCATCCGGGTGGAGGCTGATACGCAGCACGTTGGCGGGCGGCACAAGCAATGCTGGTGCGACCCCTTCCAGCAACATGGTCACAGCATCGTTGGCAAGGACGAGATTCCAGTGCCGATCGACAGCCAGCGCTGGGAAAGGCTCATGTCCGCGTAGCACCGCTTCAACTGCCTGTCTCGCGGCGGTCATCTCGGGGCCGTCAAACGACCGTTCCGGATGCAATGGTGCATAGCCACCGGCGAGCAGAAGCCGGTTGCGTTCGCGCAGGGACAACGCCAGCGGTTCCGCCAGCCGCAACAGCAAATCCCGGCTTGGCGCCGCGCGCCCGCTTTCGACGAAGCTCAGATGGCGGGTGGAAACCTCCGCCTCGCCAGCAAGGTCGAACTGGCTCAGCCGCCGGCGGGCGCGCCACTCGCGCAGGATCGTGCCGACAGTCTGGGCCTGTGTTGCCATGCAGGCATCACTATCATACCGGCTCGGCGAACACATTACCTGTGAGGTAATCGCTTCTGCTGCTGTGAACCGTCACCTTTGCATCGACAGCAAGGAGCCAGATGATGACCGATCCGAACAGCACTCATGCCGCGCGCCTTGCCGCAGACCCTGCCCAGAGGATCGGCCAATGAGCGAGGCCTATGTCATCACTTTTCATGTGAGATCAGCTCAACGGGAGCGGTTCCTGGCGCTGCTGATGCCCGTGTTGGAGGCAATGCGCCATGAAGCGACCTTTGTTTGCGCTGCTCTCCACGTCGATCCCGACCATCCGGACCTGTTCCAACTGCACGAGACATGGACCGATCGCGACGATGTGGTGAAGGTTCAATTGAACCGCCCCTATCGAGAGGCATGGCATGCCGCGCTCGAGGATCTGCTGGAGCGCCCGCGCGACATCAGGATTTGGAAGCCCATTTGGCCGAGCCGCTGATTGAAGGAAGATCTGCTTTCGAATGAAAAACTTGGCATCCTCAGTGGCCCTACTGGGGGTCGGAAACCGCGATTGCTATCGTAGCGCTACAGCGTAGGCGGAGTGCTCATCGCTATCGGGTGTGGCCCGCCACCCTTGCAGGTTTAGCGTAAATCTATGTTTGCGCCGCAGACTTGGTCATTGGCCGCGCGCACCGTCTGAAAAACCTCTTCCGCAGCTATTTTCGCCGGGCAGTTTGGCGACGCTAGTTTCCTCAGGCCTGATGGTCATGCGCCAAAAGCCATGTCTCGGCAGCGTTGTGAGAGCAGAACAACGCCATGTCCTGCGCGGCCGCCTCGCGGACATGCGCTTTCAGGATCGAACTTTTGACGACAAGCGCAATCCGATCGCCCGGCTGATAGAGGCGCATCGAGTGGGCGTTGATCTTGGCTTCGATTTCCGGCGACTGGATGTCGGCATTGGAAACATCGGCGAACATGCGGATCGGTTTGCCGTGGGTGCGAAAGTCGGCGATGATGAATTCGATGCGGCGGTAATGCTCGTCAACCTCTTCGGCATCCCATGTTCCCGTGCCCACGGTCTTGATAATGCCCGTGGTGGAATTGACGGTCAGTTCGATCATGGGTGTCTTTGCTCTGCATAGGAATATGAAACATCGTTTCAGCAGGGCAACATTAACAGAAGGCAAAGTTGCATCGGTCGTAGATCTAAGAGTTTCTGAATTACGACTAAAGTCGTAAGGATCATGGCGTTTAATGACATATATCACCGCCTCTACTTAAACTTTGCCTCTTACTCTCGGCCGCATGTCGCCCGCATATGCCATTGAGACTGCACCGGCCTACGTCATAGAAGAGGACGTCAGGAACGGTGTCATCAAGATGACGGTACAAGGCTTCTTTGATCTCGAGACGCTGCGAAGGCATTTCGACGAGAACGATGGTATCGTAAGGAAATGGCGGAGTCTGGGCAGGCCCATTCGGGTGCTTATCGACGCTGTAAACCTGCTCCCTCACACGCCTGAGGGGCAGGCCCTCGTCCAATCCTCCACAAAGCGGATATATGTGCCGGGGGATCGCGTCGCGTTGCTGGTCGGCTCCAATCTTGTGAAAATGCAGATGCGCCGCGCCCTTACGCAGGGGGAGGTGATCAATTTCTTCGTGTCGGCCAACGCCGCGATGACGTGGCTGATGGCGCAGAAGCAATCTGTAAACGCTTAGCCCAGGCAAATCCTGTGGCGGCGCGAATGCCGGTCAGCACTATTTGCGCAAGTCATATGCGGTTGACCACAACGCGTTAGTGCGCGGCGCGAACCAGGCGTAGATCGTGGGCCTTTCCCCTGCTTTGTAAGGAACGGCCATGGCCAAATCGCCCCATATCAAGCTTGGATTCATCCTGCACGGTGTCGGACGCACCTGGAACGACTGGCGCCACCCAGATCGGGATAACAGTGCAAGCACCAGCCTTACCCGATATCAGGAGCAGGCCGCCACTGCGGAACGCGGCAAGTTCGATTTTCTGTTCGTCGCCGACAGCCTCTCCATCACCGAGAAATCCAGCCCGCATTATCTCAATCGGTTCGAGCCGATCACGATCCTGTCCGCGCTGGCCGCGACGACATCGCGCATCGGCCTCGTCGGCACGTTGACGGTCAGCTATTCCGAACCGTTCAACGTCGCGCGCCAGTTCGCCTCGCTCGATCATCTGAGCGGCGGGCGCGCGGGGTGGAATATCGTCACCTCCTGGCTCGGCGACACCGCCGCCAACTTCAGCAAGACCGAGCATCCACCGCACGCCGTCCGCTATCGCATCGCCGCTGAATATCTCGACGTTGTTCAGGGCCTTTGGGATAGCTGGGAAGACGGCGCGCATGTCGCCGATAAGGAAACCGGCCAGTTCGTCGATCCTGACCTCCTGCACCGGCTCGACCATAAGGGCGAGTTCTTCCAGGTGCGCGGGCCATTGAACATCAAGCGCACGCCCCAGGGACAGCCGGTGATCTTCCAGGCGGGCGCGTCCGAAGACGGCCGCAACTTCGCGTCTCAGCGGGCGGAGGTGATTTTCACTCACGCGGCTACACCGTCGGAAGGTCAGGCCTATTATAGCGATGTCAAGGCGCGGGCGAAGGGCTTCGGCCGCGATCCCGACCAGTTGTTCATTCTTCCCGGCATCGCGCCCATCGTCGGCGACACGGACGAGGAGGCAGAGGCGCGGTATCGTGAACTTGCGGCGCTGGAATCGATCGATACGGGCCTTGGCTTCCTGTCGCGCACATTCAACGACCATGACTTCCGCCAATATGATCTCGATGCCCCATTCCCGGATGTCCTCCATATCGGGCTGAACAGCCAGCAGAGCGCGACATTGCGCATTCTGGCGGAAGTTGAGGCGGAAAATCTGACCCTGCGACAGGTGGCGGAGCGGCTCGCCACGCCGCGCGGCGCATTTGTCGGATCGCCCGAAAGGGTCGCGGATCAGCTTCAGCTATGGTTCGAAACCGGCGTTGCCGACGGCTTCGTGCTGTTCGAGCCTCTGCCGGGACAGTTGGCGCTGTTCGTCGACCGGGTGATCCCGATCCTTCAGGCCCGCGGCCTGTTCCGCACGGACTATGAAGGGGAAACCTTCCGGTCGCATCTGGGCTTGCCCGAACCGGAAAATCGCTACGCCGCGCAACAGCGCGAAAAATCCGCCGCCTGAGGAACTGTCGGCTCTAATGGGCGCGGCCTTCGGGTCGCGCCTTTTTGGGTTCTGACTCTATCGGGCGGTGGGCGCAAAGTCCGGGCAGCGTCGCAGTCCATTGGTTATGCGGTCCTGCCGCAGGCAAAGGCCGTCCTCGCCGCGCACAGACGCATGCGCCGAAGACAGGATCGCAAGGCCGGGCAGCGCCGCCTCCAACGCCGCCGGATCGGCATGGAAATGCGCGCACTGGCCGCAGCTTTCGTCATCTTCCTTGGACGGCCAATCGCGTAGAGCCGCCAATACGCTCATTGGCCGAGCGCCGCCCAATGCGATCCGAAGACATAGACCGACAGGACGAAGCCAAGGACAACATTCACCGCCACGCCGACCGTGAAGGCGGCGACCGGCCTGCGTCCGGCAACCGCAAGATCGCGGACGCGCGTGGTCAGGCCGATGCTGAAGAAGCAGAAGATGAAGCACCAGGTGCGAAGATCTTTCACCGGCGCGATCAGGCCCGGTGTCGCGACCTTATTGTAGGTCGCAAGGTCGTAGCTGGCCGTCGCAACGGTTATCAGCGCCGAGGCGAAGAAGAAGCCGAGTACGAATTTCGGGAAGCGTCGCCAGATTTCCTGCGCATCTGGCTTGCTGCCCGCACTCTGCGTCTCCCCGCGCGTCGTCGCCAGGATCGCGAGGCCAACCGCCCATATGCCGATCCACACGTCCCGGCCGACCACCTTGACGAGCGTGAAGGCCTGCAGCGCCTGCTCGGCATTACCGGTGATCCCCGCGACGTTACCCGCATAGCCGCCATAGGCTTGCGCTGCCGCGATACCGGCCGCATCGGCAAATTCGGACGTACCGATCCATGCCCCCGCCACGCCTGTTGGCAACAGCAGCAGGCGGCTCACCAGCGGCAGCGCGAAAATCATCACGATTGCCCACAGCACGACAATCGTGATCGTCACCGCCGTATCCTCCTTCTTCGCGCCGACTGCGCCGGCCACCGCGATCGCGCCCGACACACCGCAGACCGCGCCGCCCACGCCAAGGATCGCGGCGAAGGGGCGCTCGAGGCCGAGCTTGAGCGCCATCCAGTAGATCACGCCGAATGTCACGATCGAGACGATGGACGCCTGCAATATGGCGGTGGGGCCGGCGAGGGCGATGAGCGAGAAGGGCACGGTCGCGCCGAGCAGCACGATCCCCGTCTTGACGTAGAGTTCACTCCGGAAGCCCGAAGCCAGCCATCGCGGAAGGCCGACCGTATTGGCGATCACCAGACCCGCGAAGAGGGCGATAAGCGGCGGCTCGAGATTATAGGCCGAGGATTGCTTCCACTGGCCGACAATGAAGATGAGATATGCGGCGACATAGAGCAGAAGGAACGCCGGTACGAACTCCCGCGCCTTATATCCAAGCGCGCGTAACGCCAGTCCGAATGCGCCGAGCCAGAACAGGCATTGCGCCGCATAGCGCACCCAGTTGGCCGTCAGGTCTGCCGCAATCTCGGCTGGCTCGTCCCATTTGGGCGGCAGCACGGCAAGCCAGCGCAGGCTGAGGCCATTCCAGAACAGGGCGCAACTGGCGATTACGATCGCCAGTCCGATCCAGATCGCCCACCAGTCCTCCTTGACCCAGAATTCCCGCCACGCCGACGAAGCGCCTGAATTGATAACCGCCGTCATGTCATCCCCCCGAAAACCACCTGACCGAACAGGCGTCACCATTTCTCTGGGGAATTACAAGCCTCATCGCGACAAGACCGCGTCTTGCCCGATTATCTCATAAGGTCATGAGCGTTCATCAATCCATTTCAGCCCGCGTCTAAAGCGCGCGTCTGCCGGTGATCAGCTGGAACACCACGACGATGACCGCAATGACGAGCAGCAGGTGAATGAGGCCACCGGCGACATGGAAGGCCAGAAAGCCGAGCGCCCAGAGCACCAAAAGAATTACCGCGATAGTCCAGAGCATATCTCTCTCGGGATGTCGGCGCACGCCGCGTCCGTTGCCGATATAATCGCCGGGAGGGCAAATGGTTGCAGACGTCAGAATGGGGCGGCCCGTCGGCAAGAGCATTGCTGTTTCCTCCCGCATGGGGAACAAGGGGGGTCATGGCAGAGATCATCAACCTGCGCAGCGCCCGCAAAGCGCGCGCCCGCGTCGAGGCGGAAGCGGTCGCCGCGCGTAACCGCACCCTGTTCGGACGCACGAAGGCGCAGAAGGCCGCGCAGGATGCAGAGCGCGCCCGCGAGGCCCGCACGCTGGACAATGCCCGTCGCGAGCAACCGCTGTCCGACGAAAGCGCCGATTAGGGTGCATCGATCGGGAGAGAGAGTCGATCTGGCGGTCGATATCACCATCCTGCGGCGCGGCAAGCAGGTCCGGGCGCGAATCGGCAATCTGTCCGCTACCGGCGCCAGCGCCACGGCCGCCTTTGCGCCGGGTCCCAAGGAGGCGATCCACCTGTTATGGAACGGGCAGGCGATCGGCTGTCATGTCATATGGGCGCGCAACAACGTCTTCGGACTGAAGTTCGACCGGCCACTGTCGGCCCCCATTCTGGCATCCATGGTCGAGGCCAAGCCCCCGGGCGATTGAGCGTGCGATTGACCGGGGCGACTGAACGGCGTTGCTTTCGCGCGTCGATGGCCTAGGCTCGGATTTTTCCAACCGGGGTGATGCATTGGATAAATATAAGATAGCCGCGTGCCTGGGCATCATGCTCAGCACGGCCGGGACATTGCTGGTCTTTGTTTTCGGGATACCCAAGCGGCAGCGCGAGGATGGCCGGGAGTTCATGGCGGGCGTCGTCGAACGTCGCAAGCCGATCGCCGATCCGCGCGAGGAAGCGCGCAATGAGCGGTTCGGTCGGGCCGGCATCGCCTGCATGGTCCTAGGCGCTTTCCTTCAGGTGATCAGCATCATCGCCACCATATAGTTTTTTTGAAGACGGGCGGAACACGGTGGAACCAGATCGTGGGAAGGCCGTTCTCCCTATACCAGCCCGGGCTTCCTTTTGCCCCCCGCTCAGGCCCGGGCTGGTGAGATAAAGGCCTCGCCAGTTCCCCCCGCTGGCGAGGCTATTTCTTTATCAGCGACGCTCTCGCCTTCCCGCCAGTCTCGGTCTAACCACGCTAAAGGCGGGGGACATTTGGGAAGATTGCGATGCTGAAACTGCGCCTCGGCCGCCATACCGTCTGGATTCTCTGCGTCGCGCTGTTCGGCATTGGCCTCGCCTTGCATCCGTCGGGCTTCTGGGGCTGGACTCTGGTCGTCATTCCCGGCCTGCTGACGCTCGTCGGCTTCTGGGACCTTATCCAGGGCGAACATGCGGTGCTGCGCAATTACCCCGTCATCGGCCATGTCCGCTGGCTGGTGGAAATGGTCCGCCCGGAAATCCGGCAATATCTGCTGGAGGACGAGGATGAGGCGACGCCCTTTTCCCGCGCGCAGCGCTCGCTCGTCTACCGCCGGGCAAAGGGTATTTCCTCCGACCATCCGTTCGGCACCCTGCAGGACGTCTACGCGCGCGACTATGAGTTTATCCAGCATTCGATGCGCCCTGCCGACCCGGTCGACCCGAAAAGCTTCCGCATCACCATCGGCAACAACCAGTGCGGGCAACCCTATTCGGCGAGCGTCTTCAACATCTCCGCCATGAGCTTTGGCTCCTTGTCCGCCAACGCGATCCGCGCGCTTAACAAGGGCGCGGCGCTCGGCAATTTCTACCATGACACCGGCGAGGGCAGCGTCAGCCCCTATCATCGCGAACATGGCGGCGACATCGTGTGGGAGGTCGCCAGCGGCTATTTCGGCTGTCGCACGGCTGAAGGACGCTTCGACCCGGACAAGTTCGCCGCGCAGGCGACCCAACCGCAGATCCGGATGATCGAGATCAAACTGAGCCAGGGCGCCAAGCCCGGCCATGGCGGCATCCTGCCCGGCAAGAAGGTGACGGCTGAAATCGCCGAGACGCGCGGCGTGCCAGTGGGGGAGGATTGCATATCCCCCGCCCGCCATTCCGCCTTCACCACGCCGCTGGAACTGATGGCCTTTATCGACCGGCTGCGCGTGCTGTCCGGGGGCAAGCCGGTCGGCTTCAAGCTGTGCATCGGCCACCCTTGGGAGTTTATGAGCATCGTGAAGGCGATGCTGGAGAGCGGCACGGTCCCCGATTTCATCGTGGTTGATGGGGGCGAGGGCGGCACCGGCGCCGCGCCCGTCGAATTTAGCGACCATATCGGCACGCCGATGCGGGAAGGGCTGTTGTTCGTCCATAACGTCCTGGTCGGGACCGGCCTGCGCGACCGGGTGAAGGTCGGCGTGGCGGGGCGGCTGGTTAGCGCCTTTGATATCGCAGCGGTTTTCGCGATCGGCGCGGATTGGGCCAATGCCGCGCGAGGCTATATGTTCGCGCTCGGCTGCATCCAGTCGATGAACTGTCACACCAACCGCTGCCCGACCGGCGTCGCGACGCAAGACTTGTCGCGCCAACGGGCGCTCGTCGTGCCGGACAAGGCGGAGAGGGTGCGCCGCTTCCACGACCGCACCGTCGGCGCGCTGGCGGACATGCTGGCGGCAGCTGGCCTCAGCCATCCCGACGAACTGCGGCCGCACCACCTCGTCCATCGCGTCAGCTCAACGGAAGTGCGCCAGTTCGGCCAGGTCCACCGCTTCCTCGAACCGGGCGAATTGCTCTCGGGCGAGTGCCGCCTCCCCTATTTCCGCGACAACTGGAACAGGGCGCAGGCGGGGAGTTTTACTGCGGCGTGATTGGCAGGGCTATAATATTCACCCGTCATCCCGGACTTGATCCCATAGCTGTCCGGGATTTTTTTGCTGTTTTGGATTGCACGGCAGCAAAGTCCTGGGGAATCTGCCAAGATTGTGTTGTTGAGACATAATATTGGAGATCTGCCGTGCCGCATATGGCTAGCGTGTTT
>Ga0207658_10002230_pt1 | contig 14383 bp, 14 predicted proteins | sample KBSS33metaG_FD_184322 | JGI IMG/M metagenome (GOLD analysis project Ga0207658, IMG submission 184322) | Switchgrass rhizosphere microbial communities from Kellogg Biological Station, Michigan, USA - KBS S3-3 metaG (SPAdes) (version 2) | ecosystem: Host-associated > Plants > Roots > Rhizosphere...
GTCGGCCGGGTGGCGATCGCGCTGGGAGAGACCGAGGGCACCTCCCTGACCTTCCGCAGCGTCGGCGGCGAGACCACGACCGACCTCGCCACCCTGCGCGCCGCGCACGAGGCGTTCTTCCGGGAGTGGATGGAAGGCTGAGGCCGCATTGAAGCGCGCATCAGGTGATGCTATGTTTGATGCATGCGCACGACGGTGAACTTGGACGACGACTTGCTGGCGAGCGCCAGTGAGTACACGGGCGTAAAGGAGCGCTCGACGCTCTTGCGGATGGCGCTGGAGAGCCTGATCGCGCGAGAGGCCGGCAAGCGCCTTGCAGCGCTCGGAGGTACGATGCCGGATCTCTCGGCTCCGCCGAGGCGACGTCCGCCGAATTTTCTCAACTCGGAATGATCATCGTCGACACGTCGGTCTGGGTCGATTTCTACCGAGGGCGATTTCCGGCATTGTCGCCTCTCCTCACCAGCGGCAAGGTCGGCCTGCATCCCTTCGTCCTGGGCGAGCTTGCACTCGGCGGCTTTCCGACGCGAGGCGCGACTTACGAGAGCATGACGCGGCTGCAGCCATGCCAAGTCGCAAGTCCCTCGGAGGCGCTGGCTCTCATCGACTGGGCGGACTTGCAGGGAACCGGGATCGGCTACGTCGACGCGCATCTTCTCGTCTCGGCCAGGCTGACACTCGGAGCGTCGTTACTCACGCGAGACAAGCGCCTTCGGGCTCAGGCCGAGCGCCTCGGCCTCGCCTACGCCGCCTAGCCTCCCGCCGAAGCCAGCACGTTCACCGTCAGCGCCAGGATGCCGAGGTTGAAGGCGAAGGCGAACAAGCCGTGGAAGGTCGATACGCGGCGCATCGCGCCGTCGGTGATGTCGATGTCCGCGGTCTGGCAGGTCATGCCGATCACCAGCGCGAAGTTCACGAAATCGGAGAACTCGGGCTCGCAGTCGCCGGGAAAGTCGAGTCCGGCGTGATCGCCGCCGTCCACGTCCGAGTAGTACAGCCGGGCGTAGTGGAAGGCGTAGACAAGGTTGGCGAAAGTCCAGCTCGACAGCAGTGTCGCCACCAGCAGCGCGATCATGCCGGGCTTCAGCGCCTGCTTGTCGAGGATCAGGGTGCCCAGCGCGCTCAGGATCACGGTGCTGATCAGCGCGGTGAGCACCAGCAGCAGGAACTGCCCGGCATCGTCGCGCCGCGCCTCGCGCCGGATGACGTCCGGCGTCCCGTGCGTCCACAGCCGCGCGCAGGAGAGCACGAAGATCAGCACCGCGACATCGAAGCCGGTCAGGATCGCCTGCTCGGGGCGCAGCACCAGCGAGAGCAGGCCCGAGCCCACGAACAGCGCGAGGAGGAAGATGCGGTAGCGCGGATGGCTGTTGCTGAAGAGACCGCCGCGCTTCGCCATGTCAGTTCACCCACTCGCGCCGGGGAATCCCCAGCAGCTTGAGAACGCTCGTGAGGTCGCCGCGATCCACGCGCCCGTTCGCGGCCGCGCGCGCCTTCGGCTTGGCCCGATAAGCGATGCCGTACGTCGCGGCTTCGATCATCGGAATGTCGTTCGCCCCATCGCCCGTCGCCAGCGAGGTCGCGTTGGCGCCGGCCTGCTCGACTTCCGCGAGCAATGTCGCCCGCTTCACCGAACTGTCGACGATATCGCCCACGAGCCCGCCGGTCAGTTTTCCCGACGAGACTTCCAGGCGGTTGCCGACCACCCGGTCGAAACCGAGCATCTCGCCCACTGGATCGGCGAAGTGGTGGAAGCCGCCCGTCACCAGCACGGTATGACAGCCACGCGCCTTGAGCGTCGCGACGAGCGTTTTCGCTCCGGGCATGGCCTCGATCCGCTCCGAGAGGCATGTGTCGATGGCGCTCGTCGGCAGGCCGGTGAGCAGGCGAACGCGCTCGCGCAGCGCGGACTCGAAGTCCAGCTCGCCTTGCATCGCCCGCTCGGTGATCGCCGCGACGTGCTCCTTGAGACCGGCGAAGTCTGCCAGCTCGTCGATGCACTCCTGCCCGATCATCGTCGAATCCATGTCGGAAACGAAGACCCGCGGCACCACGATGTCATCGGTCGAAACCAGCATGTCGGCGGGCGCGAAGTGTTCGTCGAGCACCTCCAGCAGGGCCATCCCGTCGTTGTCGGGCGAGGTGATCTCCAGCGTCTCGCCGCAGAAGTCGAGCATCGCCGCCGCCGCCAGGCGCACGCCCCGCGCCTCCAGGTCGGCGCGCGCCGCCTCGATCCTTGCGGACAGGTTGTCCGGGTCTGCTATCAGCCGGGCGATGAGCACGGAAAGTTCCTCTGACTGGTTTCTAGACGGCGATCCTGCCCGGCCGCCGGTGGCGCTCATCGCAGGGCCGACCGCGAGCGGCAAGAGCGATTGTGCGGTCGCGCTGGCGCAGGCGATCGAGCGGCGCGGCGCGCGCGCGGTGATCGTCAACGCCGACAGCGCTCAGGTCTACGCCGACCTCGAAGTGCTGAGCGCCCGGCCCTCGATCGAGGAAATGGGCGGCATCGAGCATCGCCTGTTCGGCACATGGGATGGGGCGCAGGCGTGCTCGGCAGCCGACTGGGCCGCCGCCGCCGCGCGCGAGATCGGGGCGCTGCATTACGACGGTGCCGTCCCGGTGCTGGTCGGCGGCACGGGGCTCTACTTGCGCACCCTGCTGGACGGCATCGCCCCCGTGCCAGCGATCGATCCGGCGATCCGCGACGAGGTGCGCAGGCTGAATGTCGCCCAGGCATACGAGGCGCTGTCTTGCGAGGACCCGGAACGAGCGGGCGCGCTTGCGCCGAACGACAGCGCCCGGATCGCGCGCGCGCTGGAGGTAGTGCGTTCGACGGGGGCTCCGCTGGCCTCCTGGCAGGCGCGCAAGGAAGGCGGCATCGGCGATCGGGTCGCACTCCACGCCGCCATCCTCCTGCCTGCTCGGCCGGCGCTCTACGCGCGGTGCGACCAGCGATTCGCCGGTATGCTGAAGCGCGGCGCGATCCAGGAAGTGGCCGCCCTGCTGGCCCGCAACCTCGACCCGACTTTACCGGTGATGCGTGCCATCGGCGTTCCCGAACTCGCCCGATACCTCGGCGGCGCCTCCACGCTGACCGAGGCGGAGATCGCAGCCAGCCAGGCGACGCGCAACTACGCCAAGCGCCAGTTCACCTGGCTGCGCCACCAGCCGCCGGCGGAATGGACGCGGCTGCACTTCGATCATTTCGATGAATCCAGTCCGAAAGAAATTTTATTACGCTCTTTCGGCTTGACCTGACATTTTTGTTTTCCTAGAGCGCGGCTTACCCGGACGATGGAAGTAAATCGGGGAGGAGAGGATGCGACCCGGCGCGCCATTGTCGCGCCGGGTCCATTTCATTAGAGAGCCCGGCGAATTGGACCGGCCTCGGGCGAGCATCGGCTCTGCCCGCAGCAGCAAGGACGTGTGTTGTGAGTGAAGAGCGCAGTGGCGCGAACATCCTGGTCGAAAGCCTCGTCAAGCAGGGGGTCGAATTCGTTTTCGGCTATCCCGGCGGCGCGGTTCTGCCGATCTATGATGCCCTGTTCCAGGACGAGCGCATCCGCCACATCCTCGTGCGGCATGAGGCCGGCGCGGCCCACGCGGCGGAAGGCTATGCCCGCTCCACCGGCAAGCCCGGTGTCGTGCTCGTCACCTCGGGGCCGGGCGCGACCAACGCGATGACCGGCATTGCCGACGCCTTCATGGACTCGATCCCGCTGGTGATCATCTCGGGCCAGGTGCCGACGGCGCTGATCGGCTCGGACGCGTTCCAGGAAGCCGACACCATCGGCATGTCGCGCCACTGCACCAAGCACAACTACCTGGTGCGCGATCCGGCGGAGCTCGCCGCGACGATCGACGAGGCGTTCCAGATCGCCACCACCGGACGCCCCGGCCCGGTGCTGATCGACATCCCCAAGGACGTCCAGATCGCGCAGGCGTTGTGGCATGGCGGCGCACCGCAGCGCCACCAGCGCTACGCTCCGCCCGTGGAGGCCCCTGCAGCCGAGATCGAGCGCGCGGTCGCCATGATCGCCGCCGCCAGGGCGCCGGTCCTGTATACCGGCGGCGGCGTCATCAATTCCGGCCCGCGCGCCTCGCAGCTCCTGCGCGAGCTGCAGGAGAAGACGGGCGCGCCGGTCACGTCGACGCTGATGGGTCTCGGCGCCTTCCCGGCGCAGGATCCCGCCTGGCTCGGCATGCTCGGCATGCACGGCACCTACGAAGCCAACATGGCGATGAACCAGGCCGACCTGATCGTCTGCGTCGGCGCCCGCTTCGACGACCGCGTGACCGGTCGGCTCGACGCGTTCGCGCCGAACTCCACGAAGATTCACATCGACATAGACCGCTCCTCGATCAACAAGACGGTGCCGGTCGACCTGCCGCTCGTGGGCGATTGCGCGCACGTGCTCGAGCAGATTCTGACCGTGTGGGGCAACCGCGAGGGGCAGGACCTCACCGAATGGCGCGCCCGCATCGACGGGTGGCGCCAACGGCAGAGCCTCTCGTTCCCGCGCTCGGAGCAGGCGATCGCCCCGCAGCTGGCGGTGCAGCGCCTCTACGAGCTGACCAAGGACCGCGATCCGATCATCGCCACCGAAGTCGGCCAGCACCAGATGTGGGCGGCGCAGCACTTCCACTTCTTCGCGCCGAACCGCTGGCTGACGTCCGGCGGGCTGGGCACGATGGGCTACGGGCTGCCGGCATCGATCGGCGCGCAGTGCGGCAACCCGGACAAGCTGGTGATCGACATCGCCGGTGACGCCTCGATCCAGATGAACATCCAGGAGATGGGCACCGCCACGCAGTACCGGCTGCCGGTCAAGGTGTTCATCCTCAACAACGAATGGATGGGCATGGTCCGCCAGTGGCAGGAGCTCACTTACGAGAGCCGCTACTCGAATTCGTACTCGGACAGCCTGCCCGACTTTGTGAAGCTGGCCGAAGCCTACGGCTGGAAGGGCATCCGCATCGAGGACGAGAGCCAGCTCGACGCCGGCATCCAGGCGATGATCGACCACGACGGGCCAGTGATCGTCGACTGCCTGGTGGCCAAGGACGCCAACTGCTTCCCGATGATCCCCAGCGGCGCCGCGCACACCGAGATGCTGCTCCACGGCGACGAGGTGGTCGGCACCGTCAGCGACGAAGCCAAGGCGCTGGTGTGATGGGGGACGCAACCCGCTATCCTTCCCCCTCGATGGGGGAAGGATACGAAGGCTTGGCGTCGCAGACGCCTAGCCGCAGTTGGATGAGGGTGATCTCTCGCCCACACGTCGCTTGGCACCGAGAGCGCACCCCCAACCAAGCTCCGCTAGCCCCCTGCGGGCGCGAGCTTCGCTATCCTTCCCCCATCGAGGGGGGAAGGAAGCAGGTCTTGAGGAACTCATTGTGAAAATCCACCAGGCCGCCTCCGAGCGGCACGTCCTCACCATCACCGTCGACAACGAGGCGGGCATCCTCGCCCGCATCGCCGGCATGTTCACCGCGCGCGGCTACAACATCGACAGCCTGACCGTGGCCGACATCACCGAGAACCACGCGGTCAGCCGGATCACGATCGTCACGCATGGTCCGCCGAGCGTCATCGACCAGATCCGCCACCAGCTCGAGCGGCTGGTGCCGGTGCACAAGGTGGTCGATCTCACCGAAGTCGGCCCCTACGTCGAGCGCGAGCTGGCGCTGATCAAGGTTGCCGGCACCGGCGAGAAGCGAGTCGAGGCGCTGCGCGTCGCCGAGATCTTCCGCGCGCGGCCGGTCGACACGACGACCGAGAGCTTCGTGTTCGAACTGACCGGCGCGCCCGACAAGATCGACAGCTTCGTCGCCCTGATGCGCGACCTCGGCGTCGTCGAGGTGGGGCGCACTGGGGTGGTCGGCATGATCCGCGGAGCCCGCGAAGCCTGATTTTTGAAACCCGCGTCGTCCCAGACTGGATCCGGGACCGGTTCCGCCACGGCGAGACCTAGCGCGCTAACGAAACCGGACCCGGGTCGAGCCCGGGTCGACGAAAAGGAAGAACGATGAAAGTCTACTACGACGCCGATGCCGACCTGAACCTGATCACCGGCAAGAAGATCGCCGTGCTCGGCTACGGCAGCCAGGGCCACGCCCACGCGCAGAACCTGCGCGACAGCGGCGTCAAGGACGTCGCCATCGCCCTGCGCGAAGGTTCGGCCACCGCCAAGAAGGCCGAGGGCGCCGGCTTCAAGGTGCTCTCGAACGCCGAGGCCGCCAAGTGGGCCGACATCCTCATGATCCTGGCGCCCGACGAGCATCAGGCGGCGATCTACGCCGAGGACCTGCACGCCAACATGAAGCCCGGCGCCGCGCTCGCCTTCGCGCATGGCCTCAACATCCACTTCGGCCTGATCGAGCCGCGCGCCGACATCGACGTCATCATGATCGCGCCCAAGGGCCCCGGCCACACCGTGCGCTCCGAGTTCCAGCGCGGCGGCGGCGTGCCCTGCCTGATCGCCATTGCTCAGGACGCGACCGGCAACGCCCATGACATCGCCCTCGCCTATGCCTCGGGCGTCGGCGGCGGCCGCTCGGGCATCATCGAGACCAACTTCCGCGAAGAGTGCGAGACCGATCTGTTTGGCGAGCAGGCGGTGCTGTGCGGCGGCGCGACCGCGTTGGTCCAGGCCGGCTTCGAGACGCTGGTCGAGGCGGGCTATGCCCCCGAGATGGCCTACTTCGAGTGCCTGCACGAGCTGAAGCTGATCGTCGACCTGATGTACGAGGGCGGCATCGCCAACATGCGCTACTCGATCTCGAACACCGCCGAGTACGGCGACATCACCATCGGGCCGCGCATCATCACTGAAGAGACCAAGAAGGAAATGAAGCGCGTTCTCGCCGACATCCAGTCGGGCCGCTTCGTGAAGGCCTTCGTCTCGGACAACCGCGCCGGCCAGCCCGAACTGAAGGCCGCCCGCAAGGCCGCGCAGCGCCACCAGATCGAGGAAACCGGCTCCAAGCTGCGCGCCATGATGCCGTGGATCAAGGCCAACGCCCTGGTGGACAAGGCCAAGAACTGATCGCGGCGGGCGCATGACCGCGCCCGAAACGCTTTGACATGGAACCGCCTCCCGGGCAGCAGGTTGCGCGAGCAACTTTACTCCCCGGGAGGAACTCCATGCGCCGCTATCTCGCTTCTGCCGCCGCTCTCGCCCTCGTCGGAACCGCGCCGTTGCTGGCGCAGGGCCTGCCGACAACCGCGCCGGGGCAGAAGAACGCTTCGCTGATCACCGGCGGCACCTACGAGGCCGATCCCAATCACACGCTGGTCGAGTGGGAGCTGAACCACCTCGGCTTCTCGCCCTACTTCGGCATCTTCGGCGACATCACCGGCACGCTGCAGCTCGACCCGAAGGCGCCGCAGAACGCCAAGGTCTCGGTGACGATCCCGATCTCGAAGGTCACCACCGCGAGCGCCGGCCTGACCGCTCACCTGCTGCGCGCGCCCAAGGAGGCCGGCGGCAAGCCCGACTTCTTCGGCCCCTCGCCCGCCGACGCGACGTTCGTCTCCACGTCGGTGAAGCCGACCGGCCCCGGCAAGGCGAACGTGACGGGCAATCTCACCTTCAACGGCGTGACCAAGCCCGTGACCCTCGCCACCACCTTCTACGGAGCGGGCAAGATGCCCGCACAGATGGGCGGCAGCGAGAACGTCGGCTTCGAGGCGACCACCACGATCAAACGCAGCGATTTCGGCTTCGGCAGCATGATCCCGCTTCTCTCGGACGAGGTGAAGCTGAAGATCGCCGCCGCCTTTACCAAGAAGTGAGCGAGCGTGCCTCTCTGGCGAGCATGGCGGCACTCGCCCTGCTCGCGGGTTGCGCGGCGCAGGGCGACGGCCATCCCGAGCCTTCGCCCGCGCCGCCTGGCGCCGATGCTTGTGGCGCCTCGAAGGTCGCCAGCTACATCGGCGTGCAACGCACCGACGAGGTGCTGGCCAAGATCAAGTCGGCTTCGGGAACGCAGACCCTGCGGGTGGTTGGCCCCCACGATGCGATGACGATGGACTTCCGCCAGGATCGGCTGACCATCACCACCGACGAGAACGGCCGGATCAAGACGCTCCGCTGCGTCTGACGTCGACCCGGGCTCGCCCAGGGCCCGGTTTCACCGCAACGCGACCTGACGCTTTTGCCGCCTCGCTCCGGGCAACTCCGCCCTTTACTTTCGCGCCTCCGGTGCCCATAGGCTCGGCCATGTCTCTTCGCCTCGGCCTTGCTCTGCGACTTACCCGCCCTTGGGCGTGAGACTGCGCGTCGGCTGATCGGCGCGCTCGGCGCCCAGGGGATCGAAGCCACACCGCGACATCGCCAGACCAGGCGCAGACGAATTCCGAGCGAGACACTCCCATGACCATGTTGAAAGACCCCTCGGTCAAGTACCGACCGTTCCCGCAGATCGCCCTGCCCGATCGCCAATGGCCCTCCCAGGTCATCACCAAGGCGCCGCGCTGGCTCTCCACCGACTTGCGCGACGGCAACCAGGCGCTGATCGACCCGATGGGCGCGGAGAAGAAGACGCGCTTCTTCGACTTGCTGGTCAACGTCGGCCTCAAGGAGATCGAAGTCGGCTTTCCCAGCGCCGGCGCCACCGAGTTCGACTTCATCCGCGGCCTGGTCGACGATGCGCGCATTCCCGAGGATGTGCTGGTGCAAGTCCTGACGCAATCGCGCGAGGACCTGATCGAGCGCTCGTTCGAGAGCCTGGCCGGGGTGCACGCCGCCATCGTCCACCTCTACAACGCGGTCTCGCCGCTGTGGCGCCAAGTGGTGTTCGGCATGGAGCGCCACGAGATCCGCGCCATCGCCGAGAACGGCGCCAAAGTGCTGCGCGACCAGGCCGCCCGCTATCCGCAGACCCAGTGGCACTTCGAGTACAGCCCGGAGACCTTTTCCACCGCCGAGCTCGATTTCTCGATCGAGTGCTGCGAGGCGGTGATGGGCATTCTCCAGCCCACGCCGGAGAACCCGATCATCCTCAACCTGCCGGCCACGGTCGAGGCGGCGACGCCCAACATCTACGCCGACCAGATCGAGTACTTCTGCCGCAACCTGCCTAACCGCGAGAGCGCGGTGATCTCCTTGCACACGCACAACGACCGCGGCACCGGCGTGGCCGCCGCCGAGCTGGGCCTGATGGCCGGCGCGGATCGCGTGGAAGGCTGCCTGTTCGGCAATGGCGAGCGCACCGGCAACTGCTGCCTCGTCACCGTAGCGCTCAACATGTACACGCAGGGTGTCGATCCCGGCCTCGACTTCTCGGACATCGACGAGGTGATCCAGACCGTCGAGTACTGCAACCAGCTCAAGGTCGCAGAGCGCCATCCCTATGGCGGCGAACTGGTCTTCACCGCCTTCTCCGGCAGCCACCAGGACGCGATCAAGAAGGGCTTCGCCGCGCAGGAGAAGCGCAACGATCAGGTCTGGGCGGTGCCCTACCTGCCGATCGACCCGGCGGACCTGGGCCGCAGCTACGAGGCGGTGATCCGCGTCAACTCGCAGTCGGGCAAGGGCGGGTTCGCCTGGGTGATCGAGCAGGACCAGGGTCTGAAGCTGCCCAAGCGCATGCAGGCCCACTTCTCGCGCCACGTGCAGGAACTGGCCGACGAGCTCGGGCGCGAGCTGCAGGCCAGCGACATCTGGGACGTGTTCCGCCGCGTCTACCGCCTCGACGAGCCGCAGCGCTATCAGCTCATAGACTGGGACGAGGCCAAGGGGTCGGACGGCGCGCGCCTGTTCTCGGGCAAGATCGGGGTCGACGGCAAGGAACGGACCGTTTCCGGCCGCGGCAACGGCCTGATCTCCTCGGTCGTGGCCACGCTGGCCGAAGCGTTCGGCGTCACCTTGGAAGTGCGGGACTATTCCGAGCACGCGCTGTCCAAGGGTTCGGACGCGCGCGCCGCCGCTTACGTCGAGTGCATCCTGCCCGATGGCCGCACCGTCTGGGGCGTGGGCATCGACGAGGACGTCGCGACCGCCAGCGTCCGCGCCGTCCTCAGCGCCGCCAACGCGGGCTGATCAGGCTTCTCGCGTCGACCCGGGCTCGACCCGGGTCCGGTTGCGGCGGCGACGAACCTCGCGTGAGGCAATAGCCGGCCGCCACCAACACTAAACGAAGCTCACGAGCGGCTGCGGTCGTGGCGGTTTACCCCCGCGACTGCAGCCGCTCCGCGATGCGCTCGTCGACGCGGCGGTCCAGCAGTTCCAGCGGCATCAGCCCGTCCTTCAGGATACCGTGGAACCAGGCCAGGCTGAAGCGATCGCCCAGTTTACTCTGGGCGCGCTGCCTGAGCTCGGTCCACTTGTTGTGGCCGATCTTGTAGCTGCACGCCTGGCCCGGCTGAGTGCAATAACGCTCGACCTCTCGCTGGCTGCGCGCCTGCGTGAAGCCCACTGTCTCGACCAGGTATTGCGTCGCCTGCTCGCGGCTCCAGCGCTTGGCGTGAATGCCGGTATCGACCACCAACCGCGCCGCGCGGAACAGGAACGACTGGAGATAGCCGGCCTTCTCGAGCCCGGCATAGCCGCCGAGTTCATCCGCCAGCTGCTCGGCATAGAGCGCCCAACCCTCGCCATAGGCGGAGATGAACAGCGTGCGCAGCAGAAGCGGCACCTCGCCGCTCGTAGCCGCGTAGCTGAGCTGCAGGTGGTGGCCCGGAATGCCCTCGTGATACGTGAGCGAGGGGAGCTGGTACTTGGGCCAGTCGGCCGTGTCCTTGAGGTTGATCCAGTAGATCGCCGGCCGCGACCCGTCGAGCGGCGCGCGATAGTAATAGCCGTTCGATGCGCCGTCCTGGATCTCGGGCGGCACGCGCTTGATCTCGAGAGGCTTGTCGGGAATGTCGACGAAGGCCTTGGGCAACCGGCCTTTCATCTGCGCCACGCCCTCGTTCAGGGTGGCGATCATCGCCGCGCGCCCCTCGTCGGTGTTGGCGTAGAGCTGCTCGGGCGCGCCGTTGAGCGCGGTCAGGCGCTGGCCGACATTGGCACCCTTGTAGCCGGCCTTGTCGAGGATCGCGGTCAACTGCGCGCTGATCTCGGCCACTTGGGTCAGGCCGATGCGGTGAACTTCCTCGGGCGAGAGGCCGGTGGTGATGCTGTCCTTGAGCGCCGCCGCGTAGATCGCCTCGCCGTCCTTCAGGCGCCAGATGCCATCGCCCGCCGGCGTGCTGGCCCGCAGCTTGGTCATCAAGGCCATCTGGCGGTCAAGCGCCGGGTAGACTTCGGCATCGACGATCCGCGCTGCCCGCGCCGCCCAGTCGCCGGCGATCCCCTTCTCGCGCGTCCGCCGGACGAGCGATCCGACCAGCGTGCTGTTCGCGGCCGCCACCCCGCGCAGTTTCCGCATCTGGCTCAGCGTGAGGTCGATCGACCAGCCGGGCGCCACCACGCCGCGGGGCGCCATGGCCTGCTGGTAGGCGGTATCGTCATCGAGCTTGCGGCGGAACTCGCCCAGCCGCGCGAGATAGGCCTCCGCGTCTGTCGTGGTCTCGATCACGTGGTTGCTGTTGAGGAAATCGGGCACGCCGAAGTACGCGCCGCCCTGCTGGAAGATGCGGTATGGCCGTCGGATCGAATCGAGCTGGAAGCTCTCGGGAACCAGCCTTTGCGTGAACACATAGATGGCAACGTCGCGCTGCAACCGCGAGCTTGGGCTCAGGCCCGCAGGGGCAAGCGCCTGCAGTTCGCGCAGTCCCTGGCGATTGGCAGCCATGCGCTTGGCTCGGCCGGCGGGGCTGTCGTCATCCAGCCGACTTTTGAGCGCGGCCCGTGGCCCCTTGTCGAAGCCGCGCTCCGTGGCCGCTTCCGGCGAGAGATCGATGTCCTGATAGAACAGGCGGTCCATCAAGGCCGCGAGCTGCGCATCCTCGCCGCCAGCTGCCAGGGCTACGGCGGGGCGGATCGAGGCGGCCGCGAGCGCGGCGCTGCTCGTGGTCAGAAACTTGCGGCGTTCCATCATCATGTGCGTCCCACTTCAGATCGTTGGGACCAACCTAGACGCGGTCGGGACCCTCAGGCAACGCGCCGTCGCCGCCTTCGCTCCGCACTTGCCGTGGTGCGAGGCGCGAGGGCGATCATCGGTGCAAATCAACTCTTGCCAAACGCCACGACATGGCCGAAAGCGCGCGCACCAGATCGGTTATACTCCACCGGCAAGCGAGGCACCCCATGATCAATCGAATCCGCGACATCCGTCTCCAGAAGGGTTGGACCCTGGCGCAAGTCGCCGCCGCCTGTACGCCGCCGACGACAGCGCAGACGATCGGCCGGCTCGAGACCGGCATGCGCAACCTCTCGCTGGTGTGGATGAACAAGATCGCCGCGGCGCTGGAGGTCGAGCCCGAGCTCCTGCTCCGCAGCGAGCATAGCGCCGAGCCGACGATCACCGCCGTTCTCGGCGCCGACGGCATCGATGCACCGCACAAGCAGGCCGACGCACTGCTCCCGACCGCTCTCAGCGGCGATGGCGCCCTGCGCGTGGTGGCAGTGGAAACCGACGTGGGCGACTACCGGGCCGGAGACCAGATCTGGCTTCGCGAGCTCGATCCCTCCCAGGCCTCGCGCGCGGTGGATCGCGATGTGCTCGCGCCGCTGCCGGCCGGCCACTTCGCTTTCGGCCGTCTGCACAAGGGCAAAGGCGTGAAGCTGACGCCGGTCGGCGGCGGCGAGGACGTGTCGGTGGATTCGCCGGCGTGGCTGGCGGTGGCGGAAATGCTGGTGCGCCGCCTGTGACAAAGGGCGCTGGGCGAGGCTGACGGGCGTTGCGCGTCCTTTCCATCGCCACGCTGTTTCCCAATCCGGTCCGCCCCAGCTTCGGCATCTTCGTTGGCAACCAGATGCGCGCGGTCAATGCGCGCGGCGGAGTCGACCTGGCGATGGTCAGCCCGATCGGGATGCCGCCGTGGCCGCTGTCGCTCAAGGAGCCTTACGCCCGCCTGCGGCCCATCCCGAAGGAGAGCGATGCGGCCGGGCTGAAGGTCCACTACCCACGCTTCACGCTGATCCCCAGGATCGGCGGCGACAGCAACCCGGGGCGCATCGTCTCGGCGGTGCTGCCGCTCGCGCGCAAGCTTCATGCCGAGCAGCCGTTCGACCTCGTCGACGCGCAGTTCTTCTTTCCTGACGGCCCCGCCGCCGCCGCGATCGCGCGCGACCTGGGCTTGCCGCTCACGATCAAGTCGCGCGGCGCGGACATCCACTTTTGGGGGGCGCGACGCAAGGCGCTGGCACAGATCCGCGAGGCGGCGCAGCAGGCAACCGGGTTGCTGGCGGTGAGCGAGGCGCTGCGAGCGGACATGATCGCGCTCGGCATGCCGGGCGAGCGCATCGCGGTGCACTACACCGGGCTCGACCGCGAGCGCTTCCGCCCGACCGGCCGGCCCAGCGCGCGCGCGCGCATCGCGGCACTGCCCCGGATCGCCATCCCCAACGATGGACCACTGCTCGTAACGCCCGGCGCGCTGATCCCCCGCAAGGGCCAGCGCCTGGTCATCGACGCCCTCGCCCGCCTGCCGGGCGTTCGGCTGGCGCTTGCCGGCCTGGGCGAGGACGAGGCGGCGCTCAAGGCTCATGCGCGCGACCGTGGCGTCGCCAAGCGCGTCCACTTCCTCGGCCTCGTCGACCACGAGACGTTGCCGTGCCTGCTCAGCGCGGCGGACTCGGTGGTGCTGCCTTCCGCCAGCGAGGGGCTTGCGAATGTCTGGGTCGAGGCGCTGGCCTGCGGCACGCCCCTCGTCATCCCCGACATCGGCGGCGCGCGCGAGCTCGTGCGTAATCCCAGTGCCGGGCGCTTGGCCGCGCGCGATCCCGAGGCGATCGCTGCGGCGGTCGAAGATCTGCTGCGCACGCCCCCTGCGCAGGCGGATGTGGCCGCGAACGCGCGGCAGTTCAGCTGGGGCGAGAATGCCGAGAACCTCGTGCGCTTCTGGCACAAGGTTCTCGCGTCCAAAGCCTGACGCCGTCCCGGATCAAGTCCGGGACGGCGTTCAGTTGCCGCGTTCGCGGGTGATGCGCTCCTGGCGGTCGGTGGCGCTCTCCGTCTTGACGAAGCTGTCCGAGCTCACCCCCAGCCAGATCAGGATCGGCGCGGCCATGTAGATCGAGCTGTAAGTGCCGACGAAAATGCCCAGCGTGATCGCCGCGGTCATACCGAACAGGCTCTCCGGCCCGAACAGCAGCAGCGGAATCAGCGCGATCAGCAGCGTCGCCGAGGTCATGACCGTGCGCGCCAGCGTCTCGTTCACCGACATGTCGAGCAGTTCGGGCAGCGGCATGCGGCGGTACTTCTTCAAATCCTCGCGAATGCGGTCGTAGACGACGATGGTGTCGTTCAGCGAATAGCCGATCAGCGCCAG
>Ga0207658_10002237_pt1 | contig 14358 bp, 16 predicted proteins | sample KBSS33metaG_FD_184322 | JGI IMG/M metagenome (GOLD analysis project Ga0207658, IMG submission 184322) | Switchgrass rhizosphere microbial communities from Kellogg Biological Station, Michigan, USA - KBS S3-3 metaG (SPAdes) (version 2) | ecosystem: Host-associated > Plants > Roots > Rhizosphere...
CTATGGCAGCCACGACAACCGGGAGGCGATCGCCGGCAACCGCCGCTTGGCCATCGCTGCCCTGCTACCCGACGCCGGGCTCGCGACCGTCCACCAGGTCCATTCCGCGGAGGCCGTCCTTGCCAGCGCACCTTGGCCGCAGGACGAACGGCCGCGGGCCGACGCCATGGTCACCGATACGCCCAACCTGCTGCTCGGGATCCTGACCGCCGATTGCGCGCCGGTGCTGTTCGCCGACCATGAAGCGGTCGTCGTCGGCGCCGCCCATGCCGGCTGGCGAGGCGCCCTTGCGGGCGTCACCGACGCAACGATCGAAGCGATGGAGCAGCTGGGCGCTCGGCGCGAGCACATCCACGCTGCCGTGGGCCCGTGCATCGCGCAGCCGTCATATGAGGTCGACGGAGCATTCCGCGCGCGGTTCGTCGACGCCGATGCCGACAATGGCCGCTTCTTCGTCAGCGGCCCCGCCGGCAAGCTCCACTTCGACCTGGAAGGCTATGTCGTGCATCGGCTGATCGCCGCCGGGATCGAGGAGGTCGAGGCCTTGAATCTCGACACCTATGCCGATGCCGGCCGTTTCTTCAGCTTCCGCCGGTCGACGCACCGCGGAGAGGCCGATTACGGCCGCCAGCTGAGCGCGATCGCCATCCCCGGCTGACAAGGCCGCCTTATCGAGCGGCTGTTTGCTCTGATTGGCGCGCGCTTGGACTTGGGTCTATGGCCCGGCGGCAAAGCACGGAGTGACAATTTTGGCCGACGAGTACGATCCCATGCCTTCGACCCGCCGGCCGCCGCGCCAGACGCCGACGACGATCGGCAATCACCACCTGAAACCGTCTACGCTGATGATGGGCTACGGCTTCGATCCGTCGCTCTCCGAAGGCTCCCTCAAGGCTCCGATCTTCCTCACCTCGACCTTCGTGTTCGAGAAGGCCGAGGACGGTAAGCGCTTCTTCGAGGGGATCACCGGAAAGCTGCCCGGCGGCGGGACGGCCGAGGGCCTCGTCTATTCGCGGTTCAACGGGCCCAACCAGGAGATCCTGGAGGACCGGCTGCAGATCTGGGAGGACGCCGAGGACGCGCTCACGTTTTCCAGCGGGATGACCGCGATCGCGATCCTCTTGCTGTCGCATGTCCGGCCGGGCGACGTCGTCGTTCACTCCGGCCCGCTCTATGCGGCGTCGGAAACGATCATCAACAAGATCCTGCCGCAGTTCGGCGTCCACTACGTCGACTTCCCCGCCGGTGCGGACCGCGCCGAGCTGGACGACGTCATGGCCCGGGCCAAGGCGAAGGGCCGCGTCGCGCTGATCTATCTCGAAAGCCCGGCAAACCCGACGAATGCGCTGGTCGATGTCGAGGCAGTGCACGCCGCGCGCGGGGCCGCGTTCGGCGATTACGAGGAGCTTCCGCCGATCGCGATCGACAATACGTTCCTCGGTCCGCTGTGGGCGAAGCCGCTGCAGCAGGGCGCCGACCTCAGCGTCTACAGCCTGACCAAATATGCCGGCGGGCACAGCGACCTCGTCGCGGGTGCGCTGGTCGGCAAGCGCTCGGTCATCGACAAGGCGCGCCTGATGCGCAACGTCATGGGCGGGATTTGCGACCCGAACACAGCCTGGATGCTGCTGCGCAGTCTCGAAACCCTCGAGCTCAGGATGAACCGCGCCGGCGAGAATGCCGAGAAGGTCTGCGCCTTCCTGCGCGACCATCCCAAAGTCGAGAAGGTCGGCTACCTCGGCTTCCTCGAGGAAGGGTCGAGGCAGGCCGACATCTACAAGCGTCACTGCACGGGCGCCGGCTCAACCTTCTCGCTTTACCTGAAGGGTGGCGAGAAGGAGGCTTTCGCCTTCCTCGATAACCTCTCGATCGCGCATCTCGCAGTGAGCCTGGGCGGAACGGAAACCCTCGCCAGCGCACCGGCCGCGATGACCCACCTGTCGGTCCCGGAAGAGCGCAAGCGCCAGCTCGACATTACTGACAACCTCGTCAGGATTTCGATCGGCGTCGAGGACCCCGACGACCTGATCGCCGATTTTGCGAATGCGCTGAACGCGGTCTAATTTCCCTGCGATGTCGGTCGTCGCGGAACATCAAGGCCCCATCCTTCGGCTGACGCTGAGCAACCCGCCCGCGAACGCGCTTTCCGTCGCGCTGATGGAGCGGCTCCAGGCCGACCTCGACGCCGCCCGCGACGATGACCGGGTCCGCGTCATCGCCATTGCCGCGGCAGGCAAGCTGTTTTCGGCCGGCCACGACCTCAAGGAAATGACGTCTCACCGCGGCGACGAGGATCGCGGCGAAGCTTTCTTCGAGCGTACCTTCGCGATCTGCTCGCGGCTGATGCAGTCGATCGTGAATCACCCGAATCCCGTGATCGCCGAAGTCGACGGCATCGCGACCGCGGCGGGCTGCCAGCTGGTCGCCTCATGCGACCTCGCCGTAGCTTCCGACCGGTCGCGTTTCGGCGTCAACGGCATCGACGTCGGCCTGTTCTGCGCGACGCCGTCCGTCGCGCTCACCCGCAACGTGACTCGCAAACGCGCGATGGAGATGCTCCTGACCGGCGAGATGATCGGCTCCGCGACCGCGCTCGAGTTCGGGCTCGTCAACCGCGTCGTCCCTGCCGAGGCGCTGACGGACACCGTCAATGGCCTCGCGACGACGATCGCCGCCAAATCGCCGTTCGCCGTCAGGCTCGGCAAGAAGGCGGTCCGCGAGCAGGCCGGCCTGAGCCTCTCGGACGCCTATGACAGCGCCTCACGCGCCATGGTTCAGAATATGCTCGCCAGCGACGCCGAGGAGGGCATCAGCAAGTTCTTCGATAAGGGCCGCGCCTAGTTCGTCCCGGGGTATCCTTACCCCATCTCTAAGCAACGACCCCGATGGGCCTTGGCCCGCCCGATCACTTTATTAACCCATGTGAGTCGCGGTGTGCTCACTGTGACAGGGTCGCAAGGTCACCGCGGTGTTCACAAGTCGTACCTCCATGACAGGGGTTTTCATGAACACCTTCCGTACTGCGCTCCTCGCGGCCACGATGCTGGCTTTCGCCACGCCATCGCTCGCTCAAGTGGTCACCGTCACCGACGTGACGACGGGCACGCCGCTTTCAACCAAGATCGACGAGAGCTCGACCAACAGCGACAATGACAAGATCCAGGTCTACGGCTCGACCGCAGCTGCCGGCGCCAGCGCGGACGTGAAGTTCACCGGCGGCAACACGCTTCTGACCAACGAGGCTGCGGCGACGACGCTGGGCAGCTCAGTGGCTGGTGATCTCGACATCACGCCCGGCGGTGGCTTCGCCTTTGTCTCCGACGGCCCCGCCGACGGCACGAACAACCTCTACGCGGTGATCATCAATCCCGATTCGCTGTTCACGGACATGAAGTTCGCGCTCCAGCTGACCGGTGAAGGAACCTTCGATATTTACTACCTGCTCCAGGGCGGCGCGGGATTCGTGAACGCGGGCACCACCTTCACCACGGACAACAAAGGCAACACCAATTACCTGGTCGACGTGACCGGCGGCTATTTCGACGCGATCCAGATTTTCTCCAGCGGCGCATCGATCTTTGAGCTGAAGCAGATCTCGATGAACCTGGCTGCGGTGCCTGAGCCGGCAAGCTGGGCGACGATGCTTCTCGGCTTCGCCGGGATCGGCGTCGTCATGCGCCGGCGGCGGCGGCGCAATCCTGCGCTCATGCAGATCGCCTGACGTTCCAAAGAAGCTCGCGAACCGTGTCGCATCGGGGAGCGAGCTTCGGCCCGGCGGTAGGTTTCACCTGACGCCGGGCCGTTAGCCGCGGGGTGTCAGCCCCAATCCTCGATCGCCCAGCCGCGCTCCTCCGCGAGCCGCCACAGCCGGTCATGCGGGTTCACGGCGACAGGCTCGTCGGCCCATTCGAACGCAGGCCGGTCCGACACGTGGTCGGAATAGAAGCGGACATGCCCGTGGACGCCCTTGAGGCCGGACTTCTCGACCCAGTCGGCGATCATCCGCATCTTGGCTTCGCCATAGGCATTTTCGCCGCCAATCTTGGCGTGGACCCGTTCGTCGAGGCCGATCACCGATCCTGTGCCGATCACGTCATCGAATCCCAGCCGTTCGGCGATCGCGTCGACGTACAGCCGATAGGACGCGGTCGCGAGCACGAGCCGCCGCCCCTCCTCCTTGTCGCGCTCGATCGCCTTGCGCGCGCCGGGACGGATGTTCGTCGCGACCTGCCTGGCGGCGAAGCTGTGCACGAGCGGCTTGAGCTCGCTCAAGTGAACCCTGTGGCCGATCAGCAGGTGATGGCAGATCTCCTTGAGTTTCGCCCGGTCGATCAGCCTCGCATAATATGCGGCGACCGACAGCGCGACGAGTGGCAGCAGCAACAGCCGCCAGGGCGCGCGGCCCATCGCGCAATGCAGCAGAAAGGGCACGTAGGTGGACCTTTTCGTGACCGTCCGGTCCATGTCGTAAACGGCGAGGTCGCTCATTGGTCGAGCCACGAGCCGATCTTGACGCGCCGCGCCTGCCGCTCGGTCAGCTGCGCGAGCCGCACCGAGTGAAAGATCAGGCTGATCAGGGTCCACCATGCAACCAACACCAGGCCGCTTTCGGGCCGGCCGAACAGCAAGGCCGCGGCGAGGATGACGAGGTTCGTGTTGCGCGACGCGCTGACCAGCCTGAACCGGGTGTCGAGCGGCTGCCACGCGTGGAGCTCCATTCCGTTGAAGCGCAGCTGCGCCAGCGCCTCGACCGCACGGATCGCGATCGTCCCGCCGACCACCACCCAAAGTACCATCGTCGCGTAGATCGGCTCGAGCGGCTTGCCGTATGCGGTGAGGCCATGCTCCCAGGCCCACCACCAGAGCAGCGGCTCGACGATTTCGAGTGCAAGCCGCGATCGGTTGGCTCCCCGGGGAGCATGGCTGAGGCGCGCGAGCATGAAAGCGGTGACATCGGCGATCATCACGGCGACCGCAACCAGCAGTCCGGGCCAGTAACGGCCCTTCCAGAAGAGCGCGAACACCAGCAGCGCCAGCAACGCTTCGCCGGCGATCAGAACCCACGCGGGGGTTCCCGCATGCACCGCCCGCTGCGTCACGAATTGGGCCGGCTTTCGCAGCAGCCGCAAAGTCAGCGCGTCGGCGACGGCCGGGTACGCCTCGTCATAGGCTTTCGGCCCGAACCCGCCTGAGGTTTCCGCACCCGCCATCAGGTTCGGGCATAGAGGCCGCCTCGCGAGCGGAAAAGGCCGCAGGGCCGCCGACTTGCCCATGGCGGCCATTTCGCGCACTACTCCCGCCCTTATGGCCGAGGTCACGGACCAGGACAGCGCAGACGGCCGCGGCTCGGTCTACCGGGTCGCCGGCACCGTCAATATCGCGCGTGCCGCGACGACCCAGCGCGAAATCGACGCCCTGCCCGACCCCCTGACGATCGATCTCAGCGACATCAACCGCATGGACACGGTCGGCGCGTGGATCGTCTACCGCACCGTTCGCGACCGCGGGGCCAAGGTGATCGGCGCGAGCCGCGACGAGGTCGGCCTCCTGAAGCAGGTCGGTGAGTTCGACGTTCCGACCCGCGTCGTCCCCGACGAGCCGCACGACTTGGTCTCGGTGCTGCGCGAGCTCGGGCAATGGATTGCCGACACGGGCGCGACGCTCGTCGGCCTGCTGGGCTTCTTCGGGGCGACCCTGATCGGTTTCGGCAATGTCATCCGCCGGCCCAAGCGCTTTCGGGTGAATGCGGTGGTGCAGCGCTTCGACGTCGTTGGCGTGCGCGCGCTCGGCATCATCGGCCTGATGAGTTTCCTCATCGGCGTCGTCATCGCACAGCAGGGTTCGGTGCAGCTCGCCCAGTTCGGGGCGGAGGTTTACACCATCAACCTCATCGGACGCATCACGGTGCGGGAGCTCGGCACGCTGATGACCGCGATCATGGTTGCCGGCCGCTCCGGCTCCGCCTTCGCCGCGCAGATCGGCACGATGAAGATCACCGAGGAGATCGACGCGATGCGAACCATCGGCGTCTCCCCGGTCGAGGCGCTGGTGATCCCGCGCATCATCGCCGCGGTGATGATGATGCCGCTGCTGGCCTTCTGGTCGATGCTCCTGGCGTTGATCGGCGGCGGCATCTTCGTCTGGCTGTCGCTCGGCATCCCGCCGTTGACCTATATCCAGCGGCTGCAGGAGGTGATCCCGATGACTGACCTGTGGGTCGGCCTCATCAAGGCGCCGGTGTTCGGCTTCATCATCGCGCTGGCGGGCTGTTTCCAGGGCATGCTCGTCCAGGGCAACAGTGAGGAGGTCGGCTCGCGCACCACCACCGCCGTCGTCCAGTCGATCTTCCTCGTGATCGTGCTCGACGCGGTGTTCGCGGTCTTCTTCTCCAACATCGGCTGGATATGATCCCGCGATGATTCCCCCGGGCGAAGTCCCTCCCGGCTGCACGCCGGTCATCACCGTTCACGGGCTGAAGAACAGCTTCGGCGAGCAGGTCGTGCACGAGGATCTCGACCTTGCCGTCTGCCGCGGCGAGATCCTCGGCGTCGTTGGCGGCTCGGGCACCGGAAAGTCGGTGCTGCTGCGCTCGATCATCGGCCTGCAGACGCCCGACGAGGGTGAGATCGAGGTGCTCGGCGAGAACATGGTCGGACGGACGGAGGACGAGGCCAAGAACATCCGCCGTCGTTGGGGCATCCTGTTCCAGAACGGCGCCCTGTTCTCGACGCTGACCGTCGCCGAAAATGTCGAGGTCCCGATCCGCGAATATTTTCCGTTCATCAAGCCGCCGCTGCTGGACGAGATCGCGTCCTACAAGATTGCGATGGGCGGCCTCCCGCCCGATGCCGGGCCCAAATATCCGTCGGAGCTGTCGGGCGGCATGGTCAAGCGCGCGGGACTCGCGCGAGCGCTCGCTCTCGACCCCGAACTTCTGTTTCTCGACGAGCCGACTTCGGGCCTCGACCCGATCGCGGCAGCCGCGTTCGACCAGCTCGTCCGCGGTTTGAAGGAGCGGCTCGGGCTGACGGTTTTTTTGATCACGCACGACCTCGACACGCTCCACGCGGTCTGCGACCGCATCGCGGTGCTTGCGGACAAGAAGGTGATCGGCGTCGGAACGATCCCGGAACTATTGGCTTTAGACCATCCTTGGATACAAGAGTATTTTAACGGGCCGCGCGGCCGAGCCGCTGCGGCCAGCTACGAGGGGGCAACCGCCTAGTGGAGACCCGATCGAACTATGTGATGGTCGGCGCGGTGACCGTGGCGCTGCTTGCCGCGACCTTGCTGTTCATCGTCTGGCTCGCCGGCCTCTCGAACAAGGCGACCAAGTGCTACGACATTTATTTCGCGCAGGGCGTCGGCGGCCTCAACAAGGGCTCGAACGTCAGCTTCTCTGGCGTGCCCGTCGGCCAGGTGACCAAGATCTCGCTCCTTCCGAACCGGCCGGAGTTCGTGTGGGTGCGGGTCGATGTCGATGACCAGACTCCGGTGCTCCAGGGTACCAGCGCGCAGATCCACGGCGTCGGCTTCACCGGCGTCTCCGAAATCCAGCTGACGGGCGCGGAGCGCGGCCATCCTCCGATCGAGCAGGTCGGCCCGCAAGGCTGCCCGGTCATCCCGGCGACCTCGGGCGGCATCAGCGCCCTGCTCAACAGCGCGCCCGAGCTGATCGACCGGATCCAGCGCCTGACCGAGCGGCTGACCGAGCTCCTGAGCGACAAGAACCAGAACTCGATCTCCGACATCCTCGAGAATATCGACGTTACGACGCAACAGCTGCGCGCCCACTCGCCGGAGCTCGGGGCGACCATCGCCGAGATCAAGATCGCCTCGCACAATGCCGGCCTCGCGGCGAACAACGTCGCCGCGCTCACCGACAACACCAACCGCCTGGTCAATGAGCAGGGCCGCCCGGCGGTCGAGAACCTCAACAAGGCGATCGTCTCGGCCAGGCAGGCCGCGGACAATCTGAACGCGATGCTGAACGACGCGCGGCCGGGCGTGCAGAACTTCACCAAGTCGACCCTGCCCGAGGCCAACAAGCTGGTGCATGACCTCCGCGAGCTGTCGCAGGCGCTTGAGCAGGTCTCGAACCGGGTCAACCAGCAGGGGATCGGCGGGGCGCTCGGTCCCGAGAAGCTGCCCGACTACAAACCAGGGAAACGCAAATGAGGCGCTTGTATCGGATTGCGGCCCCGCTCGCGCTGAGCCTGGCGCTTGGCGCCTGCTCGCTCGGCGGACTGCTCGGCGGCGGGTCCAAGCTGCCGGTGACGTTGGTCACGCTAACGCCAGCGGTCGCCGAGCCGACCAGCATGGCGCGCACCGCGGCGGCGGGCCAGGCGGTGACGGTCATCACCCCCTCTGTCCAGCGCGAGCTCGGGACCGTGCGCGTTCCCGTGCAGGTCACGCCGACGGACATTCAATATGTCACCAATCTCCAGCTCGTCGACACGCCCGCCAAGCTGTTTCAGGGGCTGCTCGAAGAGACCGTCCGCCGGACGACCAACCGCGTCGTGCTCGGGCCGTCGCAGACCACGCTCGACCCCGGCCTGACGGTCGCGGGCGAGCTGCAGCGGTTCGGCTATGACGCCTCGACCGGCCAGGTCGTGGTGACCTACGACGGCTCGCTGTCGGCCGCCGGCGGAGCGCGCGTCGAGACTCGCCGCTTCACCGCCACCGTGCCTGCCGACGGAACTGCTGCGAGCGTCGGCCCGGCGCTTAACCAGGCCGCGAACCAGGTGGCGCAGGACGTCGCGAAGTGGATCGGGAGCTCGGGCGCCTAGGCCGCCACTCGTCCGTCCTAAGGTGGGTCACTCACCTGCTTCTCGATGTCGCTTCACCGAAAAACGGCACGTCTGACAAACCCCAACTGAAGCTCAGCGAAAGCGAAGTGCCAGCCGGAGCGGCGGCGCCCAGAATCCCGCCTCAGCGATAATTCGCAAGGAGGCATCATGTCGCATTCATTCGTCCCTACGCGCGCAACCTTTCTCTCGCTAACGGGCGCAATCGGAGCCGTTGGACTCGCAGGCGCCGCGCCTGCTCAGCCGCCGTCCGTTATCGTGCAGGGTGAGCGCCTTACCGAAGTCCATCGGACCGTCCATTACGACGACCTGAACCTCGCGGAAGGGCGCGGCCGGGACAAGCTCGTAAAGCGCGTGCGCTACATGATCGATGACATGTGCGACGAGCACGACGATTATTATTCCGTGCTCGGCCAACCCGACAGGGATTGCGTGACCTCAGGATGGGCCAGTGCGCAGCCGCAGCTTGATGAAGCTTTGAGCCGTGCAGGAACCTCCCTGACCGCCGCGTCAATCGTCGTGAGCGTTCGTAGATAGCCCTCGGTGACTAGGCGAGGCTCTTGCTCGCCTGCTCGAACACGTCCTTCGACAGACCGGGCGCGGCGACGATCCGCTCCAGCGCGGCCTTCATCATAGCTGAGCGATTCGGCTCGAACCGCCGCCAGCGGCCGAACGGCGGGACCATCCGCGCCGCGACCTGCGGGTTGATCCGGTCGGCGGCGATGATCATGTCCGCAAGGAACTGGTAGCCGCGCCCGTCGGCCGAGTTGAACGCCCAGTGATTGCCGCCGAACGTCCCCGCGAGCGACCGCAGCCGGTTGGGGTTGGTCATGGTGAAGTCGGGATGCTTTGCCAGCTTCAGCACCTGGTCGACCGTGTCCGGCCGCTGCGCCGCGGCCTGCAGCGCGAACCATTTGTCGAGCACCAGCGGATCGTCGCGGAAACGCTCGTAGAACGCATCGAGTGCCGTCTGGCGCTCGGGTGCGCGGGTCGACACCAGTATGCCGAGCGCGCCCTGACGGTCGGTCATGTTGTCGGCGCGGTCGAACTGCGCCTTCGCCAGGCGCGCGGCCTCCGCCTCGTCCCTTCCGGCGAGCAGGCCGAGCGACACGGTGCGCAAACGGCGGATGCCCTTGGCGCGCGGGGACAAGTCGTCCCCTGAGACCCCGTCGCTGCGATGGGCGGCGAGCAGCTCGCCCGACAGTGCCGTTCCGATCGATGCCCGCAATGCCTCGCGCGATGCGTGGATCGCGTCGGGATCGACCATCGCCATCCGCTCGGCGATCAAGGTCTCGCTCGGAACCAGGATCGCCTCGGCCTTGAACGCCGGATCGAGCGCATTGGACTTGAGCGTCGCTTCGACCGCGCGGATCACGGGGCCCGCGTCGACCGGCTCACCCCGCGCCCCGGCCGTGAGCGCGCCCATCAACAACTCCTGGATCGCCTCGTAGCGCGCGAACGGGTCGGTGTCGGCCTGCGCGAGCCGCTCGAGCTCGCCGGCCTTGCGCTCGGCGGTCAGCACGACCGGAGCGGAAAATTCCCGGTTGATCGACAACAGCGGGGGCTCGCTGACATTGTCGAACGCCACGCTCTGGCGCGGCTGGTCGAGGATGATCAGCCGCTCAGGGGAAACCTCCGCGCCGCTCTGCTCCCCGATCAGCGCGGTCTTTAGCGGGATCGGCATCGGCTGCTTATTGGGTTGCCCCGGCGTCGGGTCCTCATGCTGCTCGAGGTGAAGCGTCGCTGCCTTTGCCGCCGCGTCATAATCGACTCGCGCCGAGACCTTCGGCGTGCCCGCTTGGCTGTACCAGATCTTGAAGGCGCTCAGGTCCTCGCCGCTGCCGTCCTCCAGGGCCTTGACGAAATCGTCGCAGGTCGCGGCCTCGCCGTCGTGCCGCTCGAAATAAAGGTCGGTCCCTTTGCGGAACTTCTCCGCGCCCAACACCGTGTGGAACATGCGGATCAGCTCGGCGCCCTTGTTGTAGACGGTTGCCGTGTAGAAATTGCCGATCTCGATGTAGCTGTCCGGCCGGACAGCGTGGGCCAAGGGGCCCTGGTCCTCGGGGAATTGCACGGCGCGGAGCACGCGCACGTCCTCGATCCGCTTGACCGCCGGGCTGCCGATGTCGGCCGAGAAGCTCTGGTCGCGGAAGACCGTGAAGCCTTCCTTGAGGCTCAGCTGGAACCAGTCGCGGCAGGTGACCCGGTCGCCCGACCAGTTGTGAAAATATTCGTGCGCGACGACCCGCGCGATATTGTCGAAGTCGGCGTCGGTCGCGGTCTCCTGGTCGGCCAGCACATAGGCCGAGTTGAAGATGTTGAGGCTCTTGTTCTCCATCGCCCCCATGTTGAAGTCGCTGACCGCGACGATGTTGAACAGGTCGAGGTCATATTCGCGGCCGTAGACCTTCTCGTCCCAGGCCATCGCCAGCTTCAGGCTGTCCATGGCATGCTGGGTCTTCGGCAGATCCGCCTCGCGCACCCAGATGTAGAGATCGACCTTGCGGCCGCTCATCGTGGTGAAGCTGTCGCGGTTGGCCTTGAGGTCGCCGGCGACGAGCGCGAACAGATAGCTTGGCTTGGGGAACGGGTCCTCCCATTCGGCCCAGTGGGTCCCGCCCTCCCCCTCGCCATGGGCGATGCGGTTGCCGTTCGATAGCAGGACCGGAAAGAGCTTGGCGTCGCCCTCCATGCGCACGCGATATTTCGAGAGCACGTCGGGCCGGTCGGGGAAGAAGGTGATGCGGCGGAAGCCTTCCGCCTCGCACTGCGTGCACAGCATTCCCTCCGAGGCGTAGAGGCCCATCAGCTTGGTGTTCGCTGCCGGGCTGATCTCGGTGTCGATGCCGATCTCGTGGCGCTGGCCCCGGAGCTCGATCAGCAGGTCGGGCCCCTCCATCCTCCAGCTGTCGGTCCGCTCGCCGTCGACCCACACGCCGGCGGGGCTGATCCCGTCGCCGTTGAGGCGGAGGAGGCTGGTCCCGGGGCTCGCGGCGGGGTTCCGCTCGACGATCATCTTCGCCTGCACCCGCGTCTTCTCGATCCCGAGCGTGAACCTGAGGCCGATCTCGGGCACCAGCCAGTCGGGCGGGCGATAATCCTCGCGGCGGATCGCGACATGGGTGGCGGGCGGGGCGTCGGGCGCGGCCTCGCTGCCCTCGATGGTGGTGGTTCGGACGTCGAGCATGCCTCAGGCTTAGGCGGTGGTTTTCCGCCTCACAACCCGTGGTTGGCGATGACTCGTGCGCCAAACAGGCGTAGTTGGCGCAGGCGGCGCTGAACCGGCGCTGCGAGTGACGCGTTCAACCCCCTCACCCCAGCGAGGAGAAGGTCATGAGCGGCTTCGAGGACATCCGCGAGCATATGGAAGTGATCGGCGCCGACGGCGTCCATCTCGGCACCGTCGATAAGGTTGAAGGCAACCGAATCAAGCTGGTCCGCGCGGACAGCGGCGTCGCGCATGAGGACCACCACCATTTCATCCCGCGCGGCCTCGTCGCTGAGGTCGAGGGGGACAAGGTGCGCCTGACCGCTCGTGCCGACGTCGTCGCCGACCTGTTCGAGCAGGAGGAAGGCGGCCAGCCGATCGGCTAGCGCGGGCTTGCCACTGCTTTCGCCTTCTGCCTTGATGCGAGGCAGGAGGGGTGATCGATGCGAATATTGCTGATTGCTGGCGCCGCGTCGCTGCTGGCCGGCTGCGGCCAGTCCGATGAGGCGGCCAACCAGGCGGCCGCCAATGCCGCGCAGCCGAAGAAGAGGCCTGCGCACTGCTTCTTCAAGGACAGCGAGACCAAGGCCTGGGCAGCCTCCCGCGACAAGGACGGCAACATCGTCGTCAAGGGCAAGGCCTACCGTTCCGACTCGCGCTACAAGGCGCTGCTCGGCCCGCCCGAGATCAACGGCGCCACGGCCTCGATCGCCCCGACGATCACCAACAACACCAGCTACGCAGCGCCCGACAATTGGTGGGACGTCAGCGCGACCATCCCCAACAGCTCTGCGATCGAATCGGTGACGGTCACCTGCGGCTCGAAGACGCTGGCCGATTTGAAGGTCGCGCCGAAGGCCTGAGACGCCGGACTGCATTGCAAAGCGGCTTCGCGAGGCGCACCTAGCGAGGCGTGAAGGGCGAAGAAAAGATCGCGCGTCCATCGTCCGGCGACGGCTGGACGAGCCCCGACGCCTACCTCGGGGCCCTCGCCCGCAAGCGCAGCTACCGCCGCGCGCGAGAGGACCGCCCGCGAACCCAGCCGGTGTCGCCGCACGCATGGCTGTCGACCGTGCCTTTCGTGGCGATTCTGGCCCTCCTCGCGGTCCTCGCCGTCGCGATCATCTTCGTCGCCTTTCCCGGCAATCAACCTGCGCCGAAGCCGGCGCCGGCCGCCCGGCACGTACAGGGGGTGGCCGAGCGCGGCTGGTTCCAGCAAGCGCAGAAGGACATGCACCGCTAGGTGGAGCAGCCGCTCGTTACGCACTTTTCCGATGCGCTGGTGCTGCTCGACCTGTTCGGAATCGCGGTGTTCGCGATCTCCGGCGCCTTGCTCGCGGCCGAGAAGCGGCTCGACTTCGTCACCTTCGTCTTCTTCGCGGCGGTGACCGGCGTCGGCGGCGGGACCCTGCGCGACCTGCTGATCGGTGCGCCGGTCTTCTGGGTGCGAACCAACGCAACCCTCGTGATCTGCATCGTGGCCGCGCTCGCCGTCTGGATTGCGAAGCCCGGGCGACTCAGCCGCACGGCGATCGACTGGTTCGACGCGGCGGGTCTCGCGGCTTACGCGACCTACGGCTCGGCCAAGGCCCTGGGCTTCGGAGTCGCGCCGGTTCCGGCATTTGCGATGGGCGTGCTCACTGCCTGCTTCGGCGGAATTGTCCGCGACGTGCTCGCGGGCGAGCCGACCATCCTGATGCGCAAGGAACTCTACGTGACGCCGGCCGCGCTCGCCGCGGGCCTGTTCGTCGCGCTGAACGTCGTCGGCGCACCGCTGGCGCCAGCCGCCGCTCTCGCCGCCATCGCCGGGTTCGCGCTTCGTGCCGGCGCGATGGTCTGGGGCTGGTCGCTTCCCGCCTTCAAGGACTGACGTCCCCCCTCTTGACATCGCTACAAAAGTAGCGCTACAAATGTAGCCATCGACCGCGTACCGGTTGTCAAAAGGTGGAGAGTTCGAATGCAGACGAAGTTCAGCGGCCTGTTCCGCACCGCGCTCCTGCTCGCGATCGTGACGCTCACGTCCGGCGTCCTGGTGTCGACCGCGGTGTCCGCCGCCGCGCCGCAGCCGCTGTTCGCCCCGACGTTATTGCTCGCCTAGCGCCTTGCCGCACTGCAGCATCGGCTGCATGAGGCGGCCGATGGACGACGATTTCTACCGAATCCGGCGCCTGCCGCCCTACGTCTTCGCCGAAGTGAACGCGATGAAGGCCGCGGCGCGGGCCCGGGGCGAGGACATCGTCGACCTCGGCATGGGGAATCCCGATGGCGCGCCGCCGGCCCATGTGATCGAGAAGCTGTGCGAGGTGGCGCACAAGCCCAACGCTCACCGATATTCCGCCAGCC
>Ga0207658_10002242_pt1 | contig 14325 bp, 12 predicted proteins | sample KBSS33metaG_FD_184322 | JGI IMG/M metagenome (GOLD analysis project Ga0207658, IMG submission 184322) | Switchgrass rhizosphere microbial communities from Kellogg Biological Station, Michigan, USA - KBS S3-3 metaG (SPAdes) (version 2) | ecosystem: Host-associated > Plants > Roots > Rhizosphere...
CACCGCGGGTCACCCGCGGTGCGGTGAACAGCGCCAGCGGCTGTGCCGTGCCGGGCCCCGATTCGTGCGTGCCGTTGGCGATGCCGTCGTCCATCGCGTTCAGGTCGGGCAGGTCGAAGCGGTCGCGCATCAGCGTGCGGCGCTCGACACTCAGATTGCCTTCGATGTGGTCGTTCTCGGCGAACGAGAAGTGCACCGGGATCGGCTGCGCGCTGGTGCCGATCTCGAGCGACACCTGGTGGTTCTTCAACAGCAGACGGAACTGCTCGAGGTAGTAGTTCGCGAACAGATCCGGTCGCGTCAGCGTGGTCTCGAACGTGCCCGGCCCGGCGACGAAGCCGTAAGACAGCCGCGAGTCGGCGCGCGCGACGGTGTCGGTGTGCACGCGCACAAACGGGTAGCAGGCGCGCACGCGCTCGGCCAGCGCGTCGCCAGCGACGAACGAGTGCAGCGCGCTGCGCAGGTGCTGAATGCTGCCGTCGTAGATGGCCCGCACCTGGGCGAGGGCGGCGGCGGGCTCGGTGAAGCGGGCGGGTGCGACGTAGTTCGGGACGGCGGGCATGTTCTTCCTTTGGCGATGGTGGCCATTTTCTCCGGGAAGCGCCTCGCCCCCGAGCCCCGAGTTGCATTTCGTGACCTCGCTTGTCCTACACGGCGCGCCGCGATCCGCCGACCCTGCGCCGACAGCGCGAGTCCTAAGGTTGAGCCAGCCGGTTTTCCCGGTGGTTCGACTTTCTACTCAGGGCCCGCACGGGCCTGCAACGTCCAAGGAGTTCTACGATGAGTGCTTCCAAGATTCTGGTGGCCGCGATGACCGCGGCGACGATCGTCGGCACGGTCGGTTTCGTATCCGCCCAGACCAGCAGCGACAGCTCGGCCGCTCCCGCGACCAGCAGCAGCACGGAACCGATGACGACGACGCAAACGCCGCCGCCGCAAGGCAACATGCAGCAACCCGCGACTGATTCCTCGACGACGAAAGCCCCCGCGGACACGACCGCGCCGGCCGCCACGCCGCCGTCGACGACGCCGGATACCTCGACGCCGCCGAGCAGCGACGCTTCGCAATCGGCTGCCGAACCGCAGCCCAAGGCCGACCGCAACTGAGGACGGCGCCGTGCAACTCGGCAAAGGCGTTCTGGTGAAGCAGGCCGACCTCTGGGGCGGCCTGCGTCAGGGCGTGCTGCTGGGTGCCGCCGCGGTGGTGATGATCCTGCCACCGGCAGGCCTCGCCACCGCGCCGTTGCGCTCGGCAGCGCCCGGCCACGCCGAGGCCTTGCTCGCCGACACACGCATTGCCGATTTTGACGGGCATCCCGCCTCCACCGACGCACACTTGGTGGCCGACTGGATCGCCCGCTCTCAGGACAACCGTCACCTGCCTTTCGCCATCCTCGACAAGCGCGACGCGCGGGTCTTCGTCTTCGACGCCGGCGCGCGCCTGATCGACTCGAGTCCGGTGCTGCTCGGCGCCGCGCCGGGCGACGACTCGGTCGTCGGCATCGGCAAGCGGCCTATCGCCGAGGTGCGGCCCGAAGAGCGCACCACGCCCGCGGGGCGCTTCATCAGCCAGCCCGGCCGCAATGCCTCTGGCGAGGATGTGGTGTGGGTCGACTACAACGCCGCGGTGTCGATGCACCGCGTGCGGCCGGTGGATCCGAAGGAGCGTCGCCTCGAGCGCCTCGCCTCCAACGACCCGGCGCAGCGCCGCATTTCGTACGGCTGCATCAACGTGCCGGTGGCGTTCTTCGACGGCGTCGTGAAGCCGGTGCTGGGCACGCAGCGCGCGGTGGTCTACGTGCTGCCCGAGACCAGGCAGGTCGACGCGACCTTCGCCAAGGTGCGCGCGAACGGCCCGCAGGCGCGAACGATGTAACGGATGCCCGGCCGGCGCGACGGGTTTTGAACCCTCAACACGCGCCACTCACGCGACAATTCAGCTTGGCCGCCGCCGTTCGGCGCGCCCGGTGGGAGCAGTCTGTCGGCCTCACCGCTGACCCCGCCGAGGAATTGTCGCGATGTCGCGTTCAGGTGAGAGGCTGTGCCTTGCAGCCACCCTGCTGCTGTGTGCCACGCTGTGCCGCGCCGCGCCGGAGTTCGCGGCCGAGCCTGCATCCGACGACGCCCGCTACGCCGCGACCCAGGCGCTCGACGCGGGTGACGCACGCGGCCGTCCGTTCGCCATCGTCGACAAGCGCGAGGCGCGCATCTACGTGTTCGACGCGTCCGGCCACCTGAGCGGCGTCTCGGCCGTGCTGCTCGGCCTGGCACCCGGCGACGCCGACGCCGCCGACATCGCGCAGCGCACCCCCGCGAGCCTGGCGCCGCGCGAGCGGGCCACGCCGGCCGGCCGCTTCGAATCGCAGCCGGGCCACAACGACAAGGGCGAGGCGATCGTCTGGGTCGACTACGACGCGTCGCTGGCGATCCATCGCCTGCGCCCGGCGCCGCCGCAGGAGCGGCGTGCCGAGCGGCTGGCATCACCGAGCGCCGACGACAACCGCATCTCGCTGGGTTGCATCATCGTGCCGGTGGCGTTCTACGACAGCGTCGTCGGTCCGACCTTGGGGACACAGCGCGGCATCGTCTACGTGCTGCCCGAGACGCGCCCGGTGCAGGCACTGTTCGAGGCACCCGACCTGGCGCTGCTGACCCGCTGAACGCGAACGTACACTGCGCCCCAGCACGGACGGTGCATGGAGCGTGACGATGAAGGTGTTGGTACTGGGCAGCGGCGTGATCGGGGTGTCGTGCGCCTATCAGCTCGCGCGGGCGGGGCATGAAGTCACGGTCGTCGACCGCCAGCCGGCGGCGGCGCTCGAAACGAGCTACGGCAACGCCGGCGAGGTCTCGCCCGGCTACTCGGCACCCTGGGCCGGCCCGGGCGTGCCGATCAAGGCGATCAAATGGCTGCTGATGCAGCACCGGCCGCTGGTGATCCGCCCGAACATCGATCTCAACCTGGTCCGCTGGGGCCTGGCGATGCTGCGCAACTGCACCAGCGCGCGCTACGAGCTCAACAAGGGGCGCATGGTGCGCCTGGCCGAATACAGCCGCGATTGCCTGAAGGAATTGCGCGCCGACACTGGCATTCGCTACGACGAGCGCATGCAGGGCACGCTGCAGCTGTTTCGCACCCAGGCTCAGCTCGACGGCACGGCCGCCGACATCGCGATCCTGAAGCGCTACGGCGTCGGTTTCGAACTGCTCGACCGTGACGGCTGCATCCGCCACGAACCGGCGCTCGCGCACGTCCGGGACAAGTTCGTCGGCGGGCTGCTACTGCCCGGCGACGAGACCGGCGACTGCTTCAAGTTCACGCAGAACCTGGCCGCGCTCGCGGTCCAGCACGGCGTGCAGTTCCGCTACGGCACGCCGATCAAGCGGCTGCTGCTGGCCGGAAAGCAGATCGACGGTGTGCTCACCGAGGCCGGCACGTTGAAGGCCGACGCCTACCTCGTCGCGCTCGGCAGCTACTCGCCGCTGCTGCTCAGGCCGCTGGGCATCCGCATCCCGGTGTACCCGGTCAAGGGCTACTCGATCACGGTGCCGATCACCGATGCCGGCGGCGCGCCCGAGTCGACCGTGATGGACGAGAGCCACAAGGTCGCGGTGACGCGCCTGGGCGAGCGCATCCGCGTCGGCGGCACCGCCGAGCTGGCCGGCTACACGCTCAAGCTGCACGACGCGCGGCGCGCGACGCTGGAGCATGTCGTCACCGACCTGTTCCCGCGCGGCGGTGACGTGAAGCGCGCCGAGTTCTGGTGCGGGCTGCGCCCGATGACGCCCGACGGCACGCCCGTCGTCGGCGGCACGCGCCTGCCGAACCTCTTCCTCGCGACCGGCCATGGCACGCTCGGCTGGACCATGGCGGCCGGCACCGGCCGGGTGATGGCCGACCTGATCTCCGGCCGCACCCCCGGCATCGATCTGAACGGGTTGACCGTCGAGCGCTACCCGAACGCCTACGCCTGAACGGCGTCGCGCGATCGCGTCAGGGCCGCGGCGCCAGCAGCACGGTCAGCCGATCCTCGGTGCCATCGATGCGCTCCAGCTTCGGGTAGCGCAGCCCGCCCGTGTAGGCGACGCTGACGGTCTTGTAGTGATCGCCGTCCTTCACCAGCAGCTGGATCGGCGCCTTGCTCGCTTTCGCCGCGCTGATCGCGCCCTTCAGGCGCTCCGCCTTGTAGGCCAGGCCGTCGACCGCGATCAGCTGCATCGCGTTGCCCAGACCCGCGTCGAACGCCGGGCTGCCCCAGCGCACGCCGGTGAGCCGGTCGTCCTTGCCGACATCGAAGCCGACCGAGTATGAGAAGTTCTCGTACTTGCGCTTCGCCGCGAAGCCCTTGCTGAAGCTGTTCGGCTCCTCGCTCCAGGCGAGGCGCCAGCCGGCGCGGGCCAGGCCGTTCAGTGGCGCGCCGGGCGCGTGCGTGTCCAGGCGCTCGCGCAGGAAGCGCGCCCAGTCGTACGGCTGCACCCGGTTCAGCGCCGCGACGACGGCATCGAAGGTGTAGGTCAGCGGGGCGGTGTCGGCGTCGCTGCGGCCCGGCTGCGGTCCGAAGAACGCGCGCGCGAAATCGTCGAGCGAGTGCCGGCCGCCGGAGGCGTCGCGGATCAGCATGTCGGCCTCGAGCCAGACCAGCACCATCTCCTCGTAGAAGTCGCCGCTGCCGCGCTGCCAGTCGCGCCAGTCGCGGCTCGCGTGGCGTTCGCCCATCACGTCCTGGTTGGTCGTGTCCTGCAGGTTGCGCCAGGCGCGGCCGCTCTGGCCGTCGATCCACGCCGCGGTGTCCGCCAGCGTGTCCAGCATGTCGTTCTTCGGCACCAGCCCCGAGCGTGCCGCGAGCACATAGCCCCAGAACTGGGTCTGACCCTCGTACATCCACAGCAGCGAGTTCTGCATCGGCACGTTGGTGTTCGGCGTCCACAGGTCCGCCGGGCGGCGGTACTTGCCGTTCCACGAATGCGTGAACTCGTGCGCCAGCAGGTCGCGACCGACGGACGACTTGTCCCAGTCGGCGAAGTAGCCGGACTCCACGCTGTTCTCGCTCGACTGGTGGTGCTCCAACCCGATGCCGCCGAGCTGGTCGCTGATCGCCAGCAGGAAGTCGTAGTGCGCGAAGTGGCGCGCGCCGAACAGCCGGTCTGCCTGCGTCACCAGCGCGCGGTGCACGGCAAGCTGCGCGGGGGTGATCGCCAGATCGCCCGGAGTGTCGGCGACCAGGTTCAGGAACGTCGGCGCGCGACCGTTCTTCGCGGCGTCGGGGTCGAGGTCGACGCGCGCGAAGTGCTTGCCGGCGAACACCGGTGAATCGATCAGCGTCTCGACACTGACCGGCTTGAACACGACGCTCGCGCCATCGCGCGTCGCCGCTTCGAGCGCGCTGCCGAAGCCCCAGCCCGCGGGCAGCCGCAGGCTCGGCCGCACCGTGATGCGCGAGTCGAAGTGTCCCGCCGGGTACAGCAGCACGCCGCTCCACTGCACGTTCAGCATCTCGGGGGTGACGACGACGCGGCCGGCGCCGTCGGCATCCAGCGTCGAGAGCTGCTGGAATTCGAGATCGAGCGTGCCGACGCCGGCCGGCACGTCGAGCGTGAATGCGTACACGTCGAGCGGGTCGCGCCGCCACGCGACGGGCACGCCCGCGGCGCTGATCTTCAGGCCGGCGAACTCGGTGATACGCCCGGTGGGCGCGTGATCGCCGGGCAGCCAGCGCGGGTGGTACAGGCGCAGCGGGCCGGGCGCGACCGGCAGCGTCTCGCGAACACGGAAGATGCGCCGGTCCAGGTCGGTCGCGTCGACCTGCAGCGCGATCGTGCCGGGGTAGGGGGTGTCGGTGGGAACGGGTTGGGCATGGCTGGCCGGGTTGGCCGCGCTCAGGGCCAGCGCGAGCGCCGCGCGTGCGAGCGTCGAGGAAAGGTACGGCATCGAGATAGCGATGATGAAGCGCGCGATGCGATCGTGTCGCGGAGCGCGGACCCGCGACGATACGACATCTTGCGCACCGCCTCGGGCGTGGGGCGCCGGGACGCTTCGCTACAGTTGGCGTCCAGGAGAGCCCGACGATGCCGACGAGCGAGCAGAAGATTCACGCCCCGATGGCCTGCACCGTGGTCGACGTGCCGGTCGCGCTCGGTCAGGCGGTGCGGGCCGGCCAGGCGCTGCTGGTGCTCGAGGCGATGAAGATGGAGCACGAGATCCGCGCCGACGCCGATGGCGAGGTGCTGCAGCTCGGCGCGCGGGCCGGCGAACTCGTCGCCGAGGGCGATCTGCTGATGCGGCTCGGCGCGCCACGCGTTGGCGCCGCGGCGGCCCCGCCGGTTACCGTCGCGAACGCCAATACAGCACCGCCCGACACAGCCCTGCGCGCCGACCTGCAGGAGGTGATCGCGCGCCATGCGTTCACCCTCGACGCGCAGCGCCCCGAAGCGCTCGCGAAGCGCCATGCGCTGGGCTTGCGCAGCGCGCGCGAGAACCTGGCCGACTTGTGCGACGCGGGCAGCTTCATCGAATACGGCGCACTGGCGATCGCTGCGCAGCGATCGCGCCGCGGCCTCGAGGATCTGATCGTCAACACACCGGCCGATGGCATGGTCACCGGCATCGGCAGTATCAACGGCGCGCAGTTCGGTGACGAGAAATCACGCTGCGTCGTGATGGCCTACGACGCGACCGTGCTCGCCGGCACGCAGGGCATGCGCAATCACCAGAAGACCGACCGCATGCTCGGCATCGCGCTGCAGCAGCGGCTGCCGGTGGTGCTGTTCGCCGAGGGCGGCGGCGGCCGGCCCGGCGACACCGACATGCCCATCGTCGCCGGCCTGCACGTAACGAGCTTCGCGAACTACGCGCGGCTGTCGGGGCAGGTGCCGGTCATCGGCATCGTCGCCGGACGCTGCTTCGCCGGCAACGCCGCGCTGCTCGGCTGCAGCGACGTGATCATCGCGACCCGGCGCAGCAACATCGGCATGGGCGGCCCGGCGATGGTCGAGGGTGGCGGCCTGGGCGTGTTCTCCCCCGAACAGATCGGGCCGAGCGACGTGCAGTCGGCGAACGGCGTGATCGATCTGCTGGTCGACGACGAGGCCGCCGCGGTCGCCGCGGCGCGCCAGTACCTCGGCTACTTCCAAGGCGCGACCACGGGCTGGTCGGCGGCCGACCCCAACGGGCTGCGCGATGTGCTGCCCGAGAACCGGGTGCGCGTCTACGACATGCGACGGGTCATGCGCGGGGTCGCCGATACCGGCTCGCTGCTCGAACTTCGCAGCGGCTTCGGCGTCGGCATCTTCACCGCGCTCTCTCGCATCGAGGGCCGGCCGATCGGCCTGATCGCCAGCAACCCGGCGCACCTCGGCGGCGCGATCGATGCCGACGCTGCCGACAAGGCGGCGCGCTTCATGCAGCTGTGCAACGCGCACGGCCTGCCGCTGGTCTCGCTCGTCGACACGCCCGGCTTCATGGTCGGGCCAGAGGTCGAGACGCAGGCGCAGGTGCGGCACGTCAGCCGCATGTTCGTTGCCGCCGCGCACCTGCGCGTGCCCTTCCTTGCGGTGGTGCTGCGCAAGGGCTATGGCCTGGGCGCGATGGCGATGACCGGCGGCGGGTTTCACGCGCCGCTGTTCACCGCGGCCTGGCCGAGCGGCGAGTTCGGTGCGATGGGTCTGGAGGGCGCGGTGCGGCTGGGCTACCGCAAGGAGCTGGAGGCGCTGCCGGAAGGCCCGCAACGCGACGCGCTGTACCAGCGCCACGTCCACGAACACTATGCGAAGGGCAAGGCGATCAACATGGCGGCGACGCTCGAGATCGATGCGGTCATCGACCCCGCCGAGACCCGGCACTGGCTGTCGCGGGGCCTGGCGTCTGCACGTGTGGCGCCGGCTGCAGGCCAGGGGATCGACCCCTGGTGACGGTGCTCAGCCCCGCTCGGCGCCGTGCGGTGCGTCGGGCCAGTGGCGCGACTGCAGCGCCGGATGCGCCGCCTCGTAGCCGAGCTCGACCGGCTCGCCCTCGTTGCCCACGGGTGCCGCACTCGATGCGCCGTGCCGGCCCGAGAAGTACCAACGCCGCACGTCTGCCACCCAGTCTTCATCGCTGCTCATCATCATCTCCGTGCCGGCCGCGCCACGCGGCCCTGATGGACGAATCCTCGGCGTGACGTGCCAATCGCGCCATCGGCTGATCGGTCAAGCTGCTGTAGGGGTTCGCCTACGGCTCGCGTTTCGCAATCTGTGTTCAGATGACGACTGCTGTTTTCTGCGCCGCGCCGACCCAGATGACTCTGACCACCCCGCTGGCAACCACCGCGACCGCCGACGCCGTGCGACCGGCCGGCCCGGCAGTGCGGCACCTGCGCCAGATCCTGCTGTGGCCGCTGCGCCTGATGCCGCTGCGCCGTCGCGACGGCCAGCCGCATCGCCCGCCGTGGCAGGTGCTGCGTGACCTCGGCGCGGCCTCGCCCTGGCGCGAAGTTGTCGACGAATACACCGGCGACAGCGCGCGTTTCCACGAGCGCCACTACAACGAGTTCGTGACCTTCCTGCCCTACGTGCAGCGCTTCCTGTACGGCGAGGGGCGCAAGGCGCGGCAGGGGCCCCGAGGCGGCCCCGCCGGCGATCGCGACGCCGACGCGCCGATGCGCGTGTTTCGCCGCGAGGACATCGCCCACGTGCGCGTCGTCGCCCGTCCCGGCGACGCGCCGGTGACGCTGGAGGTCATCCACGTCGACCTGTACTTCTTCTTCGATGTCGACGTGGTGTTGCTCAATCTCGAACTCGGCGTGAACGACCTGACGTTGGCCCAGGCGCAGGAGCAGCTCTACCGCTTCGGCCGCGGCTACCCGGCCGGATGGGACGCCGACGGCCGCGCGCTGCACACCGCGAGCAGCGTCGAGTGGCTGGACGCGCATGGCGCGGTGCTGGAGCGATCCGATGCGCAGCAGCGCGAGCTGTTCCTGGCGCATGTGGCCGAGCACCGGGCGCCGCGCATCGCATCGCACTGGGCCTTCATGCTGCGTCCGCTGGTGGCCGATCATTCCGACGAGCCCGGCGAGCTGCGCTACCGCCAGATCGAGTACTACCGGATGCCGCTGATGGGCTACCTCGCGCTGGACGACCCGCGCGCGCTGACCCGCAACGATTTCGTCCGCCTCGGCCTGGTGACCGGCGCGGGTGGCGCCGACAACGGCAGCCTCGCCGACGAGGGCGCCCCCGACGCGCCGTCACCCTACAGCAGCGAGCACCTCGCCGACTTCGAGCAGCGCTACTGCTACGACCGCTTCTGGGCCAACGCCGGTGCCGCGCCGAACACGCGCTACCTGTGCAGCGGCCACGCGCTGATCGTGATCGGCGATGCGCGCTCGACGTTCTACGGCTGCCGCGACCGCGGCGTGCTGGCGCAGTTCCGCCACCAGCACTTCCTGCTGTTCCTGATCGCGCACTTCCAGAAGGCCGCGCTGCTGATGTCGTCGGACCGCCTGGTCGAGGCGCTGAAGAATTTGGACGTCGGCGACGCGGACAGCGTGCGCGCCTTCAAGCGCTCGATCCGCCGCAGCTTCGAGAGCTTCCTGCGCTTCACGCACCGCTACTGGTTCCACGAGGTCTCGGAGCAGGCGCAGGTGCGCGCGCTGTTCCACCTGTGCGCCACCCACCTCGGCACCGATGCGCTGTACGACGAGGTCAAGGTGCGCATCGCCGACATGAACACCTACCTCGACGCCGACAGCCTGCGTCGCCAGGCCAACACGGTGGTGCGCCTGACGGTCGTGACGATCTTCGGCCTGATCGGAACGGTCACGACCGGCTGGTTCGGCATGAATCTGTTCGGCATCGGCGACTGGCCTTGGTATCAACAGCTCCCGGTGTTGCTGCTCGCATTCGGGCTGGTTACCTGGCTGACCTTCTACACGATGGTCAAGTCCAAGGGTCTGTCGGACTTTCTCGATGCGCTGTCGAACCAGCACCTGTCGGTGTGGGGCAAGCTCAAGGTACTGGCAGCGGTCTGGCGGCGCAGCGGCGACTGAGCCCGATGGACGTCATCGAGCTCTCGGCCACGGCGCTGTCGCAGGCGATCCATGCCCGCAGCGTCTCGTGTCGCGAGGTGATGCAGGTGTACCTCGAGCGCATCGCGCGCGTGAACCCGGTGCACAACGCGCTGGTGAGCCTGCGCGACGCCGACGAACTGCTGCGCGAAGCGGATGCCCGCGACGCCGCCCTCGCACGCGGGCACAGCGCCGGCTGGATGCACGGCATGCCGCAGGCGATCAAGGACATCGCCCCGACCGCCGGGCTGCGCAGCACGATGGGCTCGCCGCTGCTGAAGGACTTCGTGCCGCGCGAGGACGGCCTGATGGTGCAGCGCATGAAGGCGGCCGGCTGCATCGTGATCGGCAAGACCAACACGCCCGAGTTCGGGCTGGGCTCGCACACCTTCAACGAGGTCTTCGGGGTCACGCGCAACGCCTACGACCCGAGCAAATCGGCTGGCGGCAGCAGCGGCGGCGCGGCGGTCGCGCTGGCGACGAGCATGCTGCCGGTCGCCGACGGCAGCGACTTCATGGGCAGCCTGCGCAACCCGGCCGGCTGGAACAACGTGTTCGGGTTGCGCCCGAGCCAGGGCCGTGTGCCGCCGTGGCCTGTGGCCGACGTGTGGGTCACGCAACTCGGCACCGAAGGGCCGATGGCGCGCAGCGTCGAAGACCTGGCGCGGCTGCTCGACGTGCAGGCCGGCCCCGACCCGCGCCTGCCGCTGGCGCTGGCGAAGCACGCGCCGTTCGCCGATGCGCTGCAGCGTGTCGACGGCACGCGCGCCACCGTTGGCTGGCTCGGCGACCTGAACGGCCACTTGGCCGTGGAGCCGGGCGTGCTCGAGGTCTGCGAGCAGGCGCTGCGCCGCCTCGAAGGCATCGGCTGCGCCATCGAGCCGACCGCGCTCGGGGTCGCGCCCGAAGGCGTGTGGCAGACGTGGCTGGTGTGGCGCCGCTGGCTCGTCGCCGGGCGCATCGCGCCGTTCCTGCTGAAGGCATCGAACCGCGCGCTGATCAAGCCCGAGGCGCTGTGGGAGCACGACCAGGGCGCCGGGCTGACGGGCGCGCAGACGCTGCACGCGAGCGCGCAGCGCAGCGCGCTCTACCAGCATCTGCTGACCCTGTTCGAGCGCTGCGACGTGCTCGCATTGCCGAGCGCGCAGGTCTGGCCCTTCGACGCTGCGCTGCGCTGGCCGACGCACATCGGCGGGCGCGAGATGGACACCTACCATCGCTGGATGGAGGTCACGATCTTCGCCACGCTGGCCGGGCTGCCCTGCATCAGCGTGCCGGCCGGTTTCGGCGCGGCCGGGCTGCCGATGGGCCTGCAGCTGATCGGCCGGCCGCAGGGCGAGGCGGCGCTGTTGCGCCTGGCGCTGGCCTACGAGCGAGTGGCGCAGGACGTGCTGTGCGTGCGGCCGCTCACGCGGCCAGCTTGAGCCCCGAGATCCCGAGCACGATCAGGCTCAGGCAGACCAGCCGCAGCGGCGTGGCCGGGTCGCCCATCAGCGCGATGCCCAGGATCACCGTGCCGACGGTGCCGATGCCGGTCCAGACCGCGTAGGCGGTGCCCACCGGCAGCTGCTTCATCGCCAGGCCGAGCAGCACGACGCTGGCGATCATCGCGGCCACCGTCAGCGCGCTCGGCACGAGCTTGCTGAAGCCGTCGGTGTACTTCAGGCCGATGGCCCAGGCGATCTCGAACAGACCGGCGATGAAAAGGAGTGTCCAGGCCATGGACTAGAGTCTAGCGACCACGCATTCGAGGAGGCACGAGCGATGAGCGAAACCACGAACAGGATCCGTGTCGGTGTCGGCGGCTGGACCTTCGAGCCGTGGCGTGACAACTTCTTTCCGCCAGGCTGGCCGCACGCGCGCGAGCTCGAGTACGCGAGCCGCAAGCTCACGGCGATCGAGGTCAACGGCACCTACTACAGCTCGCAGAAGCCGGCGACCTTCGCGAAGTGGCGTGACGAAACGCCGGACGACTTCGTGTTCTCCCTGAAGGCCTCGCGCTTCGCGACGAACCGGCGCGTGCTCGCCGAGGCGGGCGAGTCGATCGAGCGCTTCGTGAACCAGGGCATCGCCGAACTGGCGCACAAGCTCGGGCCGATCGTCTGGCAGTTCGCGCCGACCAAGCGTTTCGACCCGGACGATTTCGAGGCCTTCCTGAAGCTGCTGCCGGACAAGCTCGGCGCGCTCGCGCTGCGCCACGTGGTCGACGTGCGCCACGACAGCTTCAAGACGCCCGAGTACCTGGCCCTGGCGCGCCGCCATCGCATCGCGACGGTGTTCACCGACTCCGACGAGTACCCGTCATTCGCCGATCTGACCGCCGACTTCGTCTACGCGCGCCTGATGCGCACCGACGCGGCCCAACCCGAGGGCTGCGCACCCGAGATCTTCCCGGCGTTGGCGGCGTGCGCGCAGGCCTGGCGCGACGGCGCCGAGCCCGCCGGCCTGCCGCGCATCGAGCCAGCGTTGCCGGCGGCGGCGCCGCGCGACGTGTTCCTGTACTTCATCAGCGGCGCGAAAGAAAAGGCGCCGGCCGCCGCGATGGCGCTGATCCGACACCTGGGCTGAGGCATCGCGCGGCGCGATACTTGCGGTTGCAAGATCCGAACCCCCGACAGAGGAGCCCGACCATGAGCGCCCCCTTCCGTGCCGACCAGGTCGGCAGCCTGTTGCGCCCCGAGTGGCTGACCGAGGCGCGCGAGCTGAACAAGTCCGGCCAGCTCGAATGTGCCGCGCTCGCCGAGATCGAGAATCAGGCGATCGAGGAGGCGGTGCATCGCCAGGAGGCGCTCGGCCTGCAGGGCATCACCGACGGCGAGTTCCGGCGCGACTGGTGGCACCTCGATTTCCTGGCGCAGTTCGAGGGCGTCGAGTTGCTGCACAACGAGGGCCCGCTGTTCCAGTTCGCCGGTCACTCCGAGCAGCCGCCGATCGCCACGGTGGTCGACAAGGTCGAATGCACGCGGCCGATCATGGCCGAGCACTTCGAGTTCCTGCGCTCGGTCACGACGCGCACGCCGAAGATGACGATCCCGTCGCCGTCGATGCTGCACCTGCGCGGTGGCCGCAAGGCGATCTCGCGCGAGGCCTACCCCGACCTGGCCGAATTCTGGGCCGACGTGGCCGCGGCCTACCGCGTCGCGATCGGCCATCTGGCCGATGCCGGCTGCCGCTACCTGCAGCTCGACGACATCACCTTCGCCTACCTGTGCGACCCGAAGATCCAGGCCCACTGTCGCGCCAACGGCGACGACCCGGCGCTGCTGCCGCAGATCTACGCGAACACGATCAACGCCGCGCTCGAAGGCAAGCCCGACGACATGGTCGTGACGATCCACACCTGCCGCGGCAACTTCAAGAGCGCCTGGGTCGCACAGGGCGGTTACGACCCGGTGATCGAGGCGATGTTCTCGACCAACGTCGACGGCTATTTCATGGAGTTCGACAGCACGCGCGCCGGCAGCTTCGAGCCGCTGCGCGCGCTGCCGCCGGGCGCGAAGAAGGTCGTGCTCGGCCTGGTCACCACCAAGCTCGGCGAGCTCGAGGACAAGGACGCGCTGAAGCGGCGCATCGACGAGGCCGCCAAGTTCGTGCCGCTCGAGCGCCTGTGCCTGTCGCCGCAGTGCGGCTTCTCGAGCACGCACCACGGCAACGCGCTGTCGCAGGACGACCAGTGGCGCAAGCTCGAGCGCGTGCTCGAGGTTGCGCACGAGGTCTGGGGCTGAGCCCACCGAACCCGAACCGATTCGATTCCGACATGAGCACGCCACAGGCCACCGACGCGGTTCCGCCGCCGACCCCGTCCGCCGCCCGCCCGCCGCGCGCCGCCGCGACGATCGTGGTCGTGCGCGACGGCGATGCCGGCATCGAGGTGCTGTTGTCGCGGCGCGCCGAGCGTGGCGATCACAACAGCGGCGCCTGGGTCTTCCCGGGCGGCATCGTCGATGCCGGCGACCGCCTCTCGCATGCGTGCAGTGGCGGCCTCGACGACGCGACCGCCAGCGCGCGCCTGGGCCTGCCGGCCAACGGGCTGGACTACTTCGTCGCCGCGGTGCGCGAGTGCTTCGAGGAGTCGGGCCTGCTGTTCGCGACCGACGCGGCCGGCGCGCCGGTGCGGCTCGACGGCGCGCTCGGCGCGGCGCTCGGCCCCTGGCGTGGCGCGCTGCACCGCAACGAACGCGCGCTGGTCGAGATGTGCCGCGAATTCGGCCTGACGCTCGCGCTCGACCGGCTCGTCTATCTGAGCCACTGGCTGACGCCGCTGGCGCGGCCGAAGCGGTTCGACACG
>Ga0207658_10002244_pt1 | contig 14324 bp, 8 predicted proteins | sample KBSS33metaG_FD_184322 | JGI IMG/M metagenome (GOLD analysis project Ga0207658, IMG submission 184322) | Switchgrass rhizosphere microbial communities from Kellogg Biological Station, Michigan, USA - KBS S3-3 metaG (SPAdes) (version 2) | ecosystem: Host-associated > Plants > Roots > Rhizosphere >...
CGCATCGATGGCCGCGTCGAACGCCGCATCGCTCCAGCCACCCGGATTGCTGGAGCTGCCTGTTTCGAGCAGGAGGCCCTTGGCATCGATGCGCGTGCCGAAGTGCAAAGGATCATGGCGGCTCGCCCCGGCGCCGTGGTCATCGACGAATCGCCGCGCCCATATGCGCCCAACCTGCAAACCCGCGCCGTCGTGCTCGATGCGCTGGCACGCGACTATCGGCGCATTCGCACGCTCAGGCTTGGGACGCGCGCCTTCGGCCTCTACGCCTGGCGCTACCGACGCGGCTGATCGCCCCGCGCGCGGCGGCTGAGCATGCTCAGCCGGCCGCGGCTTTCTTCGCTGGCGCCTTCTTGGCAGCAGGCTTCTTGGCCGCCGTCTTCTTGGCGGCGGGCGCTTTCTTTTCGGCGCCGTCCTTCTTGGCCGCAACCTTCTTCGGCGCGGCCGCCTTCTTGGCCGGGGCCTTCTTCTTGCCCTTGGCCGGGCCCTTGGCGGCGCGTTCGTCGATCAAGGTGATCGCCTCCTGCGCCGTCAGGCTTTCGGGCTGCTTGTCGCGCGGCAGCGTGGCGTTGGTCGTGCCATCGGTGACGTATGGGCCATAGCGCCCTGCCATCAGCTTGATTTCCCCGGCCGAGACCGGGTGCGGACCGAAGGTCTTGAGCGGTTCGGCGGCGGCGCGGGCGCCGCGTCCGCCTGCCCCGCTCGCCGCTTCGGCCAGGCGGACAACGGCGGCGTTCATGCCGGTGTCGAACACTTCGGCCGTGGACTTGAGCCGGGCATACTTGCCATCATGCGCCAGATAGGGGCCATAGCGCCCGATCGAGGCCGTGATCGGCTTGCCGCTTTCCGGGTGCATGCCCACTTCGCGCGGCAGGTTGAGCAGCTTGAGCGCCCATTCCAGATCCAGTTCGGGAATGTCCTTGGGGATCGAAGCGCGCTTGGCCTCCTTGCCCTCGCCCAGCTGGATATAAGGGCCGAAGCGGCCGCTGCGCCGCGTCACTTCCAGCCCGGTTTCCGGATCCTTGCCCAGCGGCGCATCCTCGCCCTCGCCGCCCTCGGCCCCGCCGGGCTGGGCAAACTTGCGGGTGAACTTGCACTCGGGATAGTTGGAGCAAGCAACGAAAGCGCCAAAGCGGCCGCCGCGCAGAGCCAGGCGGCCATCGCCGCACTTGGGGCATTCGCGCGGATCGTGCCCGTCGGCACGCGGTGGGAACAGGTAGTCTTCCAGGAACACGTCCAGCTCGGCTGTCACCTCGCTGGGCTTCTTCTCCATCACCTCGTCTGACTTGGGTTTGAAATCGCGCCAGAACTCCGCCAAGACCTGCTTCCACGCGGCACGGCCGCCGGAAACGTCATCCAGTTCGTCTTCCATGCCGGCGGTAAATTCATAGGCGACATAGCGATCGAAGAACCGTTCGAGGAAAGCCGTGAGCATCCGCCCGCTTTCCTCGGCAAAGAACCGGTTCTTCTCGATCCGCACATAGTTGCGGTCCTTGAGCACCTGCAGCGTGGCGGCATAGGTGGAAGGCCGGCCGATGCCCAGCTCTTCCAGCCGCTTGACCAGGCTGGCTTCGGAATAGCGCGGCGGCGGCTGGGTGAAGTGCTGCGTGGCATCCACGCCATGCTTCTTGGGGCAATCACCCTTGTTCATGATCGGCAGCAAGTTGCTGTCGTCATCCTCGGCGTCGGGCTTCTGGTCGCGCCCTTCCTCGTAGACTGCCAGGAAGCCGGGGAACTTCACGACCTGCCCGGTGGCGCGCAACTCGTGCTTGCCAGTGCCTTCACGCAGCGTGACAGTGGTCCGCTCGATCGCGGCCGAGGCCATCTGGCTGGCCAGCGCGCGCTTCCAGATCAGGTTGTAGAGCCGCGCCTCGTCACCGCTGCCGTGCGTATCGCGGGTAAAGTCGGTGGGGCGGATCGCCTCGTGCGCTTCCTGGGCATTCTTGGCCTTGGTTTCATAGACGCGCGGCTTTTCCGGCAGGAAATGGCCGTTGTAGCGATCGGAAATCGCCCGGCGCGCGGCATCGATGGCACTGGGGTCCATCTGCACGCCATCGGTTCGCATATAGGTGATCGCGCCCGCTTCATACAGCGTCTGCGCCACGCGCATGGTGTGGCTGGCCGAAAAGCCCAGCTTGCGCGCGGCTTCCTGCTGCAAGGTGGACGTGGTGAACGGCGGCGAGGGATTGCGCCGCGTGGGCCGCACATCCACCTCTTCGACGCGGAAATTGGCTGCCTCCACCGCCGCCTTGGCGGCCATGGCGCTGCCTTCGTCACCCAGCGACAGGCGATCGAGCTTGGCCCCGTCGAACTTGACCATGCGGGCTACAAACGGCGTGCCATCGTGCTCCATGCGGGCCGCGACAGACCAGTATTCCTGCGCCTTGAACGTCTCGATCTCGCGCTCGCGCTGGACGATCAGGCGCAGCGCCACCGATTGCACGCGCCCGGCCGACTTGGCGCCGGGCAGCTTGCGCCACAGCACGGGCGAAAGCGTGAAGCCGAACAGATAGTCCAGCGCGCGGCGCGCCAGATAGGCATCGATCAGGTCCTGGTCCAGCTCGCGCGGGGCCTTCATCGCAGTCGTCACCGCCAGCTTGGTAATGGCGTTGAACGTCACGCGCGAGACAGCCTTGGGCAGCGCGCGGCGCTTGGCCAGCAGCTCTCGCACGTGCCAGGAAATGGCCTCGCCCTCGCGATCAGGGTCAGTCGCCAGGATCAGGCCGTCGGCCTCCTTGGCAGCATCGGTGATGGCCTTCACGCGCGATTGCTTGTCGCCGTACAGCTCCCAGTCCATCGCAAAGTCTTCGTCCGGGCGCACGGACCCGTCCTTGACCGGCAAGTCGCGGATATGGCCGTAAGAGGCCAGCACCTTGTAGCCGGGGCCAAGGTACTTCTCGATGGTCTTGGCCTTGGCCGGGGATTCTACGATGACAAGCTGCATGGCGACTGGCAAAACGTCCTTACGCGTATACGTGCGTACGAGGGTGGGAGCGGTTGGGCCGTGGCGTCAACCCCTCCCTTTTCATGTACGGTTCAGGCTGGCAGAATCAAGCGAGCGACACGCGGCCACCGGCATGGCGGATCAGGCGCCCGGCAAGCTCCAGTTCGATCAGCGCCAATTGCACGGCGCCCGCCGGCGCGTCGCTCAAGCGGATCAGTTCATCCACGGCAACCGGCGCCGTCCCCAGCAAGCTGACGATATCGGCGGGCGCGTCATGCGATGCGCTGCCATCGAATGGCGGGGCGGCGGGCGGTTCATGAAATGTGGAGCGCGGCGTGCCGGTAAAGCTTTCCACCAGTTCGATCACGTCTGCCGGGCTCTGCACCAGGATCGCGCCTTCGCGGATCAGTTGGTTGCAGCCCTGGCTGCGCGTGTCGAGCGGAGAGCCGGGGATGGCCATGATCTCCCGCCCCGCCTCCGCCGCGAGCCGCGCCGTGATCAACGAGCCCGATTTGGGCGCGGCCTCTACCACCACGGTTCCGGCACACAGCCCCGCAATGATCCGATTGCGGCGCGGGAAATGGCGGGCCTGCGGCTCGGTGCCCGGGGGCATTTCCGCCAGCAGCACGCCCTGGTCCACGATCTGGGCCTGAAGCTGCGCATTTTCGGGCGGATAGACGCTGTCGAGGCCACCGGCGATCACGCCGATCGTTCCGCCGCCCTGTGCCGATGCGCCCGGCACGAGAGCACCCTTGTGCGCGGCCGAATCCACGCCCCGCGCCAGGCCCGACACGACGGCAAATCCAGCCGCCGCAAGCGCCGCGCCAAACTCCCGCGCCAGGCGCATGGCGCCGGCCGAGGCATTGCGCGCGCCCACCAGCGCCACGGCCGGGCGCGCCAGAAGCGCCGTATCGCCCAGCATCGTGAGAATTGGGGGCGGTGTGTCGGTTTGCCCCAAGAGCGGGGGATAGTGCGCCGAATCGTGAAACAGGTAGCGGCCACCCAGCGCGCGAACCTTGGCCGCTTCGGCAGCGATGCGCGCTTGCTCGGCCGGGCGATAGGGCGCCCCGCCCCGCGCGGCCAGGCCCGGCAGGGCCTCCACCGCAGCGCTGGCCGTGCCAAACCGCCGCAGCAACTGGTAATACGACACCGGCCCCACATTGGGCGAACGCAACAGGCGCAACCGCGCAAGGGCTTCTTCGGGCGAGAGCGCGGCTGCCGCAGTTTCGCCCGCCGCTGCCATCAGGCCGTCTCTTCGCTCTTGGCCTTGTTGCGGCCGATGCGCGGTTCGGTTCCGGCCAGCAGCCTGCCAATGTTGGCGCGGTGGAGGAACACCACCAGCACTGCGATCACCGCCAGCACCACGGCGTAGTCGCTTCGCCCGATCGCCAGTGCGGCCAGTGGCGCTGCCACCACCGCCGACATGCCGCCGACCGAGGAAATGCGCAAAGCCGCAAGCATGCCCAGCCACACCACGGCATAGGCAAGGCCGATCGGCCAGGCGAGGCCAAGCGCCACGCCCATTGTCGTTGCCACGCCCTTGCCGCCCCTGAACCGCAGCCAGACCGGGAAGCAGTGCCCGACCACCGCCGCCACCGCCACCAGCCCCTCAGTGCCAGGGGCGAACGTCCGCGCGAGCCACACCGCCAAGCTGCCCTTGAGCAGATCGAGCAGCAACGTGCCCGCCGCCAGCCCCTTGCGCCCCGTGCGCAGGACGTTGGTGGCGCCGATATTGCCCGAACCGATCGCGCGCAGATCGCCAGCGCCCGTCAGGCGCGTGAGGATCAGGCCGAAGGGAATCGAACCGAGCAGATAAGCCAGGATGCAGGCGGGCAAGACGAGATCGTTGGTCACGCCGCCGCTCTTAGCCGTGCTTGCAAACAATCGAAAGGTCCCAGGCCCTCCCTTTTTGCCGCCACTATAGTTACAAGCGCGGGGATGACCGTCGCTGAACCTGCCTCCGCCACCGCTCCCGGCCCCGACGCACCGATCCTGATGTTCGATTCCGGCGTGGGCGGACTTTCTGTTCTGGCCAGGTTGCGCCACCTCCTGCCCCAGGCTCCGGTGATCTACGTGGCCGACAATGCCGGCCTGCCCTATGGCACCAAGACTGAGGCGCAGATCGCGGCGCGGGTGTCGGGCCTTTTGGGCCGGTTGACCGAGCGGCTGCACCCGCGCCTGGTGTGCATTGCCTGCAATACCGCGTCCACCATCGCGCTCGCTTCGGTGCGCGACGTGCTTGAAGTTCCGATCGTGGGCACGGTGCCGGCAATCAAGCCTGCCGCTGCCATGACGCAAAGCGGAGTCATCGGCTTGCTCGGCACCCAGGCCACCATCCGGCAGGGCTATGTCGACCGGCTGGAAGCAGAGTTCGCCACCGGCAAGCGCCTGCTGCGGCACGGCGCGCCCGAACTGGTGGAAGCAGCCGAACGCCGGCTGCGCGGCCAGGCGGTCGATCCCGCGGTCTTCGCGCAAGCCGTCCAGGCCCTGCGCAGCCAGCCCGATGGCGAACGGATCGACACGGTCGTGCTGGCATGCACGCACTTTCCGCTGGTCGCGGCCGAACTCGCACAGGCTTTTGGCCCAGGGGTGCGCTTTGTCGATGGATCGGACGGGATCGGCCGCCGCATCGCGTATCTCACCCAAGGCCAGGAATTTGCCCGCAGCCAGCCTGATCTGGCGCTGTTCACCCGGCTCGACGACGATCTGGCCGAGTTGGCACCGGTCCTTGCGCAGCACGGCTTGTCGCGGATCGGGCGCGCCTGAGACGCTCTGCAAGGTGGGACAATTTGCCGCATTGGCCCAAAGTGTAACTTGTTCGATCACGCAAACCGCAAAAGTCGCTTGGCAATGCTTTGCCCACCAGAGTAGAAGCGCCCACGCAGCCGCTGTGAACGTCTTTGGGAGAAAGGCAGGCGGGTGCATCAACGATGTGGCAATTGCGCGCCTGCCGTTCATCGCAGGATCGGGATTGTTGCGATAAGACAAAGACTCGGTCCTCCGGCCATGCTTCACGGTGAAGCGATCCGGGCCCAGCCGGTCAGCTGCAGGAACGAAGGAGCAGCAAGCAGTGAACTACGATCAGATTTTTGATGCTGCCATCGATCGCCTGCACTCCGAAGGTCGTTATCGCGTTTTCATCGATATTCTGCGCAACAAGGGCGCCTATCCCAACGCGCGCTGCTTTGCCGGCCACAACGGCCCCAAGCCGATCACCGTTTGGTGTTCCAACGATTACCTCGCCATGGGGCAGCACCCCAGCGTGATCGCTGCCATGGAAGAAGCGCTGCACGATGTTGGCGCCGGCTCTGGCGGCACGCGCAACATCGGTGGCAACACGCACTACCACGTCGATCTGGAAGGCGAACTGGCCGACCTGCACGGCAAGGATGGCGCGCTGCTGTTCACCTCGGGCTATGTCTCGAACGATGCCACGCTTTCCACCCTGGCCAAGATCCTGCCGGGCTGCGTGATCTTTTCCGACGAGTTGAACCACGCCAGCATGATCGCGGGCATCCGCAATTCCGGCGCGGAAAAGAAGGTGTTCCGTCACAACGACGTGGAGCATCTGGAGCAGTTGCTGGCGGAAACCGACCCCGCCCTGCCCAAGCTGATCGCGTTCGAGAGCGTCTACTCGATGGATGGCGACGTTGCGCCGATCCACGCCATCTGCGACCTGGCGGAACAGTACAATGCGCTGACCTATATCGACGAAGTGCACGCCGTGGGCATGTATGGCCCGCGCGGCGGCGGGATCACCGACCGTGACGAGGCGGCCCACCGCATCGACATCATCGAAGGCACGCTGGGCAAGGCATTCGGCGTGATGGGCGGCTATATCGCGGCCGACACGCGGATCATCGACGTGATCCGCTCCTATGCGCCCGGCTTCATCTTCACCACTTCGCTTTCGCCCGTGCTGGTGGCCGGCGTGCTCGCCTCTGTCCGCCACCTCAAGGCGTCGAGCGTGGAGCGCGAGGCGCAGCAGGCGGCGGCCGCCACGCTCAAGCAGCTGTTCCGCGATGCCGGCCTGCCGGTAATGAACAGCACCACGCATATCGTGCCGCTGATGGTGGGTGACCCGATCCGCGCCAAGAAGGTGTCGGACATCCTCCTTGCCGAATACGGCGTCTATGTGCAGCCGATCAACTTCCCCACCGTGCCGCGCGGCACAGAGCGCCTGCGCTTTACGCCCGGCCCCGCCCACACCGAGGCGATGATGCGGGATCTCACGCGGGCCCTGGTGGAAATCTGGGAGCGGCTGGAACTGGAAACGACGGAGCGCCAGGCAGCGTGAACGCGTTCTGACAAGCCAACAATAAAGGCCCTCGGATTGCGTCCGGGGGCTTTTCCGTTGGGCCGTTTCGCCAGTCGCGCCGCCGTCGACGTCCATATAGATTGCCCAGATGGGCCGCGCGACAAAGCGCGGGAACCACTCTCATTCCACGTGCGTTGCAGCGCGGACGCGGTGCCGTATGTTGCTAATGCTTGCGCACGTTTTGCAACGACAGACCTGTGTCACCTATGCGCAACAGTTCAACAAACCCTTGATCCGATTAGCTCAAAAACGGTTGCATCTCGATACCCTCCAAGCAACCTTAGTCGCACTTGTAACAAACGGGGGCTTTTATGGCCGCGATTTCCTTTTCGCAGCGCCACATGCGCGCGCTTGCCGCGACAGCGGCTATGTTTCTTCCCTTGGTGATCGCAGGCGGGGCGCAAGCCCAATCCGCAGACTCACAAGCCGGTGCCAATGCGGCAACGCCCGCTCCAGCCGATACGGCCAGCCCCGCTGACCAGAACCAGAGCGAAATCGTCGTTACCGGTTCGCGTATCATCCGCGCGCCAATCACCGATCAGCCGGTTGCCACGCTCAGCAGCGAACTCATCCAGCAGCGCGGCTTCACCAACGTCGGCCAGGCGCTGCAGCAGTTGCCTGGCTTTGGCGCGCCGGGCAATAGCGTGGCGGGCAGCCAGGGTAGCTTCGGGGCTGGCCAGACTTTTGCCAACCTCTACAATCTGGGTTCGCAGCGCACGCTGACGCTGGTGAACGGCATGCGCTTCGTCAGCCCGGCCACCACCTCGATCTTTGGCGCCGTGGCCGGCAGCCCGGTCGATCTTGGCCAGATCGCGCCCAGCTTGGTTGATCACATCGAAGTCGTCTCGGTCGGCGGTGCACCGATCTATGGCTCCGATGCCATCGCCGGCACCGTGAACGTGCTGCTCAAGAAGAACTACGACGGCTTTGAAGCGACTGGTTCCTACGGCCTTTCGAAGTATGGCGACGGACAGGACTACAACGCTTCACTTCTCGCCGGCAAAAACTTTGCCGAAGGGCGCGGCAACATAACCGCCAACTTCTATTATGACCATCAGAACGGTATCACTGGCGCAGACCGCTCCAATACTTATGGCGGTTCGTCACCGTTCTTCGGCACCGCACTTGGCGACGCCAGCTATGCCAACCAGCTCTACAAGGGTGGCCGGCACTACAACGTCTTCACCAACACCGGCATGCCGATGGTGGATGACTATTATGCAGTGCTCGGCCAGAAGGCCGCCGCTGGTATCACCGACGCACTTGGCCGCACGCTGGTATTCAACAAGGCCGGCCAGCTGGTGCCGTTCAAGAACGGCAACCCCACTGGCAGCGCGCTCTACCAAGCTGGCGGCGATGGCTTCGCCATTGGTGATTACAGCAACTTCCTGGTCGCTTCGGAACGCTACCAGGGCACCCTGCTGGCACATTACGACATCAGCGACAGCATCCGCTTCAACGGCGAAGTGTGGTTCAGCCGCAACTATGCTACCAATACCGCCGATCAGCCGTTCTACAACTATTATGGGTTTGGCGATGCAGGCGATGCCAACGGCAACCTGATCATCAACACGGCCAACCCATATCTGAGCGCAGCTGACCGCGCCACCATCGTCAGCAACCTGACGGCGGCCGGCGCCGACCCCAGCAGGTTCTACATGGCGCGTGCCAACACCGATCTTTCGACCGGTTCTTTCCGCACCAGCAGTGACCTGCTGCGCTTTGTGGCGGGGGTGACCGGCGATATCCAGGCTGGCGAACGCAAATTCACCTGGGAAATCAACGGAACTTACGGCCGAACTATTGCGCGGACTACCTCGCGCGAGATCGTGACGCAAAACTTCTTCAATGCCATCGACGCGACCACCGACGCCAACGGCAATATCATCTGCCGTCCCGGCTATACCAACGCCGCAATCGCCACGGGCAGCGCCACCTGCGCACCGCTCAACATTTTCGGCAACGGCAATGCCAGCAAAGCCGCGCAGGATTACATCACTGCGCTGGCCACCACGCGCCAGATCAACAAGCAGTCCGACATCATCGCCGATATCAAGGGCGATCTGATCAAGCTACCCGGCGGCTTTGCCAAGTTCGTGCTGGGTTACGAGCACCGCTATGAAAGCGCCAGCTTCGATCCGGGTGCGTTCTACTACGGCCAGGACAACGGCGATGGCACCCGCACGCAATACGGCAATTCGATTCCGATCGATCCGGTGGCGGGCAGCTACAACACCAATGAAGGGTTCGGCGAACTCAGCCTGCCGTTCATCTCGCCCGACAATGCGGTTCCGGCCGTCTACCGCCTCGAAGTCAACGCAGCAGGCCGCTATGTGAAGAACAGCATCGCCGGGGGCTTCTGGACCTACACCGGCGGAGCCACCTACGCTCCGGTCAAGGACCTGACCCTGCGCGGCAACTACACCCGCTCGTTCCGCGCGCCAGCGATCACCGAACTGTTCGCGCCGATCGGCTCGGTGTTCGATACCGCCAATGACCCCTGCGACAAGCGCTACATCGGCCAAGGCCCCAATCCTGCCCGCCGCGCCGCGAATTGCGCAGCAGCTGGCGTCCCGGCGAATTTCACGTCCGTCGTGGCGGATGCAACAGTCCAAGGCACTTCGGGCGGCAATCCCAAGTTGCAGAACGAAGTGGCCAATAGCTGGACCGTGGGCGGCGTGCTGCAACCCTCGTTCCTGCCCGGCCTGACGATCACCAGCGACTATGTGAACATCAAGATCAAGAACGAAATCGCCTCGCTCTCGCTGACCGATCTGATGAACGCATGCTACGACTCGGCTTCGGGCAGCAGCCCCTATTGCAGTTCGTTCACGCGTGGCACCGATAGCCAGGTCACCGGCTTTGCAGAAGGCAACTACAATATCGGCCAGGAAGTGTTCCGCGCGTTGCAGACCTCTGCACGCTGGAATCTGCCACTAAGCCGCTTTGGCCTGCCCGCGTCGGCTGGTCAGCTGATGTTCGACGTCAATTATCTGCACACCTTCCGCCATTACTATCAGATCGGCGAAGGTGATTTCACCAAAACGGCAGGCAGCATTGGCGAGCCGACCGACAACTTTACCGCAACCGCAACCTATTCCAAGCCGACGTTCAACTGGATGTGGCAGGCAACCTATTATGGCCCTGCAAAGGTGGCAGTGAATGCGGCCGACACCGTTTACCAGTATCCACGGGTTGGCGCCTATGTGTTGTTCAACACGGCGATGGGCTTCAATGTCAACGATCGCTTCAGCCTGCGGCTGAACGTCAACAACGTGTTCAATCGCAGCGTGCCATTCCCGTATTATCTGGGGGCCACGGGATCGACCACGCGCTATTTCGACGCCATCATGGGTCGCTACATGCGGATCACGGCTGGCGTGAAGTTCTGATCATGGCCGCGCGTGGCGGTTCCGGCCGCCACGCAGGCTTGCAGTTACCACTGGCCATCTGTGCTAAAGTCTTGCCAAGAAAAAGGCCCCGCCGATCTGCTCGGCGGGGCCTTTTCTCTGGGTGCGACCCGAACGGACTCGGGAATGCGTGTCGTTTTATCCCGAGCAAACTGACGCGTCGATGAACCGGCGGACCGTGATCCGCCGGCCCGTGACGTTCAGCGCAGCGAAACCACGTTATCGGCCGTGCGCAGGCCACGGCGGCTGCCGTTGTACTGGCTGGACATCGGTTCGTCGGACACGATGTAGGTTTCCACGGCTTCGAAGCCGTTGAACGCCGTCTTCATTGCGGCGCCGTAGGCACCGAGCATGCCGATCTCGATGTAGTCGCCGGCGCGAACGTCGGCGGGCAGCGGGAACGGGCCTTGCATGAAGTCCATGTCGTCGCAGGTCGGGCCATAGAAGCTGTAATCGACCGCGTCGCTTTCGATGCCGGCATCGTTGTCGCCCTCGCGCAGCAGCCGCACGGGGAAGCGCCAGCCGACGTGGGCGGCATCGAACAGCGCGCCATAGGCGCCGTCGTTGATGAACAGCTCGTTCTCGCGGCGCTTTTCCACGCGCACGATGATCGAGTTGTATTCGGCGCACAGCGCACGGCCCGGTTCGCACCACAGTTCGGCCGAATAGGACACCGGCAGCGATTCATAAGTGCGGTCGATCAGCGCGAAGTAATCTTCGAGCGGCGGCGGCTCCATGCCCGGATAGACCGAGGGGAAGCCTCCGCCGACATCGATGATGTCCACGGTGACGGCAGCATCCACGATCGCCGCGCGTGCCTTTTCCAGGGCCAGCACATAGGCATGCGGGCTCATCGCCTGGCTGCCGACGTGGAAGCACACACCAAGGGAATCGGCGAGCTGGCGAGTCTGTTGCAGCAGTTCGCGGGCATCGACCAGGTCGACGCCGAACTTCGATGCCAGGCTCAGTTCCGAATGCTCGGACGAGACGCGCAGGCGCACGCACAGGGTGAGGTCTTCCGCGCCGTCGGTGGCTTCGCGGATCTTTTCCAGTTCGTCGAGCGAATCGAGGCTGAACGTGCGCACGCCATGGGTGTGGTATGCCTCGGCAATGGCGCGCGGCGCCTTGACCGGATGCATGAAGCACAGCGTGGCCTGCGGCAGCGTTGCGCGCACCAGCTTCACCTCGGCGATCGAGGCAACGTCATAGTGCGTGACGCCCGAATCCCAGAGGATGCGCAGCAGGTCTGGTGAGGGATTCGCCTTGACCGCATAGAGCGACTTGCCCGGAAACTTCTCGACAAAGAAGCGGGCTGCGCGCGCGGCTGCATGCGGGCGGTTCAAAATGGCGGGTTGGTCAGGCGCGGTGGCGCGAACTACAGCCCGTGCATCAGGATGAATGTGCAACTCAAGGGACCCCCAAACGGAACGTGGAACGAAAGCTGCCTTGCGGTTTGGAAGTCCCCATGGGGCAGCGAGGACTGGCTAAATAAGGCGGCGGGGCCGAACTTCAAGCGAAAAAGTCCCCCCTTCACAAATCTGTCACACACCCGCTCTCCAACCGGCGCGCACCCCGCCCGCCCGGGCGCGAAACGGACAGGCAGGCATCAGCACAAGTCATTGAATAGTTGGATCAACTCAGGCGATCACGAAAATCTTCGTAAGCAAAGGTGCGGATCAAATCGAGGGTGTCGGTGTTGCTGTCCCACAGCCAGATCGAGGGCAAGGGCACGCCATTGAACGTGGTGGTCTTCACCATCGAATAGTGGGCCTGGTCGAGAAATGCGAAACGCGCGCCTGGCTCGGCCGCAACTGGCAGCCGATAGTCCCCGATCACGTCGCCCGCCAGGCACGAAGGACCGCCCAGCCGTACGGGCTTATCGCCTTCGCCGTCCTCGTATTCGTCGATCGGCAGTTCACCCAGCATGGCGGGGCGATAGGGCGCTTCGATCACATCGGGCATGTGGCAGGTGGCAGAGATATCGGTGATGGCGATGTCCATCCCGTTCCAGTGCCGGTCGAGCACGGTGCCCACGAGAATGCCGGCATCGAGCGCCACGGCCTCACCCGGCTCCAGATAGAGCTCGCACCCCGTCTGCGCCTTCACATCGCGCAGGAAGGCAATCAGGTCTTCGCGCTGGTAATCGGCACGGGTCACGTGGTGCCCACCGCCGAAGTTCAGCCACTTGAGCCGGCCCAGGAACGGCGCGATGCGCGGGGCCAGCGAGTCCCAAGTGCGGCGCAGCGGCTCGAAATCCTGCTCGCACAGCGTGTGGAAATGCAGGCCGGAAACACCTTCGAGATGCTCGGGGCGCAGCTGGTCCACCGGGAACCCCAGGCGCGAATGCGGAGCGCAAGGATCGTAGCGCGGCACTTCGCCTTCCTGGTGCAGCGGGTTGATCCGCAAGCCAACGTCGAACGCATGGCCGGCCGCGCGCGCCGCATCGAGCACCGGCTGGAACCGCGCGATCTGGAACGGCGAATTGAAAATCACATGGTCGGAAAGCGCACAGATTTCCGGCAGATCTTCCGCCTTGTAGGCCGCGCAATAGGTCGCGATCTCGCCCTGGTAATGCTCGGCCGCCAGCTTGGCTTCCCACAGGCCGGAGGTGCACACGCCATCGAGATATTCGCCCACTACGGGCGCCACCTGCCACATCGAAAAGGCCTTGAGCGCGGCCAGGACCTTGATCCCGGCGCGATCGCGAATATCGGCCAGCGTAGACAGATTGCGCCGCAGGGCCTGGACATCGACGACGAAGGCAGGACTGTCGACGCGCGACAGGTCGAAATGGGCAAAGGCGCCCGGATCGCCGGCTCTGGTTTCCATGGGTACGGCCTTTCTTTGGGCGTTGGGCTGGGTCGGCGCAAGGCTTCGCACCACCCCCAACCCCCTCCTCTGAAGAGGAGGGGGTTATACTTCTTCTGTCTGCTCCCCCTCATCTTCAGAGGAGGGGGTCGGGGGGTGGTGGAGGCCCAAGCAAGCCCCCTCACCCGCACATCAGAATTGCAGCGGGCCCGCCAGTTCCTTCACCTGCCAGGGCAAGCCGTGCTGGTTGAGCATGTCCATGAACGGATCGGGATCGAGCTGTTCGATGTTGAACACGCCCGCGCCCTTCCACAGGCCCTGCACCATCAGCGCTGCGCCGATCATGGCCGGAACGCCGGTGGTGTAGCTCACCGCCTGGTTGCCAGTTTCCTCGTAGGCATCTTCGTGGTCGCAGATGTTGTAGATGTAGAACGTCTTTTCCGCGCCGTCCTTGGTGCCCGTGGCGATATCGCCGATGTTGGTCTTGCCCTTGGTCGTGGGTCCGAGCGAAGCCGGCTCGGGCAGCACGGCCTTGAGGAACTGCAAGGGAATGATTTCCTTGCCCTCGTAGATCACCGGATCGATCCGCGTCATGCCCACGTTCTGCAGCACGGTCAGGTGCGTGATATAGGCGTCGCCAAAGGTCATCCAGAAGCGGATGCGCTCGATTTCCGGCAGGTGGGTCTTCAGGCTTTCGATTTCCTCATGATACATGAGGTACATGTTCTTGGGGCCAACGTCCTCGAAATCGAACTGCTGGCGGATGGTTAGCGCCGGGGTTTCCACGCATTCGCCGTTCAGCCAGTGGCGCGCGGGAGCGGTCACCTTGCGGATGTTTATTTCC
>Ga0207658_10002246_pt1 | contig 14311 bp, 15 predicted proteins | sample KBSS33metaG_FD_184322 | JGI IMG/M metagenome (GOLD analysis project Ga0207658, IMG submission 184322) | Switchgrass rhizosphere microbial communities from Kellogg Biological Station, Michigan, USA - KBS S3-3 metaG (SPAdes) (version 2) | ecosystem: Host-associated > Plants > Roots > Rhizosphere...
CCTTGTCGTGCGACCCGTTCGCGATCGAACGGCCCTCCGACCTGGCGGAGCGACTGCCGAAAGTGCTTATCCACCACAATGTTCCGGGCCAGCCGATCCACCGGCTACTGCAGTCCGCCGACCGCGCCTGGGCCACCACGGCCGGGCACGGGGTGTTCGGGCCGCGTGTCCGCTGGCGGGCCATGCTGGATCTGCTGGTCGACGAGGGTTACCCACTGGAGCCGCCGCGGCGCCGGCTGCGGGACGGCGTGCTGACCGTGCCGTGGTCGGCCGTCGCGCCCACACACTGACGACGAGCGAATAGGGTTCGCCGTATGCCGTCACCCCGCAGCCGACTGCGTTCGCCGGTCGTCCTGGCCTCGGCCGCGGCGGTGATCGTCGTCGGCCTGATCGTCGCGGCCGTCATGAGCAAGCCGCGGCCTGTCGACGCCCCGCCACCAACTCCCGACCATCCCATCGCGGCCCCGGCTCCTGTCCCGTGCCCGCTGGACACCGTCGTGACGGCCCTCAGCGTGCGCCAGAAACTGGCCCAGCTGCTGATGGTCGGGGTCAAGAACCTGGCCGATGCGCAGGCCGTCGTCCGGCAGCAGGAGGTCGGCGGCATCTTCATCACCAGCTGGACCGACTATTCGATGCTCGGCGCTCCCCTCGCCGCCCTCGCGCAGGAACCGCGACCGCTGCCGCTGGCGGTCAGCGTCGACGAGGAAGGCGGCCGGGTACAGCGGCTGAAAAACCTCATCGGCAGCCAGCCATCGCCGCGCGAACTGGTCGCCGCCGGGAAGACCCCGGAACAGATTCGGGAGATCGCCAGGCTCCGCGGAGAGGCGATGAAAGAACTCGGCATCACCATCGACTTCGCGCCCGTCCTCGACATCACGGCGGCAGCCGACGGCACCGTCATCGGCGACCGGTCCTGGGGCAACACCGCCGACACTGTCATCGCCTACGCCGGCGCCTACGCGGCCGGCCTGCGCGACGCCGGCCTGCTGCCGGTGCTCAAGCACTTCCCCGGCCACGGCCACGCCTCCGGTGACTCGCACCAGGGTGGCGTCGCCACCCCGCCGTTGGCGCAGCTGGAGACGCTGGACCTGGTCCCCTATCAATCCCTGGCGACCCAGCGGCCCGTCGCGGTGATGGTCGGCCACATGCAGGTGCCCGGGCTCACCGACACCGATCCGGCCAGCCTGTCCAAGGCCGCGTACGACCTGCTGCGGGCGGGCAACTACGGCGGCCAACCGTTTGACGGCGCGGTATTCACCGACGACCTGTCCAGCATGGGCGCCATCACCCAGCGCTACAGCGTGCCGGAAGCGGTGCTCAAGGCCCTGCAGGCCGGCGCCGACACCGCGCTGTGGATCACCACCAAAGAGGTCCCCGACGTCCTCGACCGGCTGCAACAGGCCGTCGACACCGGCGAACTGCCCACCGGACGTGTCGACGACGCGGTGCGCCACATGGCGGTGACCAAGGAACCGTCCCTGGCCTGTACGCGCTGATTACGCTGGGGCGCATGCGCATCGCACTGGCCCAGGTCGGCACCGGCACCGACCCCGAGGCCAACCTGGAACTGGTCGCCGAGCACACGGCGCACGCAGCCGACGCCGGTGCCGATCTGGTGTTGTTCCCCGAAGCGACGATGTGCCGGTTCGGCGTGCCGCTGGCACCCGTGGCGCAACCACTCGACGGACCCTGGGCGAACGCGGTCCGCGACATCGCCGCGCGGGCGGGCGTCACCGTCGTCGCCGGGATGTTCTGCCCGACCGCCGACGGCCGCGTCACCAACACGTTGCTCGCCACCGGCCCGGGCCTCGACGCGCACTACCACAAGATCCATCTGTACGACGCCTTCGGATTCGCCGAATCAAGCACGGTTGCAAGGGGTTACGAGCCCGTCGTGATCGACGTCCCGACCGCCGACGGCACCGTCCCCGTCGGCCTCACGACGTGTTACGACGTCCGCTTCCCGGAGCTGCACCTCGAGCTCGCCGAACGCGGCGCCAAGCTGCTGACGGTCCATGCGTCGTGGGGGTCGGGCCCGGGAAAGCTCGAGCAATGGACGCTGCTGGTGCGCGCCCGCGCGCTCGACACCAGCTGCGTCATCGCCGCGGTCGACCAGCCCTACCCCGGTGACGAACTCGCCAAGAAGGGACCGACCGGCAGCGGCGGCAGCGTTGTGGCCTCGCCCACCGGCGATATCGTCGCGCAGGCCGGCCTCGACCCGGAACTGCTGGTCACCGACGTCGACCTGACCGCCGTCGACCGGGCCCGCGAGACCATCGCCGTGCTGCGCAACCGCACCTCGATTCCACGTAAGGCACAATCGCAAGGGTGACTGACCCCTGGGCCCGCCCCGCCAATGAGGACGCCGCACCATCTGCCGAGCCCGCGCCGCAGGCGCCGGAGGCTCCGGGTGCCCAGCCCACCGAGGTGCTGACGGCCGCCAACGCCCCGGCGGCCCCGTCGACCGAACCCCCCGCTTACGGCGCCGACGCGCCGGCCTACGGCGCCGACGTACCGCCGACGTCGTACCCGGCTCCCCAGCAGGTGCCCGCCACCGATCCGCCCAAGAAGCGCCGCAGCGTCATGGAACTGCTGCGCGACCCGATGTCGCTGATCCTGATCATCGTCATCGCACTCGCGCTGTCGGCGGCCGGTGTCGTCGGTGGTGAGTTCTACGCGCGTAGCCGCGGCAACAGCGTCGTGTCGCAGTCCGTCCAGTGCGTCGTCCAGGACAAGGTCGACGTGCAGTTCGGTGCCACGCCGTTCCTGTGGCAGGTCGCCAACAAGCACTATGACCACATCACGGTGACCACGGCCGGCAACCAGCTGCGGTTCGCAAAGGGCATGAAGGCCCAGATCCAGATCGACGACGTCAAGCTCGACAAGACCGCCAAGTCGGCCGGCACCATCGGGTCCCTCGATGCGACCGTCACGTGGTCGGCCGACGGCATCAAGCAGACCATCGCCGACACCGTCCCGGTGCTGGGCGGCCTGGTCTCCGACGTCACCACCGACCCGTCTTCGGGCACCATCGTGCTGGACGCGCCGATGACCCAGATCGTGGCCAAGCCGACGCTGTCCGACGGCACCATCTCGCTCAAGGTGGAGCAGCTGACCGGGCTCGGCTTCCTACTGCCGCGCGAGTCGATCCAGCCGGCACTGGATCTCTTCGCATCGCAGCTGACCAAGGATTACCCGATGGGCATCCGGCCGGAAGCCCTGCAGGTGACCGGTACCGGCGTGACCGCGAAGTTCGGCACCAAGAACGCGACCATCCCGCTGGGCCAGCAGGACACCTGCTTCTCGGGCCTCTGACCCCAGCGATTTGTGCACGATCTTCCGCGGTGACCCGCGGAAGATCGTGCACAAATCCCTAGTTGAGTCCGTCGAGGACGGCGCGGGTACCGGACAGGCCGAGCCGGGTGGCACCGGCACCCAACATGGCCAGCGCATCGTCCGCCGAACGGATACCGCCACTGGCCTTGATGCCCAGCGCCGGGACGGTCTGGGCCATGATCTCCACGGCCTGCACCGACGCGCCGCCGGCGGGATGGAATCCGGTGGAGGTCTTCACGAAATCGGCGCCGGCGTCCGCGGCCGCGCGACAGATGTCGGCCAGCGTCGGGGCGCCGGCCATGTTCAGCAGTGCCGCGGACTCGACGATCACCTTCAGCACCGCGGTGGGGGCGGCCCCGCGGACCGCGGAGATGTCGGCGAATACCGCCGAGATGTCACCGGCGATGGCGGCGCCCACGTCGATCACCATGTCGACTTCGTCGGCACCACGCCGACTTTCGGACCCGACGACCGACAACGCCGCCTCACGGGCCTTGATCTGCGAATCGTGCTTGCCCGAGGGGAATCCCACGACGGTGGCGATCTTGACGCGCTCGGGCACCTCGACGGCGCCGAGCATCGACGGCGATACGCAGACCGCGCACACCCCCAGATCGGCGGCCTCCCAGCACAGGCTCGCCACGTCCGCGGCGGTCGCCTCGGGCTTGAGCAGGGTGTGGTCGACCAGTGCGGCCACCTGCTGGCGGGTCCAACTCATCAGAACGGCTCCTCTGTGCCACCGGGATTGCAACGTGCTTTCACCATCTGGTTGTCGTCGACCACGGGGCGCCACGGCTCGATATTCCAGCTGGTCTTGCCGGGTGCGGCAGCTTCGGCGAAATACCAGTGGCACATGAACTGGGCTCGCATCCCGGGGGTGTCGGCGTCGGGCGCCAGGTTCAGGACCTCGGACCAGGCCTCGTCGCCCGGCTGCGTGGCACCCAGGCCGGATGCGCGGCGGCCGGCCCACGTCGGGTACACCCGCAGGCTGGACTCGCCGTCCCACTGCGTCCACCGGGTGTGGTCGACGTAGGGCGGCGACGGGGTGGGTTGTGGAATGGGTTCGGTGGGATCAGCCGAGGACAATGGGGCGGGCGCCAGCATCAACACCGCGGCAGCCAGCACCCCGCACCGGATCGAATGCACCGATTACCGGGATTTCCCTTGGACCTCAAGGAGTTTGGGCTTCACGTCGACCAGATACACACCGGTGGCGCAGGCCGCGATGGCCGCGCCGACGGGCGGGCCGATGATCCACCCCAGCACCGCGCCGCCGCCCAGGATCGCGAGCCAGACCGGCTTGGTCAGTTTGTCGACCGCCGTGTAGGCGTCCGGCCGCTGCATGGCGGCATGCACGAACGCGTAGACGGTCGTGGCCAGCACCGCGATCTGCAATGCGAAAAGGACGTAACCCACCAGGCTTCCGAGGTACACGCCCTCAGCCTATGTGGGTTACGTCCTTGACGTCTAACTCTCTCCCGTCGCTCCGCTCGCCCCGGGAGAACGTGATTACTTCTGGGTGACCTTCTTGGCCGGCGCGGCCTTCTTGGCCGGAGCCTTGGCAGCAGCCTTCGCCGGGGCGGCCTTGGTCGCAGCAGCCTTGGCCGGGGCCTTCTTGGCGGCCGTCTTGGCCGGAGCAGCCTTCTTGGCAGGCTTGGCCGGGGCCTCTTCCTTCTCGGGCAGCTCGACGCCGACCAGCTTGGCGGCGCGCTCACCGACGGCGCGGGTCTGGCTGGCCACGTTGCCCAGGGCGTCCTGGGTCAGCTCGGAGACCTGCTCGGTGTAGTTCTCGACACGGCCACGGACGTCCTCGACGCGCTCGCGGACGCTGTCGATCGACGACTGGGTGCGCAGGCGCTCCAGCGCGGCCTCGCCACGCTCGACCAGCTTGTTGTAGGTGTTCTGGGCGTTCTCGGCGTAGGTCTCGGCGGCCTTGCGCAGCTCTTCGGTGCTGAACTTCTCGCGCAGCTCCTCAACCTGGCCCGGCAGTTCTTCCTGCAGCTTGGTCAGGCGGGCGCGGCCCTCTTCGACGCGGGCGTTGGCATCGGTGCGGGCCTCTTCGGCACGCTCACGCAGGCTGGCGACGATCTCGTTGACGGTGGCCAGCGCCAGGTCCGCGGCACCGACGGCGGCGAACAGGGGGGCCTTGAGGTCTTCGATGGTGGGCTGGTTGGTCTCTTTGTTCTCTGCCATGTTCGTGTTTCCTTTCTCGGGTACTGCGTTGGTCAGTTCGCTACTCGGTGAGTGTCAGTCGTCGTTGTCTGCTCCTCACTTGCGGCTTCCAATTCAGGCTGATCAGGAAGCGATGTGGACTCGGCATCGTTCTGCTGCCGGAAGGACGTGTAGATGTCGAGCAGCACCTGCTTCTGCCGCTCGGTGATCGACAGGTCGGCGATGATGGCGTCACGCACCTCGCCGGCGGCGCTGGGCTCCAGAATTCCGGCCCGTACGTAGAGGACCTCGGCCGAAACCCTGAGCGCCTTGGCGATCTGGTTCAGCACATCGGCCGACGGCTTGCGCAGGCCACGCTCGATCTGGCTCAGGTAGGGGTTGCTGACGCCCGCCTTCTCAGCGAGTTGGCGGACCGAGACCTGCGCAGCTTCCCGCTGGGTGCGGATGAAGCTGCCGATGTCCTGGGCTGCATTCGACACGACGGCGGCGATATCTGCATCCTGCGCCATGCCGTTCCCCTGTCCTGGTCGACCGCTTTTGGTTGGGCGGTCCGTACCAAAACAACGGTACGAGGGGGTGCTAACTATTGCAAGCGCTTGCTAGCAGATCAGACGAAAAGCTCGGCGATCGTGTAGATGACCAGCCCCGCCAACGATCCGACGACCGTGCCGTTGATCCGGATGAACTGCAGGTCACGGCCCACATGGAGCTCGATTCGCCGGCTCGCCTCGTCGGCGTCCCAGCGCTCGATGGTCTCGGTGATGATCGCTGTGATCTCCGTCCCATATTGCGCAACAAGGTGTTTTGCGCCCCTGACGAGCCAGTCGTCGACCTTGTCGCGCAGCTCCGCGTCGTCGCGCAGGGACTCCCCGATCCGCACCACCGAATCTGCAATCCGGGTGCGCAAAACCGACGACGGATCGTCGACCGATTCGAGGATGATGCGCTTGGCGGTACTCCACGCGGTCTCCGCGGCGCGGGCCACCTCGTCGCGCGCCAGGATCTGCTCCTTGATCCGTTCGGCCCGCGCGATGGTGTCCTCGTCGTTCTGCAGATCGTCGGCGAAGTCGAAGAGGAACTTCGTGGCCGACATCCGAAGCTCGTGCTCCGGGTTGCGCCGCACCTTGTCGGTGAAGTCCATCAGCTCGCGATGGATCCGGTCGCCCACGAGGTGGTCCACCCAGCGCGGCGACCACGTCGGCGAATCCCGCTCGATGACGCGCTCGATGATCTCGCCCGCATTGAGCGACCACTGGAACGCCCGGTCCGCCAGCAGCTGCAGCAGCGCCTCCTGCCGTCGCTCGGCCAGCAGGCTCTCCAGGACCCGGCCGATCGGCGGACCCCACTGCGGTTCGGCGATGCGCTTGACGATCATCCGGTCCAGGACGTGCTGGACGTCTTCGTCACGCAGCAGCTCCACCAGCACGCGCAGCACCGTCGACGCCTCGGTGGCCACCCGCGCGGCATGCACCGGTTCGGACAGCCACTTACCCAGCCGGCTGGCCACCTGGGCGTCGCGCAGCTTGGTCTCGACGACTTCCGGCGACATGAAGTTCTCGCGGACGAAGGTGCCGAGCCCCTCACCGAGCTGGTCCTTCTTGCGGGGGATGATCGCGGTGTGCGGGATGGGAATCCCCAGCGGATGACGGAACAGCGCCGTGACGGCGAACCAGTCGGCCAGCGCGCCGACCATGCCGGCTTCCGCGGCCGCCCGGACATATCCGACCCACGGGCCGGTCCAGCTGTACGCGCCACCGCGGGCCTGCAGCCACGTGCACACGGCAAACAGCACCGTCGCACCGAGCAGGAAGCTCAGCGCGACCGCTTTCATCCGGCGCAGATTGCGGCGCCGCTCTTCGTCGGCCGTCCGGTCGGCGCCGGCAAACGACTCCGCGAGACTGACGTGCGGTTCGTCGGGTGCCTGGTGCCTCGGATGGGGTCCAGGTCCAGGCCTGGGTCGGTGTGCCACCCCTCCATCATCCTGTATGTCCGCCATGGTCGCCCCGTATTATTAAGCGGACCTAGCGGAATGGACGAACTGCGACCGTGGCACAGCAAAACGCATCATCGTCGGCAAAAGCCGACGGGCGTAAACGACGCTGGCACCAACATAAGGTCGACCGTCGCAACGAGCTGGTCGACGGCACGCTGGAAGCAGTCCGGCGCCGCGGCAGCAACGTCAGCATGGATGAGATCGCGGCCGAGATCGGCGTGTCGAAGACCGTGCTGTACCGCTACTTCGTCGACAAGAACGATCTGACCACCGCGGTGATGATGCGCTTCGCGCAAACCACGCTGATCCCGAATATGGCGTCGGCGCTGTCGTCGAACCTCGACGGCTTCGAACTCACCCGCGAGATCATCCGGGTCTACGTCGACACCGTCGCCAACGAGCCGGAGATCTATCCGTTCGTCTTCGCCAACAGCTCGGCGAGCAAGAGCAAGGCCATCGCCGACTCGGAAAAGATCATCGCGCGGATGCTCGCCGTGGTGCTGCGCCGCCGCATGGCACACGCCGGTATGGACACCGGCGGCGTCGACGCCTTCGCGTTCCATACCGTCGGCGGCGTGCAGCTGGCCACCCACTCATGGATGTCCAATCGCCGGATGACCGCTGAGCAACTCATCGACTACCTGACCTTGCTGTCCTGGGGTGCACTGCGCGGCATCGTCGAAGTGGGCGGGTCCCTGGCGGAGTTCAACTCGCAGCCACATCCGTCCCCGACCATCCCGCGACATCTGATTCACTGATCGCGTGACCTCCGAGCTGCCGTCGTTGTGGACCCACGAACCGCATAAGCACCTCGAGTTCAAACCCGGCCACCGGGTTTCCGACATCGACCCGGACGCGACCCCCGGATTCCGCGGCAGCAAGAGCGACGCCCCCGATCTACAGACCGAACGCAACGAGCGGTTCGCCGAGCTGCAGGAGATGTTGTACGCGGCCAGCCGGGCCGGGGACCGGCGTTCGATCCTGTTGGTCCTGCAGGGCATGGACACCGCCGGAAAGGGCGGCATCGTCAAACATGTTGTGGGAGCGGGTAATCCGCAGGGTATTCGGTACTCCAGCTTCGGCAAGCCCACTGCCGAAGAGCTGTCCCACCACTATCTGTGGCGCATCCAGAAGGCGGTACCGCCGGCCGGGCACATCGGTGTCTTCGACCGCTCACACTATGAGGACGTGCTGATCGTGCGCGTGCACGACCTGGTGCCGCCGTCGGTGTGGGAACGCCGCTACGACGAGATCAACACCTTCGAACGCGAGCTCACCGACGCCGGGACGACGATCATCAAGGTCGCGATGTTCGTCTCGCTCGACGAGCAGAAGAAGCGGCTCTCCGAGCGGCTCGACCGGCCCGACAAGTACTGGAAGTACAACCCCGCCGATGTCGACGAGCGGTTGCTGTGGCCCAAGTACCAGGAGGCCTACCAGGCCGTCCTGGACCGCACTTCGACGGACTACGCGCCGTGGCACGTCGTGCCGTGCAATCGCAAGTGGTACTCGCGGTTGGCCATCACCGAGCTGTTGATCGAAGCGCTGGAACGGCTAAATCTGTCTTGGCCCCCAGCCGATTTCGACGTCGAGGCGGAGCAGAAGCGGCTGGCCGAGGCCTAGCGCCGAGATGACGCTTGATGACGGAATTCAGCCGATTTTCGTCATAAAGCGTCATCTCGGCCGCACCAGATGGAACCGAATCACCGCGCAATCCGTCCAACTTCAGTGTGGGGGAGCTATTTCTCGGCACCGAAGCGCTGGCATCGGGCGCCGTCACGCGGCAGATGCTGCGCACCCGCTACCGCATGGTGCACCGAAACATTTATGCACCAACCAACTTAGAGCTGACGCCACGAGATCGGGCGTTGGCAGCTTGGCTGTGGTCAGGCCGGCAAGCCACCCTCGCCGGGCTTTCCGCAGCGGCTGTGCTCGGAAGCCGTTGGATACCCGGGCAGGCCCCGGCAGAATTGGCCAAGACCCGCAAACCGGCGCCGCGCGGGATCGTCGTGCACATTGGCGAGATCGCCGACGACGAATTGACAGTCATTGATGCGATGTCGTGCACCACGCCCGCCCGTACCGGCTACGACCTGGGCAGACGATTGCCATTCGAGACTGCCGTCATTCGCATCGATGCGCTGCTGAATGCCACGAGCACGCCGGTCACCGATGTGTCTGCGATTGCTGAGCGCTATGCCGGGGCGCGCGGCATCCGCCGCCTGCGCACCGCTCTGGCTGTGGCCGATGCGGGCGCCGAGTCACCGCAGGAGACCCGGTTGCGGTTGTTGCTTACGCACTCGGGGCTGCCCCGGCCTGTCACCCAGATACCGGTGGCCGATCAGTGGGGCCGCGTCCGACGGCGCATCGACATGGGATACCCGCAGTGGATGGTCGGCATCGAGTACGACGGCGAGCAGCACTGGACCGATGCGCGGCAATACGAGGAGGACATCGAACGGCTGGAGTTCCTGGCAGCTCGAGGCTGGACGATCGTTCGGGTCAGCCGCAACCAGCTTCGATTTCGGCAACCGGAGATAGTGGCACGGGTACGAAATGCCCTGTACGCCAACGGCTATCCCTCGCCGAGATGACGCTCGATGACGGAATTCAGCCAATTTCCGTCATCAACCGCCATTTCGGCGCAAGAAAGCCTACTTGACCAGCGTGAACTGGCCGATGTTGGTGATCCCGCGGCGGAAGAAGTCGGCGCAACCGGTCAGGTACTTCATGTAGCGGTCGTAGATTTCCTGACCCTGCAGGGCGATGGCCGCGTCCTTGTTGGCGGCAAGGTTGGCGGCCCACATGTCCAGCGTGCGCGCGTAGTGCGGACGCAGCAGGTGGGTGCGCTCCAGGGTGAAGCCCGAGCCCGCGGCGAGCTGCTCGATGTCCTCGACGGCCGGCAGCTGCCCGCCGGGGAAGATCACGTCGCCGATGAACTTCATGAACTTCAGGTCGCTGATGGTCAGCTTGATGCCGTTCTCGCGGAAGAACTGCTGGGTGTGCGCGAGGATCGTGTGCAGCAGCATCCGGCCGCCGTTCTCCGGCAGGATGCTGTAGGCCCGCTCGAAGAAGATCGGGTAGCGCTCCTGCTTGAAGGCCTCGAAAGCGCCGATCGAGACGATGCGGTCAACAGGCTCATCGAACTCTTCCCAGCCCTGCATCCGAATCTCGATGCTGCGGTTGGTGTCGAGCTTGGCCAGCCGCTCGCGGGCGTACTCGGACTGTTCCTTGCTCAGGGTGATGCCGATGACGTTCACGTCGAACTGCGTGATGGCCCGCTCCAGCGCGCCGCCCCAGCCACAACCGATGTCGAGCAGGGTCATGCCGGGCTTCAGGTCCAGTTTGCCGAGCGCCAGATCGAACTTGGCGTTCTGCGACTCCTCGAGAGTCATGTCTTCGCGCTCGTAGTAGCCGCAGGTGTAACCCATGGTCGGTCCGAGCCACAGGGCGAAGAACTCATTCGAGATGTCGTAGATCGACTGCGACTCCTCGTAATGGGGGGTCAAATCGATGTCGGCTTGTGACATATCGGTATCTATCCTTTGCGTTTACGTCCGCTGGCGCGGGCGGCACGACCGCTTACTGCGGCCAGCTGACATACCCGTACGTGCGCACCCTGCCGGGCCCAGCGAAAAACAACCCGCACGCAAGGTTAACGAAAATTACTGCCAGGCTCCAACCCGGCGACTGTCAGTACGTGTAGAAGCCTTTGCCGGACTTCTTGCCGAGCTGCCCGGCCTCGACCATGCGCAGCAGCAACGGCGGGGCCGCGTACAGCGGCTCTTTGTACTCGTCGTACATGGAGTCGGCGATCAGCTTCATGGTGTCCAGGCCCACCAGGTCGGCGAGCTTCAAAGGTCCCATTGGGTGGGACAGACCCGCGACGACAGCGGTGTCGATGTCCTCGACGGTGGCGAAGCCCGACTCGGCCATCCGGATGGCTGCCAGCAGGTAGGGAACCAGCAGGAAGTTCACAACGAAGCCCGAGCGATCCGCGGCCCGCACGACCTTCTTGCCCAGCACCTCGCCGGCGAAGGTCTCGACGCGCGCGGCGGCTTCGGGGGCGGTCGTCACCGAGGAGATGAGCTCGACCAGCGGCAGCACCGGCACCGGGTTGAAGAAGTGCAGACCGAGCACCCTGCTGGGGTTCTTGGTCGCGGCGGCGATGCGCATGATCGGGATGGACGACGTGTTGGAGGCCAGCACCGCATCGGGATCGGTGATGATCTCGTCAAGCTGAGAAAAAACCTTCGCCTTGACGTTGACGTCTTCGACGATGGCCTCGATGACGAGCTGGCGGTCGGCCATGTCGGCCAGGTCGTTGGTGAAGCTCAGGCGCGCCAGGGCGGCGTCGCGGTCAGTCTCGGACAACTTGCCCTTCTTGACGGCGTTGTCGAGCGACTTGGTGATCCGCTCCCGGCCGGCGGTGGTCAGCGCCTCGGTCGGCTCGAAAGCCAGGACCTGCGCGCCGGCCTTGATGCAGACCTCGGCGATACCGCCGCCCATCTGCCCGGCCCCGATGACCCCGACTCGTTCGATTGCGTTGCTCACCGCTGTCCTCTCCTCGTGACTACTGATGAAGATATGCGACAGGCCCCGCCCAGATCCTGAGCGGGGCCTGCCATATCAAGCCAAAGGCCTAGTGGAACTGACCCTCTTCGGTCGAACCCTTCAGGGCTGCGGTCGAGGTGTTCGGGTCCACGGTGGTGGCGATCTTGTCGAAGTAGCCGGCGCCGACCTCACGCTGGTGCTTGGTGGCGGTGTAGCCACGAGCCTCAGCGGCGAACTCGCGCTCCTGCAGGTCGACGTAGGCCGTCATGCCCTCACGGGCGTAGCCGTAGGCCAGGTCGAACATCGAGTAGTTCAGGGCGTGGAAGCCGGCCAGGGTGATGAACTGGAACGTGAAGCCCATGGCACCCAGTTCCTTCTGGAACTTGGCGATGGTCGAGTCGTCCAGCGCCTGCTTCCAGTTGAACGACGGGCTGCAGTTGTAGGACAGCAGCTGGTCCGGGAAGTCAGCCTTGACGGCCTCGGCGAACTTGCGGGCGACCTGGAGGTCCGGCACACCGGTCTCCATCCAGATCATGTCGGCGTACGGGGCGTAGGCCTTGGCACGCGCGATGCAGGGCTCGATGCCCTTCTGGATGTTGTAGAAGCCCTCGGAGGTGCGCTCACCGGTCACGAACGGCTTGTCGCGGTCGTCCACATCCGAGGTGATCAGGGTGGCGGCCTCGGCGTCGGTACGCGCGATGACGACGGTGGGGGTGTTCGCGACGTCGGCGGCCAGGCGAGCCGAGGTCAGGGTGCGGATGTGCTGCTGGGTCGGGATCAGCACCTTGCCACCGAGGTGGCCACACTTCTTCTCCGAGGCCAGCTGGTCCTCCCAGTGGGTACCGGCGGCACCCGCGGCGATCATGGCCTTCTGCAGCTCGTAGACGTTCAGCGCGCCACCGAAGCCGGCCTCACCGTCGGCGACGATCGGCACCAGCCAGTTGTCGACGCTCTTGTCACCTTCGACGCGGGCGATCTCGTCGGCCCGCAGCAGGGCGTTGTTGATGCGGCGGACGACGGCCGGCACCGAGTTGGCCGGGTACAGGCTCTGGTCCGGGTAGGTGTGGCCCGAGAGGTTCGCGTCACCGGCGACCTGCCAACCGGACAGGTAGATGGCCTTCAGGCCGGCGCGGACCTGCTGCACGGCCATGTTGCCGGTCAGGGCGCCCAGAGCGTTGATGTAGGAGCCGTCGCCCTTGGTGACGCCGTCCCACAGGATCTCGGCGCCACGACGCGCGAGGGTGTTCTCCTCGACGACGCTGCCCTGCAGCTCCTCAACCTGGGCTGCGGTGTAGTCGCGGGTGATGCCCTTCCAGCGGGGGTTGGTGTCCCAGTCCTGCTGAATCTCAGCGGCGGTACGTGGCTTTCCGACGTTGGACATTGTGCTCCTTCGTGAGGCCGCGTCGCCGTGGGCGCCAAGATTCAAACTGATTGTTAACGCTTTGGCGACTTCGCTTGTGTGCTGTCAACGACGATGACACAGCACATACCCGCAGGTCCAGCGGTTACAAGTGCCAACTTTCGCCAACACTCGTAGCCAAGTTGCGAAGATTGCGAATTTGCTGGGGAGCTTGACCGGTTCAGTAGCTACTGGGTGGTAACCGAAATGTGCTGGTCAGTACGCTCGTACTGTTAAATCGGCGCACTCAGAGCGCGAACAGGCAGGCGACCGCTTTGACCTCGTCACCGACCACATATGTGAGCGTTGTAACACTGCGGTCACACAGCTCTGGACCGAATTTCTCGGTCGATCCGGCGGGGTACTCGTGCGTGATGATCTCCAACCGCTCCCCCAGGGCCACCGCGGCGTCGTGCTCGATGGTCACCCGCAGCGGCGCCTCGAGCAGCTCGGGCCGGTAGGTCTGCAGGTAATCCTCGACCACCGACCAGTAGACGGAGTTGTTCATGTGGTCGAACAGGTCGATGTCGCTGACCCGGACCGGGAAGTCGACGATCCGGAGCGCGTCGTCGCGACCGCCGGCTTTGAGGTAGCCCTTCCAGCGCAGCCGATCAGTGGAGGCAGTCCGCTTCAGGCCGGCTAGGAAGTCGTCCGAGATCCGCGCCGGCCCCTGGGTCTCCAGGTTCATGTTGATCCAGAACGCCTCGGACTCGATCAGGCCGCCCTTACGGCCGTCGATGCGCACCCGCATCTCGCACCACCGGTTCGACGTGCCCGAACACCAGCGCCGCAGCCGCAGGATGTCGCCCCGCTCGAACGGACGGATCAGGTCCACCATGGTGCGCCGGACGACCCAG
>Ga0207658_10002262_pt1 | contig 14246 bp, 24 predicted proteins | sample KBSS33metaG_FD_184322 | JGI IMG/M metagenome (GOLD analysis project Ga0207658, IMG submission 184322) | Switchgrass rhizosphere microbial communities from Kellogg Biological Station, Michigan, USA - KBS S3-3 metaG (SPAdes) (version 2) | ecosystem: Host-associated > Plants > Roots > Rhizosphere...
CGTGTCGCGGGTCCGGTATAACGTGCCATGTTTTCTCAGGTCCTCTTTCGTCAGTCTCGTATCAGACCCGGCGCCGCTTGGGCGGGCGGCAGCCATTGTGCGGCTGAGGGGTCACGTCGGAGATGGTGCCGACCTCAAGGCCGGTCGCCTGCAGTGAACGGATCGCGGTCTCACGTCCCGAGCCTGGGCCCTTGACGAAGACATCCACCTTGCGCATGCCGTGCTCCTGCGCCTTGCGGGCAGCGTTCTCAGCCGCCATCTGCGCGGCGAACGGCGTGGACTTACGCGAGCCCTTGAAGCCGACGTGGCCGGCCGAAGCCCAGCTGATCACGTTGCCCTGCGGGTCGGTGATGGAGACGATCGTGTTGTTGAACGTGCTCTTGATATGCGCGTGACCGTGCGCGACGTTCTTCTTTTCCTTGCGACGAATCTTCTTCGGCGCACCAGCGCGAGCCTTAGGTGGCATTACTTCTTACCTGCCTTCTTCTTGCCGGCGATGGTCTTCTTCGGACCCTTACGGGTACGAGCGTTGGTCTTGGTGCGCTGGCCTCGAACCGGAAGACCGCGACGGTGGCGCAGGCCCTCGTAGCAGCCGATCTCGACCTTGCGGCGGATGTCAGCGGCAACCTCACGGCGGAGGTCACCTTCGACCTGGAAGTGCGCGTCAATGTATTCGCGGAGCTTGACCAGCTGTTCCTCGGTCAGGTCCTTCGCGCGAATCTCTTCGCTGATTTCGGTAGCGGCGAGAGCCTGCTCCGAACGGGTACGGCCAATGCCGTAGATGTAGGTAAGTGCGATGACTACACGCTTTTCGCGTGGGAGGTCAACGCCGGCGATACGTGCCATGAAGTGGCTGTTCTCCTGTTATGTGATCGAAGGTTTGGTGCGCATCCGTCCTCGCCGTTCGTATCGATCGGCATAACCACTGTTGTCGAGAAGACTCAGTCTTCCCAAACTTCAGCGGCGAGGCCCCGGCCTTCGTCCGGGGGTGTCCCCGCTCTCATGCGATCGGCTCACGAGCCGACTGCGTTGTGCGAGAGCAGGTGGTATGCGCTTGTTCTGTTGTGAGTGTTTTAGCCCTGACGCTGCTTGTGGCGCAGGTTCTCGCAGATCACCATGACGCGACCATGGCGACGGATGACCTTGCACTTGTCACAGATCGGCTTGACGCTCGGGTTGACCTTCACGGCCCATTCCTTTGACTACTTGATGCGGCTTCGGGTTTGGTTGCGTGCCGCGTGATGCACGGCATGCGGTGGCTGAGGACAGCGGCCTACTTGTACCGGTAGACGATGCGCCCACGAGTGAGGTCGTAGGGCGAGAGTTCCACCACTACCCGATCCTCAGGGAGGATGCGGATGTAGTGCTGGCGCATCTTGCCCGAGATGTGCGCGAGGACCTTATGCCCATTGCTCAGTTCCACTCGGAACATGGCATTGGGCAAAGGCTCGACAACACGACCCTCGACCTCGATGGCCCCGTCTTTCTTGGCCATAGCCTCCACATTTCTCGTAATGCTCTACTGCGCTGACTGCCGCATACTGCTGGAGCGGTAGCTACGCGTCTCTGGCGTCACGCCACGAATGCAACGCAACATGACCCGGGTCGCCTGGGGACAATGTCCATCCCAAGCAACTAGGGCTGGTGATGGTCCTGAGCGTCCATGCTCAGCTCGGGCTGCACCTGTTGGCTTGACCTGTTAAGGTTCGCCGCCCGAATTAGGTCAATCAACTCGACCTGGACCTCTAGGGACTCTACCCGGTGGGCGCGCAGGCTCCAAATTCCGGGGCTTTTCGAACGGTCGGCTACTCCGCCACAACAATTCTGAGGCTCGGATCAGGTTCAGTGTCCGGAAAACGACGTACACCACGGCTTCCGGACACTGAAGCTACTGGGCAGGCCGTGCTCTAGGTTCATCAACTGTGCCGACTCTTTTGCTCCGGGGGCTGACCTCGCTCCGCGCCCTGCCTTCGCTAGGTGGTCTCTCACCAGATCTACTTCGCGAATACGTCGCAAAATGGCGGCACTATCGGGCCCATCTGACACCTTGGGCACGCCTACAGCTCGACATGGAGTTGGCCAAACGCCGTTGTTTTCGCCGGGGCGACATATTCGGCGAGGTGCTGCAGTTGCTCCGCGAAGACCGCCTGGCCCTCGGCGAGCACACCTTCTTCGAGGACGGCGTCTGGCTGACGTCGCACACGGGACGGATCGAAATCGGTACCCACTGCGTGCTCAACCGCAACGTCATGATCGCCGCCAGCCAGCTAATACAGATCGGCGATTACAGCATGATCGGCAATGGCTGCGTCATCACCGACTCATTCCACGACAACGAAGACACCGACGTCCCGATGCCCTGGCAGGGCTACACATCCAAGGGGCCGACGCGCATCGGCGACAACACCTGGATCGGCGTGAACAGCGTGGTGACCAGTGGGGTGACGATCGGCCGTCGCTGTGCCATCGGCGCCAACTCCGTCGTCACGCACGACATCCCGGACTACAGCTTGGCGGTCGGCTCCCCCGCCCGCGTCATTCGGTCGCTGCGTGCCACATTGAACGGAGCTACTCAGGAAGACACCGAAGGTGGCTGATCCGTGCGTATTTTGCGACAGCCCAGCTCGTTCGAGAGAGCATCTGTGGCCTAACTGGTTAAACAACGTGCTGGCCGACAATCAGCCCACTACCTATGTGTGGTCAGGCGCACATGGAGTACGCAGATGGGGTAGCCCTAGGCCTGCCAACCAGCTCGTCAAGGCAGTGTGCAAGGAATGTAATACCGGATGGATGAGTGCATTAGAGGAGGCAGCCAAGCCGATCCTGACGCCTATGATTCTTGGATCGACGACGGACCTTTCTTCAGACGATCAGCGGGTGCTCGCTGCCTGGAGTTTCAAGACCACGTCTGCGCATGTTCCTTGGCCGCCCGGGCAGGTGCTTAGTTCAGCGGGGTTGCAGGCATTTATTGACCATTGGCGAGGAGATGCTCCACCACAGCAGATCTGGCGGCACCTTCCAACGCCGTAAACATGATGGCGAGCCGCACCAGGCCGAGTTGGAGACCGTCGGCGATTACGGGACAGCAGATTACGCGTCACACTTCCGGCAGCAGGGTGAATCGTTTGCGACCATGTAGCCGATAGACCTGAAAATCACTGTCGAGCGTGAAAACAACGCCTTCACCGGCTTCTTCTGCGTAAGCCACCAGAGTGGCATCAGCGAGATCCATCGGAAGGTCCGCGTATTTGGCCATCAGCTTCTCGGACCGGCGCAGCACCTCAGTCGATAGCTCGACAATCTCTAGGCGACCATCGCCCAGCAAGCGCCATAGCGCTTGCTGGGCTGGCCAACCTCCGCCGCGCGCGAGAAGATACATCGCTTCCGTAAAGGCGGGCCAGGTTGTCACGAGGGGTAGGGAAATCGCTCCCAACGCGTCAACACAAGCGCCGTGATCCGGCTCACCTGCATCGATCAGAGCAACCAGAGGACCGGCATCGACGAGTGTCACCGTTTCGAAGCAAGGATCTCAGCGAATGCTTCCCCGGTTCGTCGCGCACGTCCACGAGGCGAGTCAGTATCCTGCTGATCCGTTGAATGAACCACTCCGATGACATCAGCAAAAGCTGCTCGCGAGTCACCTCGGAGTACTTCAGCGGCCCGCTGAGCCGCGGCAGATCTGATGAATTCAGATACAGACATGTCCTGCAACTTGGCCGCCTGCTGCACACGCGCCTCGAGGTCGTCGTCTAACCGAAGGCTACGCATAGAAGCACCGTATCACATATGCCGAACAATCGTATTACGACCGCTGCGCCTTAGGCAGAAGCGGAGGCCAGCGCGCTGAGCTGGATTCCGCGCTCACCCAGCTCGACGCGGCCGCCATCTTCGGCGGTCAAGACCCACGGGCCGTCATCAAGCAACGCAATGGTGTGCTCCCAATGCGCAGCCAGCGAACCGTCGGCGGTGACGACAGTCCAGCCGTCGTCCAGCTCGGCCGTTGCCGGCGATCCGAGGGTGATCATCGGCTCGATCGCCAACGCCATGCCCGCCTCCAACTTCGGGCCATGGCCAGGCGCTCCGTAGTTGAGGATGTGCGGGTCCATATGCATACGAGAACCAATGCCGTGGCCGCCATAGCCTTCGACGATGCCGTAAGGCCCAGATCCCGCCGCGCCTGAGGCACGGACCGATTTCTCGACAGCATGCGAAATGTCAGTCAGGCGCGCTCCGGTCGCCGCGGCAGCCAACCCGTCCCATAGTGACTTACGGCAGGCCTGGGACAGTTCAGCGGCGTCATCGGCGACATTGCCGATAGCCACGGTAACGGCGGCATCGCCGTGCCAGCCGTCCACGACGGCACCAAAGTCGATGGAGATGATGTCACCGTCGTTCAGGATTGTGTCGCTGGACGGAATACCGTGCACGACCTCATGATTCACCGAAGCACAGATCACGCCTGGGTAAGGGCCATTACCGATGTCGTAACCAAGAAACGACGACGTGGCACCGTTGTCGGCTAAAACTTCACGGGCGACACGATCGAGATCGGCGGTAGTAACGCCGGGTACAGCTGCGTTGGTCATCGCGGCAAGCCCGCGGGCAACGACCAACCCCGCAGCGCGCATCAGCGTGATCTGCTCTGGGCTCTTCAGCTCGACGTTGTGGCGAATCCGGCGCATTTTGACGACGACTCGTTACTTGGCGACGCCGCGCAGCGCACCGATCGCGCGATCGGTCACGTCCTCTACTGCACCCAACGCATCGATCCGAATTAGCTGGCGCCGCGAGTCATAGAACTCGACTAACGGTGACGTTTGCGCGGTGTAGACATCGAGACGGTGCCGCACGGTCTCCGGCAGGTCATCGTCACGCTGGTACAGCTCGCCACCGCAACGATCGCAGACGTTAGAGGTCTTCGGCGGGTCGTACTCCAAGTGCCAGACGTGGCCGCATTGCTTGCAGGTACGACGCCCAGAGAGTCGCTTCACGACCTCCTCATGATCGACGGCCAGCTCTAGCACCACGTCCAGCGTGTTGCCGAGGTCCGCGAGCATACTGTCGAGTTCGTAGGCCTGGGCGACGTTGCGCGGAAAACCGTCAAGTAGGAAGCCCGCCGAGGCATCCGGCTCACCGAGCCGGTCACGCACCATCGCGTTGGTAACTTCGTCGGGAACGAGGTCGCCTGCATCCATAAACTTCTTGGCGAGCACGCCAAGATCGGTGCCACCGGAGACGTTCGCGCGGAAGATATCCCCGGTCGAGATCTTCGGAATAGTGAAGCTTTCGGCGATGAACTCGGCCTGGGTGCCCTTGCCCGCACCCGGCGGTCCTACAAGCACAAGCCTCACTATCGCAAGAACCCTTCGTAGTTGCGTTGAAGCAGTTGGCTTTCAATCTGCTTCACCGTATCGAGTCCGACCCCGACCATGATAAGTACCGCTGTCCCACCAAATGGGAAATTCTGGGTGTCGTTGGTACCGCTGAAGGAGAACGCGAGGTTCGGAATCACTGCCACCACGGCAAGGTAGATAGCGCCGGGCAGGGTAATACGCGAGAGGACAAACTGCAGATATTCGGCAGTGGGGCGTCCTGGACGGATACCCGGAATGAAGCCGCCGTACTTCTTCATGTCTTCGGCACGCTCTTCAGGGTTGAAGGTAATACCGACGTAGAAGTAGGCAAAGAAGAGGATCAATGCGACGTAGATCGTGATGTGCACGTAGGACTGCTGGTCAACGATGTAGTCCTGGACAAAGCGGTAGAACGAGCCAGAGGTGCTACCTACGAGCTGCGAAATCAGCTGCGGAATGTAGAGCAGAGACGAAGCGAAGATGACAGGGATAACGCCGGCCTGATTGACCTTGATCGGCAGGTACGTAGAGGTACCGCCGTACTGACGCCGCCCGACCATGCGCTTGGCATACTGCACCGGAATGCGTCGCTGGGCCTGTTCGACGAACACCACCGCGGTGATGATGAGCAGCCCCAGGGCGACGATCATCGTGAAGACAAAGCCGCCACTGCCCTGCAGGATCGTCTGGCCTTCGTAAGGGATACGCGCGGCGATCGAGGTGAACATCAGCACGCTCATACCGTTGCCCACGCCCCGGTCGGTGACGAGTTCACCCATCCACATGATGACGGCGGTGCCGGCGATCATGCAGATGACCATGCTCGTCAGGCTGAAGATATCCGTCTTGTAGAGAATCGACTCGGCGTTGGCCGGAGGGTTCGGAAACAGCTGACCGGTACGAGCCAGAGCAACGAAACCGGTCGCCTGCAGCACTGCCAGGCCAATCGTCAAGTAACGGCTGTACTGGGTCAGCTTGGTCTGCCCGACCTGGCCCTGCTTCTTCAGTGCGTCAAAATGTGGGATCACGACGACGAGCAGCTGAATAATGATGCTCGCGGTGATGTAGGGCATGATGCCGAGCGCGAAGGCAGACAGCTTAAGCAGCGCACCACCGGAGAACAGGTTAATCAGCGAGTAGATGTCCTTGTTCGCACCGTTGTTTGCCGCGTCGAGCCGCTGCTGAATCGCGTGACTGTTCGTGTTCGGCGTCGGCAGGGAGGCACCCAGTCGATAGATCACAATCATCAACAAAGTGAAGAGGAGCTTCTTTCGAAGATCCGGCGTGCGAAAGGCCGATGTAAAGGCGCCAAGCACGGGGTCCTCCTGCGGTCGGGGCGGCCGGTTAGGGCTGCGACACGGCACCGTATGAACCGGTGCCTCGATTATTCGGTCTGGCTTCGAAACTACTACCGATACAGCTTGTCAAAACGGTCAAAACTGCTACTTACTGGCCAACGGCCGCAAGCCAAGACAGGCTAGCGCACCGGAATGAGAGCGAAGGCGGGCGGGCCAGCTAGTGCACGAAGATTGTCCTCGCATTACCACCTACTGTCACCACGCCCGCCTCTGCTCGCGTAGTTCAATTGTGTTGCTCGGTTGCGACGCCCAAGGCGACACAGCCTTTATAGAGTTGTTGCACTGCCTCCAGCGGCGGCGATCTTCTCAGCAGCCGAGGCGGAGAAAGCGTTTACGGTGATCTCCAGCTTGATGCCACCGAGATCGCCATCGCCGAGCACCTTGACCAGCTCGCCCTTACGGACGGCTCCAGCCTCGACCAGCTCGGCAACGCCGATCTTGCCACCGCCTGGGAACAGCGCGGCGAGACGGTCGAGGTTCACGACCTGGTACTCGGTGCGGAAACGGTTCTTGAAGCCCTTGAGCTTCGGCAGACGCATGTGGATCGGCATCTGGCCACCCTCGAAGCCTGCAGGAACCTGGTAGCGAGCCTTGGTTCCCTTCGTGCCACGGCCAGCGGTCTTACCCTTGCTGGCTTCACCGCGTCCGACGCGGGTCTTCTTCTTGTGGGCGCCTTCGGCCGGGCGAAGGTGGTGAACCTTTAGGGGTCCGTTACTCATTAGTCGACCTCCTCAACCTTCACCAGGTGGGTGACGGTGTTGACCATGCCACGAATCTCGGGCCGGTCTTCCTTGATGACAGTGTGGGAGATGCGCTTGAGCCCGAGCGAGCGCAAGGTGTCGCGCTGGTTCTGCTTGTTGCCGATCCCCGACTTGGTCTGAGTGATCTTCAGACGGGTCATGACGACGCCTCCTTAACTCTGCTGTGCAGCACGCGCGCGGAGCATGCCGGCGGGTGCTACTTCATCAAGCGGGAGGCCACGGCGAGCCGCAACTTCCTCGGGGCGGACGAGGCTCTTGAGTGCCACGACCGTGGCGTGCACGATGTTGATCGGGTTGTCCGAGCCGAGCGACTTGCTCAACACATCGTGAATACCGGCACATTCGAGGACGGCACGCACCGGGCCACCGGCGATAACACCGGTACCGGGGCTTGCCGGCTTGAGGAACACGACGCCGGCAGCCTTCTCACCCTGCACCGGGTGAGGGATGGTCTGCTGGATCCGCGGCACCTTGAAGAAGTTCTTCCGGGCAGCCTCGACACCCTTGGCGATGGCGGCCGGTACTTCCTTGGCCTTGCCGTAGCCGACGCCGACCGTACCGTCACCGTCACCGACGACGACCAGAGCGGTGAAGCTGAAGCGACGGCCACCCTTGACGACCTTGGCGACGCGGTTGATGGTGACGACGCGCTCTAGGTACGCGCTCTTTTCGGCACGATCGCCTCCGCGACCGCCCTCGCGACGGTCACGGCCGCCGCGTTCGCCACGCTCGTTGCCGCCACGTTCGTTGGCGTTCCCGCCGCGCTGTGGTCCGGGCATCAGCCGTTCCTTCCGATCTTTTCCGAGCCGACGATGTCAGCGATATTCGTGGAAAGCAGGGTCATTTAGAACACCAACCCTGCTTCGCGGGCTGCGTCAGCAAAGGCGGCGATACGGCCGGTGTAGGTGTTGCCGGCACGGTCGAAGACGACCGTGGTGATACCGGCAGCCTTCGCGGCTTCCGCGAGCTGTGTTCCGATCGTGGTGGCCTGGGCCGTCTTGTCACCGTCGGTGAGCTTGTAGGTCGAGACGGAGAGCAATGTCTTGCCCTGAGCGTCATCGACAAGCTGAGCGAAGATGTGACGCGAGGAGCGGGTGACCACCAGACGCGGACGCTCGGCGCTGCCGACGACCTTCTTACGCAGACGGAAGTGACGCCGGGCCTTGGAGGCACGACGAGCGGCGGAGATACCTGCCGAACGACGTGCACGCTTGGTGATTGAGGATGCGGCCATGGCTTACTTACCTGTCTTTCCGGCTTTGCGGCGGATAACTTCGCCCTGGTACCGAACACCCTTGCCCTTGTACGGGTCAGGCTTACGGAGCTTGCGGATGTTGGCTGCGACCTCGCCCACCTTTTGCTTGTCGATGCCCTCGACCGTGAAACGCGTCGGGGTTTCGACCTTGAAAGCGATGCCGTCCGGCGCGGGGACGACGACTGGGTGCGAGAAGCCAAGAGCGAACTCAAGGTCCGAACCCTTGGCGGCAACACGGTAACCAGTACCGACGATCTCCAACGTCTTGATGTAGCCGCTCGTCACACCGGTCACCATGTTGGCGATCAGCGTGCGGGACAGGCCATGCAGTGCCTTCGATAGACGCTCATCATTCGGGCGAGTGACCTCAAGTGTGCCGTCGTCGGCCTTGGCGATCGCGATCGGCTCAGCTACGACGTGGCTCAGGCTCCCCTTCGGGCCCTTCACCGTCACCTGCTGACCATCGATCGTGATGTCCACGCCACCGGGAACCGGGATCGGGAGCTTTCCAATACGACTCATGTTGGTTCTCCGTCCTTACCAGACGTAGGCGAGGACTTCCCCGCCTACTCCACGCTTGGCGGCTTGCTTGTCAGTCAGCAAGCCGGTGGACGTTGAAATGATGGCAACACCAAGGCCACCGAGCACACGTGGCAGGCCCGTGGACTTCGCGTAGACGCGCAGACCGGGCTTAGAGACGCGGCGTACACCGGCGATGCTGCGCTCGCGGTTCGGGCCGTACTTCAGGTCAAGAGTAAGAACCTTGCCCGGCAGACCTTCACCTGCGTCGGCCACCTGGTAGCCGGCGATGTAGCCCTGCTCCTTGAGGATGTCGGCGATGTGTCCTTTGAGCTTCGAGTGCGGCATGACCACGGTGTCGTGGTACGCCGAGTTAGCGTTACGGATACGCGTAAGCATGTCCGCAATCGGGTCAGTCATTGTCATACTGCGCTACTTTCTCGCGCGGTTCCCGCCATGCCGGCGGGCCTATCGCGATGTGAGGTGGTCCGACACGGGCGAGTGCGCCCCATCGGATCGGCTCCGTGCCATGGCCTCATATATGAGGCCAAAGTCCACAGCCTACGTGCTTGTGAAGTTTTCTAATCGGCGGCCGACAGGCCGCCGACCTGGCAAGACAACTACCAGGACGACTTGGTGACGCCTGGCAGCTCGCCCGCGTGTGCCATCTCGCGGAAGCAGATACGGCACAGACCGAACTTCTGGTACACCGAGTGTGGGCGTCCGCAACGCTGGCAGCGGGTGTAGCCGCGCACGGCGAACTTCGGCTTGCCAGCAGCCTTGTTGATGAGTGCTTTCTTGGCCATTGGCTTAGTTCTCCTTGAACGGGAAGCCGAGCGCCTTGAGCAGCGCGCGACCTTCGTCGTCGTTGGCGGCGGTGGTGACGATAGTGATGTCCATGCCGCGTGGGCGGTCAACGGAGTCCGGGTCGATCTCGAGGAACATCGACTGCTCGTTCAGACCGAAGGTGTAGTTGCCGTTGCCGTCGAACTGCTTCGGCGAGAGGCCACGGAAGTCGCGGATGCGCGGCAGCGACAGCGTCAGCAGGCGGTCCAGGAACTCCCACATGCGGTCACCGCGCAGGGTGACCTTCGCGCCGATCGGCATGCCTTCACGAAGCTTGAACTGCGCGATGGACTTACGGGCCTTCTGCACGAGCGGCTTCTGACCGGTGATCAGGGTGAGATCACGCACGGCCGGCTCAATGAGCTTGGAGTCACGCGCAGCAGCACCGACACCCATGTTCACCACGATCTTCGCCAGACCAGGAACCTGCATCGGATTCTTGAATTCGAACTGCTCGGTGAGCGCCGGAGCGATCTCCTCGCGGTAGCGCGTCTTCAGACGAGGCGCGTCTTTCGTCGTCGCGGACATCTTTACTTCAGGTCCTTTCCGGAGCGGCGCGAGATGCGCACGTTCTGGCCGGTCTTCTCGTCCTTGCGGTAACCGACACGAGTCGCCTGTCCATCGCCATCGATGACCATGACGCGGCTGGCCGGGATAGGTGCCTCGACGTGTTCGATGCCGCCCGCCTTGCCGCCACGAGCGGTAGCCGTAACTGCGGTGTGCTTCTTCACGACGTTGTAGCCCTCGACAATGACCTTGCCGCTCGACGGATCGGCGGCAAGCACTTTGCCTTTGTGGCCCCGCTTCTTGCCAGCGATAACTACGACGTTGTCGCCCTTTTTGATCTTCATGGCTTACAACACCTCGGGAGCGAGAGAAATGATCTTCATGAACTTCTTGTCACGCAGCTCGCGACCCACCGGGCCGAAGATGCGGGTGCCGCGTGGTTCACCGTCGTTCTTGATGAGCACGGCGGCATTCTCGTCGAAACGGATGTAGCTGCCGTCTGGGCGACGACGCTCCTTGACGGTGCGGACGACGACGGCCTTGACCACGTCACCCTTCTTCACACCGGCACCTGGAAGCGCGTCCTTAACGGTCGCGACGATGATGTCCCCGATCCCGGCGTAGCGGCGACCCGAGCCACCCATCACCCGGATGCAGAGGATCTCCTTCGCACCGGTGTTGTCGGCGACGCGCAGTCGCGACTCCTGCTGAATCACTTTGACTCCTGATTACAGATCTAGCTTGCTGGGTGGGGTTACTTGGCCTTCTCGAGGATTTCCACGACGCGCCAGCGCTTGGTAGCCGACAGCGGGCGGGTCTCCATGAGTAGAACGCGGTCGCCGACGCCGACGGCGTTGCTCTCGTCGTGTGCCTTGAGCTTGTTCGTGCGGCGGATAACCTTGCCGTAGAGCGGGTGCTTCACGCGGTCTTCGACAGCGACGACAACGGTTTTATCCATCTTGTCACTGACGACCAGACCCTCACGGGTCTTGCGGAACGAATCGCGAGCCGTTGCCTCGTCCACTTTCACGGTTTCCTTCGTCTTTTCAGTCATCTTCTCGCCTTACTTCGCCGCGGCTTCAGAGGCACTGGGCGCGACCGACAGGCCGAGCTCACGCTCACGAAGGATCGTGTAGATACGGCCGATGTCATGACGCACGGTCCGCAGACGACGGTTGTCGTCGAGCTGGCCAGTGGCCATCTGGAAACGCAGCTTGAAGAGATCTTCCTTCGCCTCACGCAGACGGGTGCGGAGCTCTTCGTCGTGCAGTTCACGCAGTTCGCTGGGGCTGGTCATTTAGAAGTCACCTGCTTCACGCTTCACAATTCGGCACTTCATCGGGAGCTTGTGGATGGCACGAGTGAGTGCCTCACGAGCGGTTGCTTCGTTCGGGTACGCGAGCTCGAAAAGCACGCGGCCCGGCTTGACGTTGGCGATCCACCATTCCGGCGAACCCTTACCGGAACCCATTCGGGTTTCAGCAGGCTTCTTCGTCAGCGGACGGTCTGGGTAGATGTTGATCCAGACCTTGCCACCACGACGGATGTGCCGGTTGATCGCAATACGCGCCGACTCGATCTGACGGTTCGTGACGTAAGCCGGCTCCAGAGCCTGAATGCCGTACTCACCGAAGGTGACCTTGGTGCCACCGCTGGCGGCACCGCGACGAGTCGGGTGGTGCTGCTTACGGTGCTTAACGCGACGTGGGATAAGCATGTGATCAGCTCTCCGTTTCTGCGGTGGCCGTGGTCTCGGCCGGAGTTCCCGCCGCGCTTGTCGCGGCCGTTGTCTCCGCCGCGGTCGCTGTCTCAGCCGTGGTTGCCTCGGTCACCGTCTCAGCCGTGGTCGCCTCGGTCACCGTCTCAGCAGCGGTTGCTTCGCTGACCGCGGTCGGGTCTTCCGAAGCCGCACGACCAGCATCAGTGGAGACCGATGTGGTGCCCTGCGCACCCGAACGCCGCGGACGCGACGAAGCAGGACGCTCACGACGCTGACGCAGTGCCTCAGCGGCAACGGCAGCTTCGCGCTCGGCACGGGAACCGGTCGGAACCTCGCCCTTGTACAGCCACACCTTGACGCCGATACGACCGAACGTGGTGCGGGCCTCGTAGAAGCCGTAGTCGATGTTGGCGCGAAGGGTATGCAGCGGCACGCGACCTTCGCGGTAGAACTCCGAACGGCTCATTTCCGCGCCGCCGAGACGACCCGAGCACTGGACACGGATGCCCTGAACGCCTGGGCTCTTCAGCGCCGACTGCATGCTCTTACGCATCGCACGACGGAAGCTGACACGGTTGCTGAGCTGCTCAGCGACACCTTGGGCAACGAGCTGGGCGTCACCTTCGGGGTTCTTGACCTCGAGGATGTTCAGCTGCACCTGCTTGCCGGTGAGCTTCTCCAGCTGGCCGCGGATACGGTCGGCCTCAGCACCTCGGCGACCGATGACGATGCCCGGACGCGCGGTGTGGATGTCCACCCGGACGCGGTCGCGGGTGCGCTCGATCTCGACCTTAGCGATGCCGGCTCGTTCCATGCCGGTGCTCATCAGCTTGCGGATCTGCACGTCTTCCTTGACGTACGCGGCGTACTGCTTGTCAGCAAACCAGCGCGACTTGAAGTCGGTGCTGATGCCGAGGCGGAACCCGTTGGGGTTAACCTTCTGGCCCATTAGCGGGTCCGTCCCTTCGAGGCGGTCTTGGCGGTCGTGATCGATTCGACCTCGATCGTGATGTGGCTGGTGCGCTTGCGGATGCGGTACGCACGACCCTGCGCCCGCGGACGGAAGCGCTTCATCGTCGGGCCCTCATCTACGAACGCGCGGGACACAAGCAGCGTCGCCGGGTCGAGCTGGAAGTTGTGCTCGGCGTTGGCGATCGCGCTCGCCAGGACCTTGGCCACAGGCTCACTCGCGGCCTGCGGGGCGAACTTCAGCACCGACAGCGCTTCTTGCGCTGGCAGGTCGCGAATGAGGGCGACGACACGACGCGCCTTCATCGGGGTGACACGGACATTGGTCGCACGCGCGAACGCAGTGCGGACCTCTTCCGTGGCGGGGTTGGCAACCATGTGAATTACCTCTTCTGTCTTCTTCGCTTAACCGCGGCGCGAACGACGGTCGTCTTTGACGTGGCCCTTGAATGTGCGCGTCGGCGCGAACTCGCCGAGCTTGTGCCCGACCATGCCTTCGGTGACGAAGACCGGGACGTGCTTGCGCCCGTCGTGCACGGCGATGGTGTGGCCGAGCATGTCGGGGATGATCGTCGAGCGACGCGACCACGTCTTGATCACGTTCTTCGTGCCCTTGTCGTTCTGCACGTCGACCTTTTTCAAGAGGTGGCCGTCGATGAACGGCCCCTTCTTCACACTGCGTGGCATGTCCTGGTCCTCTTAACGCTTCTTGTTGGTCTTGCGACGGCGGACGATCATCTGGTCGCTTGGCTTGCGGCGACGGGTACGGCCCTCTGGCTTACCGGCCGGGTTGACCGGGTGGCGACCACCGGAGGTCTTACCCTCACCACCACCGTGCGGGTGGTCAACCGGGTTCATGGCCACACCACGTACGGTCGGGCGCTTGCCCTTCCAGCGCATACGGCCGGCCTTACCCCAGTTGATGTTGCTCTGCTCGGCATTGCCGACCTCGCCGAC
>Ga0207658_10002277_pt1 | contig 14187 bp, 19 predicted proteins | sample KBSS33metaG_FD_184322 | JGI IMG/M metagenome (GOLD analysis project Ga0207658, IMG submission 184322) | Switchgrass rhizosphere microbial communities from Kellogg Biological Station, Michigan, USA - KBS S3-3 metaG (SPAdes) (version 2) | ecosystem: Host-associated > Plants > Roots > Rhizosphere...
TCGTGCTGCTGTCCGTACGCCGCACCGCGGACTGATACCGCCCCTGAGATAATCGGCGGGTGACCATCGAACCCCGCGCCACCGCCGACCTCGTCGACGAGATCTATCCTGACGTCCGCAGCTGCGATCTGCAGTTGCAGAACTACGGCGGCCGGACCATGTTCGCCGGCCGGATCACCACGGTGAAGTGCTTCGAGGACAACGCTCTGCTCAAGTCGATCCTGTCGACGCCCGGCGACGGCGGCGTCCTGGTGGTCGATGGCGACGGGTCACTGCACACCGCGCTCGTCGGCGACATCATCGCCGGCCTCGCCCACGACAACGGCTGGTCGGGCGTCATCGTCAACGGACCGGTGCGCGACGCGTCGACGCTGCGGACCATCGACGTCGGCATCAAGGCGCTCGGCACCAACCCCCGCAAGGGCACCAAAACCGGCGCAGGTGAGCGCGACGTCGAGGTGACCTTCGGCGGCGTCACCTTCGTCCCCGGAGACATCGCCTACTGCGACGAGGACGGCATCGTCGTGGTCTCCCCCTAGTCACAAACCGGACTCGCTTGCGGGCACCGCGAAAACCCCCAAAATCTTTTGATTTTGGGGGTTTTCGCGACTTTTGGGCAGAGAACTAAGCGTTCACGGCCGCCCGGTGTTTCGTGAACTGCAGGGCCTGCTCGTCGACCTTGCCGTACCGGATGGTCCGCATGTCGAAGAAGTAGTTCTGCTTGAGCTTCCAGGGCGCTTCCGAACCCGACTTCGGCAGGCTGTCCATGGCCCGCTTGAAGTAGCCGGGGGTGAAGTCCATGAACGGCAGCTCGTCGACACTGTCGCCGGGGTGCTGCGGTTCGACGCGGTCAAAACCGTTGGCGTCCATGTAGTTCAGCACGCGGCAGATGAACTCGGACACCAGGTCGGCCTTGAGCGTCCACGAGGCGTTGGTGTACCCGAAGGTGATCGCCATGTTCGGCACACCCGAAAGCATGAGGCCCTTGTAGGTCATGCTCGAGGGCAGGTCGATCGGCTCGCCGTTGCGGTGCGCGATGGCGCCACCGAACAGCTGCATGTTCAAACCCGTTGCGGTGACGATGATGTCGGCCTGCAGCTCCTCGCCGGAGCTCAGCTTGATGCCGTTCTCGGTGAACGTCTCGATGGTGTCGGTGACGACGCCCGCCTTGCCCGAGCGGATGGCCTTGAACAGATCACCGTTGGGCGCCAGGCAGACTCGCTCGTCCCACGGGTTGTAGCGCGGGCTGAAGTGCTTGTCATAGTCGAAGCCCTCAGGCAGCCGACGCTCGGCCATCTGGCGCAGCGCCTTCTTGAACACCGCGGGGAACTTACGGGCCAGCTGGTACTGCGCGGTGCTGTAGCCGATCTGCTTCCAGCGGTTTGCGAAGTGCGCCAGGTGCTTTGGCAGATATTTGTTGGTCTGCTTCGCGACCGGGTCCTCGAGCGGCAGCGCGCCGATGTAGGTGGGAGAGCGCTGCAGCATGGTGACGTGCCCGACGCCGCCGTTCACCAGTGACGGGATCAGCGTGACGGCCGTCGCGCCGGAACCGATCACGACGACGTTCTTGCCGGTGTAGTCGAGGTCCTCGGGCCAGTGCTGCGGGTGGACGATCCGTCCCTTGAAGTCGGCAGCGCCGGGGAACTCGGGCGAGTAGCCCTGGTCGTAGTTGTAGTAGCCGCTGCAGACCGACAGGAACGACGCGGTGATCTGCTTTTCCTCGCCACCGGCGTTGATGTCGATCGTCCAACGGTTGTCGGCGTCCGACCAGTCCACCGAGGTGACCTGCTGGCCGGTGCGGATGTGCTGGCGGATGCCGTTCTCGTCGGCGGCCTCGTTGATGTAGTTCCAGATCGACTGGCCATCGGCGATCGACTTGGCCGACTCCCACGGCTTGAACCGGAAGCCGAGGGTGAACATGTCCGAGTCGGAGCGGATGCCCGGGTACTTGAACAGGTCCCAGGTGCCACCGATGTTCTCCCGGCGCTCCAGGATCACGTAGCTCTTCGTGGGGCAGCGGTCCTGGAGGTGCCAGGCGGTGCTGATGCCGGAGATGCCGGCACCGACGATGACAACATCGAAGTGTTCGATCATGGTACCGACGGTATCAACACGGTGTTGAGTCAGTCAACGGTCTGTTGAGAAACTCGACAAACTGTTAGGCTCAGCGACATGAGTACCGCCGCACAGACCCGGACGCCCCGGGGCCGTCGTGCGGCTCGCCCATCCGGCGATGACCGCGAAGCGGCCATCCTGGCCACTGCCACCACCCTGCTGCAGCAGCGCTCCTTCACCGACATCTCCGTCGATGACCTGGCCAAAGGCGCCGGCATCTCGCGGCCGACCTTCTACTTCTACTTCTCATCAAAGGAAGCGGTACTGCTCTCGCTGCTCGATCCGCTGATCAAGCGGGCCGACACCGGCTTCGACGGCGCACTCGAAGACATGCCCGCCGACCCCAAGCTCGCGATCCGGCACGGCATCGAGATCTTCTTCAGCTCGTTCGGCTCCCATCCGGCGACCGCCCGGGCCGGCGTCGAGGCCGTCAGAACGGTTCCTGAATTCCGGGAGTTCTGGGCCGGCCTCATGCAGAAGTGGATCAACCTCACCGCCGCCCTGATCACCGCGGAACGCTCGCGCGGCGCCGCGCCGGAGACCCTGCCGGCCCGGGACCTGGCGACCTCGTTGAACCTCATGAACGAGCGCATGATCATGGCGACCCTGGCCGGCGAGCCCGGGGCCGTTGCCCACGACGACGTCGTGAACACCCTCACTCATATCTGGGTGAGCAGCATCTACGGCAGCTGACCTTCCACGCATCGAACATCTGTGCGAAACTTGTTCGGTGTCGGACGTCCAAGCACACGCCGGGGCAGCCATCCTGCACGCCGACCTCGATTCCTTCTACGCCTCGGTGGAGCAGCGCGATGATCCCGCGCTGCGCCGCCGGCCCGTGATCGTCGGCGCCGGCGTGGTGCTCGCTGCCAGTTACGAAGCCAAGGCCTTCGGTGTGCGCACCGCGATGGGCGGACACCAGGCCCGCAGTCTGTGCCCGCAGGCCATCGTCGTGCCCCCGCGGATGTCCGCCTATTCGGAAGCCAGCAAGGCGGTCTTCGAGGTCTTTCGCGACACCACGCCGCTCGTCGAGCCACTGTCGGTCGACGAGGCCTTCCTCGACGTCAGCGGTCTCGGCCGAGTGTCAGGAACGCCGGTGCAGATCGGCGCCGCGCTGCGTGAGGCGGTCCGTGAGCGCGTCGGGCTGCCGATCACCGTCGGCATCGCGCGTACAAAATTCCTGGCCAAGGTCGCGAGCCGTGAAGCGAAGCCCGACGGACTGCTGCTGGTGCCGCCGGACCGCGAGCTGGCCTTCCTGCATCCCCTTCCGGTGCAACATCTCTGGGGCGTCGGCGCGAAGACGGCTGACAAACTCCGCGAACACGGCGTCGAAACCGTGGCTGACGTCGCGGCCCTGACCGAGTCGGCACTGGGTGCCATGGTGGGGGCGGCCATGGGACGCCAGCTGTTCGCGTTGTCACACAATATCGACCGCCGACGCGTGACCACCGGCGTGAGACGCCGCTCCGTCGGCGCTCAGCGAGCGGTGGGGCGACGTGGAAACACCATGTCCGACAACGATATCGACGCGATGATCATCAACCTGATCGACCGCATCACCCGCCGCATGCGCAGCAGCGGACGGACCGGACGCACTGTGGTCCTGCGACTGCGGTTCGATGATTACAGTCGAGCCACACGGTCACACACCATGCACCGCGCGACAGCATCGACGGCGGAAATCCTCACGGCCGCACGCGGATTGGTGGCCGCTGCCGAGCCGATGATCGCCGAACGCGGCCTCACCCTGATGGGATTCTCGGTGTCGAACGTCGATACCGCCGGCACCGAACAGCTCGAGCTGCCATTCGACGGCGAACCCGACACCGCGGCGGTGGACTGCGCCGTCGACCTGGTGCGCCAGCGGTTCGGCAACGCCTGCCTGACGCGCGGGGTCCTGGTCGGCAAAGACCCCGGCTGGGAAATGCCGATGCTGCCGGAATAGAGCCTGTGCATCATGACGGCGCTCCGCGGCCGACCTAAGCTGGTCACAGGTTGATGGCGTCCTTCGTGCCGTTGGCGCGGCCGAGGTCTCGATCCGCCCATCGTCAGTTACCCGGAGCCGACGGCGTTGCGATATTCGGGCAGGCTGTCTGCAATTTGTCAGCTGCCTCGGACATTTTCCGCGTGGTGTCGAGGAATCGCTGGAATCGCGCATCCCTGGACCCCGTGCCAGAATCGCGCACACCAGCGGCGTACTCATCGAATCCGTCCGACAACGAAAGCAAATTGCTCTTCAGTTCCGACGATGAGACCGAATTCGCTGCCTGACGGCTTTTATCCGCAAGAGCTGACCAACGCTCAGGATTCTCAACAGCGCCGGGTTGCATCGCCGCGCCACTGCTGGCTTCTCCAGCTGCCCGCCACTCGCGAGCCACGTCAGCCACGATTTCGCAATTCGTTGCCGAAGGGGCGTCAGTCCGATGGTGTCGCGAAATCCACAGCGCTGCAGCTATTACCGAACCGACAATTACCAGGATCGAAATCAGAACCAGACGTCGATGCCCGCGCATCTGCGGCACGCGGCTCACGGCTGAGCCTTCAGGCCGGGCCGCTTAGGATCAAGCACTATCTGTCCGCCGCTGGGCGTCGGTACGTACATCGTTAGGCGTGGGTTATCGGCCTGCGCGCGGTAGATATCCTTGATGCCGATCGGGTTCCATTCACCCAACCCGAAGTTCGGAGTAAAGAAGCCGGTTCCACTTACACCGCGATACACGTGTTCCGCCTCGAAATTATAATCGACCCATTTTGCTTGATACCAATTTCCGTCGCGCTGCACCCAACGAGTATGGTCGGGAGCGCCGTTGAATGTCTCACCAGTCATACGGAACCTGTAGTTTTCTTGCATCTTCATTGACGGATTGACGCCCCATCCATTGGGCAGGCTACCGACGACATCCTGATAGGCAGTCGGTCCTCCCACGATGGGCGGCTTGATGTCGCGGTGCCAAGGTTTGGGCGAAGTAAATGGGCCCGTTGGCGGGCCACCGCCAGGACCGCTCGGATACGGCTGCGGGTCTACGTCCCAACGGCCGCCTCCAGGAGCCGAATCGCTTGGGGGCGGCGGATCCCACGGGTACTTCCACCCCGGATCCCCAACCAACCGGTCTGGCTTGTCGTTGGGAACTTCTGCGGGCTCGTCAGTCGGCTTCGCTGGGCGCGGTCCACCTTGTTCTTTCAGCGCATCGGCAAGGTGAGTATCGACGCGGTCGGCGGCTTCTCGAATCCTGTCGAGTGTCTCTTGCGCTGACTTGGTTACGTCCTGCACCAGCTTGCGCGTGGCCTCAGGCAGCGAGGATAGATTCGTCGGCGGCACTGCCCGGCTGCCGTTGGCGTCGACGGTGATTCCGTAGTGCCCCAGAGTTGATCTCAGGTTTTCGAGTTGTAGCTTAGCCTGGCGTACTTCATTGGCCGCAGTATTGGCTGCGGTAGCCACTGCGGACGCTGCTAGCCCATGCTGTTCAATGCCGTTCGCATGGACCTGCGTCCGCTGCTGCGCTGCGGCCGCGCCATCCCCGTGCCAGCTGCTGAATGCAGAGAGCCCGCCGAGTGCGCTTGTGGCCTGAGACGCCGCGCCGGCCCGCGCAGCACTCGCCGCACCAACGGCGTTCAGCGATTCCGGATTCCACTTATCAACGTCGGCTATCGACAACCCCATCGAATAACCGCCTGATCAGGAAATACCCTCGGCCGCCCGGTTCACCGAGTCGGCTCCTGCTTCGTCAGTGTGGCCGTACATGCGTGCGGCGGTCCGGAATTTGTCGGCGTGCTCAACCAACGTCTCGTGATGGACCTGCGTGGATTTCTGCCACTCGGCGGCCTTCGCGGCCAGCGCGGCCGCCGACTGCCCCACCCACCCGGACTGAGCGGCAGCGATCGCAGAGTCGCTGCTTGAGAAGGCGGACTTCAGCGTCGTCGCGATTTCGCCGAGTTCGACAACCGATCTATGAACTTCTGCCGGATCGACCCGCAACTCACCCATTTTTCCCCCGCCTGGCGGCATCAGTGCCCACTCCTGCACGCTCCGCTCTATTTACCCTAACCTGTGCCGACTCAGCATCCCGACGCTGATTTCGTGACTTGTTAATCTGAGCGAAAGCGCCAGCACGGCACTTCTTTTCAGAGGCGGCGGGGGTCGATAATGGACGCTGATCGACGGGACGAGCCCGACAACTGGGCCGACGACAGCGACGTTGATTCCTACGACTACGCGGCCTCGCCAGGTTACTTCGATCCCGTGCCGGATGAAGTCGGCCAGCCGGCGGCCGGCTCCGGCACCGATGAAGCTGGCTCCGTACGCCCAGACGAGCAGGACGACGACATCACAGCCCCGATCGTGCTCGCAGTCAGCGTGACCAACGCCGCGGAGACCGTCACCGCGACGGCGACCATCAGCGGCTGGCTACAACGTATCGAGCTGGCACCACACGTGACGTCCATCGACGAGGCAGAGCTGGCTCGGGAAATAATCGCCACCGCCGAGCTGGCCAGACTGAAGGGCCAGGCCAGTCAGCGGACCCTCGTTGAGGCCATGCTCACCAACCAGGGCGCCGACCAGCACACCGCACGCGACTACGTGGACCAGTACATGAACCTACCTACGCCGGAGCAGGCCGCCGACGCCGAGGCTGAGGCGAACGCGCGGTACCTGCGCGGCGAGTATTGAAGCTAACCGATCCGGTAAGCCCACCCCGCATCGGCGACGCACTGCTGGATCGGGACCTTGATGTCGTCGGTGGTGATCAGGTGGTGCATGCAGTTCGAGTTGCCCGACCAGAACAGCTGCAGGTCGCCGGTGTCGTGACACTCGATCCACTGGCCCTCGGCATCCTGCCGCCATTCGACCAGGTGATCCACTACGTGCAGCACTTGCTGCTCGGTATCCAGTCGTAGATGGATTTGGAAGGTCAGCGCCACCGCCAGGTCTTCGAGTACCTGTCGCCAGTCCGGGTCGTCGGACTTCCACTCGGCCACCAGGTCGACGCCCTCGGGACTGCCGTCACGAATCAGCCACGGGCGCGCCGGACTGTTCAGCTGCAGGAGGCAGCCGCGCAGTTCACTGTCCGGGGATGATCTCAACGCTGAGCGCAATGTTGGATCCGTTTACGTCGACGGCCCGCACCCTGGCGCGGCGCGACTTGGCACCGGTGACGACGGTGCAGGTCTGCGCCGCTCCCACCTTGCCCTCGAGACCGCCGTCGCACACCACGGAGTCGATGGTCGAGCTGGTCTTGGTGCCCAAGTTGTTCTTGACGGCCGTCTCCAGCTGCGCTTTCGACATGGTGGGCGTCCCACCCCCAACGTGCACCGAGCACGAAGCCAGCAAGCATGCCACCGCGAGCAGTGCCGCCTGTCGTGGCTTTGATCGAACAGCCATGCTGAATCAGTATGCCCGTACGCCGAGTTCAGAACCGGGCAACCACGAAACCCGATAACAGCACCAGGAATCCGCCGACCTCACCGAGGATCAGTGCCGCCATTCCGGCGTGCAGACCACCACTGGGGTGAGCGAACTGGTTGGTGGTGTCCTGCCGGACGCCGTGCTGGATATACGCGGCGATCGCAGCGACGAAGAAGAACACCAAAACCATTGCGGCCGTGAGGTTCACCCACCCGGGCCAGGCACTGAACTGCACGAACACCGCGACCAGCAGGGTCGCGAACGAGTACATCAGTGCGGCGCGGTGCGCGATGTCGACGTAAGGGTGCGCCAGATGGTCCGGATTGACGGCCATCTGCCGGTACTTCCAGATGCCGAGAATCAATGCCAGCAGGAAGATCAGGCCGGCGGCAAAAAGCGTGATGGCGGCTGCGGTACCGAGAACCATGGGCCAGACGCTACGCGGCGGCCCATGACAGCAGTCGCTCGACCGGCCAGGTGTTGACGATCCGCTCTTGCAGCACACCGGCATCCAGGGCCCGCTGCGCCCCGTAGCCCAGGAAGTCCAGCTGGCCGGGAGCATGCGCATCGGTGTCGATCGAGAACAGACACCCGGTCTCCAACGCCAGATTCAGCAGCCGCGTCGGCGGGTCGCGCCGTTCGGGACGTGAATTGATCTCTACGGCAACATCATTGGCGGCACATGCTGCGAACACCGCGGTCGCGTCGAACTTCGATTCCGGCCGGGTGCCGCGAGAGCCCTCGACCAGGCGACCGGTGCAATGGCCCAAAACGTTCGCCTGCCCACCGGACACCGCGCGCACCATGCGCCGCGTCATCGCGGCAGCGTCCATGGACAGCTTGGAGTGCACGCTGGCCACCACCACGTCCAGCCGCTCCAACAGCTCGGGTTCCTGATCGAGCGAGCCATCTTCGAGGATGTCGACCTCGATGCCGGTGAGAATGCGCATCGGGGCAAACCGGTCCCGGATTTCGTCGATGACGTCCAGCTGCTGACGGAGCCGGTCCGCGCTGAGGCCGTTCGCCACGGTCAACCGCGGAGAGTGGTCGGTGAGTGCGCAGTACTCGTGGCCCAAACGCTGTGCAGTGGACATCATTTCGCTGATGGGCGCCGATCCGTCGGACCAGTTGGAGTGCAGATGCAGGTCGCCCTTCAGCGTCGTGCGCAGTTCTCCCCCGCCTAAATCGGCTGCCGCCGCACGAAGTTGGACCAGCGCGTCGGGTTCGCGACCGGCCCACGCCTGGGCGATCACGGCGGCGGTCTTGGGCCCGACTCCGGTCAGCGTCTGCCAGCCGTTGGCCCGGCCAAGTTTGTCGCGCTGCTCGGGGGTCAGCGCCTCGACCACGTCTGCGGCTTTGCGGTAGGCCATGACGCGACGGGACTCCTCACGTGCGCGGTCCTTGTAGAAGGCGATCTCCCGCAGTGCGGCCACCGGGTCCATGGCGTCCAGTCTGCCAACGCATCGAGGAAACTCACAGGAATTAGTCGACGGTCCTGACTAGTTTCAGTAAGCGTGCGATTCGCCTTCAAAACCTCACCGCAAGACACCACCTGGTCGGACATGCTCGCCGTTTGGCAGGCCGCCGACGACATCGACGCGTTCGAGTCCGGCTGGACTTTCGACCACTTCTATCCGATCTTCTCCGACTCGACCGGCCCATGCTTGGAGGGCTGGGTCACGCTGACCGCGCTGGCGCAGGCCACCAAACGGCTGCGGGTTGGCGTACTGGTCACCGGCATTCACTATCGGCACCCGGCAGTACTGGCCAACATGGCCTCGGCGCTGGACATCGTGTCGAACGGCAGGCTGGAGCTGGGCATCGGCGCCGGCTGGAACGAAGAGGAGTCCGGTGCCTACGGTATCGAGTTGGGCTCCATCAAGGAGCGGTTCGACCGCTTCGAAGAGGCCTGCGAGGTGCTCAAAGGCCTGCTCAGCCAGGACACGACGACCTTCGACGGCAAGTTCTACCAGTTGAAGGACGCCCGCAACGAGCCCAAAGGTCCGCAGCAGCCGCACCCGCCGTTCTGCATCGGCGGTAGCGGCGAGAAGCGCACCCTGAAGATCACCGCCAAATACGCCGACCACTGGAACTTCGTCGGCGGCACGCCGGAGGAGTTCGCCCGCAAGCGCGACGTGCTTGCCGCCCATTGCTCCGACATCGGCCGCGATCCCAAGGAGATCACGCTCTCGGCACACGTCCGGCTTGGTCAGGATCGGGACTACCGCAAGGTTGTCGACGAGGCTGCCGGCCTGGGCGCTGAAGGTCTGGACCTGGCGATCATCTATATCCCGCAACCACATGACCCCGCCGTGCTGGAGCCATTGGCCGAAGCCATCCGCGACTCAGGGCTTCTCACAGCCTGAGCTACAGCAACCGCCCGGAGCCGAGAGATCGGTTCCGGGCGGAGTGGTTTCTTAATTATCGCGGAGGTCACAAATTGATAACGGTCAGCAAATCAGCTGACGCCGTCGCCGATTACGGTCGGCCGACGCGGTCGCTCTGGCGCTAGACGCCGAAGCGGACCATGTCCGCGGCGGTGACCAGGCGCTCGTTCTTCGCCGGAAACTCGCGGCTCTTGACCGGGTGGCGGAACAGGGACCAGGCAATACGTCCCATGCGTGAACGCGAAAGCGGGTTGTTGTACACGGTGATCACTCCTGCGGTCGGCGATTGGTTGCACCGTGGGGCCAGACTATCGCACGGCCCTCGCGATTTCATTACAACGCCGGTCAGCGGCAAACCTTTGGAGGCGCGCCGAAAGTAACATCGGCGTGTCTGGTGTGACTAGTGTGGTTCATGTTGCGCGAGAAGGCCTTAATCCCCTCTTAATTTAAGAGAGGAGTACCCGCACAAGTGACCTACCGGACAATATGAGATACGTCACTCGGCAGCGTCAGACGGGAAGTTCGCGCGGCTTCCGGAACACGTCGTCGAGCGTGACGGTCCGCAGATTGCGTTCCTTCAGCAGATCGACCAGTTGGCCGTAGACGTGCGTCACCGGCAGGTGGTTCAGGTGACCGATGACCACCGTCTGCTCCGTGAAGTACTTGCTCGCCATCTTGAGGATGTAGTCCTCGGTGACGATGTTCTCGTCGCCCAACGATCCCGTCCACATGGTCGGCGTCGAGTAGCCGAGTTCCGCAGCGATCCTGTCGACGATCGCATTGTGACTGCCGTAGGGCGGCCGGTAGTACGGCCGCGAGTCGACGCCGAAAGTCGACTGCAGGAACTTGTGGTTGCGCTCCAGCTGGTCGACGATGTCGTCCTTGGACAGTTTCGCCAGGTCCGGATGTGACCAGGTGTGGTTGCCCAGCTGAATCTGCCCCGACTCCACCAACGGCAGCATCAGGTCCCGATTCTCGGTCCACGACTGGTACCGGCCGTTGACGAAATAGGTGAGCCGCATCCCGGTGTCCCGCGCGAGCTTGGTGTAGGCACGCACCACCGCGGAACTCACGCCGTCGTCGAGCGTGATCGCCACGCGGTTTTCGGCCACACCCGGCAGGCTGCTGAGCTCGCCACCACCGGGCAGCGCCAATCCCATGCCCCGCTGTACCGGTTCGGCCGGAGGCTTCGGCGGCGCCGCGGCCACGGTCGCTGCCGGCGCGTCGAACGCGCACCGCGCCAGGCCCACACCGGCTACAACAGAGGCCGACAAGCCGACGAGAAAGCGTCGCCGGCTCAGCTCGGAGCCGGCGAACAGGGATCCGGGTGCAGTGGAAAAGTTCGCCATAAGTATTCGGTTCTGGTCGATCGGGACCCGAACCGATCAATTGTGCAACTCCAGCAACACCAGCCTCATGCGACACACCCGCCGGTATCGAGTCGTTATCAACGACATCCGTGGTCACACCCAGTGGACACACAAGTTCCGTCAGATGGACCGCTCATCGCAGTTAGGCTGGACCTGGGGAAATGCCGAGGGGGGCGTGTGGGGCTTTTCGAAAAAGTGACCGAGATCGTCGAGGCACCGTTCAAGATCGCGAGCGGCGTCGTCAACGGCGTTATCGATACCACTCACTTGGTGGGTGACATCAGCCGTGGCGACTACTCCACCGCGGGACGCCACCTGGCCGCCGTGGGAGGCGACCTGGTGAAGGTGATGGCCGACGCCGCCGACCTTGCCGAGGCTCTGGGAACATTGGGCGGTTCGGTCACCTCCGTACCGAAGCCATTCAAGGCTGCTCAGCTGACCGATCCCGCCTCGAAGATCATCTGGGCAGCTAATCAAGACCATCGAAGGTATGGAGAAGGCCACCGGGACCGGGACACCCTACGACGGCGACGATTTCCGCAAGTCGAGCAAGAAGCTGAATTCGGTCATCATGACGCTCGACCGCGCACAGCCCCAGGCAGACGAGTGGAACGGCACAGCCTCGCAGGTGTATGCCGCCACGAACGCCTCTCATCGTCGGGTCGTATCCACCGTGATGGACTCTGACGACAAGATCGGCGGAATTCTCGACACGGAAGCCGGTCAGGTCACGCGCACGCGACAATCGCTCAGCGACGACGTGGAATTTCTGGAGCAATATGACCGCACGACCAAGTGGGCCAACTACGGCCCTGCTCCTGCCCGAGCCCTCAAGATCGCGCTAGACACCGCAGTGGCTACCGCGGCACTCGCTACCGCAGGCACCACGCTGACGATTCTCGTAAAGAACAGTCTTGAGAACGCCAACCGCATTAGGGGACATCTCGACGACTACGGAAAAGCTCTGAAGGACAAGTCAGGCATGCCTTTGGGGGCGAAGCCGTTTCCCGTCCCAGACAAGGACCACATGCCGCCGCGCCTCACTAAGGACGAACAACCCGGTCCGAAAATGCCGGCCGAAGGCACTCCAATAACAGAGCCAACGCGGAAGGACCCAAACGGCAAGTACACGCCGCCCAGCCCGGAAGAACCGACCCCGGTTGGTCCGCCGGCGACGCCGTACGGCATGCCCGCTGCGCCGTCCGCTCAGCCCGCTCCGGCTCCTCCCGCGCCAGCGCCATCCAGCCCACCAGCTCAGCCCGCGGCACCGGGAACCGGAGCCGCACCTGCGACACCGCTTGCGCCGGCAGCATCCGCGCCACGCCAACCAGCAGTAGCCGCACCTGCCGCCAGTGGCGCGCCGCGTCCTCCGCTGCCAACTGTCACGACTCCAGCCGCTGCGACTCCACTCGGTCCGCAGAGTGCGACGTCACCGCAAATCAAGGCGCCGTCGGAAATCCGCGCGGCCAACCCGGGTCCTCTAGCACCTGTGCACGCCCCTGATGAGGGGGCGGAAGCACCCCAGCCAACCGACGACACCACACAGACGACGAACGGATCACCCCATGGCAACTGACCAGGAAAAGAACCTCAAGGTCCTGACCGACCACCTTCTCAAGCTGGCGGAGTCGCAGCGGACCGCAGCGGTCGAGATCGCCGGTGCAACGACCGCCGTGCAGAGCGCTGCAGGTCTGGTATCTGATACTCACGGAATTGCCTGCGAGGCCACCCACCTGGCAGTTTCAGTGGCCTACGCCGCGCGCGCTGCCGGAGGCAGACAAATGCAGAAGACTTCAGAGGAACTCGACCTCAAACTCACCGATGCCTCCGCGTACTACGAGAAGGGCGACGACATCGGCAGGCAGATGATCACGCACGCGATGCCCCGGTGAACAGCGGCGACCATGCAGATGACTGGGACGCTGACGAGGACGGAGCAGACGCGTCCTTTCTCGACGCGCTGTACGGCCGAGAATCGGCGAATGTCGGAAATGAGGGCTCGCAAACCAGCCCGATGGAGTCGGAATCCGACGCAGCCGACGAAGTCGAATCGCTGATCTTCACGGTAACGAATCCTCCTGGCACCGTGTCGGTAACCGCTTTGCCGAACGGCGCGCCGTACCGCGTGGAACTGTCTCCTGGCGCTGCACGCATGACGGAAAATGAACTAGCAGAAGAGATTTCGATCATCGCGCGACTCGCGAAACAAAATGCACTCGCCGGCCAACACCTCCTCATGTCGGCAATGCTGGCCAATGTCGGAGTCGACCGCGCCTACGCAACGAGCTACTTGCATAGGGAACTCGGCCTACCGACTGTCGAGGCCGCACTCGCCGATAAAACCGAGGTCTTCGCCACCCGCTACCCACACGAACAGGACTGAAGGCGTGTACATCTCGCCGCCGGCTCCACCTGCTCCGACTGTTCGACGACGCCGCTGGCCATTGATCGTCGCCGCGTTCGCGACCGTGTTGGCAGTGGTCTCCGGAGGCGGAATCTGGTGGTGGTTTCTAGGCGGCGCCGAGTCGTGGGCAAGATCGCAGTGGGTGCCTCCCAAACAGGCGCTGCTGTCACCACTGCTGCGGCCACCCACACCAGGATGGCGGGCCAGCATCGCAGACCTCGGGTTGCCCGCTGATGCGCGGATCAACGCCGGCAAAGATTCGTGGGAATACCCCGTCATCAAGACCACCTCGAGTCAGACCTACCTGCTAGCCAGTACACCCGGCCCCCCGGAACAGTGGTGGCTTGCGGGGATCGACGGCGCCACCGGACGTCCACTCTTCCCCGCCGTCCCGATGGGCGAAACTCGGCAAATACCAAGGTGCTTCCCCAACGGCACTGATGTCGTATGTATTTCGGACCACGTCGTGGAGCCCTCCACCGCGTGGGTCATCGACGGACAAAGCGG
>Ga0207658_10002286_pt1 | contig 14156 bp, 11 predicted proteins | sample KBSS33metaG_FD_184322 | JGI IMG/M metagenome (GOLD analysis project Ga0207658, IMG submission 184322) | Switchgrass rhizosphere microbial communities from Kellogg Biological Station, Michigan, USA - KBS S3-3 metaG (SPAdes) (version 2) | ecosystem: Host-associated > Plants > Roots > Rhizosphere...
AGGCGATCCGCTCGAATGCCTCGATCGCGGAGCCCGGCGCGGCAGTGATGTCGGGGTTGGACGGGAGCACCCAGGCACGTCCCGCTCGCGCGGCGTCGTCGAGCTGGGCTAGCGGATCGTCGGACACGTGATTCTCCTTCGGCCGGTTGGTGGGAGTTCGAATCTACGCCCCGAGGCGTTCGAGCAGCGCACCGGCGTAGTCGGCCGAGCGCTTGATCGTCTCGACGGGATCGACACCCTGCTCGCCGTACAGCTCGAGGTCGAAGAAGCCGGTGTAGCCGTCTTCGAGCACCGCGGCGACGATCCGCTCGAGCGGGATGACGCCGTCGCCGGGCACGGCTCGATACGGCTCTCGCCGATCGGGCAGGAGGTCGCTGAGCTGGACGAGGCCGACGAGCCCCGAGGCGCGACGGATCGTGTCGCGCAGCCCCCGCTCCGTCCAGCAGTGCTGAACGTCGAGGCACACGCGGAGCCCGCTCTCTCTGGCGACGTCGACGGTGTCGCGCAGGGTGTGGAGGAAGCCGATCCTCGCGAAGAGCATGTTCGCCGTCTCGAGCAGGAACGGGACACCCGCGACAGCCGCGTGCTCGGCGACCGGCCTCGCGGCGGCCGCGAACTTCTCGGCGGCCGTCTCCCAGGTGAGCCCGTACGCGGGCCCCGTCAACCCGTAGACGCATCGCGCTCCGAGCGCGGCTGCAAGGTCGAGTGTCCGCACGGCGTCCGCCTGCGCCGCCTCCCATGTCTCGGGCCGCTCGAGCTCGAAGAGCGGTCCGTGCAGGAGATGCGTCACGTCGAGGCCCGCCGAGCGGATGGCGGCCGAGCCTTCGTCGACGCCGTCGCGCTCGAGCCGCGCCCTCGCGATCCCGGCCCGCGGCGCGCCCGCGCGGGCAAGCCCGGCGACCACCTCGCCGACGGTCGCGCCGGCGAGGACGCGATCGAACACCGTCAGACGTGGATGCACCGGCAGAGCCTAACCCGCAGGCCGCACTGAAAGCCCGAACAGGCGCATGGTTGTCGACCCTGGTTTGACACGGAGGCACGAACTGTCCGAGAATCGGCGGACCGCGCCACCTATGAGGGAGGAAGCCTTGAAACTACGGTCACTCTTCGTGATCGCCGGCACGTGTCTCGTCGTCGCGACGGGTGCGTACGCAGCTGTCGTCGCAGCGACGCCCCCCGGTGAGCCGACGATTCCCGGCGTCGAGTACGCCGTCGGGGGTATCGGAGCCAAGCCGCTGCCGACGACGGGGGCTCCACGGCACCTGACGGGCGCCGGCATCGGCCAGCTCGGCGGCGCCCTCCAGGCCGCTGCGACCAAGGCCGGAACGGCCGCAGGCAAGGCAGCAGGCACCGGCAAGCTGCCGGCGCTGAAGGTCGGGTTCGTCGACATCATCGGCGGCATCGAGTCGGCCGACCGGGTTGACAACGCCTGGCGAAACGCGTTCCAGCATCTCGGGGCCAAATGGCTCTACTGCGACGGCGCGGGCAACCCATCGAAATGGGCCACCTGCGGGACGAGTCTCCTCTCACAGGGGGCGAACGTCCTAACGATGAACGGCATCGATCCGACGACGATTCCGCAGGTGATGAAAGCCGCTGCCAGGAAGCACGTCCCGATCATCTCCTGCTGCGGCGCCGCGACACCGGGCTTCGCGGTCAACTTCGCACCGGATGAGAAGAGCGGCGCCACGATCCTCGCGAAGTGGCTCCAGGCCAAGGTGAAGGGCCGCTCCGGCGTCCAGAAGATCGTCGCGATCGACTACCCGGCGACGTGGGCGACGAGCCGCACGAAGGTGCTGAAGGCGCTCGTGGCGAGCGACCCGCACCTCCAGGTGATCGCGACTGCCGTCACCGATCCGACGAACCTCGTCGAGGGGACCCGGAAGATCGTCGACGACGAGCTGACCGCCCATCCGGATGTCGCCATCTTCTGGGCTTCGTTCGACACGGTCGGTCAGGTCGTCGGCCAGGAGGTCGCGGCGAAGTTCCCGGGCAAGTCATGGCCCGAGAAGCCGCTCGTGGCGACGTTCCACGCCGACCCGAGCACGCTCCCGCTGCTCAAGAGCGGCGCGATCAACGGCGTCGTCGACTACAACTACGACGTCAACGCCTGGGAGTCGGTCGACGCGTTCGTGCAGAACCGCATCCACGGCACCGCGTACCCGCCGTTCGCGAAGACCAACGCCGGCATCGCGAGCTACCCCGGGATCGGCAACCCGCTGTACTACCCGATGGTCGTCGGCGCGAACGTGCCGCCGGCGGGCCAGTACGTCCGCCCGAAGGTCGACGCGGTGAGCTACTTCATCGCGAAGTGGAAGGCCGAGGGCATCGGGAAGTAGTCCCGGCCGCTCTGCTCATCGCCCGTGGTGCGTCCGGAACGATCCGGACGCACCACGGGCCGGCCGAGCCGGAACCAGGCTCGGGCGCTCAGGCGGACGCGGCCGCGACCGTGCCGGCAGCGGCGACGCCCGCCGCATGCCGCCCGGCGAGCCAGCCGAACGTCATCGCGGGGCCGAGCGTTCCGCCGGGACCACCGTACGTCATCCCGAAGGCCGAGGCCATCGTGTTCCCGGCGGCGTACAGGCCGGGGATCACCTCTCCGTCGATGTCGAGCACGCGGGCATGGACGTCGGTGACCGGGCCGCCCTTCGTGCCGAGCGTGCCCGACTTGAGCTCGGCCGCGTAGAACGGCCCCCTGTCGATGGGACCGATGGCGCCTTCGATCTCGCCTTTGCGATTCGGGTCGCCCCACCAGCGGTCGTGCGCGCTCTCGCCACGGTGGAAATCGGGATCGTGCCTCGCGGCGACGTTCGCGTTCCAGCGCTCGACCGTCTCCTCGAGCGCACCCGCCGGGATCCCGAGCTTCCCGGCGAGCTCCGCGAGCGTGGGCGCGCTGATGGCCCAATCCGCGGCCTTGCCGGGGACGCCGAACCGGCCGCCGAAGCCGTACAGGTCGACGTAGCCCTGGTCGAGGATCATCCAGCAGGGCAGGTTCGCCCAGTCGAAGCGCGCGACGTCGAGAACGTGGAACGCCGCACCGAAGGCGTTGTAGTTCGCGGACTCGTTCGTGAACCGCTTCCCCTCGCGATTGACGATGATCGTGCGCGGCAGGCACCGCGGCCCGGACATCAGCTGAAGCCCGAGCCAGTTGTCCTCCTTCGGCACGACCGCAGCCGGGATCCACCACGCCTCGCGCATGTTCCCGAGCTTCGCACCGACCTTCATCGCCATCCGCAGCCCGTCGCCCTCGCAGGTCGGCATCGACACCGGATGCGTCATCGGGCCGCGCAGGAACGCGCGAACGTACTCGGGATTCCACTCGAAGCCCCCGACCGCGAGCACGACGCCCGCACGGGCACGAACGTCGACATCGCCGTCGGGAGTCGACAACCGGACTCCGACGACACGGCCGTCCTCCACGAGCAGCTCCTTGCCTGCACACGACGTCTCCGGCTCGACGCTCTTGTCGAGGAGCGCCTTGAGCAGGCGGCCGGCGAGCGCCTGGCCGCAGCCGCGCTCGTTCGAGGCCTCCCGCCGCGCCAGCTCGTCCGGGCTCGGCGGCTGCGGCTGCGCACTCCCGAGCGGCGTCTCGCTCATCGTGATGTGCCCGTTGAAGTACGGCGACGGCGACACACGGTGCTCCCACTCGCCGAGCTCCGCGAACGGATAGATCGGGCACTCGATCGTCCGCCCGCCGCCCGTCTTGCCGCCCGGAAACTCGGGGTGGTAATCGGGGATCCCGCGAACGGCGTAGAACTCGACCGGCGCCGCCCGCTGCTCCAGATACCGGACCATCTCCGGCGCCGCATCGACGTATGCGGCCGCGAGCGCCTCGTCGATCAGGCCATGGGACAGCGACATGATGTACGTGAGCGCGTCCTCACGACTGTCCGTCGCATCGACATCGGCCATGTGCGGGTTGTTCGGGATCCACACGTGCCCGCCCGACCAGGCCGTCGTGCCGCCCACCTGGTCGGCCTTCTCGAATACGGCGACCGAGGCGCCCTCCTCGGCCGCCGTCACCGCGGCGGTGAGACCGGCGGCGCCGGAGCCGAGCACGACCACGTCCACTTCACGCGTCGTCACGCGTCAACCCTACCGATCTGTCTCGCCCGCTCACAGGTCGAGGCGAGAGTCCTCGAGATCGATATCGCGCTGGACGCGGTTCATGACCTCTTGCGTGATCACCCCGTTGTTGCGGAGCGCGACGACCGCCTGCCGCTCCGCATCGAGGAGCTCGCGCCTGAGGCGCTGGAACGCCGCCGAGCGCTCCTCGGAGCCGTCCACGTCGTTGCCTTCGTAACGGGCCCGAAAGCGGGTGGCGCGAAACCGGTACTGCCCGCGAATACGCTCCGCCGTGTCCTCCCGCACCCAGTCCTCGGACTCGAGCTCCTCCAGCCGCGCGAGGGCGGCCTCGGCCGCGCGGATCCGGGCCTTTGCGTCCTCGCGCTCGGCCCCGCCGTCATCCTCGACGCCGAGGATGCGGATGAGCCCTTGCAGCGTCAAGCCCTGGCCGACGAGCGTGACGAGGATGACGGCGAACGTCAGGAAGACGATCAGGTCGCGACCCGGCAGGTTCTCCGGCAGCGCGAGCGCCGCCGCGAGCGAGACCCCGCCGCGAATTCCCGCCCACGCGATCACGGCGGGCGCCTGCCACGGCGGGTACGGATCTCGCTCGCGAACGCTGCGGAAGAGGAAGCGCGGCACGTACGTGAAGATCGGCACCCAGACGATCCGCGTCGCGACGACGGCTGCGGCGACGGCCGCCGCGTCGAGGATCAGGCCGCGCGTGACGGCGAGGCGGTCGACGATCCCCTGGAGCTGGAGCCCGACGAGCGCGAAGAGCAGCGCGTTCACGAGGAAGACGAGGATCTCCCAGAACGCGTCGCCCGAGAGGCGCGTCTGAACGGTCGTGAGCTGGGGCGTGTACCAGCCCATGAAGACCCCGATCGTGACCGCCGCGAGCACGCCAGAGACGCCGGCCGCAGCGGCCGGAAGGTACGCGAGATACCCGGAGAGCAATGCAATCGCCACCTCTGTCGGCGTGTCGTCGATCCGCCGCCGGATCTCGCGGACGACGAACCCGACCGCGAGGCCGATCGCGATGCCGCCGGTGACGTCGAAGAGGAGATGCAGCGAGGCGTGCCAGAGGGAGAACGCGCCGCCGACGGTCGCCGCGACCGCTGTCTTGTAGAGCACGAGCGCCATCCCGTCGTTCACGAGGCTCTCGCCCTCGATGATGGCGACGATCCGCCGGGGAGCGCCGGTGCGCCGCGCGATCTCGGAGGACGCGAGCGCGTCCGTCGGCGAGACGACCGCACCGAGCGTGAACGACGCCGCCCACGAGAGCCCCGTCACCGAGTGCGCGACCAGCGCGACGCCGCACATCGTCGCGCCGACGAGCCCGAAGGCGAGAAGCGAGATCGGGCGCAGGTTCGCGCGCAGGTCGCGCAACCCGGTGAAGAACGCCGCCGAGTACAGGAGGGGTGGCAGCACCGCGACGAGGACGAGATCGGGTGCGAGCGTCAGGTGCGGCATGCCGGGCACGAAGCCGAGCAGCAGCCCGCCGCAGACGAGGAGGATCGGGAGCGGCACCTCGAGCACGGCGGCCACCACGAGCATCGCCCCGACGGCGATCAGCAGCGCGAGCAGCTGGATTTCTCCGTGGGCGCCCAGTCCCATGGACGCGAGCCTAACGCGCCGACTCTTGGGCAACTCACAGGCGATCCACACCATGGTCTTAGCCGCCGGCCGCATCGTGTCGGAATGCAGCTCGTGGCCGAGATCCCGAGCACGGCACCCGTCCTCGTCGACGTGGTCGTACCCGTCTACGACGAGGTCGAGACGCTCGAGCCGAGCGTTCGCCGTCTCCACGACTACCTCACGGAGGCGTTCCCGTCTACGACCTCACGTCGCCCCGCGGCTGAGCGGCGCTGCTCAGCACACCTGCTGGAGCCGCCCGGTATCGACGTCGTAGATGAACCCGCCGACGACGAGACGGGCGAGATACGGATAGGAGCGCACGCGCTGGACGTCCTCGCGGAGCGCCGCGGGTTGATCGTCGGTGACGAGGAAGTCCAGGCTCCGCGTGTCGGGACCCCCCGCCGCCCTCACGGCCTCGTGCACCGCATCCTCGGTCTCCGCCGCCATACGGCAGTCCGTATGCGCAATCACCATCGCGCGCTCGACACCCAGAAGGTACGAGGCCAGCACGAGCGTGCGCAGGACGTCTGCGGTCACGCGCGCGCCCGCGTTCCGGAGGATCTTCGCGTCGCCGGGTCGCAGGCCGAGCATTTCGAGCGGCTCGATCCGCGAATCCATGCACGTGACTACGGCCAGGCCCCGCGCCGCTCGCGGCCGGAGGCCGGCATTGGGAAACCTCGTGGCGTACGTCTCGTTGGCGGCGAGAAGGTCGGCGAAGGGCCCGCGGTCGACGCTCATCGCCGCGAGCTCTTCGCCGAGACCCCGTCGGCCGCCGCAGCGAGCAGATCCCCGACTGTCGTCACCTTGATCCTCATCCGTCACCGATTGTTCTACCGTTTGACGCCCGGGGTGCGCGTCTGCAAGTGTCGTGCACGTGCTCGACCCGAGCTCCACCGACTGGATCTTCCGAGAGCAGTCCCATGTCGGGGTCGTTTGCGAGGACATCGAGAAGACGATGGCCGAGTACGAGCTGCTCGGCTACACGTTCGTCCTCCGCGAGGGCACGGTCACGCTGCGGCGACCCGGCCTGGAGACCCAGGAGCCGTTCACGGCCCGCTCGGCCTGGTCTCTGCAGGGCCCGCCGCACATCGAGCTGGGCGAGGTCGTCGGGCTCGGAGGCGAGCCCCAGCTCTGGCCCTCGCGCGGGCACGACGTGATCGAGCACGTGGGGTACTGGGTCGACGACCTCGCGGCGGCCTCGGCGCTGCTCGAGTCGAAGGGCTTCCCGCTCGAGGCAACCCCGGCCGGCGACGATACGCGGCCGCTCGGCTTCTGTTACCACCGCTTCCCGGGCGGCGTGCGGATCGAGCTCGAGGACGGGCCGATGCGCAAGCGGATGCTCGCGGAGCAGTTCGAGCGCGTCCGTACCGGCGACACGTCCGTGATCGCGTACCGGCCCTTCGCGGCCTAGCTCGTCCGCGGGCACAAATGCCGCGCGGACAGGGTACGCAGGATCGCCGATCCCAACGCGCAACGGCCCCGACGATTGCAAAACCCCGCACGTTCCGCAACGGCGTCACACAAACGGCACACTCTTGGCGCACTCTCTCAACCGCGGCTGCCACCAGACACGCCCCGGCAGGACAAGCGGCCCGGCAGCCGAGAAAGCCCGCCGAACCCCGACGGTCCGCCGAACACGCCGCCACGCCGCCGCTGTCCCGTCACACGCTCGCGACAGTTCGGTAACAGCGGCTGCTGCCGGACACGACCCGGCGCGGCATGGCGGCTCCCGACACCGCCCGCCGGCGGCGGAACTCCCTCGGCTCGGCTAGTCGTGCGGCTCGAGCACGACGACCGGGATCTCCCGGTCCGTCCGCGTCTGGTACTCCGCGTACGTCGGGTAGACCTCGTTCATCAGCGCCCAGAGGCGCGGCCGCTCCTCGGCGGTCGCGGTGCGTGCGCGGGCGCGGAGCTTCACGTCCCGGTCCTGGATCTCGACCTCGGGATTCGCCGCGAGGTTCCGGTACCAGAACGGATGGTCCTGGGCGCCCCCGAGCGAGGCGACGAGGAGGTAGTTGTCTCCGTCGCGGCCGAACATGAGCGGCACGCTTCGCTTCTCGCCCGACTTCCAGCCCGTCGTCGTCAGGACGAGGATCGGCGCGCCGCGGAAGATACCGCCCTCCGCGCCGTTGCTCTCGAGGTACTGGCGGAGATGATCCTTCGACGTCCGGCGGACGATCTCGGTCCGCTCGCGTTCGCGCTCCGACATCGCCGTCAGTACACGCGGAGATCGTCGAGGTACTGGATCGCGGGCGCAGCGCTGAGAGCCGAGCGCATCCCACCCGAGCTGCCGGTCTCGGCGCGCCAGCTCATGTACGCCTTGTGGTCGTCGGCCGATCGCCATTGCTCGATGAGCACGGCCCGGTGCGGGGCCCCCTGCTCGCGGTGAAGCGTCACGCCGAGGCAGCCCTCGAAGGCGCGCGTGGCGGGAAGGATCTCCTCGAGCGCCTCCAGGCCCTCGTCTGCCGCGTCCTCGCGGAAGGGAAGCTGTGCGATTACGGTGATGGCCACGCGGTCCTCCTGCGTCAGGGTCGTGGCGATCCTACTCAACCCGCGGCGACGGAGACGCCACCGGCGAACGCCGGCGCAAAGCCGAGGAACGTCCGGAGCAGCTTCGGCGCCTTCGCGTCGAAGACCCTGACGTGGGACGACCCCGCTGCCGCGCCGACCACGATGTCGGCCCTGCCGTCGGCGTTCACGTCGGCGGCGGCGAGCACGACACCGTTCGAGAACGGCGGCGGGAACCCGGGAAACGATCGCAGGACGGTCGTCGAGGCGCCGGAGTAGACCTTCACGGACGAGCCCCCCGTCGCGGTGCCCGCAATCACATCGGCCGTGCCGTCGCCGTTCACGTCGCCGACCGCGACCGTCACGCCGGCAGCTGCTCCCAGGAAGGGGGCGAACGCTGCGAGCAGACCGCGGGTGGCACCGGTGAAGACCTTCACCTGAGAGGCGCCCGACGCCGTGCCGACGACGATGTCGGCCTTGCCGTCGCCGTCGACGTCCCCCGCCGCGACCGTGACGCCGCCGGTGAACGCCGTGAAGGCGACGAACGTGGCGAGCACGCTCGGCGTCCCACCGCTGAACACCTTGACGAGCCCCGCCCCCGTCGCGGTGCCGGCGATCACATCGGCCTTGCCGTCGCCGTTGACGTCGCCGACCGCCACGTGGACGCCGCCCGTGTAGCTCGGGTCGAACGCGTTGAACGCCCTGAGCTTCGCGCCGGTGAGTCCGCTGAAGATCGCGACTGCGGGCCCGTTCGACTCACCGACGACGAGGTCGGGCTTCCCGTCACCGTTCACATCGCCGACCGCGACCGAGACGCCGCCCGCATACTCGGCGTCGAACGTCGACTTCGCACCGGCTGCGATGAGCTTCGCGCCGCCGAATATTCGCGCCTGAGCCGGCAGGCCGGGGCCGCTGCCGACGACGACCGAGGCGAGACGCAGCGGCGGCGGCCTCAACGTCCCGGTCGGCTTCTTCTTCCCCTTCGGCTGCCTGGACTCGCAGCCGTTCAGGAAGACCTTGTCGACGTCGTACCAGCCCTTCGCGCAGGCTACGACGACGAACAGGCCCCCGACGCAGCCGGTACGAAGCGCGTGCGGTGCCTTCGGCACCACAACGCCCACCGCCGTGCAGTTCAGCCGGTTCGTGCGGAGGTTCACCTCGCAGCCGTTGCTCGGGCTCTTGTCGACATCGGCGGTGCCTGCCTTGCACGTCGCCGCCGCCGCGACGCCGGGCGGCGTCCACGGCTGCTTCTTTCCCGCGCACTTCTCACCGCCGGCGATGAAGTCCCGTACCACCTGAGCCGACGCCTTGGGCGTCCGGTCGATGTAGAACAGGCCGCTCTGCCAACCGGAGAGCGCCGGCTCGTCGATCAGGTGAAAGATGTTGACGGCCCTGACGTTCGGATCGCACGCGACGAGCGCGAGCATCTGGGAGTACCAGGAGGCCTGATACTGCTCGGTCGCGAAGTCGCCGATGACTCCGCCGGCGGGCGTCGCGCTCACCTCCGTGCCGACGTAGCCCGTGTGCCCGGACGAGTCCGTCTGGATGCCCGTCTCGTTGAGGCTCACCGGCAGGCCGCCACCCGGCTGCTGGCCGATCGTCGGCTGGGACGTCCCCTGAAACGCGTCGTAGAACGCCTGGTAGATGCGCGGGAGGTTCGTGACGCTCGCCTGGTTCGGGTTGGCGTAGCCCTGCGCAAACGGCTGCGATTGTGGAATCGAGTAGGGGTGGAAGTCGAGGCCGTCCATGAGCGGCGTCGTCCGCCCGGTCTTCTCTGCGAACGCCTTGAACCACTTGCCGAGCGCGCCGATGAACATCACGGGCGAGGTCGACGAGTTGCTCGCCGCATTCGGGTTGTCGTTGCCCCGCGGGGAGAGACCGACGCCCCACACGAACGCTTCGCCGTTCGCCGCGTGGATCGCGTCGTAGGCGCCCGCGAGCGCTCGGCCGCAGATCTCCGCCGACTGGTTCACGCCGCTCGAGTCCCATTGGGGGTTCACGAAGAGCGGCTGGTTGCACTCGTTCATGACGATGAAGTCGCGCACGCTCGGGAACGTCTTCGCGACGAGGCCCGTCCACGCAGCGAACTGCTGGATCTGCGCCGTGTCGCCGCAGGCCTCCGGGTCGGGCGAGGGCGCGCAGCCCGCCGAGCCTGTGAACACCTGCGAGTGGAGCGGATAGATGTCGAGCTCGACCTTCGACCCGGCCGCCTGCGCGTCCTCGATCGCCCGGTTCACCGCCGCTACGTCCGGAACCGCCGTCGGCGCGTTCTCGTCCCAGCGCAGCGTGAGCGCGCTCTCGCCCAGACCTTCGGCCTGCATCGTCGAGTAGAACCACGTGACGACGCTGTCGTCCTTGGCGGCGTCGTCGTTGACGCCGACGACGAGTGCCGCCGCGGCGGCGCCACCGACCAAGAGCGCGGCCAGCACAGCGGCCAGCGCAAGCGCACACCCAACCAGGATCACCCGCAGCCGCAACCCGCCTCCCTCATCCGTCCCTGCCGCGCCGGAGCTTAGCGTCGTTTCCGGCGGTCGCAGCGTCGTCTCGATTGACGCTCTGCCTACCGAACCGTTAAGGTCCAACGATCATTCGCCGGCGCGCCCAGGCGCGCCGGCGTCCGGCCGAACGCGGAGGTCTCGGTGGCGACACAGATTGCATCCCCGGCAAGTAAAAGGGGAACGAGCGGCGAGGCGTATCTGAAGACGAAGGGCGCACTGCTGTGGAAGATCGGCGGTGGCAAGTGGGAGGTCGAGGACATCGAGTACGAGGAGCCGAAGGACGGGGAGGCGCTCGTCAAGCTCGCCGCCTCGGGTCTCTGTCACTCGGACTACCACTACATCACGGGGGACGGAACGGTCGACTCGCTGCCGCTGCTCGGCGGGCACGAGGGTGCCGGTGTCGTCCTCGAGGTCGGCCCGAACTGCAAGGACCTGCAGGTGGGCGACCACGTGATCACGACGTTCATGCCGTCGTGCGGCAAATGCCGCTGGTGCGTGAACGGCCGCTCGCAGCTGTGCGACCGCGGCGCGGGGCTCCTCTCCGGGAAGCAGCTCGACGGCACGAACCGGTGCTTCACCAACGGCACGCCCGTCGCGCAGATGACGTACATCGGGACGTTCAGCCCGTACATCGTCGCGCCGGAGGACTCGCTCATCAAGATCGATCCGGAAGTGCCGCTCGAGAAGGTCGCAATCGTCGGCTGCGGCGTCCCCACGGGCTGGGGCTCGGCCGTCTATCTCGCCGGCGTCGAGGTCGGCGACACCGTCTGCATCGTCGGCGTCGGCGGCGTCGGCATGAACGCCGTCCAGGGCGCGAAGATCGCCGGCGCGAGCAACATCGTCGCGATCGACCCGGTCGAGTGGAAGCGCAAGGCTGCCGTCGAGACCTTCGGCGCGACGCACGAGGCCGCGAGCATCGCCGAGGCCATGGAGCTCGTGGGAGACCTCACGCGCGGCGTGATGGCCGACAAGACGATCATCCACCAGGGCGTCGTCGACGGGCAGCTCGTCCAGCCGGCTCTCGACCTGACCTCCAAGGGTGGCACCCTCGCGATCAGCGGCGTCTCGTCGATGAGCCAGATCGACGCGAAGCTCTCGATCTTCGCGCTCGTGCTGATGGAGAAGCAGATCAAGGGCGGCCTCTACGGAAGCTGCAACCCCCGCACGGACATCCCGAAGCTCGTCGAGCTCTACAAGCGCGGCGACCTGCTCCTCGACGAGCTGGTCACCCGGACGTACACGCTCGAGGAGATCAACCAGGGCTACGCCGACATGGACGAGGGGCGGAACCTCCGCGGCCTCATCGTCTTCGACGACTGAGCGGTTGAAGTGGCGCGGCTGTCCTCTCCGTGAGGCAGCCGCGCCACACTCCAGCGCCGTACGCGGCGTCGTCCACCAGCCCGAGCACCGTCCACCGCAAGGGATCGAGCGGCGGCCTGCGACGTACCCAGTCCACGACCAGCGGGGCGGCGAGCACGGCTGCGGCGCGCCACCTGCGCCCGGGCGGCGTCGCCGCCACGACCGCCGGAGCGGCGTGGACGGCTGCGGCACGCGCGAGCCCGAGGCCGGAGGCGACGACCGACGTCGCGACGAGACGTGGCACCTCGCCCGCCGGAACGCCGCCGCGACGGAGCCGTCGCGCGCGCAGCAGGCCGGACGCACCCAGCACGGTCGCCGCCGAGGCGCGACGGCCGGCGAGCGCCAGAGCGAGCGCCGCGACGGGCGCCGGAGCGACCACCGTCGAGGCGAGCCGCCCGGGGTGCCGCCGTGCGAGCGGCGCGGCTGACGTTCCGTACCGGTAGCGGCGCGCGAGGAGCCGGCCTGCCCGGTTCGGCTCCTCATGCCGCACCTCGACCTCCGGGACGTATCGCACGCGATGGCCGGCATCGCACAGGCGCCAGACGAGGTCGACGTCCTCGCCGTAGCGCAGCTCTTCGTCGAAGCGTGCGAGCGAGCGCCGGACGGCGAGCGCGGCAGTCGGCACGTACGGCACGAGACCGGCCGGTCGTACCTCGCACCCGCGCGGCCCGAGATCGAGCGGCGAGCGGGCGCGGGCGTACCGCGCCCAGGCGCCAGAGCCCTGCACGAGCGGGCGCACGCGCGGCGCGACGGCTGCGACGAGCGGATCGGAGAAGTGCGGCAACAGCAGCTCGAGCCAGTCGCGAGGCGCGATGCAGTCGCTGTCGAGGAATGCGACGAGATCCGTGTCGAGAGCGCGAGCGGCGTCGTTGCGCGCCGCGGCGGGACCGCCCGAGCGCGCGCGCCGAAGCACCTCTGCGCCATGGCTCCGGCACACGTCCGCGACGGCGTCCGGCTCCGTGGAGCCGTCGTCGACGACGAGCACCCTGAGACCCTCGAGCGTCGCGAGGCAGCGCTCGAGCCGGCAAGCGTCATCGCGCACCGGAATCGCCACCGCGACCGAGAGGCCCGGCGGAGCGCCCGCCGGCGGGAACGGCCGCGCAAGACCCGCGTCGACGAGCCGCCGCCCGAGCGCTCTCTCCGCCTCGGAACATGCACTCCCCGCCGCGAGCCGGTCGAGCGCCCCCACTCCCTCCCGGCTGAGGCGCAGCATGCGCCCGGGGCTGCCGCCGGCGATCACCCGGGCGCCGTCGCGGACGCGGACGCCGGGCTCGAGCCGGACGCGGAAACCCTGCGGGAGGGCGGTCACACGGCGAGGCCGCCGTCGACCGCGAGGTCGGCGCCGGTCACGGCGCTCGAGCGCTCGCCGGCGAGCCACACGACCATCGCCGCGATCTCGGCGGGATCGAGGAGCCGGTCGACGGGCTGCTGACGCCCGAAGTGGTGCGAGTCGTCGATCCCGTAGAGGCGCGCGCTCTCTTCGAGAATCGCCGTCCTCGTCGAGCCGGGACTGACGGCGTTCGCGGTGACGCCCGTCGCCCGCAGCTCGACGGCGAGCGCCCTGACGAGGCCGGTGACGCCCGCCTTCGCGGCGCAGTACGCGGCGAGCATCGGCAGCCCGCGCACGGCTGCGGCGGACGCGATCGCGATGAAGCGGCCGGAGCGCGGCTCGGGCCGCCGCAGGAGCGCGGGAACGCCGACGCGCGCAGCGGTGAGCACCGCGAGCAGGTCGACCTCGATCACGGCGTCCTGCTCGCTCAGCGGCATCTCCCAGAACGGGACGCCTCCGGCGATCACACCGGCCGCCGCGACCACGGCGTCGACGCCGCCGAAGCGCTCCTCGGCAAGCGCTACGGCCTGCTCGAGGGTGGCGCGATCCGCCGCGTCGCCCATCAGCACCTCCGCGGTGCCGCCCCCCGCGCCGACGGCTTCGACGACTCTCGCGAGCTCCCCTTCCGTGGCGAGCGGGTAGGGGATCCGCGGATCGTCCGCCCCCCGATCGACGCAGATCACGGCCCAGCCCTCCGCCCCGAGACCGCGCGCGACCGCGGCGCCGATCCCGCGGCCCGCGCGGTCTCGGGGCGGAGG
>Ga0207658_10002290_pt1 | contig 14143 bp, 11 predicted proteins | sample KBSS33metaG_FD_184322 | JGI IMG/M metagenome (GOLD analysis project Ga0207658, IMG submission 184322) | Switchgrass rhizosphere microbial communities from Kellogg Biological Station, Michigan, USA - KBS S3-3 metaG (SPAdes) (version 2) | ecosystem: Host-associated > Plants > Roots > Rhizosphere...
CCCCTTTAGTCAGTACAAGGGCTGGATGGGAGAAGGCGGCATACGGAACGCGCTCGTCGTCAGCGGTCCAGTCGTCAAACGGCCCAAGGGGAGCATCAACCACGGGCTCATGCATGTGGCCGATCTCATGCCGACGTTACTTGAGATCGCCGGCACCAGCTATCCAAAGACGCACGAGGGGCACGACGTGCCAGCGGCAATGGGTAAGTCCTGGGGCCCGGTATTGGCAGGCCAAGCGGAGTCACCCCGTACGGATCAGGATTACCTCGCTTGGGAAATCTTCGGCAACCGCGCTGTGCGGCAAGGAGATTGGAAGCTCCGTTGGGAATACAAACCGTTCGGCAAGGGCGACTGGGAGCTTTTTAACCTCGCCGTTGATCCCGCTGAGCGAAAGGATCTCGCCGCAGAGCGCCCCGACAAGGTTCGGGCTCTCGTCGCCCTCTGGGACACCTACGTCCGGGCGAACAACGTGTTGTTGCCGAGTCGCTCCCCGTTCGAGGGACTGGACGACCAGCTTCCGAAGCGTTTCCCGGACGATCCGGGATACCCGCCGCTCATCTACAAACAACAGTTCGTGCCGCCCAGGGACATGCTGGCCGATCCCAAGCCTTGAGCGTTGCCGATCCGAGAACCCATCAAGAAGGACGAAGATCTCATGAAGAACGACGGAGGCCCGATGGACCGGGCGAGTTGCTTGCGGTGGGTTGCCGCGACGATGCTCGCCATGGGCGCGCTCTGCCCGGCGCAGGCTCTCGGCCAGGTCCCGGCCCGTTTCTACTGGAAGACTCTGTCGGACGGCAATGCGGTGCCACTCATCGTCAACTCGATCAGTGGCAACACGAACCCGTTCGACCCTGCTCATATCGTGACGCCAGGAGGGAGCGTCGACGCGACTCTGGCGCTGCCGGGATATGCGCACACCTTTTCTCTGTTCGATCGCGCGGCGATGGCTGCGATCCTCTTCCCCATGGGGCGAGTGTCGGGCGAGATCACGGCGCGCGGCCGGGCGTTCAATCAATCGGCGAACGGGTTCGGCGACCCGATGCTCGAGTTCGACATCAATCTCTTCGGCCCGCGGGCTCAGAAGAGCATCCCCGACGCCCTGCGCTACGAGCCGGGGTTCTCTGTCGACCTGCTCGCCGACCTGGCGTTTCCGATCGGTAAGTACGACAGCAGCCAACCCCTGAATCTCGGGCAGAACCGCTGGTATGGCCGCCTGGGCGCGCCCATCATCTGGCAGCTCGGCTCGTGGGTTTCGGGCCGGCGCACCACCCTGGAATTCCTGCCGGCCGTGTGGTTCTTCGGAACCAACGACAACTATGTCGGGCAGACGTTGAAGACCGACCCGATGTTCCAGCTGGACGCGCACTTGACGCGAGACTTCACCGACCGCTTCTGGGCGTCGCTCGACGGCGCCTGGTACAACGGCGGCCAGGCGACCATCGACGGCGTCCAGGGGGAGAAGCTGAACAACATCGGCGTCGGACTCACGCTCGGGTATCAGATCAACGACAACCTGAACCTCACCGTCGGCTACAAGTCGACTGTCGACGACAAGGCTCCCGGCGACCTTCGCATGGACGGTTTCATGATCTCGCTCGTGTACGGGTGGCACCCGCTTCTCGAAGGCGTGCGGCGGCTGAAGAGCGGGAGCTAGGACGGTCTTCCGAGATCCGGGCGTTTCTCTAAGGATCAGATGACGGCGACGCGGAGGGCACGGAGGAGAGCCCGGCTAGTCAGGTGTTTGTCCGTCGCGGGCTGTGCCGCCGCGCTTCTGAATGGATCCGCGCGGGCCGCCGACTCATGGGAGCTCTGGCCCGAGGTCAGCGGCTTCTTTACCCTGGGCTCGGTCACGAGAGCCTACTTGGACGCGTCTTATGCAAAGGGAAAGGAGGAGGATTTCCTGACTGTCGACGCGAGCGCATGCCTGGACATCTCGATCAAGCCGATACTGCGCCAGGGCTTCGAGAACGCGGACTGGCAGCGGAGCAGGTACCTCTGGGCGCGCATCGGCTACACCCGCGTCTCCGAGGTCGGGGGCGGTTCGCGCGAGACGTCCGAAAACCGAGGGATCCTCTCCGTTTACGGGAGGCTCCCGCTGCCGGCAGGGGTCTGGCTGGAGACGCGCGCTCGGGTCGACTTCCGCTGGATCGGCGGAGATTACTCGACGCGGTACCGCGGCCGGCTCGAGGCGACACGGGAGTTCACCGTCATGGATCACCCCGTCGATCCCTACCTGAACGCCGAAGTCTTCTACGACTCGCGCTACGGCGGATGGTCCCGTGCCTTGTATCTGGCTGGCACGGAAGTTACGATGAACAAGCGCTTCCGGTTTGAGCTGTACCTGGCCCGAAGGGTGGACTTTCTCCCGGAGCACTCCGCCTTCAACGCCGTCGGACTCGTGCTCAAGTGGTACTACTGAGATCCGCGGCCTGTCGCGCGTCGCCTCGGCGAACCGATGGAGACGGACCGGGCGGGATCCGCGGGAACACGCGTTGTGTTCCTGTACCGCTTCGGAGGGGCCGCGGTCGCTCTCTCCCTCCGACGTCGATCGAGAAGCTGTACTTCGCCGAGAACTGCACGCGAGGTCGCTGATTGCAGCCGTCCTCGAAATTCTTCCGGTGGCTCCGCTGGAGCTCGAGCCCCGTAATCACGTTCTTGACGGCCCAGGCGCGTGCCGGCCGAAAGCGTCAGGGCACGCCTGTCATTTCCCCAGGCCCGCCGGCCAGTTGAGCACGATCGTGGTCGGCGACATCGCGTCGCGGCCGAGGGGAGCGGCGATCATGAAGCGCTGGCCATCGGGGTACGGCGTGTACTTGTTGCGAGGGTTGCCGACCCGGATCCGGATGGGAAACAGGGCCTGCGGCACTCCGGCCTGGAAGTCCGCCCCTCCGTGGATCTCGACCGCCATGAGCTTCTGGTCCGGCGAGCGGTAGTAGATCTCCTTCCCGTCTTCGCGCCAGCTCGGATCGTTGCCGCCTTCGTTCGAGACCTGCCACTTGCCGCCCGGCTCGGGAAAGGTCTGGACGTAGATCTCGTCGCGGCCGGACTCGTTCGACACGTACGCGACGTAGCGCCCATCCGGCGAGAACATTGCGGACTGCTCGCTGAAGGGGCTGACGGCGATGGGCATCGGCTTCTTGTCGCCCGAGGTCGGCAGCGCCCACAGGTCGAACTGCGTCTTCGCGTTTCGGCTGCTGTAGGCCACGTACTTTCCGTCCTTCGTCCAGCTCGCCGGCGATTTCGGGTCGTCGCTGTGGAGAAGGAGCTTCTCCTCGCCCGCGCCCTTCGCCGATTTCTCATAGAGGTCGAAGGCTCCGCCGCGGTCGGAAGCGAAGACGATCGCCGATGCGTCCGGGGACCAGACGGGCCGAACGTTGTTGCCCGCGCCGAGAGTGAACCGTGAGTTGACGCCTCGCGCGAGGTCGCGGATCCAGATGTCGCCCTTTCCGCTGCGAGGGTCGGTCAGGTTGAACGCGAGGCGGTCTCCCGACGGAGAGAGCGTGGGATTCGCGTAGTCGCCGGGATCCCCCAGGGTGTCCAGCTCCTTGCCGGATCGGTCGCGCCAGAGCAGGCGTCCGCCGGTCTCCCCCGTCCGATAGGCGAGAACCCCGTTGCCCGACACCGAGAAGCGGGCGAGGCCGACGTTGTCGGTGCCGATCTTCTCGGCGAGCGGCACGGCCTCCCCCGTGATCTTCAGCGCGGACGCGTCGAAGGGCTGCGCGACGAGCGTCCGGTCGCGCACGAAGAGGAGCTGACCGGGAGGCGCGTACTGGACGAGCGTCTGCGCGGGAGCCAGCATCTTCTTGTCCTTCGAGTCGATCGACCCGATCCAATAGGCGCTGTCCTCCGGCTTCTCGCCGGTGACGAGATAGATGAAGTGCTTGCCATCGGGAAGAAACTGCGGCCACCCGACGGAGGTCTCCTTCTTCGCCGTATCCAGCGCGACGGCGACGGAGCGGGTCCCTCCCGCCGCCGAAACTCGGTAGAGAGGGTCGTTCCCCGACCCGTCCCAGAGGATCACGCCCGCCGGGCTCCACGTCCCGTCGGAGCCGCCCGGCGCGTCGCAGATCTTCGTGGGAGGGCCGCCGGTGACGTCCACCTTCTTCATCACGCCGTCGGCGATGAACCCGACGTAGCGGCTGTCGGGCGACCAGAACGGGCGCACGCCGCCGTCCGTTCCGGCGAGCGGCTGCGCCGTCAGCGAGTTGAGCGCACGCACCCAGATCCTCGCCTTGCCCTCCATGTCGGTCGCGTCGAAGGCGAGGAAGCGCCCGTCCGGAGAGATGCGCGGCACGTCCATGGTGGCAACCTCGGGAGGCGGGACGACGTCGAAGCGCACGAGCGGCGCGGGCTTCGGCGCGCGGCGCACGAAGCCGACGGCGAGCGCGGCGACAGCGAGCAGGGCCGCCGCGAAGAGGCCCCAGGCCAGCTTCTCGCGGTTCTTGCGCCGCGCGACGACCGGGGCCGGGACGCCGGCGAGCGAGCCGCCCTCCGCGATCCACTGGAGCTGCAGCATCACGTCGTGCGCCGTGCTCCAGCGGTGCTCGGGCTCCTTGGCCAGGCACCCCTTGACGATCCGGTCGAGCGACGCCGGGATCATCGGCTGGATCGAGGAGATCGGCGCCGGGTCGGAGTTCATGATCGAGCCGATCAGCGACGCCTGGCTCTTGCCGGAGAAGGCCTTCTGACCCGTCAGCATCTCGTAGAGCACGCAGCCGAACGCGAAGATGTCGCTGCGCGGTTCGGCCTCGCCGCCCTCGAGCTGCTCCGGCGCCATGTACTGGAACGTGCCCAGGATCGTGCCGCGCGTCGTCAGCGGCTGGCTCTCCTGGAGAGCCGTGGGCAGGCTCGTCGCCTGCGAGACGCCCGAGACCGGCGCGGCCGCGAGCTTGGCGAGGCCGAAGTCGAGGAGCTTCACGCCCGACTTCGTGAGCATCACGTTGCCGGGCTTCAGGTCCCGATGGACGATCCCGCTTCGGTGGGCCGCGTCGAGAGCGGCCAGGATCTCGACGCCGATCCGCAGCGTCTGGTCGATCGGGATCGGCCCCCGCGCGAGCCGGTCGGCGAGCGTCTCGCCCTCGAGGAACTCCATGACGAGGTACTCGGTCTCGCCCTCCCGGCCGACGTCGTACAGCGCACAGATGTGCGAGTGCGAGAACTGCGAGATCGTCTTCGCCTCGCGCTCGAAACGCTGGCGCACCTCGGGCGAGGAGGAGAGGTGCTGCGGCAGGACCTTGACCGCGACCGTGCGTTCGAGCCGCGTGTCCCTCGCCTTGTACACCTCGCCCATCCCGCCGGCGCCGATCGGCGCGAGGATCTCGTAGGGACCGAGGCGAGTCCCGGTTGAGAGTGTCAAGGTCGTGTGAACTATACCCGGGTCACTTCGACGTCCGGGCCACGAAGTCCGCCATGTCGGCCTTCATGGCCTTCAGGGAGGCCTCGTTGACGTACATCATGTGTCCCGCCGGGTAGTACTTCAGCGCGATGCGCGCCTGTACGTCCTTGTCGGGCGAGACGTGCGCCATCATCGTCTCGGTCGCGAAGAACGGTGTCGCGAGATCGAACAGGCCGTTCAACACGAGCACCTGGAGGTTCGGGTTGAAGTGCATCGCGTGGCCGAGATCGATGTTGGTGTTCGTGAGCGTCGGCAGGGGAAACGGCACGCCCGCGACCTTGTGGCGAAAGTCCCAGGAGAGGAACGCGTCGGCGAAGATGTTGTAGGTCTTGCCGTCGCCGAACTTCAGCCCCTCGTGGTACCAGTCCAGGAACGCGGCGGTGTACGCGCCCGTGATGGCGTTCGACTGCGGATCGTCCTCGGTCTCCTTCGCCAGCGGGTCCATCGTGGGCCCGACGAAGCGCGAGTCGAGCCGGCCGACCGTGATGCCCCGCTGCCGGAGCAGCTCCTGCGTGAACTCGCTCTCGCTGACGCGCAGGTTCGCGAGGCGGAGGTAGTCCTCGGAGAGGCCGGTGTAATCGTGCAGCTTCTTCGCGACGGCGGCCCGCCGATCGTCCGGGAGCCGGCTGCCCTCCGCGAGCGCCGCGGCGAATTCACCGGCGGCGTAGCGGCGCACCTCGGTGAGCCAGGGCTCGAGCTCCTTCGGAGGATTGGGCAGGAGCTTGTGGTACCAGGCCGCCGCGGCGTAGCTCGGGAGATACAAGGGATAGGGCTGGTCGTTTCCCGGAAGCGCGAAGATCGCTCCGAGGTCCGTCGCGACGGAGACGAGCACGACGCCGTTGAAGGTCATGCCGCCCTTGCTCTGGAGCCAGTCGACGACGCCCGCGGAACGCGTCGTCCCGTAGCTCTCGCCGATCAGGTACTTCGCGGAGTTCCAGCGGCCATTGTCGGTGACGTATTGCTTGATGAAACGCGAGACCGACTCGATGTCGGGGTCCACTCCCCAGAAGTCCTTCTCCTTGAAGTCGCCGACCGGCTTGCTGATGCCCGTCCCGACGGGATCGATCAGGACGATGTCGGCCTTGTCGAGCAGGCTGTACGCGTTGTCGACGACCTGGTACGGCGGCGGCGGCGTGGCGGTTCCGTCGGCGACGACGACGCGCCTCGGACCGAGCGCGCCCATGTGGAGCCATACGGACGAGGAACCGGGGCCGCCGTTGTAACAGAACGCGATGGGCCTCCGCGCCGGCGACCCCGCGTCCTTGCGGACGTAGGCCACGTATCCGATGCTCGCCCACGGCTCCTCCTTCGCGTTGCGAACGATGAGCGTCCCCGCGGTGGCCGTGAACGCGACCGGGGCGCCGCCGATCACCGCGCTGTGCTGGGTGACGGACGACTCCGCCCTCGGAGTCTCCTTCTTCGAGACCTCCGCCGACTTCTCTCCCGGCTTCTCCGGCGTCGGCGCCGGCGTCGGGGTCTTCTCGGGGGTCTTCGGCTGGGCAGCCGCCGTCATGGCGGCGCCGAGGCCGGCCGCCAGCAGAGCGGCCGCGAGCGCTTTCCTCATGTTTCCTCTCGAATGGCGCGGGGAGCTTATCGCGCTTCGGGCTCGCCGGGTCGGGATAGCATCCGCGCGTGATTCCCGCCTTGCTTCTGGCCGCCGCCGCCTCCGCTTCCCTCGTCGCCGCGCCTCCGCCCACGCCGATCGAGCAGGAGCTCGCGCGGAGGATCGCCGCCTTCCACGGCGAGATGGGCCTCTTCGCTCGCAACCTCGACACCGGCGAGACGATCGCCGTCAACGCCGACCGCCGGTTCCCGACCGCCAGCCTGATCAAGGTCGCCGTCATGGCGGAGGTCTACCGGCAGATCGGGCTGGGAAAGCTCCGCAAGGACCAGACCGTCGTCCTCCACGACGCCGACAAGGCCGGGGACGAGACGATCCCCCTCAACATGCTCCACGACGGCGCGACGCTGACGGTTTCCGACCTCCTGAAGTACATGATCGCGTACAGCGACAACACGGCGACGAACCTTCTGGTCGGTCTGGTCGGCACGGCGAACGTGGACGTTCTCCTCGACGCCAACGGGCTCACGAAGACGCGGCTCTACCGGCCGACGTTTCGAGACGGCCACGCCGACGTGCTGCCCGAGGAGGAGAAGGAGTTCGGCCTCGGGTCCACCACGCCGCGCGAGGCGGCCACGCTGCTGGCCCTGATCGCGGAGGGGAAGCTCGTGAGCCGCGCCGCCGGCGACGAGATGATCGGGCTTCTCGCGATGCAGCAGGACCGGGCCATGATTCCCCGCGCTCTCCCCTTCGCGACCGAGGAGATCCTCGTCGCGAACAAGACCGGCTGGGACGAGGAGAAGCGGCCCGACGCGTCGGGGTTCAAGGGCGACGTGCGCAACGACGCCGCCTACGTGAAGGCCCCGAAGACGCGCTACGTCCTCGCGATCTGCGCGCGGCGGATCCAGGACAAGAGCCCCGGCGTCGACAGCGAGGCGCTACGAGTCGGCGGCGAGATCTCGGGGATGGTCTACGCGCACTTCACGGGCGCCGGGGGCGCCCCGAAACCCAACGGACGCTAAAGCGCTAAACGCTGAGCCCTGAGCCGGAGAGTCAGGCGCCGGCGGTCCCGGACCCGTAGCAGGCCCGGAACAGGGCGTCCGCGTCGACCCGGGAGAACGCGGCCGGTCGAGGCCGTTGCCGCGGAAGACGCGGACCTCGCGGATGCGAGTCGTCACGACGCGGTTGCCGAACTCCATCCGGAGGCCGCACGCGGCCACGATGTCCTGTTTGATCGCGCTGCCACCCCAGGTGCAGCCCGCGACCGAGAGTCGGACCGGCGAGAGTCCCTGGCTGTCGAACCAGCCGCCGGAGACCGAGAAGGTCGAGTCCTCGTGGACGCACATCGAATAGACGGAGTTCTCGGTGGCGACGAGGAGCTGGTCTCCGTGGCGGAGGTCCGACTTGCGCACCTGCTGCATGATGCCCATCTGATCGAGCATCGCGTTGACGGTCCGGGCGCAGGCGATCAACTGTTTCCTCCGGTCCCTTCGTGCAATTCTACTCCGGCGATGGCGGCCCTCTTCGAGAACGACGAACTCCTGGCCCTGGACAAGCCCCCGGGCGTGTCCCTGGCGACCTCGTCCCGGGCGGACAAGAGCGGTTCCGCCGCGGTCGAACGACTCCTTTTGTCTTGCAAGGAGGTTGCCCGACCCGGGATGCTCCTCGTCCACCGGCTGGACCTGCCGACGACGGGAGTCGTGCTTCTCGCCAAGTCCGACGCGGCTCATCGGATCCTCTCCCGCGCCTTCCAGTCGGGCGGGGCCCGGAAGACCTATCGGGCGCTCGCGTGGGGCCATCCCGTTCCGGCCGCCGGCTCCTGGACCGATCCGCTCGGGCGCGACCCGAGAGACGGCCGGAAGACGAAGGCGCGAGCAGACGGGAAGCGCGCGCTCACGCGCTATCGGACGCTGCGCCGCATGCCCTCCCCTGCCATCGTCGACCTCGAGCTCTTTCCCGAGACGGGACGCACGCACCAGATCCGGGCGCACGCCGCGACCCACGGACACCCGCTCGTGGGCGACGACCTGTACGGAGGCGCGACCCGCTGGCGCGGCGTCCGCGACCGTCGCCTGCGACAGGCGCTCGCCGAGGTGGATCGACCGCTCCTCCACGCGGCGCGCATCGAGATCCCGGAGCTCTCGCTCGACGTCGCGGCTCCGCTGCCACGGGACTTTCAGGAGCTGCTGGACGTCCTGGGGGCTACGCGCCCAAAAACGCGTTCATGAACCGGTAGAAGCTCCAGACGTCGACCTTGGAGGACATCTCGAAGGGCGAGTGCATCGAGAGGAGCGGAACGCCGAGGTCGATGACCTCCATGTCCCACTCCGAGAGGAAGCCGCCGATCGTGCCGCCCGAGTAGCCTTCCTTGGGCGACTGCGTCTGCCACGCGATGCCGTTTTTTTCCAGGATCCCGCGGATCCTCGCCGCGAACTCCGAGTTCGCGTCGAAGCCCGCGCCGTAGCGCTTGATCGTCACGCCGTAGCCGAGCCGCGCCGAATTGCCGGGATCGCTCGTCTGCGGGAAGACCGGGTTGATGCCGTCGTTGACGTCGGCGGAGATGACCTCCGAGCGGCGCAGCGCCTCGCGCAGGTCGAGATCGGTGTACTTCGCGCCGCGCTCCGCGGCCACCAGCCGGGCCAGCGCGTTGTTGAAGAACTGCGACTTGGCGCCGGTGTTGTTGTCGGAGCCGACCTCCTCGAAGTTCGAGAGGTAGGCGAGCGCGGTCTTCTTCGGCGTGCCCGCGAGGTCGAGGATCCCGCGCACCGCGCAGTAGGAGGAGAGGCGGTCGTCCTGTCCCGCGGAACCCACGAGCCCGCGGTCGAGACCCACGTCGGCGGGGCGCGCGGCCGGCACGAGCGCGAGCTCGGCCGACGCGAAGTCCTCCTCGCGCACGCCGTACGTCGACGTCAGCGCCGCCACGACCTGCTCGATTACCGTGGTGTCGGCGCCCGGAATGCTGCCCGCGACCGGGGCGAGCTCCTCGCCCGTGAAGACCTCCGTGTACTTGCGCTCGCGCAGCATCTTGTCCGAGTGCGGCGCGTTGTCCGGGATCACGAAGACGGGGTCGCCGTCCTTGAGCCCGATCGCGACCTCCACCCGCTTGCCGTCCGGCGTGTCGATGCGCCCGACGAGCGCGAGGGCCCGGTTGGCCCACTGGTATTTCTTGATACCGCCGTAGTACGCCGTGTTGAAGAGCGTGAAGCCTCCCGCGGCGCGGAACGGGCGCGCCTTCAGGTCGATGTGCGGGCTGTCGTGGTGCGTCCCGACGAGGCGGATGCCGGAGACCATCGCCTCGGAGCCGACGACGGCGAGGATCACCGCGCGCTCGCGGCCGTTGACGTAGAGCTTCGCGCCGGCCTTGACCTGCGACGCGTCCTTGAGCTCCGCGAACCCGGCGGCCTTCGCGAGGCGGATCACCTCGCGCGTCGACGTCTCCGCCGTGCGCGCCGCCGTCAGGTACGCCTTGTAGTCCTCGGCGAACTTGAAGACCTGGTCCCGCTGCGCGGGAGTGAGCGTCTCCCACGCCGACTTCTTCGTCTCCCAATACCCGGCGCCCTTCTTGTCTTCCTTGTCCGCACCGGCGCCGATGCCGGCGGCCGCGGTGAGCAGGCTCGCGACGACGATGAGGAGGGGTCCCTTCTTCATCCGGCTGTCCCTTTCTGGAATTCCTCGGTTTCGGTCTCGAACTGCGCGCCGGTCCAGGCGTCCATGCCGCCGATGACGTTCGTGGTCTTCCGGAATCCCATGCGCTCGAGCAGGCTGGTCGCGATCGAGGACCGATAACCGCTCCGGCAGACCACCGCCACGGGCCTCTCCCGGTCGAGCGAGCGCGCGAGCTCCGCGAGCTGGTGCAGCGGCATGTGCACCGCCCTGCCGATGTGACCAGCGTGCCACTCCGCGGGCCGGCGCACGTCGACCAGCTGCAGCGCGCGATCCTCGTCCAGCCGCGCACGCAGCTCGTCCACGTCGATCTGCTCGGTCCGGACGAGCGGCCTGCCCGACTCGTCCCACGCGCGGATGCCTCCGTCGAGGTAGCCCGCCACGTTCTCGAGCCCGACGCGCGTGAGGCGCGTGCGGCTCTCCGCGACGCGCTCCGGGTCCTCCGCGACGAGCACGAGCGGATCCTTCGGCGACAGGAGAGCGCCCGCCCACGACGCCAGCTGCCCCGATTGGCCGAGGTTCATCGCGCCCGGCACGTGGCCGGCGCCGAACTCGGCGGGCGGCCGCGTGTCGACGACGATCGCCCCCGACTGGCGCAGGGCCTCGACGCCTTCGGGCGAAAGCGGCGGCGGCGCGGGGAGCTCCTCGAGCGCGCCGGGCCCCTCGCGGTTGAGCTGCACGTCCCGCGCGAAGTACGCCGGCGCCTCCGGCAGGTCGGTCGTGACGAGCGCGACGAACTCCTCGCGCGGCATCGGCCGGAGCGCGTAGTTGTACCGGCGCTGCTCGCCGATCGTGGAGCTCGTCTCGCTCGAGATGTTGCGGCCGCACAGCGACCCCGCCCCGTGGGCGGGAAAGACCTTGACCGAGTCGGGCAGCGTCAGGAGCTTCTCGTGGAGCGAGTCGTAGAGCTGCCCTGCGAGCTCGTTCGGGCTGATCTTGGCGCCGAGGAGGTCGGGCCGCCCGACGTCCCCGATGAAGAGCGTGTCGCCGGTCAGGACCGCCTCCGGAATCTCGCCGGATCCCTCCTCGCGGTCGTAGACGAGGATCGAGATCGACTCCGGCGTGTGGCCGGGCGTCTCCAGGAAGCGCAGCGTGACGCGGCCCATCGCGAGCGAGTCCCCGTCGTGGACGGGAACGTGCGGGAACTTCACGCCCGCGCGGGCGCCGAAGTAGATCCGCGCTCCGGTCCGCTCGGCGAGCTCCTTGTGGCCGGAGACGAAGTCCGCGTGCAGGTGCGTCTCGATGACGTGGCGGATCGTCAGCCCCCGCGCGCGGGCCTCCTCCAGGTACTCCTCGACGTCGCGGCGCGGATCGACGACGGCGGCCTCGCCGTCCGAGCCGATCATGTACGACGCCTGCGCGAGGCAGCCCAGGTAGAACTGGTGGAAATACATCGGGCCTCCGGGAACCGGGAACCTCGAAAACCGTCGCGCATTGTATTCCCGGGCGAGGCTCGAGGGGTCTCAGGCCTCCTCGGGGAGCGAGGCCTTCGACCTCAGGAACTCCTCGGCGGTCGTGAGGCGCACGCCGAACCGCTCCGCCAGCGGCCGGCCGTCGAAGTCGAATCCCGAGAGCGCCGCGGCCCAGCTCATCGCCATCAGGTTGCCGGCCTGCGGCGAGAACGGCTCGAAGACGTCCGCGAGCACGCGGTACACCTTCGCGGGAGCGTGGACGATCCGGATCGGGCGGCCGAGCACCCGCGCGAAGATCGCCACGACCTCCTCGGGCGTCAGAACCTCGGGCCCGCCGAGGTCCGCGACCAGGTTCTCGCCGTCCTCCGGCGCCGCGGCGGCCGCCGCCAGGATCGCCGCCACGTCGTCGAGCGCGACGTACGCGTGCCGCGTCTTCCCGTCGCCGGGCACGATCGCGAAGCCGCGCTTCTCGATCGAGGTCGCGGCCATCGAGAGGAACCCCTTCGCGAACCAGAACGGGCGCCGCAGCGTGTGCGCCTTCGCCCCGCGCAGGGGGATCGAGCTGCCCATCAGCGCGAACCAGTCGTCCATGAAGGCCGCGCCGCGGAAGAACGAGTAGGCGAGGCCGCTTCCGCGGATGCGCTCCTCGATCTGGCGCTTCAGCCGGAACGTCGTGACGCTCTTGTCGAGCGCCGTCTCCGCCACCGACATGAACAGGATCCGCCGCACGCCCTCCGCCTTGCACGCGTCGACGAGGTTGTCGTACCCGGTGGACTCGACCTCCTCGAACGACGCCCGGCCGCGCGGGACCACCGCGTTGGCGGTCGCGACGACGCGCTCCACGCCCTGGCACGCCGCGACGAGGCTCTCCGGATCGCGCAGGTCCCCGAACGCGAGCTCGACGCCCTCGGGCTCGAACGCGCGCGGCGAGCTCGGCCGAACGAGCGCCCGCACGGGGATCCCCGCGGCGCGCAGCCGGTCGATGACGGCCGTGCCGAGCTGGCCCGTCGCGCCGACGACGAGTACGGGAGGCGTCACGCGCTACGGCTCCTCGATCTCGACGGCGAAGTCGGGCGCGAGGCGCAGCCGCAGGAACACGACGCGGCACGGCCACTTCTCCGCGGCGATGCGCGCGACGACCCGCCGCCAGATCCAGACGGCCAGGTTCTCGGCGGTGGGCGGCGTCTGGGCGAACTCGGGCACGTCCCGGTTCAGGTTCTGGTGGTCGAGCGGACGGTCCACCTCCTCGCGCAGGACCCGATCGAGGTCGGTCAGATTGACGACCATCCCGGTCTGCGGATCCGCGTCTCCCGCGACGGAGACCTCGAGCTCGTAGTTGTGCCCGTAGCCGTGCGGGCTCTCCTCGCCGTAGACCTCGCGGTTCTTCCCGGCGCTCCAGCCGGGCCGCCAGAGGCTGCGGCCCGCGTTGAAGTGGATCGTGCGCGAGAGGCGGATCACGGCGGCACAGAGGATACCGCCGGAAACGGCCTGATTTAGAATCCACCGGCATTCGGGAACGAGGACCGTCATGAACATCTATTCGACGACCGCCGAGCTTCGAGCGGCGCTCGCCGCCTACGCGAGGCCGCAGGTCTCCGGCGACGGGCTCGCGATCGCGGATCCCGAGCGCTTCCGCGAGGAGATCGTCGACGGGCTCGTCTGGACCGCCGTCTTCGGTCCGGCGGAGACGCGCGACGCCGCGCGCCACGCCATCCGCGAGTCCGCCGAGGCGCTGGGCATCCTGCCGGCCTCGATCCTCCCGCTCTACGAGGCCCGAGGGAGCGGCGAGGTCTCGGGCTTCACGGTCCCGGCGATCAACGTGCGGATGATGTCGTACGACACCGCGCGCGCCGCGTGCCGCGCCGCGAGGGAGCTCTCGGCGGGCGCGGTGATCTTCGAGATCGCGCGCAGCGAGATGGGCTACACCGAGCAGCGGCCCGCGGAGTACGCCGCCGTGCTGCTCGCCGCGGCGATCCGCGAGCACTGGGAGGGCCCCTTCTTCCTCCAGGGCGATCACTTCCAGACCAATCCCAAGAAGATGAAGGAGAACGCGGAAGCCGAGATCCAGGCCATCGAGCAGCTCATCGAGGAGGCGATCCCCGCGGGCTT
>Ga0207658_10002292_pt1 | contig 14132 bp, 13 predicted proteins | sample KBSS33metaG_FD_184322 | JGI IMG/M metagenome (GOLD analysis project Ga0207658, IMG submission 184322) | Switchgrass rhizosphere microbial communities from Kellogg Biological Station, Michigan, USA - KBS S3-3 metaG (SPAdes) (version 2) | ecosystem: Host-associated > Plants > Roots > Rhizosphere...
GACACAATGATCGCCGCACTTGGTCCCCACGGCCACACTTTGTATGGCACCTTGCGACTCACCAACTGAGGAGCTGGAGCTTGTACGCTGGCCGTTGCAGCATCTTTCTCTACCGCGACAGTTTTTTTAGGCTGAGCTTTAGCTTTCGTGGCCTTCGCCGCGGTAGTTTGGTGCTTAGAAGAATCTTTTGACATCAACAACCGTAATTAGCGCTATTAGTAGCAACAGGAATACGAAGCTAGTGCCCACAATGCGCTCTTCCATCTCCTGCGAGAGTTTGCGTTTAAACAAACGTGACAGCAACAGCACGTAGAAACGACCACCATCGAGCGCTGGAATCGGCAAAATGTTCATAATGGCCAGGCTGAGCGAAATAATGCCGATGATAAGCAGCACAAACTGATAGCCCAGCAAGCTGCCATCCCGCAGCACTACAATGATGCCGACCGGGCCGGAAACCTGCTCGCTAGCGGTTTTGGTGTCGCCCTGGAACAACGCACTTAAAGCCGTGCCCAGACCCTTGAATGTGGCTTCGGTGAATTGGGCCATTACACCAATGGCCTGCACTGGCGCACTCCAGGTAGCGCGTGTTAGCGTAAATTCGGCCGGGGCCACACCAAGCACACCCTTGTTCTTGGCTTCGGCAACGGTGCGCAAATGTACGCTGTGGGTATGCGTCGTACCGCCGCGGATGTAACTAATCTCTACTTGTTTACCTGCATATTTTTTGGTGAGCGTAGGTAGTTTCGCGGCCGATTCCACCTTAGATTCACCAATGGAGACAAGCTGGTCACGCGTCTGCAACCCGGCTTTCTGGGCTGGTGAACCGTTTTCAACATAGCCTACCAATACCTGACGCTGGACTGTTTTAGTGTCGCTTTGCACTGCGTACTGGTTATCGATAAGCTGCGGCATACCGACCCACGCCAGCGCCGTAAAAATAACGAATGCGGCCAACAAGTTCATACCAACACCGGCCAGCATAATTTTAGCTTTTGTACTGAAAGGCGCCGCGCCGAATGAACCCTTTTCGGTGGCCGCGTCGTTCTCGCCCTTTAGTTTTACGAAACCGCCAATTGGCAGCCAGTTCAGGCTAAAAACGAAGCCTTTTTTGGTGTCGCGCTTCCAGGCGCGCGGCGGAAAGCCGATGCCGAATTCTTCAACATCAACCCCATTCCGGCGCGCGGCCAGAAAGTGCCCCAGCTCGTGAAATACAACCAGGCCTATAAAAAGTAAAATCCCCAAAATAAGCAAAACTACAGACAAATCCCCTCCTTGTTTGTGTTAGCCGCCGTAGCGGCGTTGCCGACGGTTGTACTCTTTTATAATATCGGTCACATCATCTTTTGTCATGTCGGGCCAAAATTTCTTGATGAACATCAGTTCGCTGTAGGATGCGCGCCACAGCATGAAGTTGCTGAGCCGCTGCTCGCCGCTAGTGCGCACCACCATGTCGATGGGCGGCACGTCTGGCACGTACAAACGTTTAGCAATGGCCTCTTCGGTAATTTCTTCCGGTTCTAACCCATCTTCTACGCACAAGCGAGCGGCATCGGCAATTTCGGCATGACCGCCATAGTTAAAACACAACAGCACCGTACCGTTCTTAAGATTGCGCGTGGCTTCTTCAGCCTTTTCTACGCCCTCTACCAGCTTTTTGCTGATGCCGTCCAGGCGGCCAACGTAACGCACACGGATGCCGCGCTGGATGAACCGTTTTAAGTCGGAGGTAATGGCGCGTGTCGCCAACTTCATAATATTGCTCACTTCGCGCTTGTCGCGCTTCCAGTTCTCGGTGGAAAAGGCATACACGGAGACGTAGGGCACGCCTAAATCAACGCATGCTTCGATTACTTCGCGCAGGGCGCTATAGCCCGCCAAGTGTCCGTCGAATTCAGGCAAACTGTGTTGCCGCGCCCACCTGCGGTTGCCATCTAAGATGAAACCCAGGTGTGTGGGTCTCAGGGCCAGTTGATCCTCCATCTGGTCTACCATACTCCTCGTGCCTGAAGGCGCGCTTAAATTGTCATGATTTCAGTTTCTTTGGCCTTGGCAGCGCTGTCGATTTCGCCTTTGGCGCGGTTCATGGCTTCGTCTACCTGCTTTTCGAGGCGCTTGGCGTCGTCTTCGCCGATTTGCTTGTCTTTTTTGGCAGCGCTTACGGCGTCCATGGCGTCATGGCGGATGCTGCGCAAAGCCACCATAGCGTCCTCGACTTTGCCGCCCAGGCTTTTAACGTATTCGCGGCGGCGTTCTTCGGTTAAAGCTGGGATTGGCACCCGCACCACGCGTCCGTCGTCACTAGGATTCAAACCCAACGTTGGGTTGTCGCGGATGGCGCCGGCAATGGCCTGGATGTTATTTGGGTCAAACGGCGTAATTTGAATAAGTTGCGCTTCGGGCGCCGTTACATTAGCAACCTGATTCAGCGGCATTTGCGTGCCGTAGGCGGTCACCATTACGCCGTCTAACATGCTGGCGCTGGCGCGACCAGTGCGCACTTTTTTTAGCTCTTCACCGAAGTGCGCGACAGCTTGCTTCATCTTTTCTTCGTATTGCTTGATATCCATAGTATGTAGTCATCCTCGTTTGTATCTTCTTTAGCATATAGCAAAACCGCCCCTTTTTACAGGAGCGGCTCTGGCTGACACACTTTTTTATTCGCTGACTTCGCCGAGTGCCATGCGGCTAAAGCGGCGAACAATAATGTTTTCGCCAAGCTTTGCGATGTGCTCTTTCACGTAGTCACCAACAGTTTGGTCCGGGTTCTTAATGAAGGGCTGGTCCAGCAAACACTTCTCTGCGAAGTGCTTCTTCAACATGCCTTCCACGATCTTGTCGACCATGTTTTCCGGCTTGCCTTCGGCCTTCACCTTTTCGGTGAATTCGGCCTTTGCAGCTTCGGTGGTTTCGGCCGGGATGTTCTCGCTGGAAACGAATTCCGGGCTGCTGGCGGCAATATGCATTGCCAGGTCTTTTACCAGGCCGGTAAAGATTTCGTTGCGGGCAACAAAGTCGGTTTCACAGTTTACTTCAACAACAACACCGATGCGGCTGTCGTGGTTGTAGGTGCCAATGATTCCGGCGCGAGCTTCACGCTCACCGCGCTTTTCAGCCTTGGTAAGGCCCTTCTTGCGCATTGCGGCCAGGGCTTTGTCGAAGTCGCCATCGGCTTCAACCAATGCCTTTTTAGCGTCGGTCATGCCAACACCGGTGAGTTCGCGCAGGCGCTTAATTTCTTCAATAGTTACAGCCATTGTCGTATTCCCTTCCCTTATTTTGCTTCTTTTTCGTCTTTATCGGGGGCTGGAGTTGCCTTGGCACGCTTAGCAACACCTGCTTCTACCGCCTTTTTGGCGTAGTCGGCAATCAGCTGGATTGTTTTGATAGCGTCGTCATTACAAGGAATGGCCAGGTCTACCAAGCTTGGGTCGGCGTTGGTGTCTACTAACGCTACAATCGGCAAGCCGAGCTTGCGAGCTTCCTTAACGGCATTTACGTCGGCAACGATGTCGAAGATAAATACAGCGCCGGGCTTGGCAGCCATGTTCTTGATACCGCCGTACAGAGTGTTGAGGCGGTCAATCTCTTCTTGGAAGCGCTGTACTTCCAGCTTGCTGTATTTGTTAGCCAGCTCGCCGTTTGCCATCTTCTCTTCAAGATCGTGCAAACGCTTAACGCGGGTGCTGATGGTTGGCCAGTTGGTAAGCATGCCGCCGAGCCAGCGCTCGGTTACGTAGGGCTGCTTGGTGTCTTCGGCCAGTTGCTTCACGATGTCTTGCGCTTGGCGCTTGGTGGCAACAAACAGTACCTGCTTGCCTTCGCCAACAGTTGCAGCGATAAAGTCCAAAGCCTTCTCTAAACCAGCAACGGTTTGGGTCAGGTCGATAATGTGGCTGCCACCGCGCTTGCTATGGATGTACTGAGCCATTTTCGGATGCCAGCGGCTCGTTTTGTGGCCAAAATGTGCACCGGCCTCTAATAGTTGTTTGATGTCTACATCAACAGTAGCCATGGTTTTGTCCTTTCTCTTCGGTGTGGGTACCTTTTGGGGCCTACACGGCTTACCAGAAGGAGGATGTGTCCCCAACCTGCTTAATTAAGTAACTCTTGCATTATAACAGAGGATCTCCCCTGTTGTCTATACCTGTCTGCGGCGACGGCGGGTGCTTTCGGGCTGCATGATTCTGAGAGCATCTACCACACCCACTAACACCTGCCATTCAGTAACGCCTAGCAACGGCATAGCGCCTTCGGGCGTACGGACAGGTTCCCTGCTGCCATGCAGCATGTCAGTACGCGTGCCGCGCGCGTGCTTTGGCTCGTAAGCTTCTGGCACAAGTTTATATGTGCGTATACGGAGGTCAGGCCTACCGGGCATGTCAGGGGCTGGTATAACAATGGCGCAGTCTGGTGGTTCGGGAGCTTTATCTGTAGAAGGCCTATCGGAACCGCCCTCATATTTGACATACAGGCCGTGGTGTAGGAGCAGGAGTTCTTCATTCACACCCAATATCTCCCCGGCTTCAGGTACCAGCTCGTGAACTCTGCCTAAATCCTTAAACCGTAGCTGCCAAGTTGGCGGATAGGTAGTAAGCGGGTGCGCGCCCATATCTATAGTGTTCCCGACTGCTAAAAATGGAAAGCCGTAGAACCTGCTGCCTTCTGAATGTACGCGGTCGAGGTTTGGCGCAGCCGGTTCTGAAGGACTGCTGAGCGAGAATGCGGCTCCGTTGTTATACCCCATAAGATAGCCGCGGGTAGCATCATATAATTCCCGCGTTTCTACTGGAGATGGCGGTCTGTCGGCCTCCGGATTGTATGCCATTGTTCGTAATAATATCGCCGACTGTCCAATTGTTCAACTATTTAACGACCAGCGTTGTTAAATGTTCTGTGGCACTGAGGAGCTGAACTATACCGCCCCTCCTTCCAATGGAGGAAAATCATGGAGCTTCCGGTATTCGTGTAACAGACCTATCCAGAGGTCGACAGTAAAATTTGTCATGCCAAAACCGTCGGCTTCTGGCGTATTACTGTCGACCTGGGCTTTAGTTCCATCGTCGGCGACATAAAATACGCCGCCGTTAATTTCTCTATGCGGGTGCCGCAGTGCTATGTATGTGAACTCATCCCGGTGCACCGGAAAAATTTCATCGGGAGCCATCACAGCCCGGACCGTCAGTAGTGCAGCGGCATGCCACCCAGCAGCACGAGGAAATGACTCTGCATCACGCTGTATTTGCGGTGTCAGGGCTTGTATATCATCGATTGCGACACGATCCATAAAACCCACACCTCCTGCCTTCTCAGAGTTGTCTATACATCTGTGCCCCTCTCCAACAGAAATTGACGGGCCTACACTTAAGAGGCTAGTGAGACTTCGCTCCTCGGCCTCCATTAAGGTATCAAATGTTAACCTCACCAGTGCACAACGTGCTGCCTCACTTGCAGGATCAAATATAGGGTGGTTGCCTTCAGGCTGACTCATAATCTGTAACGATACAGCTAGCCACTCTCTGTTGCAATATATAACTATGGCGGCGGCAAACCCTTTACAATCCGCACAAAAACAGATACAATAGCCTAGATTATGAAGAAAGACATTCACCCAACCAACTACCGCCCCGTGGTGTTTGAGGACCTGAACAACGGTTTCAAGTTCCTGACTCGCTCCACTGTGGCCAGCGACGAAACCACCAAGTGGGAAGACGGCAACGAGTACCCGCTTATTAAAGTGCACATCACCAGCACCTCTCACCCGTTCTTTACCGGCGAGGAGCGCATTGTAGACATCGAAGGCCGTGTCGATAAATTCAAGGCTCGCGCCGAAGCTGCCGCTAAAGCTCGTGAAGCTCGCATGGCTGCCGCCAAGAAGCAAGCTGCCCGCAAAGCTGCCAAGGCCGAAAAAGACAGCGCTCGCACCAACAGCAAGTAGCTACCTCTTAGAAATTAAAACCGCCTGGCATGTACGGGCGGTTTTGTTTTACACTTAACCCAAGGAATACTATGGAACAAAAAGAAAAGGCACTGCGTGCAGAACTCACCGAACTTGTTGGGCGTTTAGACGACCCTGGTATTTTTAGTTCCAAAGAATATCCTAAGCTAGCCAAACGCCGCACCGAACTGGAGCGTGTTATTAGCCTGTTCGACGAACACACCAGCCTTACCGAGGCCCGCGACGAAGCACTGGAAATGGTTGGCGGCTCCGACCCAGAACTCATTGAGCTCGCGCAAATGGAGCTGACCGACCTTGCTGAAAAAATGACCCTGAACGACACCGCCTTGCAAGAAGCGCTCACCCCTAAAGACCCGAATGACGACCGCGACGTAGTGATTGAAATCCGCGCTGCTGCCGGGGGCGACGAAGCTAGCCTGTTTGCTGGCGAGTTGTACCGCATGTACGTACGCTGGGCAGAGCGCCACCGCTATAAAGTAGAACTCATCGACGAAGCACCAAGCGAAGTTGGCGGCTACAAGGAAATTATCTTCGGCATTAAAGGCGAGGACATGTTTAAACAGCTGAAGTTTGAAGCGGGCGTCCACCGCGTACAGCGTGTGCCCGCCACCGAAAGCCAAGGGCGCATCCACACCAGCACCGCAACTGTTGCCGTACTACCAGAAGCTGAGGAAACCGACATCGAAGTGAACCCCAACGACCTGCGCATCGACGTATACCGTTCCAGCGGGCACGGCGGTCAAAGTGTAAACACCACCGACAGCGCCGTACGCATCACGCACTTGCCAACTGGCATTGTGGTAACCTGCCAAGACGAGAAATCGCAAATTAAAAACAAAGAAAAGGCGCTTGGCGTGCTGCGCTCGCGCCTGTTGGCTATCAAAATTGAGGAAGAGCAAAGGCAGCTTTCCGACGCCCGCAAAAAGCTCATCGGCAGTGGCGACCGCTCCGAAAAAATCCGCACGTATAACTTCCCGCAAGATCGCATTACCGACCACCGCATCGGCTACTCGCGCTCGAACATTCCTGGTGCGCTCAACGGCGAGATCGACGACCTCATAGAGCAATTGCAAGCCTACGAGCGCCAGCTTATTAACGACGAAGTGTAAGCATGACTGTTGGCGAGTTTCTGAATGAAGCGACAGCAACTCTCAAACAGGCTGGCGTTGAGAGCCCGCGCCTGGATACGCTCATTTTATTGGAGGACGCACTAAAAGAAGATCGCGCCGTCATACTTGCCTACCTGGAAAATGAGCTGCCCGAACCAACCTTAACCGACTTGCGCAACAAAATTAAGGCACGCGCGCAACAAATTCCCCTGGCCTATATCAGAGGTCATGCACCATTTTACGGTCGCGAGTTCTTTGTTACGGAACACGTGCTGGTGCCGCGACCGGAAACCGAAGCCATGATCACATTATTGGTTACTCACGCGCCCAAACACGTGCAACACATTGCTGATATTGGCAGCGGCAGCGGTTGCCTGGGTATTACTGCCGCGCTCGAACTGCAAGAAGCCGGGCACGCCAAACCACATACACATTTGTACGACACCAGCGAATCCGCACTAGAAGTGGCCGCGCATAATATTGAACGACACCGTTTAGAGCACGCCTGCATCCACCAGCGCGACCTATTACATGACATCATTGAGCACCCGGATGTAATCCTGGCTAATTTGCCCTATGTGCCCGAACACCTAGAGATAAACGCTGGTGCCAAACATGAACCAGCAGAAGCGATCTTCTCTGGCGCCGACGGATTAGACCACTACAAACGTTTTTGGCGTGAAGCTGGCGAGCTGGCACACCAGCCGCAGCTAATTATTACCGAATCTCTACCCTCTCAGCACCACGTAAATGCCGAGCTAGCCCGCGCAGCCGGTTTTTATTTGACCGACAGCGAGGGCTTTGCGCAAGCGTTTGCGCCACTGACTGACTAGCTAATTACCGTCGGATGGGGCGGCGCTCAGTGTAACGTCAACGGTTTTGGTTTTGCCGTCACGGATGATGGTAAGCGTTACTTTGTCGCCCACGCTGTGCTTGTTTACGAGCGCCGAAAGGCTGTTGGTTTGGTCTATGGTTTGGTCGCCTATCTTCGTGATGACATCGCCCGGTTTTAGGCCAGCTTTGTCGGCTGGGCCGCCAGAAATAATCGGGTCTTGGCCAATTTGGTCGGCAGTTGGGATGTAGGCACCGCGGCTGACGTTCAGATTATATTGCTGGGCGACATCGTTAGTAATGGGCACATACACCACGCCGATGTACGGGCGTTCTAGCTTGCCGTTCTGCTCAACACTCTTAATAAGACCGGCGACGTCGTTAATGGGGATAGAGAAGCCGATGTTTTGGGCGTCGCCTGCCACCGCCGTGTTAATGCCAATCACTTCGCCGTCAAGGTTTACTAGCGGGCCACCGGAGTTACCTTCGTTGATGGCGGCGTCGGTTTGGAACAGACCTTCGAGGTTTTCAGAGCTGCCGCCGCTGGCATCACTCGCCTGGATACTACGGCCATAGCCGCTCAAAATACCGCTGGTTACCGTGTTTTGGAACTGGCCCAACGCGTTGCCGATGGCGATAACCGAGTCGCCAACCTCCATTTTACTGGAGTCGCCCAACGTTGCCGGAGTGAGTTTCTTGCCTTTTAAATCGTCTATTTTTAGGAAGGCTATATCCAGGCTGTCGGTGGAATTAGTGCGCCCCACCACCTTTACGTTGTCGAATTCGGTGCCATCACTCAAAACCACGCTCACTTTAGTGGTGCCTGCCGGTGCAACATGGCGGTTAGTAACAATTAAACCGTCGGAGGTAAGGATAATGCCCGTGCCTGCCCCTTCTTGCGTGCTGGGCTGCGAGAAGCCAAAGAAGCTCTGCGTCGTTACCGTGCTGGTAGTATTAACAGATACCACACTGTTGCCAACATCTTTAGCGATTTTACTAATGAGCTGGCCTTGCGTCTTTAGAACCACCTGCTGCTTCTGCAAATTGGTGTTGGCGTTGTTGTCCTGGTTGTGTGTGCCCAGCCAGCCACCGGCAAAACCAGCGCCTAGAGCAATCAAAATCAGGAAAGCCATGGCCAGGAAACGGATTTTAGGATGATCTGGGTTCATGTACGGCCGCTCGCCTACGTTCTTAGACTTTATTTTGGCCGCCGGATCTGGTTTTTGCGGCGGTTGTTTTGGGTGGTCGGACCACTCTGGCGTAAAGCGTGTTTCAGCCCTGTTGTCTTCGGTGTCCGATTGTTTTGGTGTGGGCGTATGCTCGTCCATAATTATCCCCCGTATTATCCCCTCTTAAATAGTACCTAGCGCAACAGCGCGCGTACTGTGGTGCTAACATTTATAGCCAGCGAAACAACCACTGCAACTACAATTGCCGATGTCGTAATAACGATCTCCATGCGCGCCAGCTTGCTGAGGCGATCCTGGTGATCTAGGTAGTACAGGGCAGCCAGCCCATAGCCCAGCGCCGTAAGCAGCAACGTGGGCTGCGCCAAAAAGCCGTAGAATAACAGCCAGTGACATAAAACCCAGGTTAGCGCTCCCGCAAAGTACGCCCATAGGTACGACAACAGTTTTGCGTAAGGTTCGTCGAACGCGTCCAGGAAATGGCGCGCTGCGAGGTATGCAATGATCGCGCTGCTACCCACCAGCAGGTACAATGACCCGTCACCCTTGCCGATAAATATGGCCGTTAAGCCAAACAACAAGCCGGTCATTGCCTGAATGGAAATGAGCAGCGGCGTAGAAGCTGGTTTTACAACCAACAGCCACAGTACGTATGCCGCCGTCCATGCCAATTGCTGCCAGGTGGTAGCGCTATGCACCATAAACAGCAAAATGGACACACTGACGATAATGTCGACCGAGTTTGCCCGGATGTTAGCCGGCCAAAAGCGCGGTCGCACTGCAAACATACGCCATTTACTTAACAATATTATGGCCAAAGCCAGCTGAACAAAATCGATCCGCACCAACACAAACACTAGTAACGCCAGCAAAATATTAAGCCCTACATGGGCTAAGCGCGAAAAGCCGCTGGCTGGTTTAATTTTGGCTATTAGCGGACGCATCTTGTCCTAAGATTACCACAAAATCGGCTCCGTTGGCTTGTATTGCGGTGTCTGGCAGCTTGGTTACCACCTTGGAACCGCTAAAGCGCTTCTGCAAGTAGTTCTTGGTGTAAGGCTTTTTACCCTGCGTGAGATCTACGATGGTCGTCTTTTCGTAGTCGGAGCTGGGTGCGCTATCCACCTTGGCTACGTTGTAGCCGTAGCTCTTTAATTTGTCGCCGGTGGTCGTTGCCAGGCCTGGCACGGTAGTGCCGTTTAACACCATAACCTTGGCGTTTTCTTTGGCAATGTATGGGTCTTTTAGTGTGTTGCGGACATAACTTTGGATAGTCGTGTAGTTATCTTGGCCAGCCACCGGCAGTACAACGGATGAATTACCTACCATGCCGGTCTGCACCAGCACATTCGGCGGATCTGCGAGGCCGACAGATTGAATCTTGCCAGCGCTCATCCCTTTCATAATGGTCATGAGGCGCAGTGAATCGTTGACACTCATGTCGGTGGTAACGTGGTCGCCGAAGGCGCTCATAAGCTTGGAGATCTTCAGTGGGTTGGTGTACGTGCCGGCAGAAAGGGCCTTTTGGGTAAGCGCTTCAATGAGCAGGCGCTGGCGCTCAGTGCGGTCGAAGTCACCGCGCGCAGAACCATGGCGCGAACGCACGTACATTAATGCCTTAGTGCCGTCCATGTGGTCGAGCCCTTTCTTGGCCAACACTGGGTTCCAGCCATTTTGCCACGCCATGGTGGAGTCTACCAGGTCTTCCGGTACGTTAATGTCTACGCCGCCCACGGCGTCCACTGCCTCCTTGAAGGCCTGGAAGTCCATAAGCACATGGTAATGAATGGGGATACCAAGTACGTTGGTAACTTCGTCTTGAATGGCCTTCAGCCCGGCTTCGGTAGCGCCGTCTTTATCTTTGGCATTTTGCGCTAATGCACGGTACTTGGCGTTGGCGAATACGGCGTTAATTTTACCGGTACTGCCCCCGTAGGTTACCCACAGGTCGCGCGGCACGCTTACTAGTGACGCTGTTTTGTTGATAGGGTCGATGCTGGCTATAAGGATAGTGTCGGTGAGGTCTGGGCCATCGTGGCCGTCGCCACCGCGCCCCAACAAGATGAAGTTGATACGGCCATCGCCCTCACCTTTCAAAAGCTGAGGTTTTACGTTAGCTTGCAGAGCTGCGGCCGAGCCACCGCCGCGCAGCACCTTATGCGCCTGGTTAAGCGCCTTAACACCTAAGAAACCACCAATCAGCACAACCACTGCAACTATGGCAAGGCTGCTACGCAAACTCCACTTACGGAAATTGTAGAACTTGCTATGTTTGCGAGCCTCTTTTTTAGCCCTGCGGCGTTCTTTGCGCGAAACATTTTTACGTTCCACATCGAGCGTACCGCCCGGCAAGGTGCGGTGCAGCAATGATTTCTCATTTTTAACGGCTGGTGCTGCCGCGGGTGCAGCCTGCGGACGCTTAATGCTTTCGCCGAGCGGCCTGCCACTGCGCGAACCAACTGACTGCGCCGGGTGTAAACCTTCCGCGCGGCGAAAACCGTCTATGGGCCGCGCCGGGGAGCGCAAACCGTCTAAATGAGGGCGGCGCCCCAGAGGTGGCTGGGCGTTTATCCGCGGCCTGCTTCCGTTTAAGAAGCCATCTAATGCCTGGCGCGGTGCGCGCCCTGTTTGTTTTCGAAACTCATGCATAGGCGAATAGACTCTAGTATACCGCCTTGCCGCCCGGGCGTAAACGCTTATGGCCTACTTTTTTAGTTCAATGTGATGAGCAGCCAGGTCATGTCGTCTACCGGTTTGCCGAGCGCCTTGCCGAGCAGCGAGCCTGGGGTTGGCGTAGCGCTCTTCTCTGCCAAGCCTTCCTGCGAGGAGCTGCTGAGCAAGTCGCCACCTTGGATGGTAGCGCCGCCTACGGTGCGTACTTGTACGCTGCCGCCGATTGCGACGGTGATTTCGTCGCCCGCATTCTGTGCCGCGGTAAGCGCAATGCCGAGCACGCGAGTATCGTTAGCCGTGGTTGTAGTGGTTACTTGGCCGTCGTTGTCTGGGTCGGCAATAACTACCGAGCCGATGGCCATTGGCTTCGACGCCTTGAACTTCTTGGTGATGGCGTTGCGGCTTTGGCCGACACCGCTCAGGTTGATGTCACCGCCAAATGTGGCGTTGCCGGTTACGCTCAATTCCTTGGTGGTTGCCATGGTGCCAACAATTAGATTCTTAATAGTCGCTGTGTCGTTTACCACCAAGTTCTCGGTGGTTGTCGTGCCCGATACATTCAAGTTGTTAGCGGTTACAGTGTTACCTTGCAAGTCGTTGTTGGCGACGGTACCCGTGTTCGGGTTAGCGTACGTAAGGTTAGCGAAGACCATAATCTTGCCTTTACCATTCGGGTCGTTCAGGTCGAAGTCTTCCATGGCTTTGCCGATCATTTGGCCAGGCCCCGTCGCCTTCATGGCAAAGCCCGGAGTACTAGAAGCGGTAAGGTAGTCACCGACCTTGATGGGTCCGTTCTCCATGGATACGTTTACAGGGATGCGACCGGATAGTGCCAACATGACCGGTGTACCGGTGGCGTCGGACATTTGGTCGTCGGCAAGTACATTGCCGGGGCGGGTCGACACGATGCCGAGCGCACCAGGCGCATATGCCTGTGCAGATTTCTGTACACCTGCCTTAATGCTGCTGTCGAGCTGTACTACATCGCCAGGCGCAATGCTTGGGTCGTTGGTGTAGTACACTTCGGCCAAGTCGGCACCCGTAACCTTGTAATATGTAAGCGTACTACCGGTTTTTACGACTGTTGCCGTGCCGCTGCTCGCATTCTGTGCCCAGTTTAACGTCACGGATGTGCCGCCGCCAGCGCCCGCAATAATCGAACCAGTAATCAGCATGTTAGATGAAGTGCCGCTGCCGCCGTATGAGCCAGTCGTGCCACAGCCAGCGTTAATGAGTTCTGCAGAGCCGCCGGTCGAGTCCATGCCATGCGAGCTAACGTTACAGGTGGAGCCTGTAGGTGCCGTAACAGAGTACTTAATTCCGCCGGTACTCGAGAATGTAGCATTCACGCTCATCTGGAAGAAATAGGTGTCGCCAGGGTTCACCGTAAAGGTCAAGTGGTCGTCAGCTTGTACCGTGGTATTGCTGGTTACGGACTCGTCGGCGGATTTGCGCACAAACCCAGATGCGCGGTCGGTACCACAGCTGAACTGCTTAGTGCTAGAGCTCCACAATAACTTAGAGCTGCTGGAACTACAGTCGGTCAGGCCCGCTCCGGATAACGTCCCTGCGTTCAACTCACCGCCAACCGCCAGGCTGTCGCCGAGGGTCACCGCACCCCTGAAGTTGGATGTGCCCGTTACGTTTAAGTTCCCAATCACGCTGGTGTTGCCCGCGGTCAGATGGCCACCACTGCCACCATCGGCTAGATTTTCACCATTGTTGCCAACCAAATCGAGCGTGCCCCCCAGAGTGATGCGTGACGGAGAAGCATATTCTACCGAGTTTAGTGATACGCCATTTTCGCCTCCAATGGCATAAATGTAGCCGTTAATTGCCAACGCCGTTAGGCTGCGACGTTCCGTATTCATATTCGTACTCTGAGTCCAGCTACCGATGGTGCCGTCGGCATTGAGTGGGGCGTAGTATGTGTCGTCATAGGTCGCCCCGGGCGACTGGCCGCCTAGGTGGTACAGATAGCCATTGAGCACTACGGCTGCACCATTGTAATGCGTCGACGGGAGCACGGTTGTGGTACTCCATGAGCCAAGCGTTCCATCGGTGTTGAGTTTGGCGTAGGCAACCTGGGCCGAAGCTGAGCCGCTTACTACGCCACCCATTGTATAGACATAGCCATTCGCGACTGCCCCGGCCGCGTAATAAATACTGTTAGTGGATGCGGTCGTAGTGTTCCATGAACCGATGGTGCCGTCCGGATTCAGGCGGGCGTAATACGCTGTCGTACTAGGCGAGTTACTGCTGTCCGAGCCGCCCAAGGCGTACACGTAGCCGTTGGCGGTGACTGAAACCTGTCCGGCGCGGCCGTCCGGCAATGCGGTCGTAGTGTTCCATGAACCGATGGTGCCGTTAGCA
>Ga0207658_10002300_pt1 | contig 14102 bp, 16 predicted proteins | sample KBSS33metaG_FD_184322 | JGI IMG/M metagenome (GOLD analysis project Ga0207658, IMG submission 184322) | Switchgrass rhizosphere microbial communities from Kellogg Biological Station, Michigan, USA - KBS S3-3 metaG (SPAdes) (version 2) | ecosystem: Host-associated > Plants > Roots > Rhizosphere...
AGGCCCGATCCTCAGCCACCGCGTCACGATCATTCAAGGCCAGCAGCACGACCGAGCCGATGACGTCACCGCCCGCGTCCGACGGGACGAGGTATTCGATGCCGACCGAGTGCAACCGATCAGAATCCTGATCGCCGTCGGTGCCCAGTACGCCGATCACTACCATCCCGGCCGCGGCCAGGCGATCAACGACGTCGGCATCCAGTTGTCGCAAGCCGGCGTCAACCACAGCGGCCACGGCCTGACCGATTCCGGCGGCCGACAGCAGATCCACGACGTCTACACAGCGCCGTACGACCTGCACCGCAGGCTCAGGCGAGCGTTTCAGCTCGGCGATAAACCGCCCTTCCCAGGCGGCACCATTGGCCGCGCAGACAACGGGAAAGCTCACTGGCCCAATCCCGTCGTGCAACCGACTGAGTCCGCGGGTTTGTCAACGGACTGATCGACCGACAGCAGCCCGACCCGCAAGATCACCTTGTCACGACTCATGACGGCGACGAGCTTGGCCGCGTCCTCCGCGCGGAGCCTCAGCACCACGTTCAGCGCCGTCGCGTTCCCGAACCCGGATCCACCGCCCTGCTTTACCTGTTGAACGGTGACACCACTGAGCACCGCGGTTGCCCCGCAGCTCGCGCCACTCGCCCAGACCGTGATGCGATCACCGGCGGACAAACTCGGTGGCGCGTTACGCAATTCCAACGGCATCGAAACCGTTACCCCCTGGGCCGCGGTACCAAAGCCCGCCCGTGACACCAGCTCTCCGGCGTGGACGCTCATCAACAGCTGCTGGCCGACGAGCACCTGATCGCTCGGGACATAGCGCTCAGAAGCGGACCCGAGTTGCACCGCAACCACTCGAAGGTCGGAAGCCTTCAACACCGTTCCAGCGTCGAGATCGGTGGTGAACCCCCACATTGCGACGCGGTGATCGGCACGCGAAACCACCGCCGCACCGAGCAAGACGGAAACGAGGACGAGGCCAACCCCGAGGAGCAGTCGAACATCCAGCCAGCTCGCACGGCTGGTTCGCCGAGGGCTCGGGGACTGGGCCAGGTCGATCGAGGTGGACGGGAATGCAGTGCCATGGCTTGCGGGCCGGCTGAGTGTGTCGGTCATGCTCATGATCATTCAGACCTGGCCCCAGATAATCTGGCGTTTGACCAGACTGTGGATAACCTCTCCTTTTCTCGGGCCCGACGATGTCAGACTGTGGCTATGTCGCAGCCTCGCTTTCTCACCCTGACCGATGTTGCGGAGGTGCTCAACATCTCCGCGTCCCAGACCTATGCGCTGGTGCGTTCCGGGGAGCTCGAAGCCATCAAGATCGGCGGTCGCGGCCAATGGCGAGTCGAGAGCGCTCAACTCGAGGCTTATATCCAGCGCATGTATGACCAGACCCGCCAGTTCGTGTCGGAGCACCCGTTCGTCGAGTCCAGCTCAGACTGATTCGGCTGACCGACCCGCGCATGCTCACACATCGCGCCGAAGCGCCGCGACAGCGCAGTGCGGTACGAGCAGAACTTCGCGAACCTCGGAACGTCGTCGCAGCTCTCCGGCCGCATGCACCGCGATCTCAGTGAAGTCTCGTCCGACTCGATCGATCGTCCCATCGATGACACCGCCATCGCGTAGATGCAGTCGAAGCACTGATCGATCCCGGGCGATAGCCCGAAGCACCTGACCCACCGGGAGTCGGGCCGACACTGAGGATGTCTCAGTCGGCGGCGCCGATAGCCGTCCAACATTGGCCAGAGCCAGCACGGCCGAGAGCTGTATCAACGCTTCGCGCCCGCCGCCTTCGTGCAGCAGGAGCCAATCCGCGCCTACTCGTTGCAGGACTCCGGCAACCGTCAGCTCCCCAATACAGCGGATACGCACCTGCTGTCCGGCGGCGGGTCGGATGCGATCGGCCAGAGCAAGCTGGCTGAGCTCGATACGAACACGCTCTTGGACCTCAGCACTGCGCTCAGCGATCTCCAGCTCCGTCGCTTGAGCCTGCAGGTCGGCGAACAAAGATTCCCAACGCATGGTGCATCCCTTCACCGGATGCCCGCGATGACCGCGTCAGCCTACCGAGGGCCGGCCCGACAACGACCACACGGCGAATCCAGCGGGCTGCCTCCGACCCGTTATCCACAGATTGCGGGCGCGATTTGACCTGACAGTGTCTGCACCATATAAAGGCAAACACAAGCAAACGAAGGGTAACGATGGCTACAAGCATCCGAATGGGCGGGCTGATCGGCACGGACGTGCTCGTCCTGGTGCGGTTGAAACCGGACTGGTGGCCGCTGGCTCGCCACCTGCGCCATCCGCACACCTGGGTGGCAACAGTCGGCCCGGATCAGGCCGCGACCGACATCGCCTCCGCAATGCTGTGGCTCACCGCCGGGTGGCTGGCGATCGGCCTGGCCGCTCTCGCACTAGGCGCGCTTCCTGGTCGCGTCGGTGAGGTCGCGACAGTCTGGAGCGAACGGGCCATGCCTGCGGCTGTGCGTCGTATCGTCGTCGGCGCCGCCGGAGCGTCCATTCTGTTGGCCCCGATTCAGGCCGGCGCGGCGAGCCCGGCCGGATCAACGGGCACGGTTGGACCGACGGGCGTCACGGCGCTCACGCTCCCCGTTGACGCCGCCTCCGCTCCCATTCAATGGCCAGCAGATCAAGGGCCGCAACCGGTCCGAGCCGCCACAGCTGGCAAGCCGCCAGAACAGATCGATGTGCGCGCTGGTGACTCGCTGTGGGTGCTTGCGAGCCAGCGGCTGGGGGCAGGCGTCGGAGACCGACAGATCGCCGAGGAATGGCCACGCTGGTATGCGGCCAACCGTCGCACGATTGGCGATCGTCCCGATCGGATTCATCCCGGCCAGCGCTTGACCGTGCCCGGCGCGGCTCCTGACGCCAGTCCCCGTCTCGATCCCAGCACCGGTCCCGGTGTCGTTTCCAGCTTGGAGAATCCATGACCGCCGCCGCGCTGCTCATCGCCACCCCCACCGTCGGCGATCGCTTCGTCCTCAAGCCGGCACCCCGCCGTGAGCCTCCCTACGACGATGAGCTTTCACCGCATCTGACGCTGGTCGGTCCGCACGATCGGCCTTTGCCCTTCGACCGCCTGGACCCACGTCTCACCCGTGGCCGTCGCGAGGTTGCTACGACGTTCGGGCGCCAACCGAGCTCCCGCGACGAACTTCCCGAACTGATGACTTTCGTCCGTAGGTTCGTAATCGGGATCATCGAAACGGCCACCGGACGCCGGCCGGCTGCTCAGCTCGGCCAACACACCACGCTGGCGGTGCAGGCCGGTCTGTCCCGTGACGCCGGCCGGATGGGACGCCTCGGCAGCGCCCAACGTCCGGCCTCGCTGCACTCGCTGCATGTCAGCGAACCTCTGGACGGCGTAGCCGAGGTCGCCGCGGTGGTCTGCGTGGGCGAGCGGTTTCGAGCGATTGCTCTGAGGCTAGAAGGTCTGGACGGTCGGTGGCGTTGTGTCCGTCTGCAGATCGGGTGAATCAGCCCGCTCGCGCGGATGCAATCGACTGAGCCGACGGGCCAGGCCGAGGGCGAAGCAGGCCGCGCAGAAGGCGCAGGCGACCGGAACCGCGAATGCGACCCGAGCACCGTGAGCATCAGCCACCGATCCGACGATCGAGGCCCCCAAACCGTATCCAACCGACATCCCAGTACCGATCCAGGTCAAGGCCTCGGTCAACGAACTCGTCGGCGCGATGCGATCGACCAATGCGAACCCACCGATGAGGGTGGGTGCCGTGCCGAGGCCCACCGTCGCGGCCAGCAGCGACAGCGTCACCGTGCTGGTGGCGGCGAACAACAACGACGGCAGGACGCCGAAGATCGTGGCGCAGACGGCGAAGCGGTGCAGTACCGGTGCCCGCCAATGCACCGCGCCATAACCGATCCCGGCGATCATGGATCCGCACGCGAAGGATGCGACCACCCAGCCCGCGCTGGCCCGCGAACCGTGTTGCCCGCAGAACGCAACCATGGTCACCTCGACGCTGCCGAACACGGACCCGATGAAAAGCATCGTGACCGTGATGAGCAGCATCCCCCTATGAGTCAACGCCGAACCGCGTCGCAGACTCTGCGACTGTTCGGCCACCGGAGGTTCAGTACTTCGTTGCCCCGCCAGCCACAGCGTGCCCAGCGCCACCGCCCCGAACGCGAACCCGAGCGTCACCCACGAGCTGGCATGCGTGGCCAGCACAGTGGCGGTCAACGGCCCGAGAACGAAAATTGCCTCATCCAGGATGGACTCGATCGCGTAGGCCGTCGAACGCGGAGCGTCGGCATCGGCCCAGACGTAGGACCAGCGCGCTCGCACTACCGCACCGACGTTGACCATGCTGAACCCGATCCCCGCCGCCGGTACGGGCAACGTCCACAATGGTGCGTGCGCGCTGATCAACATCGCGAACACGGCCGCTACCGCTGCGTGCGCGATGAGGAAGGGCAGCAGCACCCGACGCTGGCCGAAGTGGTCGATCAGCTTGGCGGCGACGGGATTGCCGAGGGCACCACCGAACACCGAGCAGCCGCTGACCACCCCGGCGAAGCCGTATTGACCAGTGCTGCTCGAGACGATCAGCACCAACGCAATCGGATACACCGCGATCGGAAATCGGGCAATGAAGCCGGCCGCGGAAATTTGCGCCGTTCCGGTCCGGGCGTAAGCGGCGCCGTAGGACGTCAGCACCGCCGGCGCAATTTCGACATCGAACTAGGGCATCGCATCAGAATCCGAGCCGGTCGAGCTTCTTCGGATCACGCTGCCATTCGCCCATCACGGCGACATGCAAGTCCAGATGAACGCGTTGCTGCAGTAGCGCCTCGATGCCTTGCCTAGCTTGGATCCCCACGTCGCGCAGCCGTCGGCCACTGGTGCCCAACATGATCGGCTTCTGGCTGGCACGCTCCAGGTGCACAGTTGCGTACACATCCAGCAGATCAGGGCGGCCTTCCCGCGGACGCATCTCCTCGACCGTGACCGCGATCGAGTGCGGAAGCTCATCGCGCACTCCGGCCAAGGCTGCTTCGCGAATCAGTTCAGCGATCTGGCTGTCTATCGTCTCGTCACTGATCACGTCGTCGGGATAGAACTGCGGGCCAACCGGCAGCCGGGCGATCAACAGATCGGCCAGCAGATCGACCTGATCTCCGGCAACCGCCGACACCGGAACCACCTCGGCATAGTCGGCGAGCTGGCTCACGGCGAGAAGCTGTTCGGCCACGACCGAACGAGAAACGAGGTCCGTCTTGGTCACGATCGCGATCGTGGGTGCGGGCAGCTGCTTGAGCTCATTGGCGATGAAGCGATCTCCGGGTCCGATCTTCTGATCCGCGGCAACACAAAACCCGATCACGTCGACATCGGCCAACGTCGCGCGAACGACATCGTTGAGACGTTGTCCGAGCAACGTGCGAGGACGATGCAAGCCCGGAGTGTCAACGATGATGAGCTGCCCATCCGAACGGCTCACGATCCCGCGGACCGCCCGCCGCGTCGTCTGTGGCTTATCGGAGGTGATGACGATCTTCGTTCCGACCAACGCATTGGTCAACGTCGACTTACCAGCGTTCGGACGGCCGACGAAGGCGCAGAATCCCGACCGGTAGCCCTCGGTGCTTGGGCCTATGACCACGACGGATCGTCTCGCAGCAAGACGCCCTCGGCGTCGAAGACGAAGATGGAGGCGTTCGGCGCCAATTCACGCAGGGCCCGCGCTCCATTGGCATCCGGGTGTCCAGGATCGGCACCAACCACCACCGCGGCTTCCAGCCCCGGCGCTCCCGAGGACACAGCCATAGCCACCGCGACCTGCAACGCCGACAGCGACAGGCTGGTCAGGCGCACCGAGGACGCGGCGTAGGTTCGGCCGTCCGAGTCGCGCACCGCGGCGCCTTCGTCCGCCGCGGTGCGGGCCCGAGTGGACCGGGCTAGCACGAACAGCTTGGCGTCCTCGGGGTCAGAAAAGTCAGGCGGCCCGGCCCTCGTTGCCCCAGGCTTGGCCGCTGAATCAGTCATCCGAATCCTCGGCGTCCTCGCGGGGTGCTCGCTCGACCAGCACCGTGTCGATGTGATTTCGCCGCCCAGTGACACTCTCGGCCGTCAGCTTGAGACCGTAGGCCGAGGCCGAGGAACCCGAGATCGGAACCCGCCCGAGCAGTTGGGCCAGCAGGCCACCCACCGTCTCCACATCATCGCCACGCGGCAGCTCGACCTCGAACATCTCCCCCAGGTCCTCCACCGGCAGGCGCGCGGTTACCCGAGCCGACTGGCCATCCAGCCACTCGACCGGCGGCGCCTCGATGTCGTACTCGTCGCGGATCTCGCCGACGATCTCTTCGAGAATGTCCTCGATGGTGATCAAGCCCGCCGTACCGCCGTACTCGTCGATGACTATCGCCATGTGGGAATTGTGGGCCTGCATCTCGCGCAGCAATTCATCCACCGGCTTGGACTCCGGGACGAAGGTGGCCGGCCGCATTACCTCATCGAGCTTGGTCTGGCGGGCCCGTTCCGGATCCTGGGCGCGGCGCACGAGGTCCTTGAGAAAAATGATGCCGACGACATCGTCGACGTTGTCGGCCACGACCGGGATCCGGCTGAATCCTGAGCGAAGCGCCAAGGCCAGCGCCTGCGGGACGGTCTTGGTGCTCTCGATCCAGACGATGTCGGTCCGGGGCACCATCACCTCGCGGGCAATCGTGTCACCCAGCTCGAACACCGACTGGATCATCTCGCGTTCACCGCGTTCGACAACTCCCCGCGCCTCCGCCAGATCTACCAATTCTCGGATCTCGACCTCGGAGGAGAAGGGGCCTTCTCGGTAACCACGCCCCGGTGTGATGGCGTTGCCCAGGGCTATGAGCACCGTCGCCAGCGGCCCGAGCACCCGCCCGAGAAGCACCACCGCTCCCGCGCTGACCAGGGCGACGCGATAGGGATGCTGACGCCCGGTGGTACGGGGTCCGACCCCGATGAGCACGTAGGACACGAGCACCATGACGGCGATCGCCCCGAGAACGACGTCCCACGTCGAGCCCCACTGTGAGACCGCCACGACCGTGAGGAGAACTGTCGCCGTGACCTCAGCCGCCACCCGAAGCAGCAGCAAAAGGTTGGTGTGCCGCACTCGGTCGTCGACGACCCTGGCCAGCGACTGGGCCCCTCGCCGCCGTTCACGAACCAGTTCATCGATCCGGGCCACCGAGACCCGCGACAGCGCTGCGTCGACGGCAGCCAGCGCGCCAGCGGTGGGCACCAGGCAGACGGCGACGACGAGCAACACCACGTGCGCTCCGGTCACGTGCGTTTCTCTCCCGCCGTGCCTGGCAACGGCGTCCTGATCGACGCTTTGCCGTTGGCCGCGGCCCAATCGCCGACGAGCTTGGTCTGAAGCTCGAACATTGCCCGCTCGGAGTCGGCGTCACCATGGTCATAGCCGAGTAGATGCAGGACGCCGTGGGTCGTCAGCAGAAACAGCTCGGAGTCGGTGCTGTGACCGGCGCCGCGGGCTTGCTCGGCGGCGACCTCCGGGCAAAGGATCACATCACCAAGCAGAGCCGGACCCGGGTCGGAGACGAACCCGGGCTTGTCCTCGAGCGTATCCATCGGAAAGGCCATCACATCCGTCGGGCCGTCCAGATCCATCCACTGCTTGTGCAGGTTGGTCATGGCCGCGGTGTCGACCAGCAGGATCGACAGCTCGGCCAGCGGATTGATCCCGAGACTGTCCAGGGCATGGCGAGCCACCGATCCGATCGCGTGTTCATCGACCGCGACGCCGGACTCGTTGTTGATCTCGATAGACATGGTGCGTCGCAGATCAGAGGAGATCGTCAAAGCGGGCATACGCCTGCACGATCTCACCGACGAGCCGGTGCCGCACGACATCGGCGGCATCGAGATAGACGAAGTTGATGTCGTCCACGTCATCGAGAATGTCACGCACGACCCGCAGGCCTGATTTGGTCCCCCCAGGCAGATCGACCTGCGTGATGTCTCCGGTGACCACGATCTTGGAACCGAAGCCCAGCCGGGTCAGGAACATCTTCATCTGTTCCGCGGTCGTGTTCTGGGCTTCGTCCAAGATGACAAAAGCGTCGTTGAGGGTGCGTCCGCGCATATAGGCCAGCGGCGCAACCTCGATCGTCCCGGCCTGCATCAGGCGCGGAACGGATTCGGGATCGAGCATGTCGTGAAGGGCGTCCATCAGCGGGCGCAGGTAGGGGTCGATCTTGTCGTTGAGAGTGCCCGGCAGGAAACCGAGCCGCTCGCCGGCCTCGACCGCGGGTCGGGTAAGGATGATGCGATTGATCTGCTTGGCCTGCAAGGCCTGTACGGCCTTGGCCACCGCGAGGTAGGTCTTGCCGGTGCCGGCCGGGCCGATCCCAAACGTGATGGTGTGCTCGTCGATCGCGTCGACGTAGCGTTTCTGGTTGATGGTCTTGGGGCGGATGTTCTTGCCCCGCCGAGACAGGATGTTGAGGCTCAGTACCTCAGCTGGGCGCTGTTCGGTGTCGGCCTGCAGCATGGCCAGCGTCCGGGAGACCGTGTCCGGGGCGAGGTTGTGACCACCCTCCAGCAGCTGCAGCAATTCCTCGAACAAGCGCACCGCGAGGGCATTGTCCCCGGGTTCGCCGGTGATCGAGATTTCGTTGCCCCGGACGTGGATCTCTGAATTCAGGCGGGTCTCGATGAGCCGCAGCAACTGATCACGGGGCCCGAGCAGGCCGACCATCGCCGCCTCGCCGGGCACCACGAACAGCGTGGTCACCCGCCGCTGTTCGCTTCGTGCTGGTGTCGGTTCCGACAAGTCGAGTGTGCTGCTTTCTGTGGTGAGGTCGATGTGGGGTTGCCTTGAGGCTCGAGTTTACCGTCTCAGGGCCTCAGTCCGGCTGGGTTTAGCCTGGCGGCCAGTTCAGCGTCCGACCCGACAGTACGTGGGCATGGACGTGAAAAACGGTTTGGCCGCTGGCGGCGCCGGTGTTGAACACGACTCGGTAGGCGTCCAAGTTCAATTCCTCGACGGTGCCCTTGATCCCGGCGAGCAACGCCGCCGAGGCCTCCGGATCGGCACTGAGTGCCCCGATGTCGGGCCAATGGGCTCTGGGAACCACCAGGACATGGGTCGGCGCCTGCGGGTTGACATCGGCGAACGCCAGTACGGCGGCATCCTGGTAGATGATCGTGGCCGGGAGCTGACCGGCGACGATCTTGCAGAACAAGCAGTCGGGATCCATGCCCCGACCCTATCCAGAACCCGGCGGCACGTAACGATTCCACCGGCCTGTGAGGGTCGACAGAACCGCGATCGCCGCCGCCCCGGCGGTGGAAGTTCGCATGACCTCTCCCCCGAGCTTCACCGGTTGGGCTCCGGCCCCGATGAAGGCCGTCAGCTCCTGCGGGCTAATCCCGCCTTCGGGGCCCACGATCAGCACCACGTCGCCGGTGGCGGGAACGGTGGCCTCGGTCAGCGCCGCGTCCACGTCCTCCTGCAGCACGAAACTTCCCACCGCCGACAGGCGGGTCAGGACCCCGTTGGTATCCATGAGGTCGGTGATGATCGGGACTCGCACCCGGCGACACTGCTTGGCGGCCTCGGTCGCGGTGCGCCGCCACTTGGCCAGGCCCCGATCGGCCCGGTCCGATCGCCATTGGGCGATACTGCGGCTGGCCGACCACGGCACGATCTCGTCCACACCCAACTCGGTCAGAAGCTCCACGGCCAGTTCGCCGCGATCGCCCTTGGCCAAGGCTTGGACGACGACGAAACGTGGATCGGGCGACGGAATCGCGCTACGTATCTCAATCTCGAAAGCGACCCGGTCGCTGCCGACGGAGCTGACTCGAGCTTGGGCGACCGCCCCAGTGCCGTCGGCCAGCCAGACCACCTCGCCGACGTTGAGCCGCTTGACTCGTGCGGCATGGTGACCTTCGGGCCCACTCAGCACGACGCGGGCCGGCTCCAGCGAGTCGACGAAGAACAGCGGCGGTGTCACCGCTGGTTCAGCGACCGTTGAAGGCGTCGCGCACCTTCGCGAACAGTCCGCCCCGAGCGCCCGAAACGCTGACTTCCTCATTGCGCAGTTCAGCGAATTCGCGCAGCAACTTCTCTTGAGTCTCGTCCAGCCGGGTCGGCGTCCGAACCTCGACATGCACGTGCAGGTCACCGCGGGTCGCGCTCCGCAAGCGCGGAACGCCCTTTCCGCGCAAGGTAATCACCGAACCGGACTGGACCCCGGCTCGTAATTCCACGCGCTCGGTTGCGTCCAGGGTCTCCAGCTGCAGCTCGGTGCCCAGAGCGGCCGCCGTCATCGGCACCCCAACGGTGCAATGCAGGTCTGAGCCTTCGCGGGTGAAGGTCTCATGCGGTTGCTCGCTGACCTCGATGTAGAGGTCGCCGGGAGGACCGCCACCCGGGCCGACTTCGCCTTGACCCGACATCCGGATGCGCATGCCGTCCTCGATGCCACCCGGAACATCGACGGTGATGCTGCGCCGCGCCCGGACCCGACCGTCGCCGGCACAGGTCGGACACGGGGACGGAATCTGCTGACCGGTGCCGGCACAGGCCGGGCAGGTGCGCGTAGACATGACTGGTCCGAGCAGCGATCGTTGCATCGACTGCACCTCGCCCCGGCCGGCGCAGGTGTCGCAGGTCCGGGGCTTGGTGCCCGGCGCGCACCCGTCACCTTGGCAGGACTGGCACACCACCGCCGTCTCGACCGCGATTTCCTTGCTCACCCCGAAAGCCATCTCAGGCAGGGTTAACTCGACTCGCAGCAAGGCGTCGGCGCCCTGGCGGATGCGTGAACGGGGTCCACGAGCGCCGCCGGCCCCGCCGCCGAAAAAGGTTTCGAAGATGTCACCGAAACCACCAAAGCCGGTGAACGGGTTACCGGGTGAGCCCTGACCACCACCGGGAGCCAGCGGATCGCCGCCCAGGTCGACTATTCGACGCTTGTCAGGATCAGACAGGACCTCGTAAGCCGCGGTGACGTCCTTGAACTTGTCCTGAGCGGCCTGATCCGGATTGACGTCGGGATGCAGCTCGCGGGCGAGCTTGCGGTAAGCGCGCTTGATCTCTTCAGCAGTCGCGTCGCGTTGCACACCGAGCAACCCGTAGTAATCGCGAGACGGCCCTGGCACGAGTGCATTCACCCCTGTAGTTACTGCTTGCCATTATTTGGCACTCGGCGAATCCGAGTGCCAGCAATCGAGTGTACGGATCAGCCGCGACGACGCTAACTTCGATCAGGTCACCCCGGGCTCAGTTCACCGTTCGCTCAGCAGATCGCCGACGTAGCGGGCTACCGCCGCCACCCGGGCCATCGTTTGGGCATAGTCCATCCGGCGCGGCCCCAGTACCCCCAGGCCACCGAGTGAGATGCCCGCCGTACCGCCGTAACCGGCCGACACCACGGACGTGCTCTGCAGGCCCGCGTAGTCGTTCTCGTAGCCGATCCGGACCAGGACCTCGCCGGTTCGTGACTGCTGGTCGAGCAGCCGCAGCAGGACGACCTGCTCCTCCAGCGCCTCAAGGACCGGTCTGATCGCGGGAAAGTCCAGGGAGTGTTCGGTCAGGTGGGCCGATCCGGCCAGGACTACGCGCTCGGAGGGGTGCTCGACCAGAGCTTCCAGCAGCACCGAGGTCAGGACCGACACCAACCCGGACAGATGCCGAGGCACGACCAGGGGCAGATCGGCGACGATCGTCGGGGCTGAGGCCAATCGCTGGCCGACCAGCTTGCCGTTGAGGTTAGCGCGCAGGTCGGCCACGTCGTCGGCCTCGACCGGCGCCGGTAGTTCAACGACCCGCTGCTCCACCCGGCCGGTATCTGTGATCAGTACCAACAGCAGCCGGGCCGGCCCCAGAAGGACCAATTCCATGTGGCGGACCCGCGATCGCGACAGCGACGGGTACTGCACGACGGCGACATTGCGGGTCAGTTGAGCCAAGGCCTTGACCGCGTTGAGCAGCACGCCGTCCAGATCGACGGCGTTGTCGAGAAAGGTCTCGATCGCGCGGCGCTCGGCGGTGGACAGCGGCTTGAGCGAGGTCAGCTGATCGACGAAGCGCCGATAGCCAGCATCAGTGGGTACTCGACCAGCCGAGGTATGCGGTTGATGAATCAGGCCCTCGTCTTCCAGGGCTGCCATGTCGTTGCGGATGGTGGCCGGCGATACGCCGAGGTTGTGACGTTCAGCGATGGCCTTGCTGCCCACCGGCTCGTTGGTGGCGATGAAGTCCTCGACTATGGCCCGCAGCACTTCGAGCTTTCGATCCTCGACATTCACTGCGGCCTCCCGGTTCTGAGCATCAGCTTAGTTCGGTTGCTACGAGTTCGGCAGGCCGGGCAGGTTCGGCCCCACACACCCGCTAGGGTGCTGCTACGTATGAGGGACTACGTATGAGGGATAGGTATAACGGACATCTTTTCGACCGGGACGTGATTGCGTGATTTTCAAGGCGGTACGGGAGGGGAAACCGTACCCGGATCACGGCTTCTCGGCACGCGACTGGGCCAATGTCCCTCCCCGTTCAGTTCGGCTGGACGAACTTACGACAATCAAGCGTGAGCTCGCCCTGGACAAGCTTCTGGACGAAGATTCGACCTTCTACGGCGATCTCTTCCCGCATGCCGTGCAGTGGGACGGCGAGATGTACCTGGAAGACGGCCTGCATCGTGCGGTGCGTGCGGCTCTGCAACAGCGCCTGAGCCTGCACGTCCGGGTGCTGGACCTGGATGAGTTGCGACCCATGAAGAAGGCGTGACACTCAGTCCTTCTTGACCGCATCCAGCTTGACCGCATCCAGCTTGACCGCATCCAGCTTGACCGCATTCAGCTTGACCGCATCCAGCTTGACCGCATCCAGCAAGTCACGGACAACCGCGTCGGCCAGGAGCCGGCCACGCTGGGTCAGCACCAACCGACCGGAACCCAACGGTGCCCGCTCGGCCAATCCCCAGATCACGCACTGCTCGGCGTGTTCGGTCGCCGGTTCGGGCAGCCAGTTGAGGTCCAATCCGGAAGCCATCCGAACCTCGAGCATCAGTCGCTCGGTCAGCAGCGCCTCTTCGTTCAGGGTTTCTCGTCCAGCGGCGGGGCTACGACCGGCGTCCAGGGCGGCGGCGTAGCGACTCGGGTGTTTGACGTTCCACCAGCGGGTCCCGCCGATATGACTGTGAGCTCCCGGACCCGCGCCCCACCAGTTCCCACCGGACCAGTAGATCTGGTTATGGCGACACTGGGCCGCCTCGGATCGGGCCCAGTTGGACACCTCGTACCAGTGGTAGCCGGCCTCGGCCAGCAAATCGTCGGCCAGCAGATAGCGGTCGGCCAGCACGTCGTCATCGGGGGGCGGTACGACTCCCGTCGCGACCTGCCGCGCCAGCGCCGTCCCCTCCTCCACGATCAAGGAGTACGCACTGACGTGGTCCACGTCGGTATCGATGGCCGTTTCCAGCGACACTCGCCAGTCCTCGTCGGTCTCCAGCGGCGTCCCGTAGATCAGGTCGAGATTGATGTGCTCGAAACCAGCCTGCCGCGCCTCAGCCACCGCGGCCACCGCACGCGCCGGGCGATGCTTTCGGTCCAGGACCTCCAACACGCGCGGGACCGCCGACTGCATACCCAGCGAAATTCGGTTGAAGCCGATATCGCGCAGCTTGGTCAGATAGGACGGGGTGACCGATTCCGGGTTGGCCTCGGTCGTGACCTCAGCGTCTGGAGCCAGACCGAACTCGCCGGCGATCTCCTTCAGGATCACGCCGAGGTGCTCGGCCGGCAGCAGGGTCGGGGTTCCGCCGCCGAAGAACACCGTGGACACCGGCGGCGCAGCGGCCGGCAGGACCGCGCGGGCCAAGTGAATCTCAGCCAGTACGGTGTCGGCGTAGCTACCATGACTGACTCCGGGACCCAGTTCGGTGGCGGTGTAGGTATTGAAGTCGCAATAACCGCAACGGCTGGCGCAGAAGGGCACGTGGACATAGAAACCAAGGGGCTCACCACGCAGACCCGCGCGGGCTGCCTCGCCGAGGCGACCGTCGGCGGGAGCTGGATCGCCGAGCGGCAG
>Ga0207658_10002302_pt1 | contig 14095 bp, 9 predicted proteins | sample KBSS33metaG_FD_184322 | JGI IMG/M metagenome (GOLD analysis project Ga0207658, IMG submission 184322) | Switchgrass rhizosphere microbial communities from Kellogg Biological Station, Michigan, USA - KBS S3-3 metaG (SPAdes) (version 2) | ecosystem: Host-associated > Plants > Roots > Rhizosphere >...
GTAGCCCGGATGAGCGAAGCGACATCCGGGATCGGTCCGGCCGCGGCGACGAAAGGGGTGTCCCGGGGTGGCTTGTGCCGTCCGGTCTGCCAGATTCCGGCCAGCCGCAAGGGTGCCCCGAGGTCACGGACTCCGACCAGGCCGGTTCGCAGTCCGCTGACGGTGCCGGAGCCGCCTTCGTCCAGACCGGGGTCGAACCCCAGGTGTACGTGGGCATCGACGATTCCTGGTACTACCCAGTGGTTGACGCCGCCCAGCACGAGCAGTTCATGCGGGAGGGACGGTCGCTCGCCGAGATGGATGGCGCGGACGATGCCGGCGCCGTCGAAGACGACGACACCTGCTTCGGGCTCGCTGTCGCCCCCGGTCCACACCGTTCCGGTCAGGGCCAGACCGCGGGTGGGTGCACCGGCGCTCGACCGGCGGGCGCTGACTGCGTCCAGGCCTCGGTGGGCTCGTCGGAGCAGTCGGGTCCCGAGCCGGCGGCGAAGCGAGGCCGCTGCTTCGGGTTCGCTGCCTTCGGTCACGGCCTTATCCTGCCGGGCGAAGTGGTTACCGCGACCGCCGCCGCGCCAGTAACAGAGTGAGTTCGTCCAGGCGGGCGGCCGGGACGACGGTGCTCAGATTGATCTGCGTCAACCGGCGGATCGTGTCAATTCGGCGGAACGGACGCGCGAGCCGAAGGGCGATCAGCAGCGGTCCCCACAGACTGGACGGAAGCCCGACTCGCTTGAGTTCACCGCGCAAACCCTTGCGGGTCTGGGTGACCATGGCTTCCACTTCGGCTTCGACTTCAGCTTCGGCCGGACCGAAACCTCCGACGCCGGTCAGTCGTCGACCGAGGGCGGACAGCAGCGCGCGGACGATCAACACGGCGATGGCCACCAAGCCGATCAGGACGGCCAGCCATTTGATGTGCGCGACCCAAACGAGAGCGGCCAGCAGCAGGATCGCGATGCCCATCCATTGCACGGTGCGGATCACCGACACACCGAGGGCGCGGGTCAGCAGGTAACGGCGCATCGCCCAATGCGAGGCGTCGGTGCCCCGCTGATACGGGCCGACGTCGGGCACGGTGCGCTCGTTGATCACCGGCCGTTCGCGGCGCGGATGGCTGGGATCCCCCGGCCGTCCCGGGGTGACTTCGTAGCTCACGACTCGACAACGTTCAAGGCGAACACTTAGTTCTCAACGTCCGATCGACATCGCTTGTGATCATGACCACACATTCCCAAGATCATTTGACGAGATATTAAGTGGCGATTAAGACTGACCCGTGCCGTGTGTAGTCCATGTGCGGTTGTGAAGCCTTCTCGACCCTCCAGGCCGAACGTTCCCGACCTGCTGGCGTCGGCCGACTCGCAGCAAGCAGTTCAGATTGCTCACACCTACAAGCATCGGGTGGAGCTCTCGGCCAAGGAGACCGAACGATCGACGACCTTCGTCAATCCTGACGGCACCTTCTCCGAAGAGGTGAGCACGACCCCGGTTCGGGTCCGGATAAACGACTCCTGGGTAGCCCCGGACGCGAGCTGGCAGGAGACACCCGCGGGCCCGGTCCGCCCCAAGGCCGCGATCATCGACGCGTCCCTTTCCAGTGACCCGGCTCTCTCGTTCCTGACAGTGAAGGCCGGCGGCGGAAGCATCGACTACCGGTGGCCTTCCGTGTTGCCCAAGCCGACGTTGCACGGCAATGAAGCGACCTACGCCGACGTATTCCCCGGGGTCGACCTTCGGGTGGATCTCAGCGTCGAGAACCTGCACGTGTCACTCGCCGTGAAGAGCAAGGCAGCGAAACTTCCGGCCAGCATCGATTTCCCCTTTGCATTGCAAGGCCTTTCGGGCACCTCGACCGACGGCGTGCTGCGTATTACCGATCCGACCGGTCTCGAGGTGGCTCGCGGCGTCAGCCCGCTGGCCTGGGATTCTAGCGTCGGCGAACATAGCGGCGGCCCGGTCAACGTGCCACTGGAATCCACGCTCACCAAAGGTCACGCCGTCGCCCAGGTCACTGCGTGGTCCCAGTCGGTGGTGACACCCCGCGCCCTGCTGGACGATCCCAAGACCGTGTACCCGGTGATCATCGATCCGCCGATGAGCGTGGCCTACTCCGCGACCGGAGCGGCATATATCGACAGCCAGTTCGCGTCCACGTCCTACGACCCGACGTGGGACGCCAACCGCATCCATGTCGGCAAGAATCCTTCCGGTACCGGTGTGACCCGCAGCTACCTGCAGTTCGCCCGGAGCTCCCAATCGGCCAACCTCGCCGGCACCGACATCATCAGCGCGACCCTGGCCACCAACGAGGTCTATGCCTGGAGCTGTACGGCGAAATCTATGCAGCTGACGACGGCATCGCCGTGGAGCAGCACCATCTCGTGGAACAACCAGCCGATCATGGGTTCGGTAATAGGCACGGCGACGGTGGCCTACGGCTATTCCACGTCCTGCCCGGCCGTGGCCAACACGCCGGCGTTCAATGTGACCACCGCGGTCGCCGGACAACTGAGCCAGAATTACAGCGCTTTCAGTTTCGGCATCAGGGCAACTGATGAAACCGATGCGACGGCCTGGAAGAAATTTTCCACTACCGCGACATTGACCGTGCAGTACAACACCCCGCCGAACGTCCCGACCAACCTGAAGTTCTCCTCGCCGCAGGCCGCTTGCGCTTCGGCGCTCGGCTCGGTGTACCTCAACAATGCGGTGCAAGCGCTTTACCTATCGGCCAATGTCAGCGATCCGGACGCCGGGAACAGCTCGGCCTTCTTCCGGGTGGTAAGCCTGGGCACCGGTCACACCGTCTGGAGCGGGACAACGGTCGCCGCACCCGACGGCCAGCAAGAGATCGCGGTCCCGATCAACGCCTTGCCCGAAGACAACTATGTGTGGCAGGTCAACGGCGTTGATGATCAGGGCGCGACGTCGGCCGTCACCTCGAACTGCTATTTCACGATCAACAACACGCCCCCCTCGACGCCCCAGATCAAGATGAACGGGTCGCAGATCTACTCACCGACCGCGATCAACACCAAGACCGGCAACCCGGCGACCGTCCAATTCAGCCAGGGTGCGGCTGGCGACGGCGTAACGAGATACGGGTATTCCTTCGACGGAACACCTCCGGTCCAGCCGCCGGCGGGCGATGCCGGTTACTTCGTTCCCCTGGCCGGGCGGGTCGTCGTTCCGACGTCCGTCACCGCCGGCCACTGGACTCGATTCACCATGTCCGGATTCCAGCCGGTGGCCGGAGGTCCGCAAGTCCCAGCGGCCGGAAGTGTCACGGCCGTGGCCGTGTCCATAGAGGTGATCTCGCCGACCGTGGCTGGCACGTTGTCGGCGGCGCCCGACAGCTCCTCCCTCAGTGACGCCCAAGCGCTGGGCACGAGCGTCATCTATGGATCGGGAACCACCGGCTCGATCAGCAATTCCGCCGTGGTTCAGGTCGGCACCACCGGCAAGATTGCCCTGCGGACGACCAGTGCAGTGCAACTGCTCGTCGACATTCAGGGCTACTACACGAGCACGTCCGCTGACACACCCGGCGGATTCACCCCCATCACGCAGAAGAGAATCTCCTCGCTTTCCGGCGTCGCTTCGGGTTCGACCACCGATGTCGCTATCACCGGTGCCAGCGGGATCCCCACCGGCGCCTCGGCCGCTGTCCTGTGCTTCACCGTGGTCAACAATGCATCGGCGCCCGCCGGGTATATCACCGCATACTCCTCAGCCACGCGGCCGGGAACGGGGCTGGCTTTCACCAACGGCTCGACCATGGCCATGACCGCCACCGTTCCCCTTGACGCCGCCGGGCACATCAAGGTGTACCTGTCCACCATCGGCTACGCCGCCAGCATCCTCATCCATGTCCAGGGCTACTTCTCGGCCACCACGGATGACGGCGCATTTCATCCAGTGACGGGTACGAATTTCAGGGCGTTCGATTCGCGAGTCGCTCCGAATGTCGCCGTCCGACCGTACTCGCGGGTCAAGGTCACGTTGGCGAACATGGGCGGGGTACCTGCGGTTGGCGGCGCCGGCATCGCTGGTGTCGTCGCGAATTACCAGGTCACCAATGCCACCCAGACCGGCTACATCCGCGTTGGATTTCTTGAGGATCCGCCCGAGGCCGTGAGCGCACTCGAATCGCGGCGACGGCATCCATATCCGAATTTGTCCGATTCGTGTTGACTGTGATCCCCGCCACATCACTACAGCCAAGTTGACTGATATTAGGTATGCGTAAAGAATGGCCGGGTCCCTATCCGTTGTCCGTTCGTCCTGTTGCCCGCACTGTCCGTTGCGCCCGCAGAGGCGGCAAGTAAGGCGCTGTTTTGAAGTCACCAGGCTCGCTGAGATCCCTGTTCTGCCTTTTGATCCTCACCTCCGTCACCACTGCCGCGATAACACTGCCGAACCATGCCAACGCGGCTGAGCCCACGCCTAAGAGCGACAGGACGCCGATCGCTGGCACTCGCACCGTGTCCAACCCGTTGCAGTACGTAGCGGTCAACTCGACTCGAATCTTCTCGGGCGCGGTCGGCACGACTCCAAGCGAAGTCGCGATTCCTGCGGCCATAGTGACCGATCCCGCCGCCTATGAGGTCGTGCTGAACGTTCAGGTGTACAAGCCGACCGCGGAAGGCTATATACGAGTCACGGGGCTGGGCGCAGACGCTCCAGTTAGCGCACAAGAATTCGTCCGCGGACAGACCATCTCAAACCTCGTCACCTCCACCGTGGTGGACCGGAAGGTGCAGGTAAAGCTCTCCGCCGGTAGTGCGCAAGTTTTTATTGACATTTCTGGCTATTACACACCGAGCAACGGCACTCTCTATAACTCAATCCCTAACATCCGAGTATTTAATGGCGTTGTCGGCGCCGCGCCCACAGTCGTAGTCATTCCGAAGGCGAACCTACTCCCTGACGATGCGGCGGCGGCCTCACTTAACGTCGAGGTCTTCAATCCAACCAACAACGGTTATGTCCGCATAACTGCAGCCGGAGCCGATTCGGCGGTAAGCACCCAGGAGTTTCTCCGGGGCCAGACAGTATCAAACTTGACGATCACCAAGCTTGCGAATAGAAGCTTTCAAATCAAAGTATCAGCTGGTACGGCAAGAGTTCTCGTGGATATGTCGGGCTACTATACGCGTTTAACCGGATCATCTCTATATGCGATGACCCCGACGCGGATAGCCGATCGGACGATCGCCTCGACACCTACGCCCATACCCATTGCGGGGAGTGGGGGAATCCCGCTCTACGCAACGTCAGTCGCTGCCTCGATCCAGGTGCAGCAAGCAACTCACGCTGGCTATGTGCGGCTGACCCCGCTCGGTATCGATGCTGTCGTAGCCACCCAAGAGTTTTCTGCTCGGCAAGCAATTTCGGGTTTCTCTTTGACGCAGCTCTCGGCTGGCGGAATTCAAGTCAAGCTATCGACAGGGCCGGCAAGGGTACTCCTCGACATATACGGCTACTTTGGTCGAACTAATTCGCAGTTTACAGAACCATCTATGCCAGCCTTGAACTTTAAGGCAATCGCCACCGATTCATATGTTGCCATATCTTGGACGGTCGACCCACGCGATCTAAACTTTGCCGGCGCTATGTTGCGACGCGTCAGTGGCGGAAGTGCAGTCACGAATCCCAATGACGGGATCCTCATCGCGAATTCCTCGTTATTGTCACCCTCGTTCACCGACTTCGCGGTCGATCCCGGTACCACCTATTCGTATTCCCTGTTTACATATAATTCGTACCATATCTTCATTCAACCTACGACGGTTAGCGTCACAACTCCTATCTCGTCTGGAGGGTCTGTTGGCACTATCTCCGGAATTGTCCTGAATACTCGCGGCTTACCGCTGTCCAATGTGCAGATTTTGTATGCAAAAGACAACGAAGGATTTCAGACCGCAGTTTCACCTTCTGTCTACACCTCGATAGATGGCCGATATTCTTTTTCCGGGCTGCTTCCTGGTACATACCAGATATGTGCGTTTCCCTTCCTGATGACCGAAGATAAATCCCAAACCGGGTACCTGCCAACCTGCCTGGGCGGCGTGCCCTGGGACGTGAATCTCCTGGCGCAAACCGTTTACTCCTCCACCATGGGGCCATTAGGCTCCGACCTCTTGTTGAACGATAGTTCTGGGTTAGTGGCGCCCAATCTCGTGGTCGGTTCAGCTGGCGGGATCAGGGGAACGGTCTTCGGAACGGATGGCCGTATCGCGTCGTCGGGCAACATCGCGGTCGACTGGATGGGCGACAGCCCAGGACCGAATACCCTTGTTAAAAGCATTAGCTCGACCGATGAATTTCGAGTACCTCTCCTTAGAACAGGCAAATATTCGGTGTGTTTCAACCCTGTATCGAACATAGACTACGGCCCGACTCCCACAGGGTATCTCGCGGCCTGCGATGAGATCGATGTGAAGCCCGGCTGGAATGATTTCACAGGGTATATCAAACCTTCCGCCGCTATTCAAATCCTTGTTACAGACTCCCAGGGCGATCCATTGTCAGGAGTAACTGGGTCGAGCCTTTCTATATCGCGTACTACAGGGCCGGATGGAATTATCGCTTATGCCGGGTTCGACAGCACCGTCTTTGCAACAAGGTCTATCTGTTTCGACCCAACTCTAGCTTCCGGAGGACCCTCGAAGTACGGGTACCTCAGCGAATGCGCGTACATAACCTTGGCGAACGGAACCACGACTACTCAGACGGTTGTCTTGCAAGATGCGGGTGGCGCCGGGGGCCGAGTCACGGATACCATGGGTCGACCATACGCTTATGGTCTAGTCACCCTGGAAGCGGTTGATAAAGAGCTCGGTTTAGAGCAAATAGTCAAGACCGACGATCAAGGCTATTTTCACATCACTCAATTGCCCAGCGGTCAATATTTCGCATGCGTTCACCGCGATACTTGGCCGGTGCTGTCTGAGCCCGGGCCCCTCCCAAATTGTCAGTTATCGGAGGATATTCCAACTCCCGGCTCTGTTATTGTCAGTGTCACGGTTGACATCGAGGCAGCCTTAAATATTAGGTTGAATTTGGGTGCATTCGTCGCCGGCTCTGTTAAAAACGCGGACGGATCTCCGGCAGTTGGCCGCTACATCAATGTGTATGATCCCAATAGTCATGAGATCGCCAATACGATGACTGATTCTCAAGGAACCTATTCGTTCAGTTCCTTGCTGCCTGGCACCTACAACGTCTGTGATGTGACTTATTCGAGGCACGTTTGTCGTTGGGATTGGGCCGACACCCAGGGGTGGCTGGTAACGGAATACGGTCAGGAATATCGCGGAATCGACCTGATGCTTCCGCCGAACTGACACTGACTCGTCATAGTTTTGCCCGGCGCCTCGCCGGCAGCCTCGTAGGAAGAAGCCTCCAACGGCCTGCAGCCGAAGATGAGCATGAGGGCTCGCGCACTTGGGTAGGTTTAGATGGGTTGGCGGTTTGCTAGAGGGTCTCCGCTCTTCGCGACGGTTAGCTGTCGATGGTGTACGCCCGACGCGCTCAGGGCGTCCTCATGACGCCACTACGGCCACATCGAAGCGTCGAGCGGCTATCCGTCGAACGCTTGATGACCAATGGGCCCACCAGTAGGCAGGTGATCGACTGCTACGGTGCGGGTCATATGGTGGACAAGCATCAACGCGATGCGACTGAAGCCAATCAGTGTGAACATATGACGATGAAACGGTCTGACACTCGTGGACGTTAAATCCGACCGCCGTTCCAAGGCCCTGATCGCCACCTCAATACCTTTCACCGTGCTTGCGATCGTGCCCTTCTGTGGAGCGGTAGCGCTAGTTCTCTGCCTAACGGCCAGCGGGCCTATTCGAGATAAGGGAGTTCGGTCCTCTGGAGGTTGGAAGGTTGCCTGGTCCGCCGGACTGATCGTCGGCCTGCTCGGCACGGCCTGGACAGCGTATTTCCTCGCGGAGGTCCGGTCGAATGGCCTCTACCTCTACTGAGCAACCTGACCTACGGACGTCGACGGCAAGCAAAGGCAGCGAGCGATGGCAGTGGACGCAGGAAACGGAGGTGCATTGAAGACACACTCGGCACGCCCACCAGCGCGGCCTCAGGCACGGTTGACGTTTTGGCGTGCACCTCGCTCATATCCGGAACCGAAACAGCCCACACATAACCAAGATCTCGTGTCGACTCCGCAACGCGGTTGGCGGGGGGCGCCTTCGTCGGTTGGTGCGTTGTCGCAATTGTCAGCATCGGCGTAGCTTGGCTTGCTCCTGCTGCCGGTTCGGCTACGGCGGGGCCACCTGGTAGGTGGCAACGAACGTAGCGTTCTGCGTCGGAGCGAGGATCTGGTGCGCGGCAGCACCGCCATCTGACCAGGATGAGAACAGATACGTCGTTCCCGATCGGGTCTGGCTGGCCGGTGCGGCCGCGGTGTTCGTCGAGCCGACGATGACCGTCCGGCTGACCGGAGCCGTCGCATTCCCCAGACCCGCATCGAGAACGAGGCCGGTCGGATTGGTGTCGAAGGTCAGGACGACCGTCGTCGGATCCAGCCGGACCGAGCTCGTCGCCGTAGCCCCCTGACTATCAGTCGCGGTAAGGGACAACTCAAGCCAGGATGGATATTCGTGGTCGGGTGCGTCGAACGCACCGCTGGCGACGCCGGCCCAGTCCTGGATCCGGTGAGTATGGCACTCGCTCGGGCAGTGGTGAATCACGAGCGACCAACTCAACGATGCCGGCGGCAGCGCTCCGTCCTCGCCATCGATTGCGTGCCCGGAGAAGGTGATGTGCTGCCCGACCTGCCAGTGCAGCCCGGAGGCCGGGCTGTCGATGATCGGTTGCGGCGGGCTGTCGCCGGGAAGGATTCGCAGGCTGGCCTGTGACCTTGCGCCATGAACGTCGGTTACCCGCACTTGCACGGTCACCGGGCCAGCCGTCGTGTAGGTTGCGGACGGCGTGGCCGAAGTCGAGTCGCCGAAGGCGCCATTGCCGTTCAGGTCCCACGAGAACGTGAGCGGGTCACCGTTGGCGTCAGTGGACCCCCTGGCATCGAAATGGACGGTCAACGGCAACGCGCCCGCGGTCACATTGGCCGAGATATTCGCGCTAGGAACGGCGTTGCCGGCTGGATAGCCGATGCGATGAATGGTGCCGCTGCTCAATGAGACGTAGTAGATGTCGCCGCCTGGACCGCTGAAAAGCTGGACCGGTTGGTCAAGGCCGGTGCCGATCGTTACGACATCGTTCGGATTAGGCAGGCCGTTACTTCCGACCCGCATCGCCCAGAGACAACCGCGCGAGGAGTCGGTGAAGAAGAGCGCATTGCGATATGCCGATGGGAAGGTGCTGGCATTCTCGAACGCCAGTCCGGTGATCGAGGAGCCGCCGCTTCGAGGGCAACTGCCGACGGTCGCATCGTGCCGATAGCTGTAGTACGGCCCGGTTGCCGTCCCACCGGAATACAAGGTGCTGCACGACGTGAGCCCGATCGAACTGAAGCCGCTGACCGCCGGCCCCTCGTAACAGGGCCAGCCGAAGTTCTCGCCGGCCGTGGCGAGCCCGTCCATGACGTTTGGAACGCGATCGATTTCCTCGTACGTCCCGAGACCGACATCGCCGATCCACAAATCCTTGTGACCGGGCCGGAACGCGAACCGGAACGGATTGCGCAAACCGTAGGCCAGGATGCGTTGGGCGTTCGGATCACTCGAGGACGAATAGGGATTCCCAGGCACCGCGGCGCCGGTGTCGGGATCGATCCGCAGGATAGTTCCGCTCAGTAACACCGGCTGGCCGGCCGGCCGGCGCAGCGATTGTGCGCGCAGCGCTCCACCCTGGGCGTCCGGCGCGCTGAGGTTTGTGCCTGCGGCCCCGGGTGGATCGCCACAGGGATTGCCGTTCTGGCCGTAGTCCAGAAAGGAGAACGATGCGCCGTCACCGCCCCCGACGTAGAGCCTGCCGTCTGGCCCCACCGTGACCGTGCCGATACTGTGGCTCGGCGACTGCTGGCACCAGCCGGTCAGCAAGGAGCGCGCATTGGTCGACTTGTTACCGGCGACGGTGAACCTGAGCAGCTCCCCGACGATCATGCAGCCGGCCCCGGTGCCTCCGGATCCGTCGTTGCAGGCATCGTGCCACAGTGGTGCCGGGTGGCCGGGGTAGCCGTCGTAGGACCGCAGCGCGTACAGATACGGCCGGCCGGTGTTCAGCCCGGGATCGACAGCGATGCTGAGCAGCCCGCGATCCCAGTAGTCGTCGGTGCCGGCTCGCAGATCGGCGAACACCACCGGGTTTGGATCACTCCAGGATCGCAATACCTTTATCAGGCCGCTCTTTTCGGCCACGAAGATTCGTCCGTCGGGCGCGACTGCGGCCGCGGTCGGTTCAGTCAGTCCACTGGTTACCACCGTGTCGGTGAACCCCGAAGCTAGGACCGGTCCGGCCGCGGCTGCGCCGTGCGCTTGCGAAGGGCGTGCGAGAGCGACCAGGAGGGCAGTGAAAACGGCCACGGCCACCACGCCTCGCAACGTCAGCACTCGGATGCTCAGCCGGTGGATCGTCAACATGCGCGCCCCCGAAGGATCGGCCCCGGGCGCACCCTACCCGACCAATGTTGACGGGCTGTTTCGCCCTGGAGCTCGTTGCGATCATTCGGGTAGAGCGAGGTTGCCGAAGGAATCGACACCGTACCCCGACCGATGAAGCGTGCACTCGGTATCGGTATCGAGTGAATCGGTATCGGTATCGCGTGAAGCGGTCGTTTCCTGCCCGCAACATGAACCAGGTTGCGTAACCGAACGGTGCATCTTCGATACCTGCGTCCTTAACGTGCGGTCGTTACGTTCTTGTGGTCGACGCCCCCTCATAGACAGGCGCGAGGGATGACTCAAGTACTCGAACGGCCCGGTACCGCAAGGGTGACGGCAACCCACAAAAGGCACGCCTCACGGAGAGAAGCACGAAAGTTCCGTCCGGATATCGAGGGCCTGCGAGCCTTCGCCGTGTTGGCGGTGGTTCTCTATCACGCGGATTTGGCTCACGTCAGTGGCGGGTTTGTCGGTGTCGATGTTTTCTTTGTGATCTCGGGCTTTCTGATCACCCGCCAGCTGCTGTCTTCGGTTGGCCAGGCTGGCCTGCGGGCTTTACCCACCTTCTACACACGAAGAATTCGGCGGTTGTTGCCGGCCGCCGTCGTTGTCGTTATCGCGACGGTCATCGTTGCTCGCTTGTTCGCGCCGGCATTACAGGTGCGTTCGGTTGCCTTGGACGGGCTCTACACAACGTTCTACGGGCTGAATTATCGGCTGGCGATCGAGGGAACCCAGTATTTGCACCAAACCGATGCGGTCTCGCCGCTGCAGCAGTTCTGGTCGCTGGGAGTCGAAGAGCAGTTCTATGTGCTCTGGCCGCTACTTATTGTGCTGTGCGCGTGGCTCGGGCGGCGGTACCGCAGCACGTTGCTGGCGATTGCGCTCATCGGCGTCGTGGCACTGTCTCTTCATTACTCGATCACGATCACCAAGACCAATGCACCCTGGGCCTATTTCTCTTTACACACCAGGGCATGGGAGCTCGCGATCGGAGCCCTGGTTGCCGTCGGCGCGAAGCGCCTGGTTCGCCTGCCGGGTTGGATTGCCGGACCAGGTGCGTGGATCGGTCTGATCGCGATTCTCGGTTCGGCCTTCGCGCTCAGCGACGCCACGCCGTATCCCGGCTCGGCGGCCGCCATTCCGGTGCTTGCTACCGGCATCGTTCTAGCCTGTGGATGCGGCGCTGCGCGTGGTGCCGAGCGGGTGCTGGCCGAGCCAATGCTGCAGTGCGTCGGTCGCATCTCGTATTCGTGGTATCTCTGGCACTGGCCGATGCTCATCCTGGCACCGGCGATTCTGGGCCATTCCCTGACCTGGTTGCAGCGGGTGTGCGTCGTATGGCTGTCACTCGTCACGGCCATCTTCACCTACTTCGCCATTGAAAACCCCGGTCGTCTGCTCGCTCGGACGAACTCGCAGTGGTTGCTGACCGGAGGTTTGCTCTCGGCAGCGGTTGTCGGCATCACGGTGGCCGTGATCCTCAATCCGCCCGCACTCACCGGCTCGGGAGCAGCGGTATCGCTCGCCCAGCCCGATGCGGCCACGCCCGCGGCGCTTCGTGAAGTACAAGCAGCGATCACCGCGGGCGTGGCGACCAAAGCAGCGCCGCGCAACCTGACGCCCGAACCGGCCAATGCGGCCAAGGACTTGCCACCCTCATCCTCCGACGGTTGTCACGCCGACTTCTTGGTGGTCGATCAGGGGAGTTGCGTCTTCGGTGATCCAGCTGGCCACCAAGTTGCCGTGCTGTTCGGCGATTCCCATATGGAGCAATGGCTTCCGGCGTTCGACGTGGCCGGCAAGCGGGCGCACTGGAAGATCGTGAACTGGACCAAGGCGGCGTGTCCGCCGGCCCAGCTCAGCGTGTTCGCGCCGACACTGAACCGGCAGTACACCGAGTGCGACACCTGGCGAAGCCGCACCATTGCCCGGATCGTCAGCCTGAAGCCCGATCTCGTTGTCGTCGGGCAATCCGAGAACGTGGCCTCGAGCTCGGTGCCGCCCTCGACCTACGCGTCGGCGACGGTGCAGACCCTCAACCAGCTCAAGACGAGGACTCAGACGCGGGTGGAGTTCGTTCAGGATCTTCCCGTGCCGAACTTCGATGCCCCGACCTGCATTGCCGATCATCTCTCCGACGTCTCGCGATGCACCTTCGCGCTCGACAAGGCCTTCCGATACCCGGACCGGCACCAGGCCATGATCGCGGTGCTGCGCCAGGCCGGAATCCCAGTTCTCGATCCGGCGCCGTGGCTGTGTACTTCCCAGCGCTGTCCGGCGGTGGTCGGCAACCTGCTCGTGTATCGCAACGACACCCATGTCACTGCGAGCTTCAGTCGCTGGCTGACGCCGATGGTTGCGCCGCTGTTGACCGGAGCCCCCTGACCCTTCGAGGTCAAACCACGACCGACCTTCGTTCCAAGCTGAGGAGCCAGGCACATGTTCATTGGCCTGGATCCCTATGCCATCGCAATCGCCGTCCTGATCGCTGGAGTTGTCGACGATGTTCCCGTTTAACAAGTTGCCGTTTAGCGAGTCCAACCGGATGACCACCGCCGTGGTCGGCGTTTCGTTGGCCGCGATCAGTACGGCCATCTACCTGTCGCCGGCGAAGCATGCGATCACGCCACAAGGGCCCAAAGGGGTATCCGAGGCGATCCGGAACCTCACCACGCCGAGTCAGACCTCCCGGGCACCGTCACCGGGTCCGACCGCAAAGCCCGGCGGAGCCAGTCCGAATCCGGGCAGCTCCCCGTACCGGATCATCCACGCTCCGGGGCAGGACAAACTCGTCGTGGTAAAGCAGAACCAGACGCACACGGTGACCCTGACGGCTACGGGCAAACCCGCTACGCCGCCCAAGTGCGGCTCCTTCACATGGCAGCAGGACGCGCAGGCGGTGTATTTGACGAACCTGTCCGACCCGTGGGGTCTCGACGGCAAGTCGGGACCCAACAACGGCGACGGTATTGCCTGCAACGACGAGCCGGTCGATCCGTCACGGGCCGCCTCGGTGCCAGCCGGTGCCTACGTGCCGCCGACCCCGAGCCCGGCAAGCAAGAGCGCGCTTGTTTCCCCGGCTACGAAGTACTTCGGAGTCGCCATGGACGGATTGCCCGGTGATACCGGCATGTTCGATCGGCTCGCGGTCGAGGTGGGAAAGGCGCCGAGTCTGGTCGAGTGGTTTGCCAACTGGCCCAAGACTGCCGACGGTGTGGAGGGCGACTTCCGAGGCGACCTGGTCACGACCGCTTGGTCACGGGGTGCATTGCCCGTCATCTCCTGGCAATCGGGCAACGGCGACGGCTCGGCCAGCGACCCCTACCGCAACCGGTTGGCCGAGATCGTGTCGGGAAAGTTCGACGCGTACCTGCTTCGCTACGCCGGTGCCATCATCCGTACCAATCTTCCGGTGGCGATCCGTTTCGACCATGAGATGAACGGGAACTGGTACGACTGGTCGGCTGGCTATCCGTGGAATCAGTCGAACACGCCGGGAG
>Ga0207658_10002316_pt1 | contig 14022 bp, 10 predicted proteins | sample KBSS33metaG_FD_184322 | JGI IMG/M metagenome (GOLD analysis project Ga0207658, IMG submission 184322) | Switchgrass rhizosphere microbial communities from Kellogg Biological Station, Michigan, USA - KBS S3-3 metaG (SPAdes) (version 2) | ecosystem: Host-associated > Plants > Roots > Rhizosphere...
GTACCCACGCTGCGCAAGATCGTCGCGTGGGCCAACCACGGCATGGACCCCATGGTGGTCGTCTCACTGCAAGGCGAGGCAGCACTGCGATTCCTCTCTGGTGTGCTGACGATCTACTTCGCGTTCTGGGTGGAGTCGGCTTATCACGGCCTGGACGCCGCAGGGGCGCTCGGTGGCATCGCACTCGCCTCCGGTGTCGGGACGTTTCTCGGCACCGGTATCGGCACACGCCTCAAGCTGCACCGTGCAGAGATCGTGATTCTGATCGGTGTCTCCGTCGCGGCAGCGAGCTGCCTCATCTGCGCGGCAACATTCAACCTCACGATGGCAATCATCGGCATGTTCGTCAGCGGCATCACTAACGCGCTCAGCAAGATCGCCCTGGACGCCGTTGTACAGCACGATGTGCCGGAGGCATACCGCTCCAGTGTCTTCGCTAGAACAGAGACCTTCCTGCAATTGGCCTGGGTCGTCGGAGCGGTACTGGGGGTTGTTCTGCCGCCTAGCGACGGCTCAGTCGGTTTCTGGGTCAGCAGCGGAGCCCTCAGCGCGGTCGCTGTGGTGTGCGGTTTACGACGACGGGCTCTTGTCCGTCAAACGACACCCGGTAACGTCAATGCGGTCCACGAGCCGTCCCACGATCGGGCTCAGGGTCCGGAGCAGTTCAGACCCGACAACCCGTCCCTGCCAGGAGCGCATCAACCATGAGTCGTCCACGTCGTCTCGGCCTCGTCTTGCTCGCCATCGTCGCGGCAGTCAGCTTGCTCACCGCGTGTGACAAGCCCATCCCGCAGGTGACAGCCCTGGCCAACAACAAGGTGACGCAGCTCAAGGCACAGAATTACTGCTTCGACGCCTCACATTGCAAGCGGGACATCAACCAGAATCTGCCGACTCTGAAGGTCACCGGTGGCTCGACGATTCAACTTGACGTGCCCGGCGACGTTGCCGACACCAGCTGGTCTGCATCAGAATTCGTCGTCCAGTCCGACGGCAGCACCCGCACTGTGTTGGGCACGACGTTTCTGACCAACACCCACCATGCTGATCTGCTCGTACCGTTCGTCGGGCAGGGGCAAGACTTCTTCATCGCCGTCCAGTCCACGCGCGGCCTACTTAAGGGCGGACAGTGGCAGGCCCGCGTCGAGGTCGTCAACTAGTTAGCTAAGGACGTTAGTCGCATGTCACGCATGCTGGTCGTCACCGCGGTTGAGGCCGAGCGTGACGCGGTGTGCCGCTACCTGGGTGCAGAGACGGGCGGCGTGCGAGGCGACCTTGTCGGTCTCACTCCGGTCTCGATCGCACAGACCCCAGGTGGCGAAGTCGTGGTCACGGCTGGAGGCGTCGGACCGGCGTCCGCAGCGGCCACGACGGCACTATTGGCGGCCACCGCAGCAGCCGAGTCGTCGCCTTTTGATCTCCTTGTCTGCGCCGGTATCGGTGGCGGGTTCAGCATCGATCCCGGCGAACTGGTCTGCGCGACCGCGGCCCTTTTCGGCGACCTCGGCGCCGAGACAGACGCACCCGACGGCTTCACCAGTGCACCGGAGCTTGGCTTCGGCGTGGACAACTACCCCACCGCCGCAACGATCTCCGCCGAGTTCGCGCAACGCTGTGGTGCCGTCCTCGGACCGATACTCACCATCACCACTGTCACTGGGACGGCCGCGACAGCCTCCTTCCGCCGACGCCATCATCCAGGCGTGCTCGCTGAGGGCATGGAAGGCGCCGGCGTCGCCGCGGCCGCCGCCGCGACCGGTTCGCTGTTCACCGAAATTCGAGCGATCAGTAACCATGTGGGGCCCCGCAACCGAGATGCCTGGCAGATCCCGCGGGCACTCGACGCCCTTGCCGACGCGTTCGCGGCAATCACCGCCGCACCATGGTGACGCCGCGGTGACGACCGCAGACCGCCCGCTCGAACTGGCCTACTCCCCCTGCCCGAACGACACGTTCATCTTCCATGCCTGGAGCCACGGGTTGTTGCCCTCGGCCTCCGCCGTCCACGTCACTCATGCCGACATTGACGTCACCAACACCGCAGCACTCGATGGCCGTTTCGACGTCGTCAAGGTGAGTTACGCGGCTTTGCCGTACCTGCTGGATCAGTACCGCCTGCTGCCTTGTGGTGGCGCCTTGGGACGCGGCTGTGGCCCGTTGGTCCTGACGCACGGACAGACCGGGCAGGCATCGGTAGAGGGTCTACGCGTCGCCATACCCAGCGATCGCTCTACCGCCTATCTGCTCTTTCGGTTATGGGCAGCTGGGCAGCGTCCGGCGAGTATCGAGACCGTTCCGTTCGCCCAGATCATGCCGGCGGTGCGTGACGGTGTCTTCGACGCGGGGCTGGTGATCCATGAGGCTCGCTTCACCTATCCGCAGTACGGCTTGACCTCAATGGTCGACCTTGGCGCCTGGTGGGAATCGCAGACCGGCCTTCCGATCCCGCTCGGCGCGATCCTGGCCCGGCGCGATCACGACCCGGATGCCCTTGCCGCGACGATTCGCGCCTCACTCGACTACGCCTATGCCCACCCATCGGCCAGCGCCGGCTACATCGCCGAGCACGCCGACGAGATGTCGCCTGAGGTGCAGGCCTCGCACATCGCCTTGTACGTCAATGAGTTCAGCCGAGACCTCGGCGACGAGGGGTACGCGGCAGCGCAAACGCTTCTCGATCGGGCAGCGAACGCCGAGCTTGTCCCGTTCGTCCACAGTCTCTGTTCGTGAGCTGGCCTCAACAGCCAACGCGGACTAGAATTCGGACCATGTCGCGAACTCTATCCATTACCGAAGCCAAGGCCAAGCTTTCGGAGCTCGTCGCGGCGGTGGCCACCACCCAGGACCATATCGACATCACTCGAAACGGCGAACCTGCCGCTGTGCTTGTCTCCCACGCGGAGATCACCACTCTTCGAGAGACGATCGCTGTTCTCTCTGATGCTCAGGCTGTGGCTGATATCGCGGAATCTTTAGCTGAAATCCGCGAAGGTCGAACGACCAAGGCTGAAGACTTACGCCAGACCTTGCTCAGCCGCGTCGCCAACTCGGCGTGACCCAAGACTGGACGGTTGAACTCACAGGCCCAGCCCGTAAGGCACTGCAAACTAGTTTGCCGCCAGCCATTGCACGGGCCGCTTTCACCTTCATCACCGAACGCCTGCCGACTAACCCCCAGCGGCTCGGTGCACCACTGGCCGAGCCCTATGACGGACTCATGTCGGCCCATTTGGGCACCTACCGCGTGATTTACCGAATCGACGAATCTCAGCGGACCATCACCGTCGTTTCCGTTCGCCTCCGGGGCGACGTCTACGGCATACGCTGAAGCCGCCACGACGTGGGAACAGACGGTGCCGCTGCCTGTCAGGCGTCGAGGTTGTCAGCGACCGCGCGCAGCACAGCGGCAACCTTCTTAGCTTCAGCGCGCTCGGGGTAGCGACCACGGCGCAAGGAGTTTGAGACCCCGTCGAGGAGCTTGATGAGATCCTCGACGATCGGAGTCATCTCCTCCGGCGGACGGCGGGTGGCACGCGCCACCGACGGCATCGGGTCGAGCAATCGTACTGACAACGCTTGGTTGCCCTTGCGCCCCTGGACAATCCCGAACTCAACACGCTGGCCGGGCTTGAGGGCCTCGACACCCTCGGGCAAGGCATCGCTGTGCACGAAGACGTCTTCGCCCTCGTCATCGGCCAGGAAACCGAATCCCTTGACAGCGTTAAACCACTTAACCTTGCCGGTAGGCACGTCTGCTCCTTGAATATGCATGGAAATGTGTGCTGCAGTGTCACCGCAGCACACATCTAATGACGAAATCTAACTTAACGACGTCATCACATGTAACGACATAAGGCACCGCAGGGCGGTGCCTTCGATGCTCATTAGGTTACTGCTAACCCACAACTCCTTACCAACGCCATACCGCCAGACGGAGAGCGGCGGGCATGTACGGAGGCGACTGGGGGCGCACGCAAGATGCATCAGCGTCCGTTTGTGCCAGGATCGTGGTGGTAACAACAAAGCAACACTGACCTCTGTCCGGTGAAGGAGTGCGAATGGCCCGCTGGCGCAAGGGGCGCGCCGATGAGCAGCACGAACTCTTTCCTGGCTTCGGCGACGTCACCGAGATCGGGGTGGGCAGTCTCGCCACGGTGTACCGGGCCCGCGAAATCGACACTGGGCGGACCGTCGCCATCAAGCTGCTCAACGTTCGCGATGTCTCGCCACGCGCCCTTGAATCGTTCCAGCGTGAATCGGTAGCCCTGGGGGCCCTGAGCTCGCACCCGAATATCGTCACTTTGTATCGGACGTTCACGACGCCCGACGGACGTCCCGTGCTCGTACTCGAGTACTGCGTCGGTTCGGTCACTGACCGGGCCCGCGAGGGCGGTCTGTTAGTCAGCGACATCGTCTCGATGGGCATCAAGATCGCTGGCGCACTGCAGACGGCACACCAGGCCGGGATCCTGCACCGCGACGTCAAGCCGCAGAACATTCTCGTCACCGAATTCGGCGAGCCTGCCTTGGCAGACTTCGGCGTCGCGATGCTGCAGTCCTCTAGCGAGACGACGGCTGGGCTATTCGACTTCACCACGCTGCATGCGGCGCCGGAACTGTTGGAGGGCAAGGAGACCTCTGCCGCGACCGACGTCTACGAACTCGCCTCGACCCTGTATCAGCTGCTCTCCGGACAGTCGGCGTTCCGTGCCTATGAAGGCGAGTCGCCGGCATCGGTCATCCTGCGTATCCTCCGCGACCCGGTGCGCCCTGTTGTGGTGGCAGGGGTTCCCCCACAACTTTCGGACTTACTCATCTCCGCGATGTCCAAGGAGAAGGAGCACCGTCCACCGACCGCGGCCGAATTCGCTGCGGCGCTAGCGCTGATCGAACGATCGCAAGGCTGGCCGCCGACCTCGTTCCTCGTTCGCGGCAGCTCGGCGTCAAACTCATCGCCGTCCTCGCCTCGCACTTCGCCGTCAGGCACACCTTCGCCGTCAGGCACACCTTCTACGCCTCGCACACCGTTGCCTCCCGCCGCGCAGGGCGTGCCCTCGCCACCCTCGCCACGGCCAACCCCTGCGCCGGGCGCGATGTATCCACCGGCGCTGCCCACTCCGGCACCACCGGCGTCGGCCACTCCAGCGCCACCGATGCCCGCACTCGCTCCGGCAGCTCTGTTACCACCACTCCCACTTCCACCGCCACCACTACCACCTCCGCCACCACCACTGCCCGCACCGGCGATCGCACCGGCACCGGCGATAGCGGCGACGCCTCCGCCCGCACCTCCCGCGCCACCACCACCTCCCATACCGCCACCACCACCGCCCGCTCCCCCTGTGCCATCCCCACCCGCGTCGGGGCAACCCGTTTTCCCGATACCACCCCAAGGTATTGACGAGTTGGACGACGTCGATGACGTCCTTATCGGCGGAGCAGTCGACGCGGACTCGACCGGGTTGTTTCCACGGCTAGTCATCCCGATGCCGCCGCCGGCAGAGGTCGGACTATCCGACGAGACGGTGTCGATCCTGCCGGCCACGTCGGTTCCACCGCCCGTAATTGAGGCGCGCCCACCTCTTCCTGACCCGTCTGAGGCGTCGCCGACCGGGCAGCATCGCGCCCCTGCCGAAGAACCCGTCGTTGCCGACGACGTCTCTATGGGTACGGCGGATGAAGAAGAAGCGGACCTGTTCGGGCCGCCCACGCTCCACGCCCACGTCGTCGAGCCGGAGCCCTCAACCGCGGTGGCTGCGGTGCCGACGGCGGAGCAGCAGCAGCAGACATGGCAGCCGACGTGGGAAGACGAGGCCGACGCCGATTGGGCACCAGTCTGGGAAGAGGAGGTTGAGCAGCAGGCCACGACGGACTCTGCGCTGGCACCCGAACCGGAACCAACCGAGCCGGAACCGGAACCAGTAACCGAACCGAAGTCGGTAACCGCGCCAGAGCCGGTAAGCGAGCCAGAGCTGCAGCCCGCAGTCGCGCCCGAGCCGGAACCTGCGCCCGCGCTCCCTCCAGTGTTTACAATTCCCACCGGCTCAAAGCCGTTGGGGCTGCCCAGTCCGCTCGGCACGGCCCCGACGTTGCCCTCTTTGCTTTCCAGTGCGCCCCCACGCAATGTCGAGGGCACCATGACCTTTAAGGCTTACGGGCAGCCGTTACGCAACGATGCAGTGCGCAAGGCCTTTTGGGGGCTCTTCGCCGTGGCAGCGCTGGCGAGTCTGGCTGCGGGAACCCGCGCCCTCGCAGGGCGAAGTTCTGAGTCGGATTGGCTGACGACGGTGCCCTTCGTCATCGTGCTGGTCTGCGCCACCACTTTGTGGCTGTCTCACCGCATACTCCGGGTCAGTGAGGGTGGCATCGTCTGTGATCACGGCCTGCAGACGATCAAGCTCAGCTGGCAAGAGGTCCGCGACATCGACATCCGCACCGATAACGACGACGACGGAGCCCCAGCAGTCATCGTCGTTCGTACGGCCTACCGCGAGATAGTGCTCCACGCCAGCCGAGGTTCACTCGCTGAAGCTACCGAGACCCTCGAAACAATCAGGTCGTACTACCAAAAGTTCCTGACGTCGCCAGTGTCTCAGCACGTATTCAGATAGCGAACGATCCATCACGTTGCCGGTCCCGACGCCGCTAGTCTTTTGACGACCAGGAGTCCGGACCTGGATCCCAACCGGTGGATTTCGTCGCATCTGCATAGCGCAGTCGGGCGCGCAGGCGAGGCAGGAACTTGAGTTCCCTTACGACCAATCGTTCCATGTTTCGTTCGGCAAACCACGCTTCATCAGCCAACTCCCTAGTGATCACGCTGCCCGAGCTATAGAGGGCAACGTCGGCCGAACGCGCCAACGTGGTGACGAGATGTCCCGCGTTGGGTCCGAACAGTTCCGCCGCCGAGCTAGCGACCTCTACACCAGTCTGCGGACGCGGGTTCGGCAGACCTGCCTCGACCAACGAATCGAGGCCCTGAGCCCAGGCCGCAATCAAAGACTCGCGTGGATCTTCCAATGCACGTCGTTTACGTCTACGTCGGCGTTTGCGAAGAATCAGCAACAAAACACCGACGAAGATCAGTAGCAGGAGCGTCGCGGCACCCCAAAGCAGATACGGCAGCCGCGACGCAGATTTCGTCTGTGGCACGGCACTCTTCTTCGCCACCGCATGCCCGGCGTTGTTACCCGCCTGTAGTTCGTTGCGTGACGGGACGGCCGTCGCTTTCGGTGAAGGTGATGCGGCGCCCACACTGTCGTTGGTGTCCTTCGCCGCGAAACTGGTCGGCGTGGGGTCGAGGACGACCCACCCGGCGTCGTGCATGGGGACCTCAACCCATGACGTGGCCTGAGAAGCCGTCACATCATAAGAACCTGCAGGTAAAGGCTGGCCATTCTCACCACGAACACGAAAGCCGGTGACGACACGAGCCGGCACACCGATCTGTCGTGCGATCAATGCGACAAGCGTGGCGTACTGCTCAGGCGTGCCAGAACGTTGGGAACCGATGATCGAGGCAACCACATCGGAGAAGTTCGTACTACCGGTACGCGAGCTACGGGCAGCCCCGGGCGCAGCCGAAGCGCCGCTAGGCGTCTGTGTCACCGGACCACCTGCCAGGCCGTAGTTAGTGCGCAAATCCTTGGCCAGATCCTGCAGGAAATGTGTGGATTCACCGCTAGAGGTGCCGGTTTCGGAGACGAAAGAGGTGACAACTTTCGCGAGAGTCGTTTTGATGGAGACGGGAAGCTGCGTGTCGATCGGAGCAGTACCTCCCGCGGCCAACGTGGTGGCCGGTAGCTGCGCCAAAGTTTGCGGCTGCGCAAGAGAGGTGACGGAGTACGTAGCATCTGCGGTGAGTGCTGCGGCGGGAACAATCATCCCGCTCACGGAATCAACGTTAATGGCGACGTTATCGACACTCGCCGGTCGCGCGATGTACGGCATCCACGGACTACTGACGAGCTGGTCTGAGGTTACCCGGTAATTCTGGGTGACCTTCGCCGCCTTGGGCTGCAAGTCGGCATCGAGTTCTGCAGGCACCACACCACCGGTTGGTCGGAAGGTCCTGGTGAACGACCAACTATCGCCGTCGTAGAAGTCCACGTTCGCCACGGCCAAATAACCAGCAATAGGTCGGTCAACGACGACGTTGAAAAGCTTGGTGTCGGTTGCACTACCTTGTGCCGGGCGCAAGGAGGAGATGAAGGCCAGCGGGGTTACCGGATGACTCTGCAACACAGAGGGCACCCGAACCGGCGCCGCAGGCTGGCCGCTCACCACCGAGGATTGCGCGGAGACTACGGCAACGATCGAGGCAAGGGTGACGACGACGGCCCCGGCCGCCACGGGGCGCAGCGGGATCACCCCTTCGCCTTCCGTGGCATCGGCACCGACGTTACGACGAATCCATGCCTGCACGGTGCGCAGCAGCGTCATGCAGAGCAACAAGCCACCAGCCAGCAGCACGGCTATCCAGCGCGCCTGCGATGTGTCGGCGATGACGGCTCGTTGCGTGGCGGCATAGGAAACCCCGAAAAAGACAAGGAGTCCAGCATGCGGAACGAGCGATCCGGAGTCTCGTCCAATACTTTCGCCGACGATCGCTCCGGCTAGCCAGCACAGGGCAACCGGCGGGATGAGCAACGTCGATGGACTAACCAGCGGTAAAGCGAAGGTCAGGATCTGGGCCGGGCCATGGGTCAGACCGTCGTAGAGGTGGGTGATGCCGACAGGGTCACGCAGGACAATCAGCAATGAATACAACGTGAACGCCAATACGTCCACCACCGTTGTGACGTATAGCGGAAACCTGAACAGACGATTCACGACGACAGCGACGCCAACGCTGAGGATCGCGGCACCAAAGAGCGGAATCACCATCGTGGCCGCAGGAAAGACACGCAGCCAGGGCGAGCCAGCCAAGGCCACGCTCAGAACCGCAAGCGGAAGGACCGCCATCGCAAGTAGGCGTCGGATCATCGAATGACCTGCATATTCCAGGCTGCACTGGCCTCCATGGCGTTCGATGCAGTGATGATATTGATACCGGCAAAGCTGCGCGGTTCGGCCTTATCGCAGATCGAGATGATGACCAGACGTTCAAAACGCCGCCGCAGTGCACCAACCGCGGGCAGTACTCCGTCTTGCAACCGTCCGGTGACGATAACGAGAGAGGTACCGCTACGCGCGCGACGTAACGCGAGCAGCACCGCCGCAAGTGGGGCGTCCTGTTTGAGCTGCAGGCCGGTCAGGTGGTCGATGAGTGGGGTCGCATCACGCAAGCGAGGACCGCCGATAGTGGCACCGTCGCTACTACGTAGCTCGGCGGGTGCCTTGTGATCGGTCAGCGCGGTAACCACCGAGGCCGCAACGTCTACCGCCTCTTCAAAAGCATCGGGGGTGTAGACACTCGCGTCTTGATCGATAACGACCACACTGAACGGCTGCGAGGTATCGACGTTGTGTTTGACAACCAACCGTCCGGTACGCGCAGAGGAACGCCAATGAACCAAGCGCAGGTCGTCACCGACGACGTAGTCGCGCAGGCGGTGGAAGGTGATGTTTCCCTGCGGGGCTGTGTCAGAGGATGGCCCCTCCAGGTGGCGCTTTTGGCCGGACGGTAGCTGGCGCAGCGGATGGATCGCCGGGTACACCCAGATCCGTTCCATTTCGCCGAACTTGCGCGACCGGCGGAATAGATCAAGCGGATCCGCCCGGCGCACCTGCACCGGACCGACATCGAAGATGCCACGCCGGGTCGTCGGAAGCCGGTAGGTGCGAACGCCCTTTTCGCCGTGACGCAGCCGTGGGATGACGGTACGCACGTTGATATCACCGAAGGGCTGGCTAGCAACGGTGACACTAACTGGTGCACGACCACCGTTAGCGAAGCGCAAGAAGGCAATAGCCGGCGAACCTTTCGGGACGCGCGGCGGCTGAATCTGACGCTCAATCGTCAGCCCGGAAGGGCGCATGACCGAGACCGCTCCGTAGGCGAAGATCAGGACAAGACCGAAGCCGATCACGAGGAACGCAACCCAATGCAGCACTAGCCCAGTGGCCAGTGCTGCAATAGCCACGATCAACGTGAGAACTCCGGCTTTGGTCATGCCACTGGCGCCATACGAGGTACCGGAACCGAATGCAGTGCACGCGTGATGATCTCGGTCGGAGTACGTCCCTGCAGCTCGGCCTCCGGCTGCAGGATCAGACGATGCGAGAGGACCAGCGGCGCCATCTCTTTGACGTCATCGGGAGTCACATAGGCGCGACCAGAGACCGCTGCAGCCGCACGCGCTGCGCGTAACAACGCCAGGCTGCCGCGAGGCGAGACGCCCAGGCGCAGTTCAGGGAAGGAGCGCGTCGTCGCGGCGATCGCCACGATGTACTCCTCGATCGTCGGTGCCACCTCGACGAATGCCTGAATATCATTGATGATTCGCTGCACGTCAGCGGCCGCAAGCACTGGTGATAGGTGCGTCACCGTCGCCCCGTGCTTCTGGGTGCGCAACACAGCCGCCTCAGACTCCAGCGACGGGTAGCCGACAGTGAGACGCATCAGAAACCGGTCGAGCTGCGCCTCAGGGAGGACGTAAGTGCCTTCCATATCGATCGGGTTCTGCGTCGCGATCACCATAAAGGGACGGCTCATCTCGTACTCGATGCTGTCGGTAGAGACCGTGGCCTCTTCCATTACTTCGAGCAATGCCGACTGTGTCTTCGGGGATGCGCGGTTGATCTCATCAGCAAGAACGATGTTGGCGAAGATCGGCCCCTGGCGGAACTCGAACTGCCCAGTGCCTTGATTGAAGATCGAAACGCCAGTGACATCACTGGGTAGGAGGTCCGGAGTGAACTGGATGCGGTTGCTCGTGGCGGTAAGACTGGCCGCCATCGCCCGAGCCAGCGAGGTCTTGCCGGTGCCAGGTACGTCCTCGAGGAGCAGATGCCCTTCGGCGAGCATGCAGATCACCGCATGCCGAATAACGTCGGCTTTGCCTTGAATTACTTGGCCAATGTTGGCGCAGATGCGGTTGGACGCCTCAGCAATATTCTGCGCCGTCTGGTGGGCTTGTTGCTGCTGTGCTGACGGTGCTGCCGGGACGGGCGCAGGCGTGGCGGGCGCGGCTGATGCAGGCATAGCTGATGCAGGCGTGGGCGGTGCCGCGTGCTGCCCTTGCGTCGGCGGCATTTGATGTTGTGGTGCCAGGCCAACACCTTGGTGTTCGTGGTCTCCAGCGAAGAAGTCGGTCATGATGCTCCTGTGGTCACGGCGTCGGTGTGGGCGTGTGGATAGGTGTCGCGGTGGGCGTTGGTGAAGGAGTCGGCGTGGGTGGTCCTGCAGTGGGCGGAGTACCGGTCACCGGGACAGAGAAGGGACCTCTATTCGCACCGAGAAACGTGTACGTCACCTCTACGCTCCACGTGCCAGCTGGGCCACCAAACGGGTCATGGCAGGCACCGAAGTTGGTAGCAAAACTGAACTGGGGCGCTGTCGCAGCAGGCGGTTGGTTCGATTCGCCGCCGCAGACCCCCGCAGCGTTGCGATGCAAGATGAAGGTGAAATTGCTGTAGTACGGGAATGCGATCGGGTTGCCGCTATAGGTCACGAGCACGTTTGCCGCACTGGCATCGAAGGCAGCCGAAAAGTCGCCAGCAGTGCCGACGAACGACGGTGGATCCAGGGTAACCGAAATGTCAGAAAGCGTCGGCGAACTCGTTGGCGACGTCCCAAAGAACGAGCCGGTCATCTGAGTGAGACGGAAGTTCCGGATCTGACAGTTTCCGTTATAGTCCAGGCGGCTGTAAGGGCCGAGGACCACCGCATCTGCAGGATCGATCGAGGAGGCCCCAACGTCAGCTTGAGCATTGCCACAGAACATTCTTCCGGAGACATTGAACCGTTCACCGCCCGCGGCTGCGCTACTAAGACCAGCAATTTGTACGGTGATCTTCGCGCTAAAGGAGTCAAGATTCGTCGCTGCCGCCGTCGCAGTCATGTCAGGCCAGGCCGAGCTTGCTTGATCCACATCGACAGGACCAACAGTGATCGCCGCGTCGGAATGCCGAGGTGGCGTAACAATGACTTGCGCCTTGTAGTGCTTGGCGACCGTGATGTTGTCGAAAACATTGACTGTGTTCTGGGTAGCACCGTTACTTGCAACGACGGCACCACCTAGCAATAGCTGGAAGTTATAGCTATATCCGACGCCGCCCCCAGCTACGTTGGGATCGCCGTCCACAGTAAGAGTGACCGTCGACGTCGTGGGCTGACCAAAGTTGGCGGTCGGCGGTGAGCTGGCCGTTACCTGGAAGGCTGAACGCTGCGGCGGCGTCCAGCTGTACAGGCATGCGGTACTACCGCTGGTTGATCCTGCGGTGCCATCGACACCAACACCCTGCACTTCAAAGCTGATTCCGCGTCCTAGCGTCGCGCCAGAGCCACCGAAGACGGTGCTGAACTGACTCAATGTGTCGTCACCTGAAACCACCAACGAAGTCGGCGGCGAAGAAAGACCCAGCCCGTCACAGTAGGTCGGGATCACCGTCCACTGCGCGGCCGGCAGGCAGGCGTTAGTAACGCCGCCGCACGAATTCCAGGAAACGTTCCAGTTGCCAGCGCTATCGGTCGAGGCCCGGACACCAGTTGCGACCGTCGGGCCTTCGGGTCCTGTCGTGAACTGCGCCGGATCCGACGGCGTGCCCTTGCCATTGATAAATGCGGTGACCTTGACCTCGTAACGGGTGTTTGGATACAGCCCGACAAGATTCACCCCGGCCTGACCTTGCACGGTTACGGTGGCTGGGGCGGGCGGGGCGTTGCCGCCGACTAGACGAACAGAGACGGTGTAGGTCGACGGTGCGCAGTCTTGACTGTCCAAGAGCGGATAGGTCCAGGCAAGCAGCACCGAGCGTGAGGCCGGGGTCAAGCTACTCAGCACCGGAATATGCGGTATCTGGCTCGACGTCGCGCACTGTACGGCTGCGTTGATCTGCGGTGCCGGCGGCGCGATCTCCGGCGTAGCAGCCGGCGATGGGCCGCTCTGCTCGCTCTTTTTCGCTTTGTCGTTGGCGATCTCGGCAGCGCCTCCGCTGGCGTTGAGATCGACCGCAGCGCTCTTGTCCACGGTCACCGGCGTCCGGCTTCCGTCGGTAAAGAGCACGACGGCGCGGCGATGGTTCGGGGAATTGATAACGACCCGGCTCCCTCGCACCGTCAAATAGGTGTCGGTGAAGTCGTTGGATTCCTGCGCCTTACCACCCGCATCGGTGACGATGGGGTACTGCTCAAGGTTCTCTACATGCTGTGCTCGGCCAGCAGCGGTATCGATACTCCACAACGCTCCGCTGGTGGCGTCCATGGTGTAGAGCGTGCCGTCGCTCTCCACGGGCTGAACCAACGCGGCGTCACCTAGGTCGCCAAGGCGGTGGGTCGTCAAGTTTTTACCGTCGGTGCTCAGGCTGACCGACTGCCAGCCGCCAGCAGCGCCCGCCGACGCTCCCGGTACGTGATACAGGAACCTAAGCAAGCCGCTCGCTCCCAGCGCGGGAAGGATGCGGTCAGCCTTAGCCGTGTCGGTCGTAGCGACCTTTTGCTGCGTATAGGACGTGCCACCCTCGCCTGGGGTAAAGACAGTGATCTCCTCGGGCGTCGCCGCGCCAACGACTGTCGTAGGAGTGGTGTCGTCAGACAAGGTGGCACCTGAACCAGGTGATGCGTGCGTTGTCGCCGCCCCGACGGCGGCAACCGATGGGAGATCAGCGACAGGGTTGTCGCTGAGCGACGCCCCGGCCGACGAACCGGCCGGCACACTGAGCTGGTGCAGCGCGCGCGCCTTGTCTGTACCTGTGACGAGCCAGAGGTCACCGTTGGCGCTCACCGCTGAGCCAGGCGCTCCCGTGCTACCTGTCTCCAGCGTCAGCGACGCGCGGGGCTTGACTTTGGCGGTACTTGCCCGTGCCGCCTCCACGGTGGGCTGGCCGACGAGATAGATCCCCGTGGCGCCAGGACTGTTC
>Ga0207658_10002318_pt1 | contig 14007 bp, 10 predicted proteins | sample KBSS33metaG_FD_184322 | JGI IMG/M metagenome (GOLD analysis project Ga0207658, IMG submission 184322) | Switchgrass rhizosphere microbial communities from Kellogg Biological Station, Michigan, USA - KBS S3-3 metaG (SPAdes) (version 2) | ecosystem: Host-associated > Plants > Roots > Rhizosphere...
CTCCGCTGTACGCCGCCCTCCCCAGCCGAGACGAGCCCTTCCCGAAACCTCCCGAGCATCGTGACGGTCTCAGATGGAAAGCCGAATTTACGGCAGCCACCGGGGCCAGCGCGACCGTGCATTTAACTCACGTGGCTATCTGTCTCAGATCAATTCTGGGACGAAGCATGGAGTGGCTACAGGGGTTTGAACAGACTGGCGACGTACTGATGGCGAACATCGCCAGAGCAGGCGCCGAACCGGAACTCGTCGGCGTGCGGCACCTCAACTTACGGGGAGTTCCGTTCGTCAGTGGACTTTGGCCCGCAGCTCAGGTGATTACGGATTTTCTTGATTGGGGTGAATGTGACCCGCGCGAGTACCTTGCGCATGTGCCTGAGCTCAAGGTCAATGGGTCCAATCATGCCGTTTACCGCTTTGACTTCGACGGCATTCGCTATCTTGTCCCGGCGCTGGTCCTGAACCGAGCACTGTTTGTATTGCCTGGTGACCTAAGAGAAGAGCTCTTTTCGCCACGACCGCTCGAGTTGCTCTGCACTCCCGAGACCGATGGGCACTACTGGGACATTACGCTCGACAGAAACGCTAAGAACATATCTAGTAAACGAACCATGAAATGCCTGAAATGGGCAATGCTGTTCCCAAGCGGTCGAAAGGCATGGCATAGCGTCTTGCAGTTTGCCAAGCAAGACCAAGTGCGGGTTGCATTACCAAACGCCCGTGTATTAGCGCGCGCAGTGGGTCCGAGAGCGGAAGGAACAATGTACGTTCAGCGCCTCTGGCTCGACGCGCTAGAGGCACTTGAGGCACCGTTTGAATTTGCTCCGACTGCGAATAGACAACTTCCAATCCACCTTGGGTGCGGTGCTGTCGCCGACTTCTTCCGGCGCGGCGCACTGCCGAGAACAAAATGGAGGCGGCGATAGGCCTCCAAGAAGAATCCGGCGACGCGAAGTTTCGAATACTTTGTCAGCGCGGTGTTGCGAAGTTTGTCGAAGGCCTCTGCCGCCAGAGCGGCTGAAGGTATCGGCAAAATTGTCCGACGCAGAAGTGCTCGCATCCGACAAATGACTTCAAAAACAATGGTTTAGCGAGGCGTGGCGCTTTCACCTTTAAATGTAGGAGGACAGTTCGATCGCGCCCTGGTCGCCGACCGCGAGCGCGGCCAGCACACCGGCGGCGCGCGCATCCGGCACGGCCGCGAAGATCGCGTCGCGCACGCGCTGGCGCAGCCGCTCGACCGGGAATCCCGCCGCGCGATGCAGCAACTCGGCCGGCGGCGCATCACGCACATAGCCGGTCGCGCGCACGCCCTGCTCGAACAGCTGCAGTTCGTAGTCGAAGCCGTGCGGGTTCAGGCTGCCGTGCGGCTGGCGCAGCCGCAGCGCGAAGCGCCAGCGCTGGCCGGCGCGCAACTCGGTCTGCGGCTCGCTCAACACGGCATCCTCGTGCTGGCCCTTGTACCAGCCAAGCGCGAGCAGCGCCGGCACTGTCACCACCTGTCCGTCCAGCGTCGCGCCGTCGACCTCGAAGCGAAAGCGCAGGCCCGCAGCGCTGCGCTGCGGCAGGTTCGCGACGACACCGGTAACGACCAGGTCCCGGCCCTCGAGCGCCGGCGGCAACGCATCGGCCAGGCGCAGCGATGCGCGCACACCGGAAGCGCCGATCGCCAGCAGTGCCACGGCCGCGAGGCCGGGCACGAACGCGCGCCGCCAGCGCCATGCCGCGGCCGCACCGAGCAGGCCGAGCGCGATCGCCGCAAGGTCGCCTTCGACGGGCCACAGTGCGCGCTGCTGCAGCTGCAGCGCGACACCGGCGACCCAGGCGAGCGCCAGCGCCGCCAGGCGTGCCCCTGAGTCGGCTCGTCGCTGCATCGTGGCAGTGTAGGATTTGCGCCTCCTCACCCGACACGCGGTTTCACCCATGGCCAACGCACCTTCTGCCGGCTCGATCTACGAGCGCCTGACCGAGCTCGGCATCACGCTGCCGCCGCTCGCGGTGCCGGCCGCGGCCTACGTGCCGTTCGTGCGCAGCGGCAATCTACTGTTCGTCTCCGGTCACATCGCCCGGCGCGACGGCAAGGCCTGGGTCGGCCAGCTCGGGCGCGACATGGTCACCGCCACCGCGAAGCATGCGGCGCGCGCGGTCGCGATCGACCTCCTCGGCACGCTGCATGCCGCGGTCGGCGACCTCAACGACATCGAGCGCATCGTCAAGGTCCTGAGTCTGGTCAACAGTGCGCCCGACTACACCGAGCAGCACCTGGTGACGAACGGCTGCTCGGAACTGCTGGCCGAGGTCTTCGGCGACAAGGGCGCGCACGCGCGCAGCGCGTTCGGCGTCGCCCAGTTGCCGATGGGCGCCTGCGTCGAGATCGAGCTGATCGCGCAGATCCGATGAGCACGGGCACGCGGGTCTTCGCCGGCGTCGCCGTCGCCTGCCTGGCGGCCGTGGGCGCGGCACTCGTGTCGCAGCACGCGTTCGGCATGCAGCCCTGCCCGTGGTGCGTGCTGCAGCGCGTGATCTTCCTGGCCATCGCCGCAGTCTGCGTGGTCGGGCTGGTGTGGCGCCGTGCCGTCGGGCAGACGATCGCCGGCGGCGTGGCGCTGCTGCTCGCGTTGTGCGGCGTCGCCGCGGCACTGTGGCAACACTTCCAGGCCGCGGCGTCGGCGTCGTGCAACCTGACGCTGGCCGACAAGATCGTCAGCGGCTGGCTCGGCCTGGACAGCCTGCTGCCCGACGTGTTCTCGGCACGCGCGAGCTGCGCCGATGCAGCGGTCAACCTGTTCGGCGTGCCCTACGACTTCTGGAGTCTGGGGCTGTTCGTCGTGCTCGCGATCGCGCTGCTGCGCACGCTGCGTGGACCGGCGCGTCGCTGAAGGCCGCTAACGCCGGCGCACCTGCACGTCGACGAACATGCCGGCGAAGTCGCCGGGCCGGCCGACCCACGAACCGCTGACCGGCGGGGCCAGGCCCGCATGGCGCGCGACGCCGACGCGGATCAAGTCGGTGCCGCCGATCAGGTTGTTGGTCGGGTCGAACGGAATCCAGCCGGCCCCCGGCAGGTAGACCTGCACCCAGGCGTGAGTCGCACCGGCGCCGACGTGCTCGGGGCTGCCGTCATCGAGCCACGGCGTGTACAAGTAGCCCGAGACAAAGCGCGCCGCGTAGCCGAGTCGACGCACCGCCTCGATCATCAGTGTCGCGAAATCGCGGCAGGTGCCGGACTGCAGGTGCAGCGTGTCGTACGGCGTCTGCACGCCCTCGTCGAAGCGCGCGACGTAGCGCATCGAATTGCGGATCGTCTGCGTCATTTCGACCAACAGCTCGCGCGTGCCCGTGCTGCCGTCGTCGCGGACGAAGGCCCGAGCCCAGGCCTCGAGTTCGCCGCTGGGATCGTCGTAGTACGGCAGCAGGTAATGCTGCAGCGCGATGCGGTCCTCGTCGCTGTAGACGAAGGGATAGGCCGCCGCGCTCGGTCTGAGCGGCAGGTCGAGCGCGCGCGTCCCGGTGTGCTCGACCGAGAACGTGCACTCCAGCTTCAGTTCGGTGGCGGGGCTTTGCGGCTGCACCAGCGCGACCGAGTTCGAATACACATCCTGGATCAGACGGATGTCGACCGGCTCCGGCGTCACCTGCAGATCGGTTGCGAGCACGCGCAGGTCGTGACTGCCGCGCGGGCGGAACAGCACCCGGTGTTCGCCGAGCCGCACCGGCTGGTGATAGCGGTAGTGCGTGCTGTGGCTGATGTCGAAGAAGACCGACACGCGCGCCCAACCTCAGTTCTGGTTCATGTGGATCTCGGCATGCTCGCCCAGCTCGGTCGGCCGCTTGCCGGTGATCGCTGCCTTCGCCATCCGGTAGAGCTGGACGACCTTGCTTTCCTTCACGTCCCAATAGCTCGCATCTTCGATCCGCACGCGCACCAGCGCGAGGTCGGGGTCGCCGATGCCGCCGGGAAACCAGGCCTCGGCGAGCTTGGTCCACAGCTGCTGCTTCTTCGCGGTGTTCTCGACCACGCTCGCGGTGCCGGACACCGAGACATAGCGGTCCTTGTCGGGATCGGCGTAGCTCACGTTGACACCGGGCTCGGCACTCAGGTCGGCCACCGGGTCGCCGCGGCGCGACATGAAAAACCACAGGTTCGAATCCTCGTCGAGGCTGGAGTTCTGCGTCGTCATCGGCCGCGCCTGCAGCTGGCCGTTCGCATGGCGGGTCGTGAACATCGCAAAGCGAATGTCCTTGATCAGGCTCCACAGCGTCGTGCGGGCCTGGATCGGGTCGGTGATCGTCGAGGTGCTCATGCGGGCTCCTTTCGCCGGATGCGGCAAGCCGGAGCGCTCATTGCATCAAGCGCCGCTTAGCGACGCGATCAGGCGCGACGCCTGGGGTGTGTAGGACGTGTCCGGTTCGCCCCGCCCCCGTTCAGTCGGCGCGCAGCACCCGCGTCGCCTTCGGCATCACGTCCTGCACACGGCCCTTGCGGGCGCGCTTGCCGGCGTACGCCGTCAGCGCGGCGGCTCGCAGCAGTTCGTCCTTCGACTTGCCGCCGCGGCCACTGCCCAGCATCTGCAGCGTCGCGCCGAAGGCCGCGACGCTGACGAGCGCGTCCTTCGGGTCCAGGTCGATCAAGGTCAGACCGCGTCCGCCGTTGGCCTGCAGCTTCAGCTCGTCGAGCGGAAACACCAGCAGCCGGCCGGCCAGTGACAGACACGCGACCTGCGCCTGTGCGTCGGCCAGGCTCGGCGGCAGCGGCTTCTCGTCGGCCTCCAGGTTGAGGAAGCTCTTGCCGCCGCGCTGGCGCGCCAGCAGGTCGCCGACGCGCGCCAGCAACCCGAATCCGCCGGTGCCGGCCAGCAGCAGGGTCTGCTGCGCATGGCCAGCGAAATAGTGGGCCGGCTGGGTGCCCGACTCGAGATCGATCAGCGAGGTAATCGGCTGGCCGTCGCCGCGCCCGCCGGGCAACTGCGCGACCGGCGTCGAATAGACGCGGCCATTGCTGCCGAACACCAGCAGCGCGTCGACGCTGCGGCAGGCGAACGTGCCGTACAGAGCATCGCCGGCCTTGAAGGCGAGGCTCGCGGTCTCGATCTCGTGGCCCTTCAGGCCCCGCACCCAACCCTTCAGGCTCACGACCACCGTGATCGGCTCGTCGACGACCCGGATCTCGGCGACCGAACGCTTCTCGGCCTGGATCAGCGTGCGGCGCGCGTCGCCGTGCGTCTTCGCGTCGAGCTCGATCTCCTTGATCAGCAGCCGCTTCAGCGAGGCCGGGCTGTTCAGGATGTCTTCGAGCTTGCCTTGTTCGACGCGCAGCTCCTTCAGTTCCTGCTCGATCCGGATCGCCTCGAGCCGCGCCAGCTGGCGCAGTCGAATGTCGAGGATGTCGTCGGCCTGGATCTCGCTCAGCACGAAGCGCGCGATCAGCGCGGCCTTGGGCTCGTCAGCCTCGCGGATGATGCGGATCACTTCGTCGATGTTGAGCAGCACCAGCTGCCGCCCTTCGAGCACATGGATGCGCGCCAGCACCCGGCCGAGCCGGTGCTGCGTGCGGCGCTGCACCGTCTCGGCGCGAAATGCGAGCCACTCGGCCAGGATCTGGCGCAGGCTCTTCTGCGTCGGGCGGCCGTCAGCGCCGATCATCGTCAGGTTGATCGGCGCCGAGCTCTCGAGCGAGGTGTGCGCGAGCAAGGTGGTGATCAGTTCCTGCTGCTCGATCGCGCGCGTCTTCGGCTCGAACACGAGTCGCACCGGCGCGTCCTTGCTCGATTCGTCGCGCACCGCGTCGAGCACCGCGAGCACGCTCGCCTTCAGCTGCGCCTGCTCGGACGAGAGCGCCTTCTTGCCGGCCTTGACCTTCGGGTTCGTCAGTTCCTCGATCTCCTCGAGCACCTTCTGCGAGCTCGCGCCGGGCGGCAGTTCGGTGACGACGAGCTGCCACTGGCCGCGCGCCAGGTCTTCGATCTTCCAGCGCGCGCGCACCTTCAGGCTGCCACGGCCCGAGGCATAGGCCGCGCGGATCTCGTCCGCGCCGCTGATGATCTGGCCGCCGCCGGGATAGTCGGGGCCCGGGATCAGCGCGGCGAGTTCGTCGTCGCCGAGCCGCTCGTTGCGGATCAGCGCGATGGCCGCCGCGGCGACCTCGCGCAGGTTGTGGCTCGGCACCTCGGTGGCCAGGCCCACCGCGATGCCGCTCGCGCCGTTGAGCAGCACGAACGGCAACCGCGCCGGCAGCTGGCGCGGCTCCTCGGTCGAACCGTCGTAGTTGGGAATGAAGTCGACCGTGCCCTCGTCGATCTCGTCGAGCAGCAGCCGCGTGATCGGCGCCAGCCGCGCCTCGGTGTAGCGCATCGCCGCGGCGCCGTCGCCGTCGCGCGAACCGAAGTTGCCCTGGCCGTCGACCAGCGGGTAGCGCTGCGCGAAGTCCTGCGCCATGCGCACCATCGCGTCGTAGGCCGCGGTGTCGCCGTGCGGGTGGAACTTGCCGAGCACGTCGCCGACCACGCGCGCACTCTTCACGGCGCGCGGGCCGGCCGCGGTGGTGAATGCCAGGCCCATGCGCTGCATCGAGTACAGGATGCGGCGCTGCACCGGCTTCTGGCCGTCGCAGACATCGGGCAGCGCGCGGCCCTTCACGACGCTTAGCGCGTATTCGAGGTAGGCGCGCTCGGCGTATTGGGCCAGGCCGATGGCGTTGCCGTCGTCGCTCCCGGGCGGGGGGATGGTGAAGAGGTCGGGTTCGGAGGTCATGGTCGGGATTCAGCGCGACGCGAGCCGTGACGCCGCCGGCGTCGGGCATTCGCGGCGTGGCGCCGGGGGGTCAGGCAAACGGATTGCAGACGGTCAGCCGGCGCTCGAGGCGCTGGCCGGCAGAGAAGTCCTCGGAGGCGAGTGTCTCGCAACCCGCGTCGAGCGCCGCGGCAGCGATCATCGCGTCGTAAACGCTGAGTTGATAGCGTTTCGCCAACACGATGCCCCGTTCATGGGTTTCGAGCGTGAGCGGGCGCACCTCGGCAAAGCGCCGGATATCCAGCAGCGCCTGCGACACCGCGCTCCATTCGAGGCGCAGCTTGCGGCGCGCAACGTTGGCGAATTCGTTGAGCACCTGCACGCTGATCACGATGCGCTCGCGCAACAGCGCTTCGGCGCGGTCGGCCTTCGCGGCGTCGTCCGACAGCAGATACAGCAGCACGTTCGTGTCGACGAACGGACACACGAGATTCGCTCAGCGTCCGCGTTCGTTCGCTTCCATGCGGTCGAACTTGAAGTCCGCGGGAAGCACACCACGGTACTTGCGCAGCCGCGCCAGCGCCTGCCGGTCGCCGGCGTCGGCCCGCTGCACGCGCACCGAGCGCGCGTTCGCCACTTCGACCTCGATCTGATCGCCCTCCTTCAGACCCAGCACCTCGACCACGGCAGCAGGCAGACGGATCGCCAGGCTGTTGCCCCATTTCGAGACTTGCATCGCCGCTCCTTCGGGGTTGGATAGACAATATTACATTGTATATCCGCCGAGTGGCACGCGCGATCGACGTTCACCCTCGGTTTGTATGTCCATCGCCACCGACCGGCCTCAGCGCGGGAAGCGCTCGCGCAGTTTCAGTTTCCAGAACTTGCCGGTCGAGGTGCGCGGCACCGCGTCGATGAACTCGAAGCGGTCCGGCACCTGCCACTTCGCGAAGCCGTGCCGCAGCAGATGCGCGGCCAGCTCGTCGGCAAGGGGCGCATTCTGCCCCGGTTTGACGACCACGCAGGCGAGCGGCCGCTCGCTCCACTTCTCGTCGGGGATCGCGATCACCGCCGCCTCGGCAATCGAAGGATGCGCCATCAGCGCGTTCTCGAGATCCACCGAGCTGATCCACTCGCCGCCGGACTTGATCAGGTCCTTGGTGCGGTCGGTGATGCGCACGAAGCCGAGCGCGTCCATCGTCGCGACGTCGCCGGTTCGCAGCCAGCCGTCGCGCGTGAACTTCTCTTCGCTGACCGGCACCTCGTGGTACGACCCGGTGATGAACGGCCCGCGCACCTGGATCTCGCCCATCGTGTGGCCGTCCCAGGGCGCGTCGGCGTCGTTCTCGGTGCGGATGCGCACGTCCACCAGCGGCACCGGCACACCGGCCAGCGCCGCGCGCTGGAAGCGCACCTCGTCGCCCGCGTCCTTCAGTTCGTTGCGCAGGTACGAGACGGTGGCCAGCGGCGAGGTCTCGGTCATGCCCCAGCCCTGCAGCAGCCACACGCCATGCCTGGCGAACGCGCGGATCAGCGCCTCGGGCACCGCCGCGCCGCCGACCAGCGAACGCAGGCCCGCGGGCAGCTTCCAGCGGCCGGGCTCGGCCGCGAGCGCCGCGTCGAAACGCTGGATCAGGCTCATCCAGATCGTCGGCACGCCCAGCGCCAGCGACGGCGGATAGGCCTGCATCAGGTCGAGCAGGTCGTCCGGGTGCAGGTGCGGGCCCGGGAAGACGATCCTCACGCCCAACATCACCGCCGCGTACGGAACGCCCCAGCAATTCGCATGGAACATCGGCGTGACCGGCAACAGCACGTCGGTACTGCGCAGGCCCCAGTGGTCGGCCAGGCAGCCGACGAAGGTGTGCAGGATCGTCGAGCGGTGCGAGTACACCACGCCCTTCGGCCGGCCCGTCGTGCCCGACGTGTAGCACATCGCGACCGCGTCGTCCTCGGCATGCGGCGCGTACTCGAAGCGGTCGGGGTCGGCGCCGGCCAGCAGCGCCTCGTAGTCGATCCACTCGGCGGCCACCGCCGCGCCCGAGAACGGCACGACGATCACGCGCTCGAATGCGTGCAGGTGCGCGAACTGGCGATACAAGGGCAGCAGCACGTCGTCGACGATCAGGAAGCGGTCTTGCGCATCGCCGGCGATCCAGCCGATCTCGTCCGGGGCGAGGCGCAGGTTCAGCGTGTGCATCACGCCGCCGGCGGCCGGGATGCCGAAGTAGCACTCGAGGTGGGCGTGGTGATTCCAGCTCAGCGTCGCGACACGTTCGCCGCGCCGCAGCCCCAGCGACTGCAGCGCCGAGGCAAGTGCGCGCGTGCGGCGGTGGAACTCGCGGTAGGTGTGGACCTTGAACGACTTGTCGGGCAGGCGCGAGACGATCTCGTTGGCGCCGAACAGCTGGCCGGCGCGGTCCAGCAGGTGGTTCAGCGACAGCGGCACGTTCATCATCGTGGTTTGCATGCGTGTCTCCGGGTGCTTGCGTCAGGCTGCGCCGCGCGCGGCAATGCGCGCCGCGTGCTCGTGCTCGAGCATCGCCATCACGATCAGCGAATCGTAGCCGTCGTCGGTGCGCACGCTCTCGCGCAGGCGCCCTTCCTCGACGAAACCCTCGCTGCGGTACAGCGCCTGCGCGCGCTCGTTGCGCGCCTTCACGTCGAGCCAGAAACGGTGTGCGTGGAGGTCGCGAAACGCCATCTGCGCCAGCAGCCGCAGGCAGGCGCGGCCGATCCCCTTGCCCTGAAGAGCGGGCTGCAGCACCATGCGCTTGAGCTCGATCGAGCGGTGCGGGTTGCGGCAGCCTTGCAGGATCACGAAGCCCGCCGACGCATAGCCTGCGCCGGCCTCGACGATGAAGTGGCGAAAGTCGGGGAAGCGGATCGCGCCCTCGTGCTGGATGCGCTCCCAGGGCGTGATGAACGGGCGGTTCGCGCTGTCCTGCTCGACCGAGATCACGAAGTCAAGGTCGGAGAGCATCGTCGGGCGCAGCCGCGGGCGCGCTGATGTCGTCATGGGCATCGATTGTGGCCCAGCGCTCGGCACGTACGCCTGCGCTTGCGCGCTGCATGCGAGGGCCCTGCAGCGCCTGCTGCAGGGCCTTCTTGCCATGGCCATCAATCCCGATCGAGCGTGGCCAGCTCCGCTGTCACGCGCGGCGTCGCCTCGACCTGCAGCCGGATCGCCGCGTTCGGGTTCAGCTGCTGGGCCGATGCCCCCAGGTGGTTGACGAAGCGCGTTTGCCACGGCGCGTCCGGCCCGCGCGAGCGCGTCGTCGGTGAGTCGCTGCGCGGCAGGCCTGGCGCACCCGCCAAGGCGGCGCTCCAGTCGATCTTCAGCCCCGGCAGGGACACAGGAACCTCGGCCCCCGCCGCGTCGAGGCGCGGCAACACCGCGGCGGCCGTGACGAACCAGCGATCCGGCGTCGCGCGCTGACCCGGCAGCAGACCCTCGGCCATCACGCCGGCCTCGCTGTGCGCGAAGCCCATCGCATGGCCCAGCTCGTGCGCCAGCACCGACAGCAGATCGAGCTGCGTCGCGGCCGCACCGGAGCGCGCGGTCAGCGTCGCGCCGCTGCCGCCGTACTCGGCGTCGCTGCGCGGCGTCGGGTCGATGAACCAGCCGTAGCCACCGGCGTTGAGGTCCAGCGTGATCACGCCGTCGTGGTATTCGCCAAGCTCGCCACCGGCGAGGTCGGCGAACTCGACCACGATGCCGCGCAGCCTTGCGACCAGCGCGGCATCCTCCACCAGCGACCAGCGCCGGATTGCCTCGGCCACCAGCGGCCGGACCTGCGCCGCGGTCGGCGCCACGGTCGCGGTCATCGCGCTGCTGTCGGGCGCCTCGGCCAGGTTCAGCGTTGCAGGCACCGACGCGTCGTTGGTCCGGAACGTCGCGGTGTCGAGCGACACCGAGCCGCCCTTCGCGAAGATGCCGAAGCGCCCGTCGATCGTCACCGCGTTGTACGCGAAGGACACCATCGTCTGCCCGTTGAGCGCAACGCTGACGGTTGAGCCGCGCAGCGTGACGCTCAGCTGGTAGTCGGTGCCGGCCGCCAGCGTCGACTTGCTCGCCGCTGCATCGATCACCCAGTTGTTGCCCTGGCGGTGGCCAATGATCACCTGCTTGGTCAGCACGTCGATCGCCGCGAACTTGAAGTCGGTCGGTCCGTACGAATCGAACACGAAGCCGGCTCGCGCGGTGGCTTTCAGCGTCGCGTTGAGATCGAGGATCGACAGCGCCGACAGGTTAATCACGCCGCCGAGGTTGGCCAGGCTGATCGCCGCGTCGCTGCCCGATGGCGAACCGGCGTAGCGGCCGCCGGCCAGCGTGTAGCTGCCCCCGGTGACGGCGGTGCCGCCGGCGAACAGCGTGTTGCCCGGGCCGGTGAAGTCGTCGGTCTTCACGACCGTCGCGGCCGGCGGCACGATCTGCACCGCCAGGTCGTCGCTCGCACCTTGCGAATTGTTCGAGCCGAAGCCGACCAGGCCCCAGTTCAGCCCGTAGCTGTAGCCGTCGACAAGCGTCGCCGCATAAGTGTTGCTGAACGCGCTGCCGCCATTGACGTACAGCGTCGCGACCAAGCCGTTCACCGTCAGCAGCAGGTTGTAGTAGGTATCGGACTTCAGGCTGCTCGGGAACGAGGCCTGCTTGTCGACGATCCAGCCGGTGGCGTCGCGATGGCCCATCACCAGCTTGTTCGACGCGACGTCGATGCCGGCGAACTTGAAGTTCGTCTTGCTCTGGTAATCGAAGATCACGTACGAGTTGGAACCCCAGCCGGCGGTCGGCTTGGCCGCCTTCACCGTCGCCTGGACCTCGTAGTACACCGGCAGCGCGTCGCCGACCTGGAACACCGAGACCGCGTCGCCGTGCAGCGAGGTCGCCGCGACCTGCAGCGTGCCGCCGGAGACGGTCCAGCTGCCGCTGTCGGGCGCGAAGGCCTGCAGCGTGCCGTCGTTGAAGTTGGCGGTGCGCAGCACATCGCGCTTGCCACCGGGGATGTTGCCGGCCTGCGGGTCGGCCGGCGCGCCGGTCTGCGACTGCCACGCCACGTCCTTCTGGCGCACGACGCCGAGTTCGCCCTCGGGCTCGCCGTTGCGGATCGCCTCCTTTCCGGTATCGGCGGCGCGCGTCGGATCGGCGCCGTCGCTTGCGGAAAGCGCGTACAGGAACTCGGCCAGCTGCGGCTGCAGCGTGCGGCTGACCGTGGCCATGCCGAACGGCGCGAACGGCACCAGGTACGAGTTGAACTCGCCGACCCAGTCGATCAGACGGTCGCCGCCGGTGTTGGCGATCAGCACGTCGCGGCCGGCACCCCCGTAGGCCCGGTCCTCGTACGTCGGCTGCGTGTCGGGCTGGTCGTTCAGGCCGCCGTGCGTGGTGTGGTCGTCGTCGGCATTGAGCAGGTCGTTGCCGAAGCCGCCGTAGATGTCGTCTCGACCGGTGCCACCGACCAGCCAGTCGTTGCCGGTGTCGCCGAAGATGCGGTCGGTGCCGTCGTTGTGCGCCGCCAGATAGCTCGTGGCCTGCTGGCCGGTGGCGCCGGGAATCGTGCCGGCCGGCACGAACACCCCTTCGTCCTTGTCGAAGTTGAGGAAGAACTGCTTCGCCGTCGCCGGCACCACGCCGGTGGACGGAATCACCGTCGTCTTGTCGGCCGTGCCATCGGAGTTGAGCAACACGATGCGCAGCGGGTCGTACTCGTCGTAGAGCGCGAACTCGCCGGCACGGCGCGTGCGGTCGAAGTGCCAGCCGTTCGGGTCCAGCGGGTTGAAGCGCAGGGCGTCGCTCGGGTTGTACGGGCGGTTGTAGTCGCTGCGCGTGATGCCGGTCACGTCCAGCGCGCCGTTGCCGTTCAGATCGGTGCTCTCGTAGACCTGCGTGTAGGCCTCGCCGAGTGCCTCGCCGCCGAGGATCGCGTCGTCGCCCGAGCCGCCGTGTAGCCAGTCGTTGCCGAGGCCGCCGAAGATGATGTCGTCCGAGTTGTGCGCGCCCGCGTGGCCCACCTGGTCGACCGTCTTCTTCGTGACGCTCGTGAACTCGTCGGCCTGACCGCTGAAGGTCGGGTCGTAGCTGAACGGTGTCAGGTTGACGGCCTTGTTGAGCGCCCCCGACAGGTTGATCGTCGCCTGCTGGATCGTGCCCGGCGTGGCGATCACCTCGTTGAGCATGTTGCCGTTGAAGGTCTTGGTGTCGCCGTTGTCGGGCAGCAGCTTGGCAACGCCGTTGAGCGCCTCGCCAAGGCTCGTCAGGTAGTCGGCGCTGGTCGCAACGCCGCTCAGGCTGTTGCGGCTGGTCATGATGCGGCCATCGTCGCCGATCGCGCCGTCGTTGCCAGTGCCGCCGGAGATCCAGTCATTGCCAACGCCGCCGATCAGGTCGTCGTCCTGGCCTTCGCCGAACAGCACGTCGTTGCCCTTCAGGCCATAGACGAAGTCGTCGCCCGACTCGCCGTGGATTTCATCGGCCGCGCCGCGGTCGTTCAGCGCATTGAGGCTGGTGTCGATGCCGCCCGGCGTGTAGTCGAGCGACTCGACCGCACGCACGACGATATGGTGATACGCGGTGCCGGAGGTCCCGATCGCCTCGTTGTCGTAGTTGTAGTTCAGCAGCCCGCCGGTGCTGGCGACGCCGTTGTTGGTCAGTGCGCCGTTGACCACGGTCACGGTCACATCGGTCTTGGGACGCGCGACGCCGTTGACGCCGACGAGCCGCAGGATGCGGCCGTTGTCGCCGACGATCGTGTCGGCGTCGAGCGAGTGGCCGTCGGCCTTCACCGTGACGACGCCGTTCGCGTCGACAGTCGCGTCACCGATGTTGCTGCGTGCGATGTCGACCCCGGCACCGCCGAAGATCAGGTCGCCGCCGGCCGGCCGCTGGCTGCGCGCCGTGAAGCCGTACAAGTCGGAGCTGTCGCCGACGATGTCGTCTTGGCCGAGGTTGCCGAAGATCACGTCGTTGCCGCCGTTGCCTTCGATGTAGTCATCGGCATCGCCGCTGCCCTCGAAGCTGGCGTTGACGGTCAGGTTGGCCTGCATGTTGCCGCTGACGTCGTAGCTCGCCTGTGCGGTGGGCACCACGCCGCGGTTCGCACCGAAGGTCGTGAAGCCCGCCGGCAGAGCGAAGTTGCCGCCCGTCGCCAGGCCGAGGCTCAACTGGGCCGCGGCGACCCGCGCCGCAAGTTGCGCCGCGGTCTCGCCCGACGGGCTCGCCGCGACGCCGATCGCGCCGTCGCCCTGGATCACGTCGTTGCCGAGCTGGCCGAAGATCTC
>Ga0207658_10002321_pt1 | contig 14000 bp, 19 predicted proteins | sample KBSS33metaG_FD_184322 | JGI IMG/M metagenome (GOLD analysis project Ga0207658, IMG submission 184322) | Switchgrass rhizosphere microbial communities from Kellogg Biological Station, Michigan, USA - KBS S3-3 metaG (SPAdes) (version 2) | ecosystem: Host-associated > Plants > Roots > Rhizosphere...
GGATCGAAATAGGCCCAGTGCGCGCCGGTCTTGCTACACAGCGTGCAGTTGCACGCGTCGATATGATCCGGCCGCGTTTGCAACGCGATACGGATCTGGCCGCAATGGCAGGTGAGCGTCAGCATCGCCCCGCCCCTAGGATGTTTTCACGGCGCGGCGCAATATCCGGTTGGCGGCGAGTGGACACGAATGCGCGCTCGCCTTCGTGCCGTGGGCGCGATAGGGTGGCCTGCGCCGGTTGGGGCGCGACGCGGCGGGACGCAGGGCAGGATCGGCATGGCGGAGATCATCAATCTGAGGCGCGCGCGCAAGGCCAAGGCGCGGGCGCAGGCCAAGAGCGAAGCGGACGCCAGCCGGCTCGCGCATGGCCGCACCAAGGCCGAGAAGACAGTTCAGCAGGACGCGCAGGCACGCGCCCGCAAATTGCTCGACGGTGCGCAGCGCGAGCGGGAGTGAGGGCGCGTAGCGGCTTTCAGGCGATCCGGCGCGCGGGCTAGCGAGCCCCCGCCCTGCATAGGTTCAGATGCGGAGGCCAGGGGCAGCAAAAGTCTGGATCAATCGTTCGCCATGCTGACCGAGCACCAGACAACTGAGCGCGCCGGACTGATAGGCGCCGGTATCGATGCCGATGCGATTGGATCGGAACACCGGCTCTTCGACGATCACATGCCCGTGAACCACCTTGAAGCCCCAATCGCGTTCGCTGCTGAGGAAGGGCTCCCGAATCCACATCATGTCCCGGGGCGACTGCGCGCTGACCGGCCGGGCCGGATCGAGCCCGGCATGAACCAGAACATATCCGTGCCAACGGATGCCGAGGCGCAGACCGCCGAGAAAGGCGCGATGGCGTTCCGGAAGCGCCGCCGCCAAATTGTCACGCAAGCCTAGCCAGTCGGTTTCCCCGATCTCCGCCGGCACGTTCAAGCCATAGCTTTCGAGTGCCTCCCTGCCGCCGAACTTCATCCAGGCCGGCCCGTTCGCCACGGGATTTACGAGAAACTCCAGCATCCGGTCTTCATGGTTCCCCTTGAGGAAGGCACGGCGCACCCCGTCGCCGCCCGCTGCGCAGAGGCGGTCGATCACCCCCGCCGAGTGCGGCCCGCGATCGATATAATCGCCCAGATAGCAGATGAGCGGGCGATCCGGGCGACGGATCGCAATGTCGCGGGCGATCGCTGCTTCCATGAGATCGAGCAAGTCGAGACGGCCGTGAACATCGCCAATCGCATAGATGTCGGTAAATGCTTCGAACTCTTCAGCGTGCAATTGCGAAACGTCGATCATAAGCCCCTCCGCTGGGGCAAAGTCTCGCCCGATTGTAGCGAAATTAAGTCGAAGAGGCGCCGTCCGTTCGGCATGTTTCGACTTCGCTGCGGCACAAGCATGGCCGAGCCCGCGCGCACCGATCCCCGTGGGTGACGCCGCGCCGGTTTCGGCCTATGCGGCGGCATGGGGTTTCCGATCGAGCCGTTGCTGCAGGCGCTCAACGTGGCGGGGCTGGCGGTGTTCGCGGCTTCGGGCGCGCTGGCGGCGGCGCGCAAGCGGCTCGATTTCGTCGGCGCCTGTTTCTTCGCGCTGATCACCGCGACCGGCGGGGGCAGCCTGCGCGACGTGCTGATCGGCGCGCCGGTCTTCTGGATGCAGGATGCGATGCCGGTGATCCTGTGCCTGCTCGTCGCGATCGCGGCGTGGGCGATCCCGCTACGCTGGTGGCCCGAGCGCGCGCTCGAATGGTTCGACGCCGCCGGGCTCGCCGCCTATGCGGTCTACGGCGCGGGCAAGGCGCTACGCTACGGCGTGCCGCCCGTCCCGGCGGTGGCGGCAGGCGTGATCACCGCCTGCGTCGGCGGCATCATCCGCGATATCACCGCGGGCACGCCTTCGATCCTGATGCGGCACGAGCTCTACGTCACCGCCGCACTCGCCGCCGCCGCCTTGTTCGTGGCGCTGGTGTGGGCGGGGGTGGGCGCGCCGTGGCCAGGGCTGCTCGGCGCGGGGCTGGGCTTCGCCCTGCGCGGGGCGGCGATCCGGTGGGACATCAGGCTGCGGCCGCATCGGGGGGAGTGAGGGGTAGACCGCGAACTAATTGCAGGTTCCGTTTTCTAAATATAGAGTGAACACGGCAGGGGGGAATTGTGAAATACGATGATGCTTCATGGCACTACGGAGGCACCTTCCCAGAGGATCTGCCCGAGTCAGCGGGATCAACTCATATTGCCTTCTTCCTCGGCTGGTGTGTTTTGAATGGTTTAGCCAGTGAGTATCAAGAAACACAATGCAGTGAAGACCTAAAGAAGTTACGCGCACGGTCCAAAACCCCTTCGGAATGGTTTATTCGTGTTTGCGATGAGAAGTTCACGGATGAAGACCTCTCTGCCGAAGGAAACGCATTTGCGCTGGAATATTACGGCCAGCCGGGCAATGGAAATTCGACTTCTCCCGCTTATCTGTCAGACTATTCTGCGGCTTTTGCGGAATTTTCAAAAATCTATGCTGTGCCTCCCACGTGGGAGAGCTACGATCGGCTCGCACCTGCGATTGCTCGACGTTTCGTAAAATGGCGCGCAAAGCCTCGTTGGCAGCAATGGATACGACGCTTGTTCCGCTGGCAAAGCTGATGCCCGCCATTCGTTGGCGATGTCCAGCACGACATTACCACTTGCTCGTTCAAAATGAACGGCAGGCTACGCACCCGTTCAGCCTCGCGCCAGCGGCGTTGGCGTAATCCTCAGCCCGTCGCCCGCTGATTGCGCGCGGGCGGGGATGGAGGGATTTATGCGTCGGATGCTTCCTGTTGTGCTGGGCGGAGTGGCGTTGCTTTCGGGGGGTGCGGCGAGCGCCCAGGGCTGGTGGCCCGCTTACGGCAATTCCGGCTACGGCTATAATTCGGGCTATGGCTACGGCTATGGCGGCGGCTATTATGATCGCGACGACGATCGCACCGCGCGCACCATCTGCTCGGGCCAGCGCGCCCACGGCCTCGAGGCCCGGCTCAGCCACGAGCGCGACGAGGGCGAGATCGACGGCGATACCGCGCGCCGCATCCATGCGACGATCGATCGGCTCGAGGACCGACAGCGCCACGAATGCGCCGAGGGCGACGATCGCGCGATTGCGGGCATCTCCGATCGCTATGACCGCATCGAGCGATGGATCGGCGGCGAGGCGCATGGTGGCTGGGGCTATTGATCCCGCGTCCGCCAGCCGAGGGGGGCATGGGTGGACCCATGGTTCGCCGCGAGGGGCTGACAGCGGGCGTGTTTTTTCCGGCCGTCATGCCAGCGAAGGCTGGCATCCATGTCTGTTGGGGCAGGCGCTGATCGTCGAGAAGCGGCGGCCCCCATCTGGATTGGTGATGAAGACGCCGCCCTGGATGGCTTCGATATGTCGGGAGAGAAATGGATGCCAGCCTTCGCTGGCATGACGTGCGAAAGCGGAGGCCAACGTCAATCCCGCTCCACGATGCGATGGCGCTAGCCGCCGCTGGCGCGCATGCTGACCTAAGTTATTGTAAATGGCCGCTGACGCGCCAGGATGGCGGCATGGACTCGCATGACCGGTTGGCCAGGGCGCGGGTACTCGTCGAGCGGGCGAAAGCCGCAATGTTGCATACGCAGCGGCTGCTCGCCGACTGGCGGCTGCGCAAGCTCGAACGCGAACGGCTGCTGAAGGCCGTACGGCGCACGTCCGACGAGGTTTCGCGCAAGCTCTGGTGAAACTGGCGGCTTCTTTACCGGGCTCTGACCGAGTGGGCGCTGCGGCGTCCGATGATTGAATCCGAACGCCGCGGCTACCGATACTATTTGCCAGTGGTTGTCTGGGTAGCGGCCGTGCCGCTGGCCTGGGTTGTCTGGCCGGTGCTGAGGCCAGCGTTCGCATTGGCGTTGATGCGCGCTTGGTCATCAGCGTTGGCGGAATGCCGCTTCGATCGCTTGTGATCGCGCGTGGTGATCCCGTGGCTGGTCGTGGCGGTGGTCGTGCCAGTCGCTGCGCCGGAGGTGCCTGCGGTCGTATCGCCGAAGCCGGCATTGCTGTTGGCGTGGGTCTGGCCGGTCATGCTGGCATTCTCCTCCGCCTGCCGGCCCGATCGCGCGATGTCGCGCTGGGTAGCGCCGCTATCCATGCCGGCGTGCATGCTGCTTCCCATGCTGGCACCCGGCGCATCGACGCCGACGCCGCCTCCCATCCCGGCACCCATGCCCGCGCCCATCCCGGCGCCGACGCCGCCACCCAGGCCGCCGCCGACACCGCCACCAACGCCGCCGCCGCGGCCCTGCGCCTGCGCCGCCGCGAGCGGGAGCGCCGTCACCAGCACGGCGAATATGAGACCTGATCTGAGCATAATCCTCTCCATTCTTTTCTCCCCGCACGAACAAGAGAATGGCGCAGCGCCTGAATGGGGCGTTAATTTTTGATATTTCGCGATAAATTGCGTGCGGGACGCGATCGTCGCGTGGCTGCTGCGCCATATCGGGGCAGATCGCGCCGATGCGCGCGGCGGTGGAAGTCCCTCGCGACCATGCAACCTTAGCGATACGAACCGGCTTATTATCCCCGTCCGCTGGTTGATGACGTGTTTCCTCTCTCGAGCTCGACCCTTGCCAATAGTTTCTCAATTAAATCCGCGTATCCAACGAACTCGCCTTGATAGCAAGCAGACCAGTGACAATGAGACATCTAAGTTTTTCTCTGATAAGCATATTGCTGATTACAACAGCTTGTTCCTTCAGCGACTCGTCGCAAAAGGAAGTCGACGAACGCAAGCTCGTGATGCAGCGTGTCGACGACGCCGTGAAAGCAAAAGACTATGCGGCGTTAAATGCGATGGAGCAGGAGTTCCTAACTCAACAGTCCCGCACACCGGGCGGACAATGGAAACTCACGTGGTTCTATACGGGATTTTCGAATTCCATGCCGATTGAGCCCGCAACCGGGTGCCGAAATAATCTCCAATCTTTTGCCAGCGGTTGGGCCAAGGCTTTTCCTCGTGAGCCGGCCCCTCCGATCATAGAGGCGAATTCTCTGGTTAACTACGGTGCATGCATGCGCGGCGAAGAGGCGGCTTCAAGGACGGCAGGCTCATCGCTGGCAATCTTCGAGAGCTATGGCAAAGCTGCTAAGCAGCTACTCGAAAGCCGCCGGGCCACCGCTTCCTTAGATCCAGAATACTATGCAGTAATGATCAGGGCATTTGGCGCGATAGGAAGCAATCAATCTGCAGTGCTGCGCCTTGTTGACGAAGCCACTGCTCGACAGCCCTATTATTACGAAACATATGCAAGTGCCGCTCACTATTTTATGCCCCAGTGGTATGGAAGTTGGGCCGATATTGATTCACTTGGACGATACGCGGTTCGCCATACCGAGCAGAAGGAAGGCTCCGGAGCATATGCGCGCGTGATGTGGAGCCTCGAAGAATGGGGCGGCCTTGATCTTCAGGCGGTCGATTGGCCGACCATGGCTCAGTCGATGGAAGATATCTACAAGGTTTATCCCACCGACTGGAATGCGGCGAGTATCATGAAGTTTGCTTGCGAGAAGGGCGATCGGGCGCTCGCCGCTAAATATGCTGCTAAGCGCAGTGCCCAAGATTGGCTCGCTTGGAGCGACCAATCCGAGTGGCAAACGTGCTCTGACTTCGCGAAGGGATATTTGTAGCATACCTTGAACTCGGGGCAAATTGCGAAGCGCGGATCCGTAAGTCCGATCCATACCGGCGCCTCACGGCCGAACGACCCGTGCCATCTTCGGTAAATTTAATATACACTCCCCGTCGCTGCGAAGGTGTGGTGAATGACCGGCGACATGCCGTCGCTGCTGCTGATCCTGATCGTCCTCGCCATGCTGCGGCTTGCGCCGGGCGCACGCTGATGGCGGCGCGGGCGGGGGGTGTGTTGCAGCGGGCGCGGCGGCGGGCGGCGGCGATTGCGGCTAGTGATGCGGCTGCGGGCGAAGGCGCGTCCGGCGAGGCTGTCGGCGGCGACGCGCGCACTGCGGCCGCCGCACCCGGCGGTCCCCGGCCCACCGCTCCGCCGTCCGGCGCGGGCAAGGGGCGGCCCAAGGGATCGCGCAACCGGCTCGGGGTGGCGTTCGTGGAGGCGATGCTGGGTGATTTCGAGCAGCATGGCCGCAGCGTCATCGCCAGCTTGCGCGATGACAAGCCCGAACAATATCTGCGCATCGTCGCCTCAATCCTGCCGAAGGAGATCGAGCTGGGCGACGACGCGATCGACACCATCGCGTCTGTGATCCACGCCCGGCGCAAGGGCGCGGGGCTGGGTTAGGGGACGGGAAAGACGGAGATTTGCCTCCGTCGCATCAACGCTGAGTCGCCCCGGAGGCCAACAAAATAGCAGCTTGCTCAGTCAGAGTTTGTCACGTCCCGTCGCCCCAGCGAAGGCTGGGGCCCATGTCTCTTTCGATCCGAGACCTCATCGCATATTGGGAGAGACATGGATGCCAGCCTGCGCTGGCATGACGCACGAAAATATGGCCCGCTCCGCACAAAAAGGCCGGCGGCGTATCGCCTGCCGGCCTTTCTCCCCTTTGCCGCCATGGGCGGTCGTCCCTGAACATTCTCAGTGGTGTGGCGCGGAGGGGGAGGCGGCCTGCGCGATCGCCTGTTCCAGCGCATGCGCCGAGAAGGGCTTGAACAGCGCGATGCCGCCTTCCACCGGCTCATGATCCATCTTCGTCCCGGTCGCGTAGATCACCCCGACATCCTTGCTGAGCTGGCGGGCATGTTCGGCCACCATCCAGCCGTCAAGCTCGCTGCCGAGATCGATGTCGGTAATCACCAGGTCAAGCTCAGCCCCGTGATAGTTGAGCAGCCAACAGGCCTCGGCACCATTGCAGGCTTCGACGACGTCGTGATCGTGCGTCATAAGTTCGTGCAACACATGCCGGCGCAGCCTGGGATCGTCTTCCACATACAGGATATGCATCGTCGCTCTCCGCCTTGATCATGGGGAGGCGTGCCTCAATCATGCTTGCCGCCATGCATCGGTCGGCGCAGCGTTCAACGATGGCGGCGATCCTGTCGTCGTCAATATGGCTGGCAACCGCGCGCAGCCATGACGAGCGTTTTTTATAGTCAGCCATCCGGGCCTCCTCTTACCGGTCAACGCCGGCGGGTTCGGCCATGTTCCAGATATTCGTGGTTAATCAGAATGTTAACCCATTATTTGTGACGCGGCACTGCGATGCGGACTTGGCCAGTAACGAGGTCAGGGCGCGGCGATCGGCGATTTCGCCCTTTCGCCGCGCCGCATCCCACCGCCTCAGCGGCAGCGGACGTTGTTGGCGTCGATGGCCGCGCCGGCAATGGCGCCGCCGCCCGCGCCCAGGATCGTGCCTAGTGTCTTGGAGCCGCCCGGCGCAATGATGCTGCCGAGCACGCCGCCGGCGATACCGCCGACGACCAGGCCGGTCGTCCCGTCGCTGCGGCGGCAATAATAGCGCCCGTCGCGGCCGGCATAGATGCGATCGTCGGGGCTAAGCGCTCGCTCCGAATAGGAGGGATCGTCGCGATAATAGCGATCGGCATAATAGCCATGATAATGCGGATCGGGCCGATCATAATCATAGGCGCTCCAGCGATGCCAGTCGTCGCCATTATCATAGGTGGTGCAGCCGGCGAGAAGGCCGAGGCCGGCGAGGGCGAACAATGCGTTTTTCATGCGTGCTCTCCTTATCGTTGTGAGAGTGCAACGGGCGGGAGCGGGGTTGGTTCATTAACCCCAATCTAAAGTCGGTTCCCATTTCCGTCGCCCCAGTGAAGGCTGGGGTCCATGTCTCTCCCGATTGGCGATGGCATCGGATATTTCGAGAGACATGGATGCCAGCCTTCGCTGGCATGACGAGCGGGGAACGACACAGAGTTTATTTCACCAAGTAACTTGGAGTGGCGCCTGCCGGGTTGCGGCCAATGGTTGAACCAATTTTCGGGAGCGGAGTTGAGCAGGCAAGCGGTAGGCACAGCTTTGGAGAGTGATATGGCTACCCTGACCCCCACCGAAATCGTCCTGATCGCGCTCGTGGTCCTGCTCGGCGCGGTCGCGATCGGCCTCTGGCTCCAGCGACGGCGGAGCGACGATCTCAAGGCGCGGTTCGGCCCCGAATATGAGCGGACGGTGGCGCAAGTCGGCGCCCCCGGCAAGGCGGAAACGCTGCTGCACGAGCGCGAGAAGCGCGTCGCCAAATTCTCGATCCGCCCGCTGCCGCCGGAAAAGCGCGCGCGCTATGTCGATCAGTGGCGGCAGGTGCAGGCCCAGTTCGTCGACGATCCCAAGGCGGCCGTCACCCATGCCGACGATCTGCTCGGCAGCGTGATGGAGAGCCGCGGCTATCCGGTCGTGGATTTCGAGCAGCGCTCGGCCGATCTTTCGGTCGATCATCCGGAGGTCGTGCAGAATTACCGCGCCGCCCATGAGATCGCCCTGCGTCATTCGCGCGGCGAAGCCGGCACCGAGGATCTTCGCCAGGCGATGATCCATTATCGCGCGCTGTTCGATGATCTGGTCAACGAACCCCCCGCCTCGCCCGATCATGCCCACCGCGTTACCCCCCTCTCGACGAAGGAACAACATCATGGTTGAGACCACCCAGGACCAAACCCTCGACCGCGATCGCCCGGCGGGCACCGCTGATCTCGCCGCCGCCGGCAACTCGACCGAAAGCCTGGCGCGGCAGGAGAGCGCAGGCGGCGAGGTGCGGCAAGATGCGGGCGAAGCCCCGCTCTTCCCCGAAAACGAGGCCGGCGAGCTGCGGCGGCATTGGGACAGCATCCAGGCGAGCTTCGTCGATGAGCCGCGCCGGGCGGTCGAGCAGGCCGATGAGCTGGTCGCCAACGCGATGAAGCGGCTGGCCGAAACCTTCGCCAATGAGCGCGCGAGCCTCGAAAGCCAATGGGATCGCGGCGACAGTGTCTCGACCGAGGACCTGCGCCTTGCGCTGCAACGCTATCGCACCTTCTTCGGGCGGTTGCTGGCGGTCTGAAGGCGGGGGTACGGGCGGGCTGCTACTATCGCCACGCCCCACGATCGTCGCCCCAGCGAAGGCTGGGGCCAATGTCTCTCCCGATTGGCGATGGCATCGAATTTCTGAGAGACATGGATGCCAGCCTGCGTTGGCATGACGGGGGAAATGAAAGGAATCTTATTCCTCATCTTTGCGAAGGAAGAACTGTGCGGGGCGATGGCGAGGGCGGTCGCTCCGATCAGCAGTGGTGAACTTCATACCAGCGAAATCCGAGCAGGCCGGTATGAATGTCTACACAGATAAGTTGACCCACGTAAGTGCTATCATAAAGGGTGCGGCGCACTCGATATTCGCCGGAAGTCACGGCAGGCCTTTTGGCCTCAATGTCAAAATACCGCTGTGTCATTTTGCCACCCGAAATCCGTTTCGCGACGACTTTGCCGGGAATGGATAAGGTTGAACGACTTCGAATTCCATTTGCCTGGATGATTAGCCCCCAGCCCATTCCTATCCCAATAACGATAAGAAATATCCACTCGAAGGCACTCAGCGTAGTCGATTGCTGGCGCAACCACCTTCGCTTCACCCCGGTGAGATAACAACCGTAAGCGAAGGCAACGCCAATCGGTATTCCCCACAAGATCGGCCAAACAATATCGATGCTTTCGAAGCTATTCATGGCTCGGAGGGCAATCAGCAGCGGCATAACCCCCACAACCGTGTCGATAGGGCTGTCTCGTTTCGTAGATCTGAAAAGAGGATATCGGCTAGTGCCATTTGCAACCGCTAAGAGGGCTGCCGCAAGCATGGCCACCATCAAAGCGTCTGCCCACCAAGCTTCCGGCGGCGCAAACAGCGTGCAAAGAAATCCCAGTGCAATAGCTATCCAGCACAGAGCAGGCAGGTACCGCCTCATCGCCATGATCCCCGATACTTTGACGGCGCCTATGCTGTGCGGTGGCGCGCCGTGCAATGGCGGGATTTTGCCTAGGTCGGGCCACCGGATAAGGCTTCGCTCACACCATCACTCCCGAACCTCAACCTCGCACCTGATCGTCGCCCCAGCGAAGGCTGGGGTCCATGTCTCCCCCGATCGGCGATGGCATCGAATTTCTGAGAGACATGGATGCCAGCCTTCGCTGGCATGACGGGGGCTGAGCGGGCCGCGATGCCATCATGGCTTTGATGGCGCCCATCCGTCAGGCAACCGCCGTCAGATGCGGCACGGCGAGATATTCGAACGGGATGCGCAGCGCGGCGGCGAGGCGGTCGACTTCGGCATCGGTGGCGAGGTGCATCTCCGCCTCCAGCCGCGCCAGCCGCTCGATCGCGATGCCGGAGCGCTCGGCCAGCTCGGGCAGGGTGAGGCCGCGCTCCTCGCGCCAGACGGTCAGCGGCGGCTCGTCATCCAGCAGGCGCTGCAGCGCGTTCCAGGTGATCCCGCCCATCTCAGCCCGCCTCGAACAGCGAAGGATGATCGCTGGCGTGCGGCTCCGCGCCGATCACCTCATAGCAGCGCATCCGCGCCGCCAGATGGCTCGCCAGCGCCGCCACCGCCGCGCTGCGCCGATGGCGGTCATGATGCTGAAGGTCCGCCACCATGAAGGATGGCGCGCCGCTGAGCGCGACTTCGAGGGTGAGCGCAAGCTCGCTATCCGCGACTCGGTATGTCATGGCAGCATGAGAACAAAAAGAGAACGATTCGGCAAGCCCAAACGCGACGAGCCGGGGCTTGCCTTGCGCGATCATTTGCCGGGATAGTGCGCCCTGGTGCGGGGTGGCGTGAAGGGGGGATTGCCGTGAGACGATTATCGACACTGTGCTCGATCGGGCTAGGCTGCATCGCGCTGGCGGGATGCGGCGGCGATTGGCGGGCGAAGGCGATCGACGATGCCGAAGCGCTGCTGCGGCAGGATCGCGGCGATCCGGCGCTCAAATTCGCGCATGTCGCGGTCACCGGCGATAGCAGCAGCGGGCAGGCCTGCGGCACTTTCGAACGGCCCAGCGCGTATGGCGGCACGACCAGCACGCGCTTCATCTATTTCATCGACGGCGCGGGCGGGCAGAACCCCTTCGTCGACGATCCCGCCGCCCCCTATCCCGCCAACAAAAGCGACTTCGCGCTCAACTGGCGCACGCAATGCCTTGATCTTGGCTATGCTTATTGAGGGGGATGCTCGACGGTTCGCTATACTTTGAAGGCTCTATTGCTCGCAGGCATGGTCATCGAGCGTCAGCGTTATTCCACGCGCCGATGCGTGAACCGTGTCGCCCACACGGCATGTCAAGCGCGCGGTCAGAACCGACCTTGACCCCATGGCTCCGTCCTCGCTTCGGGCCGTGACGATGACTTCATCCGGATGCCACTTGGGGCTCGCATGCGGCGCGATGCTGATCACGACAGCCCACGCCTCGCGCTTCGGTTGTTCGGAGCAGGCTGTCAAAAAAACCGTGGCGACAAGGGCTGGGTAAAGTGCTCGCATGCCCCTTTGTGACGATTTTCGCGCGCGTTCACAATTCGGTTCGATCATGGACTCGCGGCTTCGCTTTCACGGAGAGCCTTCCGGCGCATCGATCACAGCGTAGGAAGATGGCCGGGATGTAGCGATGGCAACGAGGGCATTGATCCGTTCCGGACATTGGCGGCGTCAATGATGGACGATATAGCATGCTCATGAATACGAAGTGGCGAGTTGGAGCGGTTGCGGCAATGCTCAGCGCGCTCGCTTCGTGCAATCAGTCTCCGGTCGAAACGAAGCAGTGGCTGGCAGAGACCGCGTGCCTGTCACGCGCCTTGGCCGAGCAGGGGCTCCTGGATCTCGACGCTTCCGGCGAGCCTGTCGATCGCAACGAAGCGGATCAAATTGCATCGGGTGATGATGCGATCGCCTTGCCCTCGTTTCGCTTCGTTTCCACTGGAAATTTCGTGATCGATTACGGCGTGGTCATCTTGAAAAAGCCAGCGATGGGCTTTCGTCTTATATGCACCGGCGACTTTAATGCTGGCGTGCTGAAGACCATACAGATTGACGGCAAGCTTTTGAGACCGAAGCCGGCTGAGCCATGGCGTTTCTGAATGCGTCATCATTCCCGCGTTTCTTTCATTTCGTCATCCCGGACTTGATCCGGGATCCCGCTTCTTCTGTTCGCCAACGGCGGAGGGATTGGCAAGTTAGTCGGTTGAGACAAGGCAGGGGGGGCCGATCAAGTCCGGGGTGACGGGTAGGCTTAAGAGGAACGGCTGTTTTCGACCCAATTGCTGCGTAGATCCCAGTTAGGCTATATCTTTTGCGAGCCGAGACGGGGATGTAAATGCAATACGAGAACTTTGCGCCGCGAAAGCCACTGTGGGTTCTCATTCTGCTTGGCTTTGGAATCTATGTCGCCCCCTACGTTTTTGCGTGGTTCACATTAAAGCCCGGTTACCCGCGTTGGTATATGATAGTAAGTTTTGTATATACCGTTATTCTCGTCGTTAGTGTGGCAATATTCGTATCCTTCGGCGGAGATCGTTGGCCGACCACTATAGATAATAGATCGCAAAGCAATATCGTTTTCCGTTACAAGCATATTGATTATGCGGACTGGTCAGCGCCGAGCGGCTTGGAGGGAGGGCGAGCAATGCCGCTCTCCCTGTTTCACTTTTTGAAAGACATTCAAGCGCTTTCGATATCCGAACGAGGCAAAACCTACACTCTCTCTGGTAATGCCCTGCGACGCTTTCAAGCAATCTGTGCCGGAAAATCGGATTGCTTCCTGGTGTACAAGGGAAACGGGAATCTCGTCGCTAACAAGAAGCCAACTCAAGGGATGATTTATCTGTCAGAGGAATCGGACAAATAGAGAGTGAATCCTATGTAAATATTACAGAATATCGCGCATAAGATATTGTTCTCGATGGACAACCGGGCTTTCCATGCATTCAAAACTAGCCTTAATCGTCTGCGAGTAAAGTTTGTTTTCCATTTTCATCTGCTTTCCACAATAATCTGTCCCCCTCCGAATTAATGTACACTCCCTGAGCCTCAAAATCTGTGATTAATGGGGCGCCAATATGCTGGCGCTTCTTTTGATCATAATCCTCTCCGGCGAGCTGGTTTCCGCGTTGGGCTGCGGCGGCATCGTTCGTGTCGCGCGCATTCGTGCGGTTCGCGTTCAGCGCGAGGTATCCCGGTGAGGGAGAGCGATCGCATGCTCGCGGAGGATATGGCGCGGCTTTATGCCGATCCGCTCGGCTTCGTGCGTTATATCTTCGATTGGGGCGAGGGCGATCTGGCCGGGTGGGAGGGGCCGGACGCGTGGCAGGCCGAATATCTGGCCGTGCTGGGCGAGGCGATCCGCACGCGCGCGCCCGGCGACGTCATCAAGATGGCGGTGAAATCGGGGCGCGGTCCCGGCAAATCGGCGGTGATCGCCTGGCTGATCCTGTTCTTCATGTCGACGCGGCCCAATTTCTCGGGCGTGGTGACGGCGAACACCGGCGACCAGCTCGACGGCAAGACCTGGCGCGAGCTGGCGCTGTGGCATGGCCGCGCGCTCAACAAGCATTGGTTCGAATGGACGGCGGGCAAGTTCGTCCATGTCGAGCAGCCGGACACCTGGAAGGTCGTCGCGCAGAAATGGAGCGAGCATCGCCCCGATGCGTTCGGCGGGCTGCACAATGGCGGGCGCGGCCAGTGCACGATCATCGACGAAGGCTCGGGCGTACCCGAAAGCATCTTCGCGGTGGCCGAGGCGACCAACACCGATCCCGACAGCTTCGTCTTCGCGTTCGGCAATCCGATCCACAAGGCGAGCTATTTCTACCAGATCTTCACGCGCTTCCGCCACCGCTGGCTGACGATGACGGTCGATACACGCCGCGCCAAGGCCGCCAACCAGAAGCAGATCCAGGACATGATCGACGATTGGGGACTCTCCTCCGATCATGTGAAGGTGCATGTGCTCGGCGAATTTCCCGAGGTCGACAGCAACACGCTGATCCCGCTCGCGCTGATGGAGGAGGCGCGCCGCCGCCCGGT
>Ga0207658_10002329_pt1 | contig 13956 bp, 10 predicted proteins | sample KBSS33metaG_FD_184322 | JGI IMG/M metagenome (GOLD analysis project Ga0207658, IMG submission 184322) | Switchgrass rhizosphere microbial communities from Kellogg Biological Station, Michigan, USA - KBS S3-3 metaG (SPAdes) (version 2) | ecosystem: Host-associated > Plants > Roots > Rhizosphere...
GCGGCCCTGCGCGTTCTTCCACGTCGCCAGCCGGTACACGAGCGTCTTGGCCACGTCCTTGATGACCGCGAAGCCGCCGGCCATGTCACCGTACAAGGTGCAGTAGCCGGTCGCCATCTCGCTCTTGTTGCCGGTGGTCAACACGATGGCGCCGAACTTGTTCGACAGCGCCATCAGCAGGATGCCTCGAATGCGCGCCTGAATGTTCTCTTCCGTTGCATCCTCGGCCCTACCGGCGAACTCGGCGGCGAGGCTCTTCTTGAAGTCCTCGAACATCGGCACGATCGAGATCTCGTCGTAGCGCACGCCCAGGCGCTGTGCCATGTCGCGCGCGTCGATCCACGAGATGTCGGCGGTGTACGGCGAGGGCATCATCACGGTGCGCACGCGATCCGGCCCGAGCGCGTCGACCGCGATCGCCAGCACCAGCGCAGAGTCGATGCCGCCCGACAGGCCGATGATCACACCCGGAAAGCCGTTCTTGTCGACGTAGTCGCGCACGCCGACCACCAGCGCCGCCCAAGCCTGCGCCTCGATCGCCGGCACCTGCGCCAGCGCGCCGCGCGCGCCGCGCTCGGTCACGTGGACCAGCGTCAGCGCCTCGTCGAACATTGGGGCACGGGCGCCGACAGCGCCGTCGGCGTCGAGCGCGAACGAGGCGCCGTCGAACACGACCTCGTCTTGCGCGCCCGCCAGGTGCGCGTACAGCAGCGGCATCTGCAGGCTGCGCGCCGTTTGCGCCATGCGCTCTTCGCGCTCCGCGAGCTTGCCGAGGTGGAACGGCGACGCGTTCAGCACGCACAGCACCTGCGCGCCGGCCGCCTTGGCGATCCGGCCGGGCTCGTCGAACCAGGCGTCTTCGCAGATCACGATACCGAAGCGCAGCCCCTGCACCTCGAACACCATCGCGCCCTGCCCGGCGTCGCGACCCGAGGCGAAGTAGCGCCGCTCGTCGAAGACCTGATAGTTCGGCAGCTCGCGCTTGCAGTAGGTCGCGAGCACCCGGCCCTCGCGCAGCACCGAGGCCGCGTTGTAGCGCTGCGGCACCGAAACCGAGTTCGACCTAACATCGCCTCGATCACCGAACTGATGCGGATGCCCCACCACCACGAACAAGCCCGGCAAATCGGCCAGTGCGCGCGCGCAATCGGCCAGCGCCTCGGCGCAGGCCTGCATGAACGCCGGACGCAGCAGCAGGTCTTCGGGCGGGTAGCCGCACAGGCCGAGCTCGGGCGTGAGCACGAGCCGGGCGCCCTGCGCGTAGGCACGGCGCGCGGCCTCGACGATGCGCGCGCTGTTGCCGGCCAGATCGCCGACGGTGGCGTTGATCTGCGCCAGCGCGACGGTGACCGGGACGTGGATTGACATGGTGGGGAATTCAGGCGTGCGACGAGAAGATTCTGCGATCGATCCGAAGAGCCCGCAGGCCTCGAACGATTATGTCATTCGGGTCTTCGACGAACCCGGCGCGATCGACGCGGCGCACTGGAACGAACTGGTCGCGGCGCAGGCGTCGGCCACGCCGTTCATGCGCCACGAGTACTTGCTGGCGCTGCACGAATCGGCGAGCGCGGTGGCCGCCACCGGCTGGCTGCCGCAGTTCCTGTGCGTGTTCGACGGCACCACGCTGATCGCCGCGTGCCCGCTGTACCTGAAGGAGCATTCCTACGGCGAGTACGTGTTCGACTGGGCCTGGGCCGACGCCTACCAGCGCCACGGCCTGCACTACTACCCGAAGCTGCTCGATGCGGTGCCGTTCACGCCGGTGTCCGGGCCGCGTCTGCTTGCGCGCGACCAGAGGGGGCGGCGCGTGCTGCTGCGCGCGATGCAGCAGCTGGCCCGCGAGGCCAAGCTGTCGTCCGCGCACCTGCTGTTCCTCGACGACGCCGACAGCGAAGCGGCTCGCGCCGAAGGCTGGATGATGCGCAGCACCGTGCAGTTCCACTGGACGCAACGCGAGGCCGACCCCTGCACCGACTTCACCGGCCTGCTCGCCAGCCTGCAACGCGACAAGCGCAAGAAGATCCAGCAAGAGCGCCGCCGCGTCGCCGAGGCCGGTGTCAGCTTCACCGAACTGAAGGGCGCGCAGATCGGCACCGACGACTGGGACTTCTTTTACCGTTGCTACACGCAGACCTATCGCGAGCACGGCTCGACCCCGTACCTGACGCGCGACTTCTTCGGCCGCATGGCGGCGACGATGCCGGAGCACTGGCTGCTGTTCGTCGCGTGGCGCGACGGCCGGCGCATCGCCGCGTCGCTGATCTGCATCGACCCGCAGCAAAGGGCCGCGTTCGGCCGCTACTGGGGCGCGGTCGAGCACGTGCCCTGCCTGCATTTCGAAGCCTGCTACTACCGGCCGCTGGCCTGGTGCATTGCCAACGGCTACCTGCGCTTCGAGGGCGGCGCGCAGGGCGAGCACAAGATGGCGCGCGGCCTGCTGCCGGTGCAGACCTGGTCGGCGCACTGGCTCGCGCACCCGCAGTTCGCGCGCGCGGTCGGCGACTTCCTCGAACGCGAAGGCGCCGGCGTCGCCGGCTACCTCGACGAACTCAACGAGCGCCGGCCGTTCAAGGCCGGCGCTTGAAGCGGCAACGTCACGGCTTGAAATCGCCCGCGAATACCGAGACGAACTGTTCCGGCGTCACGTACTTGCGCAACGCGGCATTGATCTGCTCCAGCGTCAGCTGGCCGATCGCCGCGTCGACCTGCGCGGCCAGCGCGAACGTGCGGCCGAGGTACAGGTTGTTGGCCAGCGCATAGGCCAGGCCAGCATCCTGCGCGCGCGAGAGCTGGCGGAAGTTCAGCAGGCTGGACTTGCCTTCGGCCAGCTCCTGCGCGGTGAAGCCGTCCTTCAGTGCGCGTGCGACCTCTTCGCGGAACGCGGTGTCGACCTTGGCGCGGTTCTGCGGCGCGAAGATCGCACTGGCCTGCCAGAGCGAGTTGCGGTCGATGTTGCTCCAGTCGATCGTGCTGCGCACGTCGTACGACAGGCCCTCGCCTTCGCGGATGCGCTTCCACAGCCGCGCACTGCCGCCCGAGCCGAGCAGGAAGTTGGCCATTGTCAGCGCCGGGTAGTCGGCGTCGAGGTCGGTCAGCGGCAACGCCAAACGCACCAGCATGTTCGCGTTCGGCTTGTCGGGCGTGGCGATCAGCAACTGCTGCGGCTTCACCGCGACCAGCGGCCGCGGCACGCGCGTGAACGGTGCACCGGCGGTCCAGCCCGCGAGCGCGGTCTGCAGCGCGGCGCGCACCTTGGCGGCGTCCAGGTCGCCGACGGCCGAGAACTCGCCGCTGCCCGCGCCGTAGAAGCGGGCGTGGAAGCCACGCACCTGCTCGATCGTCAGCGCGCGGTAGTCGTCGGCCAGCTCGTCGAAGCTCGCGTGGTAGCGCACGTCGCCGCGCGGGTACGGGTCGCCGAGGCGGTCCAGCGAGTTGCGGGCGAGCGCGCCCGGCTCCTTGCGCTGCTGCTCGATGCTGCTCAGTGCGCTGCGCTTGAATTCGTCGAGCGCATCGGCCGGGAGGCTCGGGTTGCGCAGCAAATCGCCGACCAGCTCGATCGCGGCGGGCAGCTCGTCGCGACGCGACTGCAGCGCGATCGTCACGCGACCCGCCGAGGCACTGACGCGCAGCTCGGTCTTGAGCGCATCGAGCCGGTCCTGCACCTGCTGACGGTTCAGCGTCTTCGTGCCCTTGTCGAGCAGCGCGGCGGCGGCCTGCGCCGCGGCGTTCTGGCCGAACAGACTCTTCTCGTCGCCGAACTGCAGCATCAACACCGCGCTCACCGCCCGGCCGCGCGTGCCCTTGGGCAGCAACGCGCCCTTCACGCCGCCGATCGCGAAGGTCTGCGTGCGCGCGTCGATGTTGGCCGGCGTGGCCTCGAAGGCCTCGACCTTCGCCGCCGCCGCTTGCGGCCTGAACTCCTTCATCGTCTGCGCGAGATCGACGCGCGCCAGCGCAGGCGCGCGCGCCGGCTGATCGGTCGGCAGGTAGGTGCCGAGCGTGCGGTTCGCGGGCAGCAGGTATTGCGCGGCGACGCGCTGCACATCGGCCAGCGTCATGTCGCGAACGCGGTCACGGGTGAGGAAGAACAGCCGCCAGTCGCCCTGCGAGATCGACTCCGACATCGCCAGGCCCACCGCTTCAGGGTTGGTGAACGACTGGTCCCAGTCCTTCAGCCACTTCAGCTTCGCGCGCGCGAGTTCGTCGGCCGTGATCGGCTCGCGCGCGATGCCCTCGACCGTCGCGAGCAGTTCGGCGCGCGCCTTGTCGACGTCCTGTCCCGGCGCGAGTTCGGTGCTGACGAACATTGCGCCAGGGTCGGCGAGCGCGAACGAATACGAGCCCACGCCCGCGGCCAGTTGCTTTTGCGTTAGGCGCTTGTACAGGCGGCCCGACGGCGTGTCGCCGAGGATCACGGTGAGCAGTTCGATCGCAGCGTAGTCACGCGCCGGACCGGCCGGCACGTGGTAGCCGGCCTGGACCAGCGGCGTGCCGCCGACGCGACGCAGCGTGACGCTGCGCTCGCCGTCCTGCACCGGGTCGAGCGTGTACAGCACGGGCAGTTGACGCGTCGGCTTCGGGATCGCACCGAGCGACGCGGCGACCCATTGCAGCACGCGCGCCGGCTCGAACTTGCCCGAGACCGTGAGCGTCGCGTTGTCGGGCTGGTAGTACAGGTGATAGAAGGCCTGCAGGCGCGGGATGTCGACGTTCTCGACGTCGGCGCGCGCGCCGATCGTCGAGTGCCCGTAGTTGTGCCAGTCGTACATCAGCGCCATCTCGCGCTGCAGCAGGATGCGGCTCGGGCTGTTCTCGCCGCGCTCCATCTCGTTGCGCACCACCGTCATCTCGGTGTCGAGATCCTGTCGGGCGACGTAGCTGTTGACCATCGAATCGGCGAGCCAGCCGAGGTACCACTCGAGGTTCGCATCGTTCGCGGCGAAGCTGGCGGTGTAATTGGTGCGGTCGAACCAGGTCGAGCCGTTCGCCGCCAGCCCGCGCTTCTGGAACTCGGCCCAGGCCTTCGGGTTCTTCGGCGTGCCCTTGAACAGCATGTGCTCCAGCAGGTGCGCCATGCCGGTCTCGCCGTAGTTCTCGTGGCGCGAGCCGACGCGGTAGGTCAGGTTGACCGTGGTCGTCGGCTTCGAGTCGTCGGGGATCAGCAAGAGCTGAAGCCCGTTGGGCAGCCGGTATTCATCGACGCCCTCGACCGAGGTCACGGCCTGCATTCCGCCCGGCAGCGCTTGCGCGAACGAAGGCGGCCCGGCAAGGGCGAAAGCGAGGGCGAGCAGGAACGAGGCGGAGATCGAACGCAGCGATGAAGGCATGAAGGGCGTGGCCGGTCGTGAGGATCGCCTACGACTGCTTCGTCGCGGCTTGGTTCCGGTAGGCCGCGATGCCGGCAACGATCTCCTGCTTGGCCGACTCCGGCCCTTCCCAGCCCTGGATCTTCACCCACTTGCCTTGTTCGAGATCCTTGTAGTGCTCGAAGAAGTGCTGGATCGCCTTCAGGCGCATCTGGTTGATGTCCTCGGGCTTCTGCCAGTGCGTGTAGATCGGCAGGATCTTGTCGATCGGCACCGCGAGCAGTTTGGCGTCGCCGCCGGCCTCGTCCTCCATCTTCAGCACGCCGATCGCGCGGCAGGTCACGACCACGCCCGGAGTCAGCGCGTACGGCGTGATCACCAGCACGTCGACCGGATCGCCGTCGTCCGAGAGCGTCTGCGGGATGTAGCCGTAGTTGCACGGGTAGTGCATCGCGGTCGTCATGAAGCGGTCGACGAACATCGCGCCGCTTTCCTTGTCGACCTCGTACTTGATCGGGTCGGCGTTCATCGGAATTTCGATGATGACGTTGAACTGCTCGGGCGCCTTGGCGCCGGGGGTCACGTTGTGCAGGCTCATGGGGTGGTCTCGGGTGCGCGGGGAATCCGCGATTTTAGGGCACCGGGCCCAGCGCCCCCGGCGCGACCGGCCGGCGCGTTCGATCCACTGGAAAACACCATGTCAGCGTCATTGCTTTGTCGCAATCCATCTGGCAGCATGCCGGCGGGGCCGGGCCACGGATAAGTGCACCTGCGCGCGACGCTTGAAGTCGGCCCCGAACCCCAATAATGCAATCGACGAGGAAGGACACCCCTTGATCACGACATCGATGGCGCTTTATTTCGCGCTGGCCTGCGGCCTGGCTGCAGTCATCTACGGCTTCGTGCAGCGAAGCTGGATCCTCAGCCAGGACGCGGGCAATGCGCGCATGCAGGAAATCTCCGGCGCGATCCAGCAAGGCGCGGCCGCCTACCTCGCGCGCCAGTACAAGACCATCGCGATGGTCGGCGTGGTGCTCGCGGTTCTGATCTTCGTCTTCCTCGACCACCTCAGCGCGGTCGGCTTCGTGCTGGGCGCGTTACTGTCGGGCGCCTGCGGCTTCATCGGCATGAACGTGTCGGTCAGGGCCAACGTGCGCACCGCGCAGGCCGCGACCAAGGGCATCGGCCCGGCGCTCGACGTGGCCTTCAAGGGCGGCGCGATCACCGGCATGCTGGTGGTCGGGCTGGGCCTGCTCGGCGTGTCGATCTTCTTCATGTTCCTGACCGGCAGCGGCGGCAACACCGGCACGCTGTCGGCGTCGCTCAAGCCGATGCTCGGCTTCGCGTTCGGCGCGTCGCTGATCTCGATCTTCGCGCGGCTGGGCGGCGGCATCTTCACGAAGGGCGCGGACGTCGGCGCTGATCTGGTGGGCAAGGTCGAGGCCGGCATCCCGGAAGACGACCCGCGCAACCCGGCAGTGATCGCCGACAACGTCGGCGACAACGTCGGCGACTGCGCCGGCATGGCGGCCGACTTGTTCGAAACCTACGCCGTGACCTTGATCGCGACGATGGCGCTGGGCGCGCTCGTCGTGAAGAGCGCGACGATGTCGGCGGTGATCTACCCGCTGCTGCTCGGCGGCGTCTCGATCATCGCGTCGATCATCGGCTGCTTGTTCGTCAAGGCCTCGCCCGGCATGAAGAACGTGATGCCGGCGCTGTACAAGGGCCTGGCGGTGGCCGGCGTGCTTTCGCTGATCGCGTTCTACTTCGTCACGACGATGTACATGCCGGCCGACGCGCTCGGCGCAGGCACGCACATGAAGCTGTTCGGCGCCTGCGCCGTCGGCCTGGTGCTGACCGCCGCACTGGTCTGGATCACCGAGTTCTACACCGGCACACAGTACAGCCCGGTGCAGCACATCGCGCAGGCCTCGACCACCGGCCACGGCACCAACATCATCGCAGGCCTGGGCGTGTCGATGCGCTCGACCGCCTGGCCGGTGCTGTTCGTCTGCGTCGCGATTCTGCTGTCGTACTCACTGGCCGGCCTGTACGGCATCGCGATCGCCGCGACCTCGATGCTGAGCATGGCCGGCATCGTCGTCGCGCTCGACGCCTACGGCCCGATCACCGACAACGCCGGTGGCATTGCCGAGATGGCCGAGCTGCCGAAGAGCGTGCGCGACGTGACCGACCCGCTCGACGCGGTCGGCAACACGACCAAGGCGGTGACCAAGGGCTACGCGATCGGCTCGGCCGGCTTGGCCGCACTGGTGCTGTTCGCCGACTACACGCACTCGCTCGAAGGCCGCGGCATCAGCGTGAGCTTCGATCTCTCAGACCCAAAGGTCATCGTCGGCCTGTTCATTGGCGGCCTGATCCCCTACCTGTTCGGTGCGATGGCGATGGAAGCGGTCGGCCGCGCCGCCGGTGCGGTGGTGGTCGAAGTGCGGCGCCAGTTCCGCGACATCAAGGGCATCATGGACGGCTCGGGCAAGCCGGAGTACGGCAAGGCCGTCGACATGCTGACCACTGCGGCGATCAAGGAAATGGTCGTGCCGAGTCTGCTGCCGGTCGTGGTGCCGATCCTGGTCGGCCTGCTGCTCGGCCCGGCCGCGCTCGGCGGGCTGCTGATGGGCACGATCGTGACCGGCCTGTTCGTCGCGATCTCGATGTGCACCGGGGGCGGCGCCTGGGACAACGCGAAGAAGTACATCGAAGACGGCCATCACGGCGGCAAGGGCAGCGAGGCCCACAAGGCCGCAGTGACCGGCGACACCGTCGGCGACCCGTACAAGGACACCGCCGGTCCGGCCGTGAACCCGCTGATCAAGATCATCAACATCGTCGCGCTGCTGATCGTGCCGCTGCTGCCCGCGGGTGCGGCAATGGCGCCTGCCGTAGCGCCGGCGGTTGAGATGCCGGCGGCATCGGCCACGAAGGTGCCGGTGGCGACCGCCGACGGTGCGTCGTTCCGGGTCGAGAACGGCGTCGTGAAGTTCTACTTCGCCAGCGGCAAGGCTGATCTCGCGACTGGCGCCGAGGCGGCGCTGGCCGATGTCGCGAAGGGCGTGGCGGCGGGCAAGAAGGCGGTCGTCAGCGGCTTCACCGATTCCACCGGCGATGCGGCGAAGAACGAAGAGCTGGCGAAGCAGCGTGCGATGGCGGTCAGTGCCGCACTGAAGGCCGCGGGCATCGCGGACGACAAGGTCGAGCTGAAGAAGCCTGAGCTGCTCACCGGCAGCGGCGGCAATGCCGAAGCGCGGCGCGTCGAGGTCGCTCTGCAGTAACGCTTGGTTCCGAAAGACAGAAGGCCCGAGTTCGCAAGAACTCGGGCCTTTGTCATTCACTGGTCGGGACGGCGGGATTCGAACTCGCGACCCCTTGCACCCCATGCAAGTGCGCTACCAGGCTGCGCTACGCCCCGATGAAGACGCGATTATAGGGGCCGCGCGGATCGACCTCGGTCAGACCGCCAGCAAGCCGCGAATCGAGATCAGTTCCTGGCGCATCTGCGGCATCGACAATGCCACCGTCGCGACCTCAGGCTGCGGGATGGTCGCCGCGTTTCCGGCGCTGGCCTCGAGTTCCTCGATCATCTCGTCGAGGTCGAGCGCATCGTCGGCCGGCACCGCCTCGGCACTCAGCTCGGCCGTCTCGAGCGCGCTGCGGGCCAGGCCGGCCGGGCCGGATTCGGTCAGCCGGTTGCGGGCCCCGCTGATCGTGAAGCCCTGCTCGTACAGCAGGTCGCGGATCCGCCGGATCAGCAGCACCTCGTGGTGCTGGTAGTAGCGCCGATTGCCACGCCGCTTCATCGGCTTGAGCTGCGTGAATTCCTGCTCCCAATAGCGCAGCACGTACGGCTTGACGCCGCACAGGTCGCTGACCTCACCAATGGTGAAGTAGCGCTTGGCGGGGATCGACGGGAGCGCTTTCTCCATGAAAATCAACGATATTCCGGCAGAAAGCTAAGACTCTACTCGAACTCCTCCTCGGGCGGTATGTCGCCTTGCACGACCCCCTTGAGTTTGTGGCTGGCGTGAAAGGTCACAACGTTGCGCGCCTTGATCGGGATCGCCTCGCCGGTACGCGGGTTGCGCCCGGGCCGCGGCGCCTTGCGGCGGATGTTGAAGTTGCCGAACCCGGACATCTTCACGTCCGCGCCAGCCACCAGCGTCGCGTGGATCAGGTCGAAAAAGGCCTCGACCATGTCCTTGGACTCGCGTTTGTTCAAGCCCAGGCGTTCGAACAACAGTTCGGCCAGTTCGGCCTTGGTCAGCGTCGGCGTTTCCAGCGTCGGCAGGGCGACGCGCGAGGCGCTCGGCGCATCATCGTCGATGTCGGCGGTATCGTGCGGGTCGGGCGTGTTCATGCTCGACTCCCTCAGGCCCGCAGCCGAACGCCGAGGCGCTGGCCCAGCGCGCTGAGCACGTCGGCCACGACGGCGTCGATGCGCGCGTCGGTCAGCGTGACCTCGTCGTCGAGCAACTCCAGACGAATGCTAAGGCTGCGTTCGCCGGGGCGAATGTCGGCGCTGCCCGCGGGCGGCCGGTACACGTCGAACAGCCGGCTCGATTTCACCAGCCCGGCCTGCGGGGCGCTCGCAATCGCGTGCATCAGCGCCTCGTGCGTGACCGATTCGCCCGCGATCACCGAAAGGTCGCGCCAGATCGACTGCCGGCGCTGCACCGGTGTGTACGTCGGCAGCTCGCGCTCGGTGAGCGCCGCAGCGTCGAGTTCGAACAGCAGCGGGGCGGCCGGCAGCTCGTAGGCCTGGCGCCATTTCGGATGCAATTCACCGACGTGGCCGATCACGACCCCATCCAGCTCGATCCGCGCACAGCGCCCCGGGTGCATCGCCGGGTGCTCGGCCGCGACGAAGCGTGCGGCGCGCGGCGCCAGCAGTGCCTCGATGTCGCCCTTCAGGTCGAAGAAGTCGGCGCTGCGGTCCTTCGTAGCCCATTGCAGCGCGTCCGCAGGGCCGAACACCAGGCCCGCCAGCCGCATCGTCTGAGCCACGCCGGCGACGCTGAGCGCGCCGTCGACCACGGCTAGGTCGCGCATGAACACGCAGCCCGCCTCGAACACGCGGACACGCGTCGCCTTGCGCGACAGGTTGAGGCGCAGCACCGCGATCAGGCTGCCAAGCAGGCTGGAGCGCATCACAGCGAGCTGCGCGGCCATCGGGTTGACGAGCTTGATCGGGTCGACGTTGCCGGCGAGCTCGTGCTCCCAGCGCGCATCGACGAAGCTGAAGTTGATCGTCTCCTGGTAATCGAGCTCCGCCATGCGTCGACGCACGGCGTCCAGGCTGCGCTGAGATTCGCTGCGCACGCGCGGCGTCAGCGCCGCCCGCGGCGGGGTGTCGGGGAGCCTGTCGTAGCCGATGACCTTGATCACTTCCTCGATCAGATCCTCCTCGATGGTCAGGTCGAAGCGCCAGCTCGGTGGCGTGACCGTCAACCCGCCCGGCACGCTGCTGAACGGCAGTCCCAGGCGCTGCATCACGCCTTCGCATTGCGCCTGCGTGATCGGCATGCCGATGACCTTGGCCGCGCGTTCGACGCGCAGGCTGACCGGCGCGCGTCGCGGCAGGTTCGGCGCCTGGTCGTCGATCGCACCACAGGCCGTGTCCGCGCGGCCGCAGATGTCGACGATCAGCTGCGTGATGCGTTCGAGGTGTTCGACGGTCGACGCCGGGTCGACGCCGCGCTCGAAGCGGTGCCCTGCCTCGGTCGCGAAGTTGTAGCGGCGCGAACGCCCTGCCACCGCTTCGGGCCACCAGAACGCGGCCTCGACGTAGATGTTCTGGGTGTCGTCGGAGACCGCCGTCGCGTCGCCGCCCATGATGCCGGCGAGCGACTCGACCGACTCGCGCTTGTCGCCGACATCGGCGATCACGCCGACCTGGTCATCCACCTCGATCGTCGTGCCGTTCAGGAGCTTCAGCGACTCGCCGGCGCGGCCCCAACGCACGACCAGGCCGTCGTGGATCTTGTCGAGATCGAAGATGTGGCTCGGCCGACCGTACTCGAACATCACGTAGTTCGAGATGTCGACCAGTGCCGTCACCGAACGCTGGCCGCAGCGCGCCAGCCGATCCACCATCCACGCCGGCGTCGGCGCCTTCGTGTCGATGTTGCGCACGATGCGGCCCGAAAAGCGACCGCACAGATCAGTTGCTTCGATCGTCACCGACAGCTTGTCGTCGAGGCTCGCCCTGACGGACGGAAACGCCGGCTGGTGCAGTGGTGCGCCGGTCAGCGCCGCGAGCTCGCGCGCCACGCCGTAGACGCCCAGGCAATGCGCCAGATTCGGCGTGAGCTTCAGGGTCAGCAACGCGTCGTCGAGCTTCAGGTGCGCGCGGATGTCTTGCCCGACCGGCGCGCTGGCGTCCAGGATCAGCAAGCCGCCGTGATCGTCCGAGAGCTTCAACTCGCGCGCCGAGCACAGCATGCCCTGGCTCTCGACGCCGCGCAGCTGGCCGAGCTTGATCACGAACGGCTGGGCGTCGACCATCGCGTCATCGGCGGGTGGCAGTTGCGCGCCGACCAGCGCACACGGCACCTTGATACCGGCGCGCACGTTCGGCGCCCCGCAGACGATGCTCAGCGGCGCGGCAGCACCGACGTCGACGCGGCACACGCTGAGGCGGTCGGCATTCGGATGGCGCTCGACCGCGAGCACCTCGCCGACCACGACGCCGTGGAACGGCGGCGCGGCGGGGCGTGCGTCTTCGACCTCCATGCCGGCCATCGTCAGCGTGTCGGCCAGCTCGGCGCTGGTGATCGGCGGGTTGCAGAACTCGCGCAGCCAGGACTCGGGAAATTGCATCTCGTCGTCGACTCGTCAGGGTGTCAGTTGAACTGCGCCAGGAAGCGCAGATCGCCTTCGAAGAACGCGCGCAGGTCACTGATGCCATAGCGCAGCATCGCCAGCCGGTCGATGCCGGAGCCGAACGCGAAGCCGATGTGGCGCTCCGGGTCGAGGCCCATGTGGCGCACGACGTTCGGATGCACCTGCCCGGAGCCCGACACTTCGAGCCACTTGCCTTCGAGCGGGCCGCTCTCGAACATGATGTCGATCTCGGCACTCGGCTCGGTGAACGGGAAGTAGCTCGGACGGAAGCGCAGCTTCAGCTCGGTGGTCTCGAAGAAGGCCTGGATGAACTCCAGGTACATCACCTTCAGGTCCTTGAAGCTGACGTTCGCGCCGATCCACAGGCCCTCGACCTGATGGAACATCGGCGAGTGCGTCGCGTCGCTGTCGACGCGATACGTGCGACCCGGTGCGATCACGCGGATGTCGGGCATCTCGGCCTGGCTGGCGTACTTCTTCGCGTGCGCCTGGGCGTAGCGGATCTGCATCGGCGAAGTATGCGGACGCAGGTTCAGCCAGGCACCGTTGGCGTCTTTCACGTCGACGTAGAAGGTGTCCTGCATCGACCGCGCCGGGTGGTTCTCCGGGTTGTTCAACGCGGTGAAGCTGTACCAGTCGGTCTCGATCTCGGGGCCGTCGGCGACGTCGAAGCCCATCGAGCCGAAGATCGCCTCGATGCGCTCGCGGGCTCGCGAGATCGGGTGCAGGCCGCCGCCGGCGCCGCGCTTGCGGCCGGGCAAGGTCACGTCCAGCGCTTCGCCCTTCAGCTGGGCCTGAAGCTCCGCGTCGGCGAGTGCCTCGCGGCGCGCGTTCAAGGCAGCTTCGATCTGCTGCTTGGCGGTGTTGATCAGCGCGCCGCGCGCCTTCTTGTCGTCTGCGCCCAAGCTGCCGAGCGCCTTCAATTGCTCGGTGATGCGGCCAGTCTTGCCGAGGTAACGCGCCTTGGCATTCTCGAGATCGGCAGGCAGGACCGCCTGCTCGAAATCGTCTCGCGCTTGTTGCACCAGCGGGCTGAGGTCGTTCATCGGTTCACTGAAACTGCACAAACAAAAAAGGCCGCACACGAGGTCGGCCTTGGGGAGCTCACCCGATCGACGTCGCCGCCGGCCGGGTTTGCCGCAGGCGCAGCGCGCGAGCACTGCGCCGTTGCGACATCAGATGAGCTGGGCCTTCACCTTCTCGACGATGCTGGCAAACGCTGCCGGATCGTGAATCGCCATGTCCGACAGGACCTTGCGGTCGATCTCGATCGACAGCTTCTTCAGGCCGGCCATGAACTTGCTGTAGGTGACGCCGTGGCTGCGGCTGCCGGCATTGATCCGGGCGATCCACAGATGGCGGAAGACGCGCTTTTTGGTCCGGCGGTCACGGTAGGCGTATTGCCCGGCACGCATGACGGCTTGCTTGGCAATGCGGAATACATTCTTGCGGCGGCCGCGGTAACCCTTGGCGAGTGCGAGAACTTTCTTGTGACGGGCGCGGGCTGTGACACCACGTTTGACGCGAGGCATGTTTCTGTCCTTTCCTTGAAGCGGTTAGAGGCCGGCGAAGGGCAGCATTTGCTTCATGTGCCCCATGTTGGTCTCGTGCACGGCGACAGTGCCACGCAGGTGGCGCTTGTTCTTCGTGGTCTTCTTGGTCAGGATGTGGCGCTTGAACGCCTGGCCCCGTTTGACGGTGCCGCCTGGACGAACGCGAAACCGCTTCGCGGCGCTTTTCTTGGTCTTCATTTTGGGCATGTGATGCTCCTTCTTGATTGCTCCTG
>Ga0207658_10002341_pt1 | contig 13920 bp, 11 predicted proteins | sample KBSS33metaG_FD_184322 | JGI IMG/M metagenome (GOLD analysis project Ga0207658, IMG submission 184322) | Switchgrass rhizosphere microbial communities from Kellogg Biological Station, Michigan, USA - KBS S3-3 metaG (SPAdes) (version 2) | ecosystem: Host-associated > Plants > Roots > Rhizosphere...
GTTTCAAGACTGTTGGAACAAAACATTCCGGCCGGCTTCTTCGTAAGCATTTTGCTCATCAATAACGAAGACATTCAAAAAGAACTCGGCATAAAACTTCTTCCGGCCGGCGCGATTGAAGAAGCCAAAGCCACCGCGCTCACACTTCCTGACCATTACCTCAAAGGCGAAATCATTCCGCTCAAAATTAAAATCGCCATTGATGCTTGGGCTCACGAAATTGTTGAACGAAGCCAAGAAAACGCCAGTCGTTTATTGGAAACCGTTTTTGATCACGAAAAACTCATCAAACTTGCCGTCATCCAGCTCGCTGTCTTTTGTATGCGCGATTATTTGGAAGAGGAGGGAATTCGCATCGATTATGATCTCCTCAAAAACTTCATTGAACTCATGTTGGAAGGAATTCTTAAAAAAGTGGAAGAAGAGTTCTCAAATCGCAAAAAACTCCGCTAGTTTCGTACCATTCCATTCGCAACGTTTTATTGACAAATAAAGCCACAAACCCCTAGAATAACCCCCTAGCTTTTTAAAAATTCCAATGACACAACGTTTTGAAGACGCACACACTCTTGAACTCCCTGACAAAGTTACGTGCCAAACTCCTGAGCAACTTTTAGCGAGCAAAGATTTCAAAAGATTTTTAGCAACGTACAATAAACAAAATCCTGATAAAAAAATCGCATCAGTTCAAGATCTTGCCCAGAACTTTAACATGGCAACGGAACTCTATAATTTTTGGCTTCAAACCGAAGCAAAAGGCCAAGTAAAAGTTATTGCTGATATTCATGGCCTTGTTCAAAAATGTTTGGAACAAGTAAAACGTGTGGACAAAGAACGCCAACTTGAAAACCATGAAATACAAGATCGGTTTGGAGAATTAAAAGTTCTAATTCTTTCTATTGTAGAAGACTGGCGCAAATTTTACGAAAAATCCGGATACAGCAAGGAAGCAAAAAGTATTGATGGGCAGGACAATAATTTCTATCTTCCAAATATCACGGAAGGAGAAATGCAGGCTTTTGAAAAAGCTTTTGCATCAGGCAAAATCGACCGCGTTATGTTGGACGATGACCGAGTCCCATTTGCAGGAACATACAATAAATTCTCTCCATCAAAAACAATGGCGGATACTTTTACGCATGAATCCATGATTATGGTTCGTGCCATTGATCCCAAAGGATTACCAACTACAGATACCAAAACACTTTATAAACAAGCTCAACGCCAAGTAGCAAACCGCGGAATCAGACTCGTTGGATACAAATCCGAGCTTCCTCCAAACCACCAACATACCCAAGTTTTCAAAGACGAAATTGCAGAAGATGAAACCATGGACATGATGGATATTGGGACAGTGATGCGTTTATTGGCCTACCTCCAAAAAGAACATCAACGTGATAGAAAGTTAAAAAAGAGCGCTAATCTCAAAACAGATTACCAAGCATTCACCGAATACGATGAATCCGTTGGTGGTTACCAAGTTGATACTCTGGCAAATGGAGTTTTCCCAAACGGAGAAGTTGCTCGAGTAAAACATCTTCTTCGTGGTGAAGGAAAAGGCCACTACTTCAAGATCGACAAAGTTTCCCCAACAAAAAAACAGTTTCCGGCTGTTGTCCGTAAAGTAGTTCAAACCAGAAAATACTAAACTATCGAACCTTCAACGGTTCAAACATCAAAAAATAGTTTTCGAATCGATCAGAAATCACGATGACCAGACTGTGTACTTTTAAAAATGTCACATACTCTTCGTACACGGTAGAGAGCATGGCAAACGAGCAAATATCGCTTTCTACTTCACAATCATGGGGCTTACGAAGCTCCTTTTGAAGTTCATTCAAAAAATCAAATGCCGGTTTATAATCTTCTTTTGTTGCTTTTCGTTCGCGAAACGGGCCACCTTTTTTGTGACCATAAATAAGATCTTTCACGAGTACTTCCATTTGCTGTTCTTTATTCCACATTTGGCGAACATAAGCATTTTCCGCAGGCGTCATGTGCTCTGAATCTTCACCTTTCATCAATCTTTCTCTTTTTGAATGACGATCAAATTCCTCAGGTGGCATAGTGAGCGCCATTAATGTCATTCGAAAATTTGGTGGGTAACTCATAAATAAGGTTATTTGGTCGCGAAAAATACCATATTCATAAAAATACGTCAATTAAGCTAAAGTTTTGAATTGTTGAAATAAATCTGGGGTGGCCTATGGGGCTCGAACCCACGACCCTCGGGACCACAACCCGATGCTCTAACCAACTGAGCTAAGGCCACCACAACAGTTTGCAAGCAGGCCAAATAAACCTGTCGCCCGATGATTTTAGCAAACCACCACAAAAAATCAAAGACGAAAGCTTATGAAATGGGCATAACCCAAATAGAGCATGAACGGAGAAAGGTTTGAGCAAGAGCTGGAAGAAATCTTTTGGTGGGTCTCGTGGGACCCGACAAAAGATTTTTGACGCTCGCGAAAACCTTTCGAAGTGAATTCCAAAAAGGGAAAGAGAGCTCATGAGAGAAAACCGACAAGGTTTTCTTTCATGGGGCATAACCAAAATAGCTCCCCACTTGGGGGAGCTATCTTTAGGGTTTTAGGAGTACCAACGCCCTAGAAAAGCCTCAGTATCCTAAAATCTTTTAGGAAAATATCCTACATAGCTAAGTTCTCGTCGTCATCTTAGATCACAAAAAATTTCTGCATATCGTAATGGAGAACCGTGGTGTCATAGTCCCGACTCACGTAATTGATCTGACGTGTGTCGTCTCCATTCGTAAACTCTTTTCCATTAAACACTCTATTTTTCAAGAAATCGTACTTTTTTTGTAAAACCTCGTCTGTGCTAACCATTTTTCTAAATTCTTCTCCGTGCAAAATATAAAAGTTGTATGTTTCCGCAAAATCCTCAAAGGGATCACTCATTGCATAACCTGAAACGAAATCGATTGGAGCCGCATTCGGTCTCAAGGTTGTTGCATCCAGAAAGCTCAATCTGTAGAAGCTTAAACTTGGATCATCGTTATAAATCGGATTGGAACCGTCTTGAAATTCACTTTCTCCAGTGTAGGAATGACCCTGTAAAACACCTGTGTCTTCAATGTGTCCCATTTCATGGACCAAAACTCCCACCAATTCTTCATCAGTTACATTGCTGCAACGAAGAATAATTGTTCCTCCGCCACCAAGTCCGCGTCTCGCATTGTTGTCAAAGCTGAGAGTAAGATCCTGAAGACGATTTACATTTTCTTGAGGAAGACTTTCGAGGGTCCGATAGATAAGCGATTTGCAATGAATCAAAGAACTTACATCAGGTTCATTTTGTTGAGTTGAACCAGCCCCGGAACTAAGCTTTAAGCCCATTTCATCAAGCTTTGCTGCGTAATGAGTTTCATCCAAGGGAGCAGGATGATTATACTCAATTGATGTTGTTTGGGCAAGACCTTTTTGTGCAACATTATTGAGTGAAGTCGCTGCATTGGCATCCACATGAGAACCAAAGCCCATGAAACTAAAAACTGAAATCCAAAGTTGTAAAAACGTAATCGTGGTATTCATAAAACAAAAAGTTAATTCACGAATGATTGACCTTTTGTTTTTGTCCCACGCCGGGATTTTTTTGGATTATATTTTTGCTATTTTTTGATTGAGCCGAGTTGGTAGAAACCTAAAAACTTTTCACTTTCGCCAGCTTGTAAAAACGTATTTATCCCAAGAGCCGAGCAAAGAGTGGGGATGAATATACCACCAAATATTAAACTTGTCAATACTCAGGGCAGTCACTTTTAAAAACCCTCCGAGCGCACAGCGCGAAGCGCATACAAAAGAAAAAGGGGTGCCAAGCTTTCGAATGGATCCACATGGACCACGCGAATAACTTATATAGCACCCCTTTCTCTCTGTTTTCACATAAACCTCCTTTCTTATTTGGCTTGTAGCCTAGTGATGTCCGTCGCCGTGACCGTCCCCATGGCCCTCAACCGCGTGCTCTACCGCATCCTCCGCCTTGTCCACCGTGTGGACGAAAGCGTAGATGACGAAGATCACGACTGCGACAGCCAAGTAGCTGCCGTGGATGAGTGCGACCATGAAGGAGTCGACGACTCCGAAGATTGCCAAGGCGATCGCGATGGCGATGGGACCGAAGACAAGCACCAGCTTCCAGATGCCCTCCTTTGCAAAGAAGCTGGTAACGAACAAAATCGCGCCAGGAAGGATGAGGCAGAACCAGGTCTTGCCCTGGTAGCCAAGCTCTGCGACCCAGTCAGACATCAGGAAGACGATTCCCGTGCCAACCAGCAAGAGCCCTTCGATCTTCATCTCCTTTCCGCCGAAGAGCACGCCAGGGACGATCACGACCCACAGCAATGCCAAGAACAATGCGAGGGCGTGGTATGAAACCTTAGCCACAAACGTCCCACCCTTCACGCGAAATTCGCGGCCCTCCTCCAGACTCTTGTCTACGACGTAGCTAGCCTTGTCGCCATACGTCGCCTTGGGCGGCGTGTAGCCGGGTTCCGTCTGTTCAGCCTTGACCTTGTTGACCGCAGCACTATCAGCTGGGGTGATCTTGGAGTTCTGGGCGATCCAGTCCTCGCGCTCCTTTTTCTCGATCTCCTCCTTGGACTTTGAGCCGCAGCCGAAGCTGCAGAAAGCCATGAAGGCGACGAGGACGACGAGCGCGAACCGCACGATGTTGTTGATCTTCATTTTCGAATCCTCCGCGGCACGATTGCCGCAAAAACCAAATGGAAATAGCTTCTGGCCACTTCCTTAAGGCTGTCTGCAAAACGCAAACAATCTTAAGAAAGCGACACTTATAAAGCTATTTCAGTAGAAATTTAGTGAAAACAGAGAGAAGATCTGCCGCCAATATTGGCCTTATAAAAGCCAAATTGTCAGCAAGTCCCTCTCTGCTTAATTCAGTTGTCAAAGAGCCTTAAAAACATACCACAAAAACACCATTTTGTCAACAGTGTGGAGGTTCAAAAATCCTGAATAAAAATACCCTAAAAATTAATTTCCCTTGTTTCTATCTTCAGCCAAATTATCAACTTTTGCCTTATAGACTTTTAGTAAATCTTCGACACTATTTTTCTTCGGATCATAATGCCATTCTAGCATTGCATCCTTATCACCAAGAATCGCCAAACGGAGTGAATATCCACGAGCTTTTTTTATAGTTACTCCAAACTCTTTTTGATCGTCCGCAGAACCATTAATTTTTGATGCAGCCTTGCTTTCAATCGAAGCAATATCGCTTTCATTTGCATCTAAAATTCCACGGTTTGCAAAAAGTTTTGGAGCAAGTTTTAAGTCAGTTTTAATCGTTTCATCTCTGTTTTTTGTAGCATCAGTTTGAGTCTCAAAAATCATTTTCATCGCATCATCTAAAGACAATCCATGATCCATATAGAGTTTATTGTAGGAATCAACAACGGCAGCTAACTCATTGGTTTGTGTTGAATCCAAATAAAAACGAACTTTCAAAAGATTCTTCTGCCAGTCTTTCATTTTTGCTACATCCAACTTTGTTCCTTCATTAAATTTAATACTATCTCTAACACCTTGAAGTTCATTTGGAACCCATCGTCCACTCAAACGTTGATTATATTCTGTACTGTCAGGAAGTGGCATCCGTACAAACACGCGATAAATATTTTCGTTCTTAATATGGACGCCCAAATACGGCAAATCCATCATCACGTCGATTTTATCCGCAGCAGCAGGATACTGTTTCTTTAAAAACTCTTTTGCGCCGTCATAAGCTTTTCTTGGAGCTTCAATAATTCCTTTTTTATTGTTCACAATGTCCGGAACTTGAATGTCCGAAGCCACAAAAATCTCGTTGCCTTTAACAACATAGTGAACATTTACATCGTTATTTACACGTTCAGTGGCACCTTTAATGGAATCAACATAGCCCTGAGCTTTGTTTGGATCCTGAGTTTTTTGACGAACTGTTTTTTCTAAATCTGTACTGCTGGAATCAACCCAACCCGTCATCGTATTGGAATACCAATCCATAACTTCTTCATCTGTTCCAGGTTTTCCAAAAGATTTTTTATACAAACCTTTTGCCCATTCAAAGGTAGCAACACCTGCTTCTTTCACATCATCAGCAACTTCACCTGCGCCGGCAATAACTTCTCTACCAACCTCTTTCCCACCTTCATAAAGAGGTTTAATCAAACCACCGGCTCCTGCTGTAATTCCAAGGATCGCACCTTTTCCAAATTTTCCAAGACCACGTCCAGCGCCAGCAATAAATCTTCCTCCTTTTTCACCGGCTTTCCCTAAAGTTTTTTCAAAATTTCCATTTTGAACATAATCAACAGCACCTTCCACTTTTGGAACAACATAATTTTTGGCTTCTGTATAAGCTCCTTTAACAGCATTTCCGGTTCTTGTAATCAAATCATCTCCCATGTTAATGCTGTTATCTTCAATCAATTCCGCAGCCACCACCTGTTGGAATGTTGGTTTTGGTGGTTTTGCCTGAGCATATTTTTGCATCAATTTTGAAACATCATAGTTTGGATCTTTTTTAAAGAACACATCCAAAGCAGTGAAAATTTGTTTGCTATCCATATCTCTTGGATCAACAGTTGGAAGATCAATTTCATTTTTACCAAGATCTTTGGCTTTCTTATATTCACCAGCCAAACGCATAAAATCCATATCACTAAGGAAGATCGTGCCTTTTTGCAAAATCTCAGCTTTTTCTGATTCTGTATGGAAAGCCTTTTTCCAGAAATCCGCATTCGCAACATTCGATTTGCTCCAGTCACTCAACGTATCCAAACCAGATTTCCCAGTGAAAACTTTAATAACCGTATTACCAAGCCAAGCAACACCTGCAATTTTAAAACAGGTAAAGACTGTTTCTTTGACTTTTTCCATACGTGGACTGTCGGAACTCATGAGCATTGCTGCACCAATAAGACCTCCCACCACTAAAAGCATTTTTTCTTTACCTTCCAAATGATTCCAGTTTTTCTTCACGTCAGTCATGACGCCGGAAAGATCATCTTTAAAACTCGTTCCAACTTCAGTTTTTTCTTTTTCACGAGTTTTATTAAACTGCTCCTGAATTTTAAACATGCGATTGCAGTACATTTTTGTGGTTCGATACGTGTTGTACGCCAACTGCATATCAGCTTCACTGCCGGTATCATTCACTTCCACCAACTTGCGATGAATCGTAGATTTTGCTGCAGATTCGTTCATGTCTTCCAGCAAATTGCTCCAGTCTGCATCACCGGTCGATTTTGCTTTTGAATCTAAGTAAGCTTTTGTTTTGCGAAGAATTCCATTCATTTCCGCTGAACCTTTAGCCTGTTGGTTTCCTGTTAAATCAATGGCTGTAGCAAGTGTAAAATTCTTATCAAAATTTTCAGCAGTAATTCCTCTGCTGCTCAAAAAATCACTCACATAACGGCTGTTGAGCGTTTGTTTCTCAGGAATAAGTTCACCTTCGCCATTCGTAGCATCAGTATCTAATTGACGATACTTACCGAGGTCCACATTTGGGTCCATTGCTCCCATAAGACATTTGAGTTCAAAAATATCTTATTATTATAGCAAAAAACGGCTCTTTTTCATATGGCTAGAGCCGTTTTTAGGTAGTGATTTAAGCTTGCTAAATAAGCAAAATGTGTTGCCGGAATTGAGCTTAAAATGCTCAAAATTGACGATTTAAGCAGGAATTCCCTCAGATTGCTTGCGAGCGTCCATGGCTTGTTGAATTTCTTTGGCATCAAAAACCAATTCATCATAAAGATCCATAATGGCTTTCTCTAGCTTTTCTTGAAGATTCGGGATTTCCGTCGAAATAAGCATGACGGCATCAATATCATCAAGTTCCGGATGATCTTCCATCACTTTTTCCAAAAGCGTGAACTCACGTTCATTAAAACTATCAATAATACTTGCAACAATGCGCTCGGCTAAACGACGTTGAATGCCTTCTTCCAACGCCACTCGGGTTTCCTCATCCAAATCTCCAAAATCGCAATCGCGCATCACTTTATCCACAAACACCTTCGGATCAAAATATTGAGGTTTTTTAGCCATATACTTAAAAGTTAGTTTTTAATTTTTATATTAATGATGTCCACCGCCGCCACCGCCATGTCCGCCACCACCCCCATGAGCTGCTTTTGCGGCTTTTTGAGCCTTACGTTTATCGGACCAGGCTTTGTCGCGGGCTTTATCTGCTTCGGTGTAAGAAAAGAAATTCCAGAATCCGCTTGCGCCTTTTCCAACCATTTTAAACGGAAACCACAAAGCTTTTGCGGTTGTTTTTACCGTCCATTTTGGAGCATCCCAAAAGAAAAACTTTGGAGTATCCCAAACAGCAAATTTCCCGGCTCTTAGCGCGCCTCTGCCCAGAGCAGAAACTCCGCTGCCTGTTGCTGAAAGAACAGGCTTTCCTAAATGATTCCATGCCGCACTAATAATATTTTTACCTTTTTCACGAGTGGTTCCAGCCGCTTTGCGTGCAGCACTCGAAAGTTTTGTTTTCGTCCAACCCGCAATGCCGCTAACAATGTCATAACCTTCTTTAAGCGCCAAACCTGTCATCAAATGTTTCAAAATAGTTTTTGGAATACTGCCTTCACCTTCAATATATTTTTTCATATCGTTTCCAGTGAGACCTTTTTCTTTAGCCTGAGCCAAAAGTTTTTCATACGTTTCTCCATATTTTCCTTTCATCAAACTCTTCAAAAAACTCGTCTGCCAATCGCTGCTTGGATTACGCATTTGCTCAAGATGACTCGCTTCCATTTTTTTCAAACTTTCGTCTCGTTTGTTCAACATTTTTTGGAAGAATTCAGCCTTTGAAAGTTTTTTATCTTCTTCTGTATGAGGATGAGCAATTTCATTCGCAAACTCTCTTCCTTCAAGTTCCGCATGAATCTTTTGCGCAAACAAAGCCACTTGTTCAATCGGCCAATCACGATCCGCAATTTCCACAATCCGATGATGATTTACAGTAAACGATTTAATCGCTTCCTGAAGATGCAAATAAAACTTCATCAAATTTTCATTGCTCATACCACCATGATGTTTGATCGCACCGCGAATATCCGCAAGTGAAGCATCAACCGGCAAATCTTTGAACACCTCAAACGCATGATCAAGCCCGGCAATATGCTCAATAATATCGCGCCCCTTAAACGTATCACTATTAAAAAATCTCGAAGCAATCTGCTGTTTGGATTTTCTCCAAACCCCTTCGAGGCCTTTCCAACCCTTAATTTTACTCTCTGCAATTTCACGATTACCAGCACGGAAAAGTTCCACATTCTTCGCATCAATTTGAGCAAAGGAAGTAGCCATGCGAGCGACTTTGAGGATTTGATCGGTTTCGGTGAATTTCCCTTTGTCTTTGGTAGCAAGAATATTGAGTTCAAAAAGAAGATGATCTGGAGTAAGTTTCGCTTCAAAATCTCCAGGATTCTTAATTTTTTTCAGAGCTTCATTCAATTTATTGGCATATCCACCTTTATTTGCAGCCAATTCTAAAATGTAACTAGAAATTGCGCTTGGTTTACTCGTTGTATTTGGAGTAGGTAATCCATCAGGTCCTAGAACTTTACTATTCTCGTCAAAAATTTCATCAGCTGTAGAAACATCCTCTTTAATCGCTTTATCGATTTGATCAAGTTCAGGTACACCAGTAACTACCGGGGTTACCCCAGCAGCACTTGATAAAATTGCTTTTTTTAAATCAATTTTTAAATAATTAAGAAAATCGTTACCAGTATTTTTATATTTTTCTTCTAAGTCTTGAATGTCATAAGCCAAAGCGTCTTTCGCTTTTTTTGCATTATTATATTTTTCAGTTGCTTGAATAAGACTGTTGTTGTTATTACCTCCTCCTTTTCCACCTGGAGTAGGAGCAGCAATTTTATCCAAGACCACTTTAAAAGTTTGAACATCCTGACGAACTCCCAATGCTTTTCTATAATTTGAAGCCAATTGGTTTGCGAGATTTTTTAATTGACCATGATACTCATCAATTTTTCTTGCCTCTTCTTTTTCCTTTTCAGTTTGTTCTTTTTTTGTCTTAGGCAATTTAGCAGTTTCATCTCTTTGAATACTTTCAAGATATCTCAATAAATTAGCTTTATTTCCAGTTCTCACATCACTCTCAACTCGTGCAAAGAGAGCCATCTTTTTTTCATCAAGTTTATGATGTTCATCGCGCCAGTGATCATAAAAATGATCTCCCAAATTTGCTTTTAGCGCTTCAAAAATTTTATGTTCATCGGAACCGTGAGGTGCGTGATGCAAATCATCAACAACAAATTTCCTCAACCGATCCGGATCATAAATATACGAACTTAAAACTTTCGCTTTTTCTGTAGCTTCAATTTCGCGAAGCTCTGCGAAACGGTTAAAAAGCACATTCTTGTCTTTCTTGTCAAAAATCGCTGTTTTTAAAGTCGCAAGTGCAGGATCGGTTTCAGCCTGTAATTTAAAATCAGAAAGTTGAAGAGGAGTCAGTTTTGCAAACTCTTCTGCAACCTTAGCTGGAGAAGCAGGAGTTCCAGTTTTTTTCAAATAATTCCATACTAATTGCAAATCTGCTGCACTCAAACCAGCCAAAACTTTTCCACTCAATTTTTCTTTCATTTCGCTTACATTACTTTCATGCCCATATTCATGTTTAACTTCCTCTGCAATTTCATCAAAATCATCACGAAACCATCTCGCAGGGCTAAAGAGAGCGCGTCCAGCATTTTCAATATCTTTTTTGCGATTTTTATTAAATTCACCACTTCCAGGAACAAATCTCCATGGAGTTTTTGCATGTTCCTTGTGATCTTTAACCTTTTTGCGAAGCTGTTCAGTTACACGTGCATCAATAATCACATCATGAACTTGTCTGGCCGGACCATGGCCGTGACCATGAGCTGCATGAGCACCAACATGATAATCATGCTCGAGTTTATGCTCAACTTCATGGCTGATGCCAAGCATTTCCCCAGCCTTGTCACGCAAACCCAAGCGAATGCCTTCAATTTCCTTATCAAACGGATCGGTCAAATAAAGCCCTTTAATGCTTTCATGGAGTTTCTCCGCAGCGTGAAGCTCTTCGTCCTGCTGCATTTCATCAATTGTGCGTGGTCCGTGACCTCCAGACATAATTTGAGCTGTAAATTAATCTCTATAGTATACCAGAAATCCGGATTGAAAAAAAGGTCGAAAGCCGCTAGGATGCAAGGGCGTGTTTTTCGAGGAAAATTGCAATATCTGGCAAGCCCTAAACAAAAACATCGCTTAATATCTTAAATCCACATTCCCAATGAAAGTCACTGTTGAACAACTCCCAAAATCCGAAGTAAAATTGACCGTTGAAGTTCCACCGGAACGTCTTGAAAAATATCTGACAAAAGCCGCGGAACAGATTTCCATGCATTTCAAAATTCCTGGCTTTAGAGCTGGTCATGTGCCACTCGACATCCTCAAACAACACGTAAGTGAGGAGGGGATTGAAAACCACATGCTCGACCTCGCGCTTCCAGAAACATACACCGAAGCTGTGATGAAAGAAAAACTACAGGTCGTAAGCCGTCCAAAGGTTGAAATTAAAACGAAAAATCCACTCGTGTACGAAGCAGTTGTTGCCGTGTATCCAAAAGTTGAAGTATCTGGTTACGACAAAATCACGATCAAAAAAGAAACTCCAAAAGTTGAAGAAAAAGATCTTCAGGATGTTTTAGATAACATCGCAAAACGTCACACAACATGGAAAGAAGTTGAACAAGAAGCCAAAAAAGGCAATCGCGTTGAAATCGATTTTGAAGGTTTTGATGATGGTGGCGCACCGCTCGAAAACACTTCCAGCAAAAATCATCCGGTTGTGATTGGCGACAACACTTTGGTTCCGGGTTTTGAAGATGAACTCGTTGGCATGAAAAAAGGCGAAACCAAAAAATTCAAAGTTACATTCCCAAAAGAATACTTCCACAAACCATTCCAAGGCAAAAAAGTTGAATTCAAAGTAACGTTAAACATGGTTGAAGAAGGAACTGCTCCAGAATGGACTCCTGAATTTATCAAAGAAGTTTCTGGCCAGGACGTGACATTTGAACAACTCAAAAAAGACATCAGCCACAATTTAAATCACGATAAAGAAGAAGCGGAAAAAGTTCGCAGAGAAAATGCTTTCTTGGATGAAATTATCAAACACACCAAACTCGACATCCCGGAAGCTTTGATTGAAGAGGAAATCGACATGATGATGGAAGAGTTCAAAAACGAACTCGAAACACAACTTGGTGTTACACTTGAACAATTCATGGAAACGAACAAAAAAGAACTCAAAGATCTTCGCAGTGAACGTCTTGCTGAAGCTGAAAAACGTCTCACTTTAAGATTCGGTCTTCAAAAACTTTTCGAAGTTGAAAAAATCGAAGCATCAAAAGAAGAGGTAGATAAAGAGATGAATCGCATTATTGATTTATACCCTGCAAAGGAACAATACAAAGTTCGCAAGGAATACAAAGAGGGAAGTTATCTCATCCGCCGTTTGGAAAATAAGATGAAGATGGACAAACTGTTTGAAAGATTTTTAGGTTAATGTTAAATTGAAGGGCGATGAAAGCGTTGAATTAGGCCAAAAATATTTAACGCTTCCTTAGTTCTGCTTAATAAAGCCATTTATGCGCGGTTTCTATCTCTCCGGTGCCATCTTTCTCACAGTTCTGATTCTTATCATCGCTTTTGAAAACATTGGCGGTGCTTGTCAGGGATTTTTGGTGCTCTTCTTTTCATTGGATCAAGGAACCAGTCCGTTTTTCATCGTTTGCGGAATCGCCATTTTGGGCGGAGTAACCGGAATTTTTTATACAGGACTCGCCAGCGCTCTTTTGAAAGGGGACAAAGATGAAGAAGCAGGTGGCAACGAATGGTAAAATTCCAACTTTCTTGAACACGATGCGGTTTTTTAATAACTGAGTGCTGTATTCGGCTTGCACAGGTTTTTAAACTTGCTTTCTGATAAAATAACTTATACAGTGCAGGCGACTTGTATAAATTATGTATACATCAGGCGCCGCACAAGCCAGCGCTTCAAGCCCCGCTCCATGCTCAAAAGGCTCTTTACCTCCAACACGCGTATCAAGCTCATGACGCTTTTTCTTTTGAATCCTGATGAGGAATATTTCATCCGGGAACTCACGCGTCGTCTTGATGAACAAATTAATTCCGTTCGCCGTGAATTGGATAATCTCAAAAAAATGGGCTTATTAAAGAGCAAAGAAAAGAATCGCAAAAAATACTACGTTGTGAATAAAAATTTTATCGTTTTCCATGAGCTCAAAAGCATCGTCTTAAAAGCCATGGCTGACAAAGAAGCGCTTATTAAAAAAGTAGCTCAGATGGGAAACATTGATGTGATGGTCCTTTCAGGCCTTTTTGTTGAGAAAGAAAGCGCTCTCGATTTGCTTCTGGTTGGAAACGTTGATCGCGTCGCTTTGGAGGAATATCTCAATAACGGTTTGGAAACCCAACGTCCGGTTCGTTATTCCATTCTCACCAAAGACGATTACCTCTATCGCCGCAGCTGTAAGGACAAATTCCTTCATGATTTAGTGGACGATACCGAAAATATTACAGCCATAAACCACCTCGAAAAAAAGTAAAAGAACGATTTCATCACTTTCAGGCATTGAATCAAGCTTTTCTCTTGCTTTTTCATGACCGAATCCTTAGACTACAAAGGCAAATTTTTTAGTTTTAAAGCAATGACGCACATTTTAGTTCAAGACATCGAAAAGAAGTTTATCAAAAAACTTCCAGTTATCCGCCCAGGATATTCCGTTCGTATTTCACAAAAAATTCGTGAAGGTGAAAAGGAACGTGTACAGGTTTTTGAAGGCTTGGTACTCGGTTTTAACGGTGGACATGGTGC
>Ga0207658_10002353_pt1 | contig 13897 bp, 12 predicted proteins | sample KBSS33metaG_FD_184322 | JGI IMG/M metagenome (GOLD analysis project Ga0207658, IMG submission 184322) | Switchgrass rhizosphere microbial communities from Kellogg Biological Station, Michigan, USA - KBS S3-3 metaG (SPAdes) (version 2) | ecosystem: Host-associated > Plants > Roots > Rhizosphere...
TTCGCCGCCCGCTTCGTCGGATTCTTCTTCTTCCGCCGACTCTTCTTCTTCGCGGCGTTCCTGGTTCAGTTCTTCGGCTTCTTCGTCGATCGGCGGCGGCAGGTGCTGCAGCGCACCTTTCGTCTTCACCGTCGCCCTGCCGGCGTCGGTCTTGACGGTGCAGGAGACCGTCGCTTCGGGCACCGCGGTCGAGCGCCAGATCGAGTTGAACGGCAGCCGCAGATCGCGTTTCGGTTTGCCGACGATCAGGTATTCGAGGTTCTCGGTGCCTTCTTCGAATTCAGGCCATTCGAGCTTGATGCCCTTTTCGTTGGTGAAGTTTTCCGGCAGGCCTTCGACGTCGAGCTCTGCGTATTCCGAGCCGTGCGAGCTGAAGTCGACGACCACCTGTTCGGGCACCGGCTGGGTGAAGATGCCGTTTTCCGAGGAGCGCGGATAGAGAGTCCGCAGGCCGCCCGAGCTCTGACCGATTTCGGCCCCCTTCGGTGCCGCAATCGCGCAGAGGATGGTGCTTTCGGCGATCGGCGCACCGGCCCCGATTTCCAGCACGTTTGCGGTCTGGAAGAGGTTGCGGCCGCTGACGTTCCCCCCGGTGGAACGGATCAGGCCGTCGACCAGCTGCATCTTCTGGGTGCCGCCGGGGACCGTGACCACGTTCGAGTCGGGGACCTTGGCGGTCTTGACGAATTCGAGGTGCGCCGCTTCGCCCGAGTCCTTGGCGCTGCTGGTCGCCAGCGCTGCGACCACGCAGGCGAGGAGGCCGATCACGACGATCACGACCGCCCCCCGCGGCGGCCGCTCGCGCTTCATCTCCTCGACGCCGATCTCCTCGCGCCATTTCATCGCCGCGACAGTATTGAAATCGGGCCGGCCGTCGCTGCCGGAACGACGTCCTGGGCGAACGTGGTTAATCTCGTGCCGTGGCTCGCAAGAAGAAGCAGCCGCGCCTCGCCGACGGCGCCGCCCGCCGCAGCACAGCGCTGATCCACGGGCGCTCCGTCTCCTACACCGAGGCCGGCTCCGGCCCGGTCCTGCTGCTCGTCCACGGCATGGCCGGCAGCACCGAGAACTGGCGCGAGGTGATCGAGCCGCTGGCCGGCGCCCACACCGTGATCGCCCCTGACCTGCCGGGCCATGGCAGCTCGGAGCCGGGCAGCGGCGATTACAGCCTCGGCGCCCACGCGGCCAGCCTCCGCGACCTGCTCGTCTCGCTCGGCCACGAACGGGTCACCGTCGTTGGCCACAGCCTCGGCGGCGGCATCGCGATGCAGTTCACCTACCAGTTCCCGGAGCTGGTCGAACGCCTCGTCCTCGTCTCCAGTGGCGGCCTCGGGCCAGAGGTGAGCCCGGTCCTGCGCGCCGCGGCGCTGCCGGGCGCCGACCTCTTCATCGCCGCCACCGCCGGGCCCGGCCGGCGCGTCGGCTCGGTGCTCGGGCGCGGTCTCGGGGCGATCGGCCTGCGCCCCAACTCCGACTTCGCCGAGGTCGCCCGCGGCTACGCCTCGCTCGCCGACGCCGAGCGCCGCGCCGCCTTCCTCGAAACCCTGCGCGCCGTGGTCGGCACCCGCGGCCAGAAGGTCGCCGCCGGCGACCGCCTCTACCTCGCCGAGGCGCTGCCGATCCTGATCGTCTGGGGGAAGGAGGACCCGATCATTCCGGTCTCCCACGCCGAAGCGGCGCTGGAGACGATCCCCGGCGCCCGCCTCGAGGTCTTCGACGGCGTCGGTCACCTGCCGCAGGTCGAGGCCCCTGGCCGCTTCGTCGCCGTGCTGGAGCGCTTCCTCGCCGCCACCGACCCAGCGGAGTTCGACCGCGACGAGTGGCGGGCGCGGTTCAAGACCGCCTGAAGCGTTCCCCGCGGCGAGGGCCTAGCGCCCGCGCAGCAGCTGATCGGCTTCTTCGTCGGCCCGCGTTTCGACCACCTCGCGGTAGAGCGGCCCGCAGAGGGCGCCGGCGTCTTCCTCGCAGCTGTTCAGTTCGTGGCGCGCGTACTGCGCCGCGTGGCTTTCATCGCTTCGCACCGTCGCCGGCGCAACTCGGGCGAGGCAGCGTTCAAAGGCGGGCACCTCGGAGGTCTCGTAGAGGCAGTAGCTGGCAACCAGCTTGCGGTTCGCGACCTCGGCGCTGGTCTCGCCGTCGCTGGAGTCGATCAGCAGCCCGACGGCGACGGCGACCATCGCCGCCAGGCAGAGCCCGATCGCAACGCCCCTCCAGCCCGAGACCGCACTCCGCATCGGAAGCCCCAAGCGGGCTAACTGACGTCCTCGACCTCGACGACGACGATGTCGCCGCCGATCACGTCGGTCCGGTAGCGGGCGTGGCCCTCGACCATCAGCTTCTGCGGATCGTCGCGGTCGTACATCACCCGCGCCGGCTCCCCCGGCGCCAGCTTGTGCAGCGTGAAGCGGTTCATGTACTGCGGCGTCGTCACCCGCACCGTGCCCTGTCCCGGCACCTCGAGGTCGAGCCCGAACTCGATCTCCTTCGCGACCCCCTCGTGCTCGTTGCCGGTCTCGCGCATCGAGACCACCGTCGCCCGCCCCTCCGTCCCGCGCAGAGCAAGCGCCTTCGCCAGCTCCTTCTCGGGATCCCCCTTGCGACTAAACAGACCCATCAACGCGCCCGACAGGATTCGAACCTGTGACCTCATGCTCCGGAGGCATGCGCTCTATCCAGCTGAGCTACGGGCGCTCGACTGTCCAGCTTAATGACAACCCCGCTTCACGTAGGCTCGCGCGCGTGGACCTGACGGTGACTTTTCTCGGGACCGGGGCTTCGGCTCCCTCGGCGCGGCGCTCGACGGCGGCGGTGCTGGTGCAGCGCGGCGGGGTGAAGATTCTGTTCGACTGCGGTGAAGGGACGCAGCGGCAGATGCAGCGCTCGCTGGGGCTTACCCAGGTCGACGAGATCTACCTGACCCACTTCCACGCCGACCACGTTCTCGGGCTGCCGGGGCTGCTGAAGACCTACGACCTCACCGACCGGGAGGCCTCGCTGACGATCTACGGGCCGCCGGGGCTGGAGGAGCTGTTCGCGGTCTTCCGGCCGCTGATCGGGCGCCTCGGCTATGGCCTGGATCTGGTCGAGCTGCGCGCCGAGGACTACGGCGGGCACGAGGGATTCGAGGTCGAGGCCTTCGCTGTCGAGCACCGCAGCTCGCGGGCGCTCGGCTATGCGCTCGTCGAGGACGGGCGGCCGGGGCGCTTCGACCCCGCGGCGGCCAAGGCGGCCGGTGTGCCCGAAGGTCCGGCCTTTGCGGCGCTGCAGCGTGGGGAGGAGGTCGAGGGCAGCGCCGGCACGGTGGCACCCGAGCAGGTGATGGGGCCCGACCGCCCGGGCCGGACGATCGTCCTCACCGGCGATACCGCGCCCTCGCCGGCGACCGTCGCCGCGGCCGCCGACGCCGAGCTGCTGATCCACGACGCAGCCTTCATGGAGGAGGACCTCACGAGGGCGAAGGAAACCGGCCACTCGACGATGCGCCAGGCGGCGGGAGTCGCCGAGGAGGCGCACGTGAAGCTGCTGGCGCTGGTCCACATCTCCTCGCGCTACCACGTCGGCGCCTGCCTGGACGAGGCCCGCGAGGTTTTCGAGCCGGTCGTCGCGCCGCGCGACTTCGACCAGATCGCGATCCCGCTGCCCGAGCGCGGCGAGCCCGAGCTGATCCCCAACGGAGCCCGCGAAGCCCGCAAAGAGGAGGAATCGGAGGGCTAGGGAGCATCGAGTCGCGCTGCTACATTGGTCCCGTCCTTTAACCCGGTCCCGCGAGGCCAGGAAGGAAGCCACCGAGAATGAGCGAGAAGGTCGTGCTGGAGCACGACGACTTGAGGCGAACGCTGCGGCGGATCGCCCACGAGATCGCCGAGAAGAACCCGGAGCCCGAGGGCTTGGCGATCGTCGGGATCCACACTCGCGGCGCCCTGCTGGCGCGGCGGCTGCACTCCCTGGTCGGCGAGCTGACCGGGGCCGAGCTGCCGATCGGCGACATCGACATCTCCTTCTACCGCGACGACGTCGGCGCCAAGTCGCCCGCCGCGCAGCCGATCGTCCACGCCTCGCACATCGACTTCGACCCGGCCGACCGCACCGTCGTCCTGATCGACGACGTGCTCTTCACCGGCCGCACGGTGCGGGCCGCGATCGAGGCGCTGTTCGACTACGGGCGGCCGCGACGGGTGCAGCTGGCGGTCCTCTGCGACCGTGGCCACCGCGAGCTGCCGATCCGCCCCGACTACGTCGGCAAGAACCTGCCGACCTCGCGCGAGGAGCGGGTAAACGTCCGCCTCGAGGAGGTCGACGGGGTCGACCAGGTGACGATCTCCGAACCCCAGACCGCGGAGGCATACGCATGAGGCACCTGCTCAGCATCGACGACCTGACCCGCGAGGAGATCGAGGCGATCCTCGACCGCGCCGAGAGCTTCGCCGAGGTCGGTCGCCGCGACATCAAGAAGGTGCCGACCCTGCGCGGGCGCACCGTGGTCAGCCTCTTCTACGAGTCGAGCACCCGCACCTCGAGCTCCTTCGAGCTCGCCGCCAAGCGGCTCTCGGCCGACCTGGTCTCGGTCAAGGCGGCCGGCTCCTCGGTCGACAAGGGCGAGTCGCTGAAGGACACGGTGACGACGCTCTCCGCCTACGACCCCGCCGCGATCGTGATCCGCCACCCCTATGCCGGCGCCGCGCAGATGGTCGCCGGCTGGACCCCGGCGGCGGTCGTCAATGCCGGCGACGGCAAGCACGAGCACCCGAGCCAGGCGCTGCTCGACGTCTACACCCTGCGCCGCCGCCTCGACTCGCTCGAGGGGCGAAAGATCTGGATCGTCGGCGACGTCCTCCACAGCCGCGTCGCCCGCTCCAACATCCTCGCCTTCACCCGGATGGGCGCCGAGGTCACCGTCTGCGGTCCGCCGACCCTGATCCCGCGCGGGATCGAGCAGCTCGGCTGCGCGGTCGAGCACTCGCTCGACGGGCTCGAGCAGGCCGACGTCGTCTACGCCCTGCGGATGCAGACCGAGCGGATGAGCGAGAGCTTCGTCCCCTCGCTGCGCGAGTACGCCGCCACCTTCCAGGTCGGCAGCCGCCGCCTCCACCCGCGGCAGCTGCTGATGCACCCCGGCCCGGTGAACCGCGGCGTCGAGATCTCCGGCGAGGCGATCGACTCGCCGCAGTCGCTGATCGCCGAGCAGGTCGCCGCCGGCCTGGTGGTGCGGATGGCGATCCTCTACGAGCTGCTGGCCGGCGCCGAGCGCTCGACCCCGGTCCCGAGCGACGACGACGGCGCTCCTGCCAGCCCGACCCCGATCGGGCAACCCGCATGAGCCTTACCGATGCGCTCGACGTCCGCCCGGGTCCCGACGCGCAGCTGATCCTCCGCAACGCCACCGTCCTCGACCCGGTCGCCGGGATCGAGGGGCAGCACGACGTCGTCGTCCGCGACGGGCGCGTCGCCGAGCTCGCCGCGCCCGGCGCCGCCGCCGCACCCGACGGTGCCGAGGTGGTCGAGGCCGAAGGCCTGCACGCCTTCCCCGCCTTCTTCGATCCCCACGTCCACCTCCGCACCCCGGGTCACGAGCACAAAGAGGACGTCGAGACGGGGACCCGCGCCGCCGCCGCCGGAGGCTTCTGCGGGATCATCGCGATGGCCAACACGCAGCCGCCGGTCTCGACCGCCGCCGACGTCTCGGCGCTGCGCGAGCAGGCACGCGCCGCCGCCTCGGTTCCGGTCGGGTTCGTCGCCACCGTGACCAAGGGCATGAAGGGCGAGGAGCTGACCGAGATGGTCGAACTGCGCGAAGCCGGCGCGATCGGCTTCTCCGACGACGGCCTGCCGATCCGCAGCGCCAACGTGATGCGCCGCGCCCTCCAGTACCAGCACCTCTGCGGCGGCAACATCGCCCTCCACGAGGAGGAGCCCACCCTCTCCGGCGAGGGCGTCATGCACGAGGGGCCGGTCTCGGCCGCGGTCGGCCTGGCCGGAGTCCCCAGCGTCTCGGAGTCGACGATGGTCGCCCGCGACGCGGCGCTGGCCCGCTACGAGAACGCCCGCATCCACGTCCAGCACCTCTCCGCCGCCGAGTCGGTAGAGGCGGTCGCCGCCGCCAAGGCCGTCGGGGTCGAGATCAGCGCCGAGGCCAGCCCGCACCACCTCTGCCTCACCGACGAGGCGGTCCGCAGCCTCGACCCGAACCGCTTCAAGATGAACCCGCCGCTGCGCGCCGAGTCCGACCGCCAGGCGCTGATAGCGGGCCTCCGCGACGGCACCATCGAGTGCATCGCCACCGACCACGCGCCGCACCAGCCGGAGGAAAAGGAGGTCCCCTTCGAGCAGGCGGCGATGGGGGTGACCGGCCTCGAGACCGCCTTCGCAGTACTCCACACCGAGCTGGTGATCCCCGGCGTGATCGGCCTCGACCTGCTGATCGAGCGGTTGGCCGGGGGCGCTGCCCCGTTCGGGATCGAGCGGCCGACCCTGACGCCCGGCTCGGAGGCCAACGTCGTCCTCTGCGACCTCGGCGCCGAGTGGACGGTGGGGGAGGACGGCTACGAGAGCCGCTCGCAGAACTCCTGGTGCGCCGGCCGCACCCTGGCCGGCCGAGTGCTGATGACCGTCGCCGCCGGCCAGGTCGCCTACCGCCTGCGCTCCTTCAGCCTCGGGGTGGCGGGATGAGCGGCTCCGCCTACCTGCTGCTCGAGGACGGGACGCGGCTCGACGGGGACGCCGTCGGCGCCGCCGGCCAGGTGACCGGCGAGGTCGTCTTCAACACCGCGATGACCGGCTACCAGGAGTCGGTCACCGATCCCTCCTACGCGGGTCAGATCATCGTCTTCACCTACCCGCTGATCGGCAACTACGGCGTCTCTGGGGCGGCGATGGAGTCCGAAGCGGCCCACGCCCGCGGCGTCGTCATGCGCGACGCCAAGAACCGCGAGGACGCCGCGACGGCCGAGGGCGGCTGGCTCGACTGGCTCGACGACACCGGCACGCCGGGGATCAGCGGCGTCGACACCCGCGCCCTGGTCCGCCACATCCGCGACCGCGGCGCGATGAAGGGCGGCATCTTCCCGGCCGCGACTCCCGAAGCGGAAGCGCGCGAGCTGATCGACGCCGAGCCCGCGATGGCCGGGGCCGACTTCGCCCGCACCGTCACCCCGCCCGAGCCGGTGCGGCTCGGGGCCGAGGGCGAGGGCCCGCACGTGGTCGGGATCGACACCGGGATCAAGCTCTCGATCGTCCGCCAGTTCCGCGAGCACGGCTGCCGCGTGACGCTCCTCCCCTGCGACTACAGCGCCGAGCAGGTCCTCGCCGAGGAGCCCGACGCGGTCTTCCTCGCCAACGGCCCCGGCGACCCGGCGGCGCTCGACTACGTCGTCGGCACCGTCCGCGAGCTGGTCGGCAAACGCCCGGTCTTCGGCATCTGCCTCGGCCACCAGCTGCTCTGCCGCGCCGTCGGCCTCGAGACCTACAAGCTGCCCTTCGGCCACCGCGGCGCCAATCACCCGGTCAAAGACCTCGAGAGCGGCCGCATCGACATCACCTCGCAGAACCACGGCTTCGCGGTCCAGGGCCCGGCCGGCGAGCCGCGGATCGAGGCCGACGAGCCGGTGCGGTGGGACACCGACTTCGGGGTGGCCGAGCTGTCGCAGCTCAATCTCTACGACCGAACGGTCGAGGGTCTCGTGCTGAAAGACGTTGCCGGCGCAACCGTCCAGTACCACCCCGAGGCGGGACCCGGACCTCACGACGCCCGCCACCTCTTCGACAGGTTCCTCTCGCTGGTCGGAGAGCCCGCCTGATGCCGCGCCGCGACGACATCCAGAAGATCCTCCTGATCGGCTCGGGGCCGATCGTGATCGGGCAGGCGGCCGAGTTCGACTACTCCGGCGTCCAGGCCTGCAAGGTGCTGCTCGAGGAGGGCTACGAAGTCGTCCTCGTCAACTCCAACCCGGCGACGATCATGACCGACCCCGAGTTCGCCACCGCCACCTACATCGAGCCGCTGCTGCCGGGGCCGGTGACGAAGATCATCGAGAAGGAGCGCCCCGACGCACTACTGCCGACGCTCGGCGGTCAGACCGCGCTCAACGTCGCGATGGCGCTGTATGAGGACGGCACGCTGGAGCGCTACGGGGTCGAGCTGATCGGCGCCAATGCCGACGCGATCCGGCGGGCCGAGGACCGCGAGGAGTTCCGCCAGACGATGACCGAGGCGGGGCTACGGATCCCCTGGTCGATCACGGTCGAAAGCCTGGCCGAGGTCGAGGAGGCGCTGGCCGCAGGCCGGATCAGCCTGCCGGCGATCGTCCGCCCGGCCTTCACGATGGGCGGCCAGGGGGGAGGGATCGGCGAGACCGAGACCGAGCTGCGCCAGGTCGTCTCCGAGGGCCTGGCGGCGAGCCCGATCAACCAGGTGCTGGTCGAGGAGTCGGTGATCGGCTGGGGCGAGTTCGAGCTCGAGGTGATGCGCGACCGCAACGACAACGTGGTGATCATCTGCTCGATCGAGAACGTCGACCCGATGGGGGTCCACACCGGCGACTCGGTCACCGTTGCACCCGCCCAGACGCTTCCGGATCCCGTCTACCAGGACCTCCGCGACCAGGCGATCAAGGTGATCCGCGCGATCGGGGTCGAAACCGGCGGCTCCAACGTCCAGTTCGCGGTCGACCCCGATTCGGGCGAGATCGTGGTGATCGAGATGAACCCGCGGGTCAGCCGCTCCTCGGCGCTCGCCTCGAAGGCGACCGGCTTCCCGATCGCGAAGATGGCGGCGAAGCTGGCGGTCGGCTACGCGCTGGAGGAGATCCCGAACGACATCACCCGCGCCACGCCCGCCTCGTTCGAGCCGACGATCGACTACGTCGTCACCAAGATCCCGCGCTTCGCCTTCGAGAAGTTCCCCGGCTCGACCGGCCGGCTCTCGACCTACATGCAGTCGGTCGGCGAGGCGATGGCGATCGGCCGTACCTTCCGCGAGTCCTTCGCCAAGGCGATGCGCTCGCGCGAGCTCGACGCCGCCCCCGACTTCCCCGACTCCGACGAGGAGCTGCTGGCGCTGCTCGAGGTGCCCTGCGCCGAGCGCTTCGACCAGGTGCTCGAGGCCTTCCGCCGCGGCCTCGAGGTCGAGGCGGTCCACCAGCACAGCAAGGTCGACCGCTGGTTCCTGCGCGAGCTGCAGGCCCTGGCGCAGGAAGGCGACGGCACCGAGGGCCTGGTCCGGACCTACAAGGCGGTCGACACCTGCGCCGCCGAGTTCGAGGCGGCGACGCCCTACTACTACTCCGGCCACGAGCGCCCCGCCGCCGACGGCGGCCCGCCGGCCTCCGAGGTGCGTCGCGACACCGGCCGCGACTCGGTCGTCATCCTCGGCGCCGGACCCAACCGGATCGGCCAGGGGATCGAGTTCGACTACTGCTGCGTCCACGCCGCGATGACCGCTCGCGACCTCGGCCGCGACGCGGTGATGATCAACTGCAACCCGGAGACGGTCTCGACCGACTACGACACCTCCGATCGCCTCTACTTCGAGCCGCTGACCGCAGAGGACGTGCTCGCCGTCTGCGCCCAGGAGGACCCGGAGGGCGTGATCGTCCAGTTCGGCGGCCAGACGCCGCTGAAGCTCGCCCGCACGCTCGAAGAAGCGGGGGTAAAGCTGCTCGGCACCCCGGTCGACGCGATCGACCTGGCCGAGGACCGCGGGCGCTTCGGCGAGCTGCTGCGCCGGCTGGGGGTCAAGCACCCGCCCTACGGCACCGCCTTCTCGGCCGCGGAAGCGCTCGAGGTCGCCGAGCGGGTCGGGTTCCCGCTGCTGGTCCGGCCCTCCTACGTGCTCGGCGGCCGGGCGATGGAGATCTGCTACTCGACCGAGGACCTCGCCAAGTACCTGAAGGCCAACGTCAAGGCCGACCAGGAGCATCCGCTTCTGCTCGACCGCTTCCTCGAGAACGCGATCGAGGTCGACGTCGACGCGCTCGGCGACGGCGGCGAGGTCGTCGTCGCCGGAATCATGCAGCACGTCGAGGAGGCCGGCGTCCATTCGGGCGACTCGGCCTGCGTGATCCCGCCGCTCAGCCTCGGCGAGGAGATGCTCGACGAGATCCGGGCCACGACGTGCCAGATCGGGCTCGAGCTCGGGGTCGTCGGCCTGATCAACATCCAGTACGCGGTCGCCGCCGGCGAGCTGTATGTGATCGAGGCGAATCCGCGCGCCTCTCGTACGGTTCCCTTCGTCTCGAAGGCGATCGGGGTGCCGCTGGCCAAGGTCGCGGCGCGGCTGATGCTGGGCGAGAAGCTGGCCGACCAAGAGCTGCCAACCGGCCCGCTCGACCACGTCAGCGTCAAGGAGGCGGTGCTGCCGTTTGCCCGCTTCGCCGGCGCCGACTCGGTCCTCGGCCCGGAGATGAAGAGCACCGGCGAGGTGATGGGGATCGCCGCCGACTTCCCGACCGCGTTCGGAAAGGCGCAGGCCGCCGCTGGGGTTGTCCTGCCCGAGTCGGGCTCGGTCTTCATCACCGTCACCGACTCCGACAAGGCCGCCGCGACGCAGCTGGCGGCGCGCTTCCACGACCTCGGCTTCGAGGTGATCGCCACCCGCGGCACCGCCCAGGCGATCTCGCAGATGGGGGTGCCGGTGACGACGATCAACAAGATCAACGAGGGGTCGCCGCACGTCGTCGACCTGATTCGCCAGCGCCGCTGCGACCTGGTGATCAACACCCCGACCGGCTCCGGCGCCCGCGCCGACGGCTACGAGATCCGCACCGCCGCCGTCCGCCAGGGAATCCCCTGCGTGACAACGATGACCGGCGCCACCGCCGCCGCCCGGGCGATCGCCGCCGGCCGGCTCGCCGACGCCGAGGTCCGCAGCCTCCAAGAAATCCACGCCGATGCAAGCGCCGAGAGCACCGTTCGGTAGGCGGCCCGCCGCCGTCCTCGCCAACCGGGCCTCGGGCGGCTACCGCGTCGTCTCGCTGCTCGACCGCGAGGGCACCGAGCCCGTCGCCGGCCAGTTCTACATGCTCGCCGCCGCCGAGCGGTGGGCCGGATCGGGCGGCCGTCCCTACCTGCCGCGAGCGATCTCGGTCGCCGAGACCGGCCCCGCCGCCGCGGGCCTGCGCCTCGATTTCCTGCTCGACGACGTCGGCCCCGGCACCGGGCGGCTGGGCGAGCTCGAGGAGGGGGAGGAGGTCTGGCTGACCGGCCCGCTCGGTAACGCCTTCGGCGAGCCGGGCGAGCTCGCCGGCCCGGGCGCGGCGGGAGCGATCCTTGTCGGCGGCGGGGTCGGAGTGGCGCCGCTGGCGCTGCTGCGCCGCCGCTTCTCCGAGCGCGGTATCGCGCACCGGGTCCTGCTCGGCTTCCGAGACGAGGAGCACAGCGGCGGCCTCGACCTCTTCTGCTCGGCCGCAGGCGCCCTCTGTCCGGAGGTGCGCCTCGCCAGCGAGGACGGCCACGCCGGCCACCGCGGCTACGTCACCGACCTGCTCGAGGCGATGCTGGCCGGCGACGACGCCGGCTCGGCGGTCGTCTACGCCTGCGGCCCGCCGCCGATGCTCGAGGCGGTACGCCTGCTCTGCGCCGACGCCGTCGTTCCCTGCCGCCTGGCGCTCGAGTCGCCGATGGCCTGCGGCTACGGCGCCTGCTTCGGCTGCGCGGTGCCGAAGCCCGGCGGCGGCTACCTGCGCCTCTGCGTCGACGGCCCGGTTCTCTCCGGCGAGCACCTCGCGATGGTCCCCGAAGCGGAGCTGGCCCGTGCCTGAGCTCTGCGGGATCGAGCTCGCCCACCCGGTGCTGAACGGCTCCGGGACCTACGACGCGATCGCCGCTCGCCGCGTCTTCGGCAACGCCCTTCTCGAGGAGTTCCCCTTCGCCGCCTTCGTCTCGAAGACGATCACCCCGCAGCCGCGGGCCGGCAACGAGCCGCGGCGGATCTGGGAGACGCCGGCCGGGATGCTCAACTCGATCGGGCTGCCCAACAAGGGGCTCGAGGGCTTCCTGGCCGAGGATCTGCCGCAGCTGGCCGAGCTGCCGGTTCCGCTGATCGTCTCGGCGATGGCGACCAATCATCAGGACTTCGGCCGCATCATCACCGCCTTGGACGAGCGCGAGGAGGTCGCCGCGGTCGAGCTCAACGTCTCCTGTCCCAACGTCCACTCGGGGCTGATCGTCGGCGAGAACCCGAGCGAGACGCTGGCCCTGCTGGCGGCGCTGCGGCCGCTGACCGAGAAGCCGCTGATCGTCAAGCTGACGCCCAACGTCGCCGACCCCGCCGCGGTCGCGGTAGCCGCCGAGGAGGGCGGGGCCGACGCGGTCTCGCTGATCAACACGCTGAAGGGGGCGGCGCTCGATCGGCGCAGCGGCGAGCCGGCGCTCGCCGCCGGCCACGGCGGCCTCAGCGGACCGGCGGTGCGGCCGGTCGCGCTGGCGCAGCTGCGCGCCGTCCGAGTGGCGATCGGGCTGCCGATCGTCGGCATGGGAGGGATCGCGAGCGGTGCCGACGCCGCCGAATTCCTCGCCGCCGGGGCGACCGTGGTCGCCGTCGGAACCGAGAACTTCTCCGATCCGAGAGCCGGTTCCCGGGTAGCGCGGGAGCTCGGCTATGAGGCGGTGCCGGTCGCCGCGGCTCCCTCTCACTAGACCTCAACTTAAGGTCTAGGTGAATTTGGGCGCATTTGGCTGTGGCGGGCTTGCGGACCCCCGACCCGCGGCTATACTCGCCGCGCAGATGGCTGCCCCCTCAGTCAAGACCTCGTCCCTCGCGGCACCGGAACGCTCGTTGGATCAGCGGATGGAGGCCCTCAAACGGGCCAACGACATCCGCACCGCGCGGGCCAAGCTGAAGAAGGACCTGAAGGCCGGTCGGGCGACGATCCACACGATCCTGCTCGACCCGCCGGAGTACCTGCTGACCGCCAAGGTTTTCGACATGCTGCTCGCCGTTCCCAAGTACGGCCGCGTGAAGACCAATCGCATCCTCAACCAGTGCCGGATCTCGCCGTCGAAGACGATCGGCGGGCTCTCCGAGAGGCAGCGGACTGAGTTGATCAGTCTGCTGCGTCGTTAGTCCCGAGATTTCGCGGGCTAGACGGAGCGGTGCGGTAGGTGGGGATCGGGGCAGCCTCCTCTCTCGATCTGTCGGCGTGTGGAGATTTCGGCTGCCGCCTCTTTCGAGCTCCGGGCCTCAATCGCAAAACGTTCGGAGGCTGCCCCGATCCCCACCCTCTGACCGGGACGGCTAGACCCTCATAAGCTCAAAAGCAAGCAGGGTCCCCAAAACGTTTGTGCAACGTCGTATTTGCTTAGAGCTTCCGAGGGACGGAGGGTGTCGGTGTCCCTCCGAACGTTTTGCGATTGAGGCCCGGCGCTCCTTGAGGCGCCAGCAGAACTCTCTCCACGCCGACAGATCGAGAGAGGAGGGACACCGACACCCTCCGTCCACCCCGCCCATCAATATCGACGCCCCATGGCATCGAAGGTATTCGTCATCACCGGACCCTCGGGGGTCGGCAAGGGCACCCTGATTCGCGCCCTGCGTGAGCGCTGCCCGGCGCTCGAGCTCTCGATCTCCGCCACGACGCGGCAGCCGCGTGAAGGGGAGAGGGACCGGGTCGACTACTACTTCCTCACCCCCGAGGAGTTCCAGCGGCGGATCGACGAGCACGACTTCCTCGAGTACGCCACCTACAGCGACAACCGCTACGGGACCCTGCGCAGCGAGATCGAGCGGCGGCTGGAGGAGGGGCACTCGGTGGTGCTGGAGATCGAGGTCCAGGGCGCGCAGCAGGTGCGGGCGGCGATGGAGGATTCGATCCAGATCTTCATCGCCCCGCCCGACCCCGCGGTCCTGCGCGAGCGCCTCGCCGGCCGCGGCACCGACTCCCAGGAGGCAATCGACGCCCGCCTC